>VFQM010003360.1_pt1 | contig 10350 bp, 10 predicted proteins | sample 3512391 | NCBI WGS metagenome assembly VFQM01 (sample SAMN10412369, study PRJNA504923) | tailings metagenome | isolation source: Replicate 1 from Balatoc abandoned mine | place: Philippines
ATGAGCGAGGAAGTGCTCGACGAAGCCGGCGTGCTCGCCAAGTTCGGCGTGCCGCCGGCGCGCATCGTCGACTACCTGACACTGGTCGGCGACACCGTGGACAACGTGCCGGGCGTCGCCAAGTGCGGGCCGAAGACGGCGGTGAAGTGGCTGACCCAATTCGGCACGCTCGACAACCTGATCGCACACGCTGGCGAGATCGGCGGCGTCGTCGGCGAGAACCTGCGCCAGGCGCTGGATTTCCTGCCGCTCGGCCGCCGGCTGGTCACCGTCGTCTGCGATTTGCCGCTGCCGATCACGCCGCAGGCGCTGGCACCGCGGCCGATGCAGCGCGAGAAGCTGGTCGAGCTGTTTACCCGGATCGGATCGAAAAGCTGGCTGAGGGAAGTCAGCGAGCCGACCGCTGCTGCGAGTTCTGCGGGCGCTGCCGGTGATGCTCCGGCCACGCCCGCAGTGACGACTGCTGCTCCCGACTCCCTGTTCGCGCCCGACCGTTCAGCCTACGAGACGGTCCTCGACTGGCCGGCCTTCGCGCGCTGGCAGGCGAAGATCGAGGCCGCCGAACTCACTGCCATCGACACCGAGACGACCAGCCTCGACCCCTTCGCCGCGCGCATCGTCGGCATCTCGCTCGCCACCGCACCGGGCGAGGCCTGCTACATCCCGGTCGCCCACCACTACGCCGGCGTCCCCGAACAGCTGCCGCGCGACGAGGTGCTGGCAAAGCTGAAGCCCTGGCTCGAATCGGCGCAGCACGCCAAGCTCGGCCAGCACCTGAAATACGACCAGCACGTCTTCGCCAACCACGGCATCGCGCTCGCCGGCGTCGTGCACGACACGCTGCTCGAATCCTACGTGCTCGAATCGGACAAGGGCCACGACCTCGGCCAGCTCGCCTCGCGCCACCTCGGCCTCGACACCATTTCCTACGAGTCGCTGTGCGGCAAGGGCGCCAAGCAGATTGGCTTCGAGCAGGTGGCGATCGAACAGGCCGGCGAATACTCGGCCGAGGATTCCGACGTGACGCTGCAGGTGCACAACGCGCTGCTGCCGCGCATCGATGCCGAGGCCGGCCTGAAACGCATCTACCGCGAGATCGAGATGCCGGCGCGCGAGGTCATCTGGCGCATGGAGCGGAACGGCATCCTGATCGACAGCGCGCTGCTGGCGCAGCAGAGCCACGAACTCGGCACGGCGCTGCTCGCGCTGGAGCAGAAGGCCCACGAACTCGCCGGCCAGCCGTTCAACCTCAATTCGCCGAAGCAGCTCGCCGAGATCCTGTTCACCAAGCTCGGCCTGCCGGTGCAGAAGAAGACGCCGTCGGGCACGCCGTCGACCGACGAGGAGGTGCTCTCCGAACTCGCCCTCGACTACCCGCTGCCGAAGGTGCTGCTGGAAACGCGCACGCTGTCGAAGCTGAAGAGCACCTACACCGACAAGCTGCCGCGCATGGTCAATGCCGATACCGGCCGCGTGCATACCAGCTTCTCGCAGGCCAGCGTCATCACTGGCCGGCTGGCCAGTTCCGAGCCGAACCTGCAGAACATCCCGGTGCGTACCGCCGAGGGCCGCCGCATCCGCGCCGCCTTCGTCGCCCCCGAAGGGGCAAGCATCATCTCCGCCGACTACTCGCAGATCGAACTGCGCATCATGGCGCACCTCTCGGAAGACCCGCGCCTGCTCGAAGCGTTTGCCGCCGGCGAGGACGTGCACCGCGCCACGGCGGCCGAGATCTTCGGCGTCACACCGCTGGAAGTCGGCCCGGACCAGCGCCGCGTCGCCAAGGTCATCAACTTCGGCCTGATCTACGGCATGAGCGCCTTCGGGCTGGCCCGCCAGCTCGACCTCGAACGCAGCGCGGCGCAGGCCTACATCGAGCGCTACTTCGCCCGCTATCCCGGCGTCGCCCGCTACATGGAAGAGACGCGCAGCCAGGCCAAGCGCGACGGCTACGTCGAGACCGTCTTCGGCCGTCGCCTCTGGCTGCCCGACATCCGCGCGCAGCAGGTCGGCCGCCGCCAGGGCGCCGAGCGCGCGGCGATCAATGCGCCGATGCAGGGCACCGCCGCCGACCTGATCAAGCTGGCAATGGTCGCGGTGCAGCGCTGGCTGGATGAAAAGCGGCTGGTGACGAAGCTGGTCCTGCAGGTGCACGACGAACTGGTGCTGGAAGTGCCGGATGCGGAACTGGCTGAAGTTCGGCTGGAGCTGCCGCGGCTGATGACGCAGGTGGCGAAGCTGAAGGTGCCGCTGGTCGTCGAGGTCGGCGTCGGTGCCAACTGGGACGAAGCGCACTGATGGCCACGGCGGTGCCAGGGCCGGTGGAAAAGGTGGACCTGCGACCGGTGGCGGCGGCGGACGTCGAGGCCATTGCGGCGCTGGCGCGCATCATCTGGCAATCGACCTATGCCGAAATCATCACGCAGGCGCAGATCGACTACATGCTCGGGCAGCGCTACAACGCGCCGCGCCTGCTCGAAGAGCTGGCGACGCCCGGCATCTGGTGGGACCAGGCCTTCGTCGAAGGCGAGCGTGTGGGTTTTGCTGCCTGCTACCTGAGCGGCCAGCCCGGCGAACTCAAGCTCGACAAGCTCTACGTGCATCCCGGCCGGCAGCGCTGCGGGATCGGCGGCGCACTGATCGGGCGTGCCATCGAGCATGGCCGGGCGGCTGGCTGCGACACGCTGATCCTCGCCGTCAACAAACGGAATGCCCGCGCCATCGCCGCCTACGAGAAGCATGGCTTTGCCGTCCGCGAGTCGGTCCGGGTCGATATCGGCGGCGGATTCGTCATGGACGACTTTATAATGGCGCGATCGATCGGATAGGCCGCCATGAAACTCAAATTTTCCAAGATGCACGGGCTGGGCAATGACTTCGTCGTTCTCGACGGCGTGCGCCGGTCGGTCGCGTTGACGGCGGAGCAGCTGCGCACTCTCGCCGACCGCCACTTCGGCATCGGCTGCGACCAGATCCTGCTGGTCGAGCCGGCGCAGCAGCCCGGCATCGATTTCCGCTATCGCATCTTCAATGCCGACGGCGGCGAGGTCGAGCAATGCGGCAACGGCGCCCGCTGCTTCGTCCGCTTCGTGCATGACCAGGGGCTGACCGACAAGGCCGAGATCCGCGTCGAGACGATGAAGGGCGTGATCGGGCCGAAGCTCGAAGCCAGCGGCCTCGTCACCGTCGACATGGGGGTGCCGGTGTTCGATCCGGAGCGCATCCCCTTCGTCAGCCCGAGCGCGGATGTCGTGCAGCCGCTGCAGGTGGGCGATCACGAGGTGATGATCACGGCCGTGTCGATGGGCAACCCGCATGCCGTACAGGTGGTGGCCGATACCGGAACCGCGCCGGTCGAGCGCGATGGACCGTTGATCGAATCGCATCTGCGCTTTCCGCAGCGCGTGAACGCCGGATTCCTGCAGGTGCTCGATCGTCACGCGATCCGCCTGCGCGTCTACGAGCGCGGTGCCGGCGAGACGCTGGCCTGCGGCACCGGTGCCTGCGCTGCGGTGGTTGCCGGCATTGCCCGCGGTCTGCTCGATTCGCCGGTGCGTGTCGAGACGCGGGGCGGCGAACTGAACATTGCCTGGGGCGGCCCCGGCACGCCGGTGCTGATGACCGGTCCGGCCGTCACCGTCTTTACCGGCGAAATCGAAATCTGACCCATTCCTGAATCCGCAAGCCGAGAGAGCGAACCATGAGAGCCGATGAAGTCGCGCATTACCTGCAGAACAACCCGCAGTTCTTCGAGCAGTACGCCGACCTGATGGCGCAGATCGCCATCCCGCACCCGCATGGCGGCCGTGCGATCTCGATCACCGAGCGGCAGATGCTGACGCTGCGCGACAAGAATCGCCAGCTTGAAGCCAAGCTCGGCGAACTGATCGGCTTCGGCGAGGAAAACGATGCCATCAGCGAGAAGATGCACCGCCTCGCCGTCGCACTGATCTCCGCGTACACCTTCCCGGCCGTGATGCATACGCTGGGTTACCACCTGCGCGAGGACTTCGCCATTCCGCAGGTCGCCGTCCGCCTGTGGAGCCTGCCGGCCGGCGAGCTCGAATCGCTGCCCGAATTCGCGGCGGTCAGCCAGGAACTGCAGGTTTTCGCTGAAACGCTGACGCATCCGTTCTGCGGCTCGACGTCCGGCTTCGAGACCTCGACCTGGTTCGGCGAAACCTCGCTCAACATCCGTTCGCAGGCGCTGATCGCGTTGCGCGCCGGTGGCGGCACCATCGGCATGGTGGCACTGGGGGCCTTCGACACCGAACGCTTCTACGCCGGCATGGGCACCATCTACCTGGAACGCCTCGGCGACATGGCCTCCGCCGCCATCGCCCGGACCCTGAAGACCGCATGAGAGCAGCAGCCGGGCAGATCGACGCCTGGCTTGCCGAACTCGCCGGCCAGCGCCGGCAGTCGGCACACACGATTGCCGCCTACCGCCGCGACCTGGCCCTGCTGGTCGAACTGGCGGGCGAGACCCCCCTCGCCGAACTGCAATCCCACAACATCCGCCGCTTCCTCGCCCAGCTGCATGGCCGCGGCCTTTCCGGGCGCACGCTGGCGCGCGTGCTGTCCGCCTGGCGCGGCTTCTACCGGTGGCTCGGACTGCGCGGCGAGGCGATGCAGAACCCGGTGGCCGGGGTGCGGCCGCCGAAAAGTCCGAAGGCCCTGCCGCATGCCCTGTCGCCGGACGAGGCCAATGCCCTGCTCGACAGCACCGGCGACGACATTCTCTCGCTGCGCGACCAGGCCATCTTCGAGCTGTTCTATTCCTCCGGGCTGCGTCTTTCGGAACTGGCAGGCCTCGATGTCGGCTGCCTCGCCGATGTCGCCGCCGGCGAGATCCGCGTTCTCGGCAAGCGCAACAAGGCGCGCATCGTCCCCGTCGGCGCCAAGGCGCGCGAAGCGCTGGCGGCCTGGGGCGGGCGCCGCAGCGAGCTGCTGAAGGCGGCGACACCGGATGAGCCGGCGCTGTTCCTTGGCCGCAACGGCGGCCGCATCTCGGTGCGCATGATCCAGAGCCGTCTCAAGCAGCGGGCGATCCTGCTCGGCCTGCCGATGCATGTGCATCCGCACATGCTGCGGCACTCCTTCGCCTCGCATGTCCTGCAGTCGTCCGGCGACCTGCGCGCAGTTCAGGAAATGCTCGGCCACGCCAGCATCGCCTCGACCCAGGTCTATACCCATCTTGATTTCCAGCATCTGGCCAAGGTCTACGACGCGGCCCATCCGCGGGCGAAAAAGAAGAGCGACCGCGAGGATTGAGGCCGGCTGCGGCTGTTGCTGCAGCCGGCCACGGTTGCCATTCCAGCGGCGGAAGCCGAGAATCGGGACAAGGAGACTCCATGCCGCTCGCAATATCCATGACCCCGCTTCCGCCGGATGTCCGGCGCCGTTCCGCCGTCTCCTGTCGCTACCCGGAGTGAGCGTGGATACCCTGCTGCTCCTCGCTGTCACCACCGTCGTCATCGTCCTCGTTTTCGACTACACGAACGGTTTCCACGACGCCGCCAACATCGTCGCCACCGTCATCGCCTCGCGCGCGATGACGCCGGTACAGGCAGTGATCGTCGTCGGCATCTTCGAATTCCTTGGTCCGCTTCTCGGCGGCACCGCCGTCGCCAACACCATCGGCAAGTTCGTCTCCCTCGACGACGTGGCGCCGGTGCTGTCGCTGTCGATCCTGCTCTGCGGCCTGATCGGTGCCATCGTCTGGAACCTCGCGACCTGGTACTTCGGCATCCCGTCCTCGTCCTCGCATGCGCTGGTCGGCGGCCTGATCGGCGCCGTCGTCGTCTCCGTCGGCAGCGACCATGTCGTCTGGGGTGTCGGAGAACTGGCCAACGGGCATCTGACCGGCATCATGAAGGTCGTCGCCGCCCTCCTGCTCTCGCCACTGATCGGTTTCGGCGTCGGCTTCCTCGCGCACCGACTGCTCAACGGCCTGCTCCGGGCCGCCAACCGGGCGGCCAACTCGCGCCTGCGCGCCGCCCAGTTCGTCACCGCTGCCGGCCTCGCCTTCTCGCATGGTGCCAACGATGCACAGAAGAGCATGGGCATCCTGACCCTCGTGCTGCTGCTCGGCGGCTTCATCCCCAGCTTCGAGGTGCCGCTGTGGGTCATGTTCGCCTGTGCCACGGCAATCACGCTGGGCGTCCTTTCCGGCGGCTGGCGCATCGTGCGCACGCTCGGCTTCGCCATCTACCGGGTGCGGCCGATCCATGCCCTCGGCTCGCAGCTGACCTCGGCGGCGGTCATCCTCGCTGCCTCCGCCGGCGGTGCCCCGGTGTCGACCACCCACGTCGTCGCCACCTCGGTGATGGGCATCGGCGCCGCGGAGCATCCGCGCGCCGTACGCTGGGCCAAGGCGCAGGACATCGCGGTCACCTGGATCGTCACCATTCCCGGTTCGGCGCTGGTCGCCATCCAGGCCTACGCCCTCGTCAATCTTTTTCTTGGAGGTCCGTCGTGAGCGAATCTGCAACGCCATCGATCTTCCGTCGCCTGCTCGGCCACATCTTCCCGAAGACACCGGACTTCTTCGGCATGCTCGCCGAGCAGTGCAGCCACGTCACGCACACTACCGGCCTCCTCGTCGAGTACATGGAGAACTGCAGTCCGGCGACCGGCGACGAAATCCGCCGCGATGAACAGGAAGCCGACCGCATCAAGGTGCGCAACCTGCATGTGCTGAACGAGGCCTTCTCGACGCCGATCGACCGCGAGGACCTGTACCGCGCAATCATCGGCCTCGACGAGGTCGTCACCTACTGCAAGAGCACCGTCAGCGAGATGGCGGTGCTCGGGCTGGCGCCGGACAAGCACTGCCTGGAGATGGCCGTGCATCTCAAGATGGGGACCGATGCGCTGTACATCGGTTACAGCAAGCTGGCGACCGCGCCGCAAACGGCGGCGGAAGATGCAGATGTCGCCCGCAAGTCGGAGCGTAAGGTCGAAAAGATCTACCGCCACGCCATCGCCGATCTTTTTCAGGGCGACGATTACATCCACATGTTCAAGCGCCGCGAGATCTACCGCCACCTTTCCAACGCCGCCGACCGCATGGCCAATTGCGCCAATACGCTGCACGACATCGTCGTCAAGATGTGCTGAGCCTCCGCGGAGCTTCGATCGCTCAAGCGTCTTCGCCGATGACCAGGCGCGTCTCGCCGGCGAAGCGGTAGGCCGGAATCACCAGATTCATCTGCGCCGGGCCGACCTTGAAGACACGCCCGGCGAGGTCGTATTTCGAGGTGTGGCAGGGGCAGAGGAAGTGGTTGCCGTTGAGCGCCGGCGTACAGCCCTGATGCGTGCACAGGCCGATGGCAACGAACCATTCCGGACGCAGCGAGCGCTGCGGGTTGCGGCAGCTCGGCGGCTGCAGCGACTGTGCGGACTGCGGGTCGGCCAGTTCGCTGTCGAAGGCGGCCAGCCCCTCCACCGTCGCCGCACTGCGACGCAGGATCCACACTGGTTTTCCCTGCCACTCGACGGTCTTCAGCACTCCTTCCGCCATGCTGCCGATGTCGACGGCAAGCGGCGTGCCGTGTGGCCAGGAGCGGGTGGCGTGGTGCTGGCGGGAGAGAAAGAGGGCACCGCCACCGACGGCACAGGCGCCCGCGGCGATGACGATGCGGCGGCGCTGGCCGCGGCTGGTGCCCTTGCTCTGTTCGTCCATGCTGGCTTTCCTCCTGCCCGTTTGTCCGGACCCTTGCTCCGGCCCTTTTCGCGGACTCCGAGCCGGCAGCGTAAAATGCCGGGGATCATGACGCAACTCATTCTGAAACCCGGCAAGGAGCGCTCGCTCTTCCGCCGCCATCCGTGGATCTTCGAAGGCTCGGTCGAACGCCTCGACGGCCGTGCCCGCTCCGGCGATACGGTCGAGGTCGTCGACGCCAATGGCCGCCATCTGGCCAAGGCGGCCTGGAGCCCGCACTCGCAGATCCGTGCCCGCGTCTGGAGCTTCGACGCCGAGGAAACCATCGACGACGCCTTCTTCAAGCGCCGCGTCGCCGCTGCCGTCGCCCGCCGCCAGGCGATGCCGCAGCTCGCCGGCCAGGACGGCATGCGCCTCTTGCACGGCGAGTCGGACGGCCTGCCCGGCGTCATCGCCGACCGCTATGGCGACACCATCTGCCTGCAGCTCACCGCTGCCGGCCCGGACAAGTGGCGCAAGGCGATCGTCGGCGCGCTGGTCAAGGCCACTGGTGTGGCACGAATCTACGAGCGTTCCGACTCCGACGTGCGCAAGCTCGAAGGGCTGGAGCCGGTCACCGGCTGGGTCCATGGCGAGGCACCGACGGATGCGTTGTCGATCGACGAGAACGGCGTCCGTCTCGGTGTCGACGTCGTCGCCGGCCACAAGACCGGCTTCTACCTCGACCAGCGCGACAACCGGTTGCTGACGCGGGCGCTCGCCGGCGGCAAGTCGGTACTCAACTGCTTCTGCTACACCGGCGGCTTTTCGCTGCAGGCGCTGGCCGGCGGCGCCGCCAGCGTGCTCTCGATCGACTCGTCGGGGCCGGCGCTGGCCGGCGCGCGCGCCAACCTGGCGCAGAACCCGCAGCTCGATGCCGAGCGCGCAGAATGGCTGGAGGCCGACGTCTTCGACGCGCTGCGCGTCTTCCGCAAGGAAAACCGCAAGTTCGACCTGATCGTTCTCGATCCGCCCAAGTTCGCACCGTCGGCGGCGCACGCCGAGCGCGCGGCGCGCGCCTACAAGGACATCAACCTGCTCGGCTTCCGCCTGCTCAACCCGGGCGGCTACCTGCTCACCTACTCGTGTTCGGGCGGCATCGGGCTGGAGCTGTTCCAGAAGATCGTCGCCGGCGCGGCGGTCGATGCCGGGCGCGACGCACGCATCCTGCAGCGGCTGTCGGCCGGGCCAGACCATCCGGTGGCGCTGCATTTTCCCGAGGGCGAGTACCTCAAGGGCCTGCTCGTGCAGGCCGATTGAGCCCTTACGACAGGCGTATAATTGCGCACTCATCCACCGGGTCCGACCATGAACGATACCAAGCTGCCGCGCGGAACCACCGCCCATGCCCCCGATCTCAGCTGGAGCCAGGTCCGCGAGACGGTCCTTCTGCTCGAACTCGCCGCCGGCCAGATCGAGGCGGCGATGACCGACAGCAGCGCCTCGGTCGATGTGCTGACCGGCTCCTTCACCCGTATGGCCGAAACCATGCGGGTTCTCTGCGACACGGCCGAGGCCCTGCCCGAAAGCGGCGCTGGCAGCGAGACGCGGCAGCGCCTGCTCGGCGCCGCTGCCGAGGTTTCCGGCATGGTCGATCAGGCGATCATCGCCTTCCAGTTCTACGACAAGCTGGCGCAGCGCATGGCCCATGTCACGCACAGCCTGGGCGATCTGTCCAACCTGGTCGCCGACCAGCGGCGCATCTTCAATCCCGGTGAATGGGTCGGCCTGCAGGAGCGCATCCGCAGCAAATACACCATGCCCGACGAGCGGACCATGTTCGAGGCGGTGATGCAGGGTGTCCCGGTCAGCGAGGCGCTGGCGCAGTACGTCGAGTCGATGAAGAGCAAGCCGCAGGGCGACGACATCGAACTTTTCTGAGGGCCTCTTCTTGCAACTTGGTTGCATTTGAGGGGGGCTTGTGATCTAATCCGGCGCCATGCCGGATATCCCCAAAACTGCCGATTCCGCCGAGAGTGCGGCGCTCGCGGAGCGCATCCGCGCCACCGGCGCACGCGCCACGCCGGCGCGCATCCGCGTCCTCGAACTGCTGACGGCGGCGCCGGCGCCGCTGTCGCACCAGGACATCGAGGCCGCGCTCGGCGACGACGGCCTCGATCGGGTGACCCTCTACCGCGTCCTCGACTGGCTGGTCGAGTCCGGTCTCGCGGTGAAGCGTGCCGACGAGCGCCGCGTCTGGCGCTTCTCGCTCGCCGCCGGCGGCGCCCACCACGGCCACGTGCATTTCCGCTGCGAGACCTGCGGCCGCGTCTTCTGCCTCGACGCACCGTCGCCGCGGCCGCCCCGTCTGCCCGGCGGCTTCACGCTGGCGCGTGCCGAGCTCGACCTCGCCGGCCGCTGCGCCGAATGCAACGCGGGCAACGTATGAGTTCCGCACAACCCGGCGCGCCGATCCCGGTCACCATCCTCACCGGCTTCCTCGGCAGCGGCAAGACGACGCTGCTCAACCGCATCCTCGCCGAACGGCACGGCGAGAAGATCGCGGTGATCGAGAACGAGTTCGGCGAAGCCGGCATCGACCATGAACTGCTCTTCCCGGCCGACGGCGACGAACCCATCGTCGAGATGAACAACGGCTGCATCTGCTGCACGGTGCGCGGCGACCTCGTGCGCATCCTCGGCGA
>VFQM010003362.1_pt1 | contig 10348 bp, 9 predicted proteins | sample 3512391 | NCBI WGS metagenome assembly VFQM01 (sample SAMN10412369, study PRJNA504923) | tailings metagenome | isolation source: Replicate 1 from Balatoc abandoned mine | place: Philippines
GCTTCAGATCGTAGCGGCCCACACGGGCGGCGGCGAAGGATTTTTCAACGGCCTGCTAGTCCTCGACAACGTCAGCTACCACTATCCGGGCAGTGCGCACGGCCTGCACGATGTGTCGCTGCAGGTGCGCACCGGCGAACTGGTGGCGGTGATCGGGCCCAGCGGCTCGGGCAAATCCACGCTGCTCCAGCTGGTGTCGGGGCTCACCACCGGCCATACGGGCCACATCGCCTTCGATGGCAAGGATATGTCGCGCACACCGGTGCACGAGCGCCGCATGGGCATGGTGTTCCAGAGCTATGCGCTGTTTCCGCACCTGTCGGTGCTCAACAACGTGGCCTACGGCCTCAAGCTGCGCAAGGTGGGCGTGGCCGAGCGCCACCGGCGAGCGCAGGAACTGCTCGACATCGTGGGTCTGGGTGCCTATGCGGAGCGTGGCGTTGCCCAGCTCTCGGGCGGGCAGCAGCAGCGCGTGGCATTGGCACGCGCATTGGCCATCGATCCGCTGGCCCTGTTGCTCGACGAGCCGCTGTCGGCGCTGGATGCCAGCGTGCGTGGCCACTTGCGTGACGAGATCCGTTCCATCCAGCAGCGCTTCAACGCCACCACACTGTTGGTCACACACGACCAGGAAGAAGCGCTGGTGATGGCCGACCGCGTTGCCATGCTCAAGGACGGCCGACTGCTGCAGTTCGCCACCCCGCGCGAAATCTACGAGCACCCAGCCAACCGCGCAGTGGCAGAGTTCGTGGGGCTGTCGACCATCCTGCCTGCCAAAGTGGCATCGCTAGGTCGACTAGACCTCGGGTTTGCTGAGCTTCTGGCAGATACGGGCCGCCGCGTTGCAGGCGCCGAAGTGCATGTTCTGGTGCGGCCAGAACACATCCGGCCCGACCCGCCACCGGATGTCGTGAACCATTTGCAAGGGCGCACGGGTGCACAGCGCTACCTGGGTGCGCTCACGCGCTACGACTTCGAAGTTCAGGGCGCTAGCAGGCCTTTCCTTGCTGAATCGCCTGTTCCGGCAGCGCAAGCGATTGCCATCGCGCCGGAGCACATCCGCTTGCTCGACCACTGATTTCATCATTTCCATCCCAACCCACTGAGGAGCCTCCATGCAACGCAGACAACTGATCCAGGCCGCAGGTGCACTGCCCGCACTATCATTCGCCACGCTCGCCGCCCGCAGCGCTTTTGCCTTCGATGGCCCCGAACTCTATGCTGGCGAGAAGGCACTGTACGCAGAGGCGCAGAAAGAAGGCCTGTGCGTCTCCTTCGACACGGGCCCCGAATGGGCCAACTGGAAGTCACTGTTCCGCGACTTCAAGAAACGCTACCCCGAGATCGAGCTGACCTACAACGACATCGGCTCGGCGGCCACCGTGGTGGCGCTGGAGAAGACCCGTCGCCGCCCGCAGGCCGACACCGCCTACTACTTCGCCGCGTCGGCCGTGGACGCCGCGAAGAAGGACGTGGTGGCCCCCTTCAAGCCCGTCAACTTCGACAAACTGCCGCCGGTGTTCCGCGAGGCCGATGGCCGCTGGTTCACCATCCACACGCTCAACATCGCCTTCCTGGTGAACAAGAAGCTTGTGAAGAACGTGCCCACCGGCTGGGCAGACCTGCTCAAGCCCGAGTTCAAGAACACGGTGGTCTACCTGGACCCGCGGTCCACCGGCATCGGCCAGGTGCTGACCTTTGCCGCAGCCTACGCCAACGGTGGCAACGTGGACAACGTGCAACCCGGCACCGACTACCTGGGCAAGCTGCATGCGGCCGGCAACGTGCTGCGCGTGGAGGGCACCACGCCCTACGCCAAGTTCCTGAAGGGCGAGATTCCGGTCTGGATCAGCTACGAGAACGATGGCCTCAAGGCCAAGCATGTCGATGGCATGGGCGATGCGGTCGAGGTGGTGATCCCCAAGGAGGCCAGCGTGGCCGCGCCCTATGCGATCAGCCTGGTCAAGAACGGCCCCAACCCCAATGCCGGCAAGCTCTGGCTCAACTTCATCATGAGCGAGGCCGGGCAGTCGCTGTTCGCCCAGGGCTTCGTACGCCCCGCCGTACCGGGCACGCCGCTGTCCGCCGACGTGGCTGCCAAGATGCCGGCCGCACCGCAGATTCGTCCTCTCGACGTGGTCAAGGCCTCCGAGCGCAAGGCCGAGGTAGACCGCCTCTGGGCCCTGGCTGCGCTGGGCAACAAGTAGGCCTGCCGGCATGCGACGCTTCGGTGCCTGGCCCGCATGGGCCTTCATGGCGCTCTTTTTTGCAGTGCCGCTGGCGGCCCTGCTGCCCGAGGCTTTCGGCGATGGCGGCAGCGCCTTCGCGCGCCTGTTCGGCAACCCGCTGTTCCTCGGTGCGTTGCGCAACACGCTGGTACTGGGGCTGGCGGCGGGCTCTGTGTCGGCGCTGGTGGGCACCTGCATCGCGATCGAGCTGGCGCGCCAGAGCGCGCCCCGTCGCCAGTGGATGATGACGTTGCTGGGCCTGCCGCTGGCTTTTTCGGGGCTGGTGATTGCCTATGGCTTCATCCTGGCCTTTGGCCGGGCAGGTTTCGTCACGCAGTTGCTGGCGGGCCTGGGCGGCGACCCGGCAGTCATCGGCGGCTGGATCTACAGCGTCTCGGGCCTGGGCGTGGCCTATGCCTACTACCTGATTCCGCGCGTGGCGCTGTCGCTGTATCCGGTGTTTGCCAACCTCGACCTGCGGCCTTCGCAGGCCGCGCGCACGCTGGGTGCATCGCGCGCGAGGGCGTTTTGGGACACGGTGGTGCCAGAGGTGCTGCCCTCGGTACTGTCCAATGCCTGCATGGTGGCCGCGATTGCGATGGGCACGTATGGCACGGCGTTGGCTCTGGTGGGCACGCAGCTCAACATCCTGCCGCTGATGCTGCTGGCTCAGGTCAGCGATGGTGGGTCGGATTTTGCGGTGGCAGCGGCCTTGTCGCTGGTGCTGATGGTGGTGTGCGTGGTGGTAATGGGAGTGGGTGATGTCTTTACGCGAAGTCGCGAGCGGGGTGCCGTTGGTGCCGGTCATTGAGGAGCTGTCGGCATCGGTCACACAGGCGCTGCAGCGCCTAGCCTTCAAACAAAAGGGGCCATCGCGCCACCGCCAGCCGGTGGCCGTGATCGGGCCGGGCGATGCAGGGGCGGCCGAGTGCGCTGCCGCTTACGCTGTGGCGCATGCGCTGGCGGGAGCCGGTATGGTGGTGATCTGTGGCGGGCGCGGTGGCGTCATGGCGGCCGCATCGCGTGGGGCCTGCGAAGCCGGAGGGATTGCCGTGGGCATCCTGCCCGAGGACGATGACTCCCAGGCAAACGAGTGGCTGAGCGTGGCGGTGCCCACCGGCATGGGGGAGATGCGCAATGCCATCATCGCGCGCAGTGGTGTCTGCCTGGTGGCCATCGGCAGCAACTTGGGCACACTGTCGGAGATGGCAATGGGCCTCAAGTGGGGTAAGCCGGTCTTCGTCATGCATGGGGATATAGAACTGCCCGGAGCGATCCAAGCGCTCAATGTCGATGACATGCTTGCGAAGGTATTGGTTAGGCTACTCGGTTGAGGCGCACACAGCAATGCGCTCAGCCAACGGCTGGAAAATGGCAGATATCACGGTCCAAGTGCTAGTCGCCCCCACATGGAATGACGGCGATGGTTTGGAAGCCGCCCAACCACAATGAACAGGTTCAATGCAATTCGTCAACAGACTATTGCTGAGCAGGATTCTCCGAGCATCTTCTAAAAACGACTTTGTGGGTGGGGCGCCCTTGCGCCGATTGCATCCGCAATCCTGCTGATTTCCTTGGAGAATTGACCCGGCAACTCCCATTCGCGACGCTAAGCTGGCGTGGGCAAGCTGATTTGCCCCACGCAGGCTTGGCTTGGCCTTGGAACGGCAAAGACGTGCCTGATCGGCTCCTGGTAGCAAAAGTCGCTCTGTATTCTTCTTGGGTGTCACGCCCTTGACGCGCTCGCCGCCCATGCTCCCGTGCTTTCTTCATCACCCGCAGAAAGACACTCAACATGGGCTTCGCACTCAACTCCTTCTGGCGCCGCTTGGCCGCCGCCTCTACCCTCATCGCACTGACGGTCACCCTGACCGCATGCGGTGGCAGCGACGATGAAAACAAGACCGGCGAATTCCGCGTCGCCTCGCTCAAATTGATCGGCGCAGCCTCCATCCCCACCGGTACGCTGTTTGAGGGCGTGGAGTTTGGTGGCATCTCGGGGCTGGACCAAGCCACGGACGGCAGCTACTGGGCAATCTCGGATGATCGGGGCGGCGAGCGTGGCACGCCCCGCTTCTACAACCTGAGCATCGACTATGCAGCCACTGGCCCCGTCACAGTCAAGGTCAACCGCCAGATGTACATGCAACGCGAGGATGGCGCCTCCTTCCCTGCAACGGCGCGTACGGTGGACCCCGAGGCGATCCGCTTGGCGCCCAATGGCAACCTGTTTTGGTCGTCCGAAGGCAACTGGGGCACAACAGCTGCAACCCTGTTTCAGCCATTTGTGCGGGAGATGACCACTGCAGGCAAGTTCGTGCGCGAGTTCAAGATGCCAGCGATCTACAACTACGTGGATAACACCACCACGGGCGCGCGCAGCAACAAGCTCTTTGAGGCGCTGACCGTGGCGCACGATGGCACTGTTTTCGTGGCCAATGAGGATGCGCTGATCCAGGACGGCCCGCTCACCACCGTGCAGGCCGGCAGCGTGGTGCGCGTCACGGCACTCGACCCAGCCACAGGTGCAGCCAAGGCACAGTATGCCTACCAGTTGCCGAAGATTCCGGTGGATGCACCGGCCGGAGCGCCGTTCGGTCCGGACAATGGTTTGTCGGATTTCCTGGCCATCGGCAGTAAGAAGTTCATCGCGGTGGAGCGGGCCTTTGCCTCCGGTATCGGCAACACCATCCGCCTGGTGCTGACCGAGATCACCGATGGCACGACCAACGTGATCAACATGGCCAGTCTCGCGGGCGCAGCAACCTACACGCCCATGACCCGCAAGCTACTGCTGGAGATGCCGATCACCTACGAGGGTTTGAAGCTCGACAACATTGAGGCCATCACCTGGGGAAAGACCCTGCCCAATGGCCACCGCACCATCGTGCTGGCGGCGGACAACAACTTCACCGCCAATACACAGGCCAATCAGTTCATCGCCTTCGAGGTCATTCCAGACTGACTGGGTGCACAGACAGGACTGCGCGGCAGAGAGCGCAGCCGCTGGAGTGCTTCCCTCCAATCTTGTCCGTGGCCCGCCACCTGTCCACATGAGCGGTCCGAAGCGGTGGATTTGACTTTGGTCGATCCCCAAAACCCCCGTGTCCGTGATTTTCTGGTGCGGGGGTACTAACGCTGGCGATACCGCCCCAATCTTCACTCCCTGCGGATGAAGATAGAAAATTCGACCCGCTTTGTGCCGTTTGTCTAAAACAGCTGTGTCGGCGTCACAGTGGTGTCACGCGCAGCGCCAATGATGTAAACGTTTCCACAACGATTGCATTCAGGCATGCCGAACCCCCGACCGTCAGGTGACTGCACCATCGCGAAGGCCCCTACCATCAGGGAGGTCGCTGCTGCCGCTGGAGTTTCTGTGGCGACCGTATCGCGAGCGCTCAACGCCAGTGGCCCGGTTCACGGTACAACCTCGGCGAATGTCCTGGCCGTGGCCAGGCAACTGGGATTCCGCCCCAATCTCGTGGGCAGGAACCTGCGCGCTACCCGCACGCGCACCCTCGGAGTGATGTTGCCTACGCTCAATCACCCGGTTTTCGCCGAGTGCCTGCAGGGCATCGATACGCAAGCGCAGTCGCACCAACAGGTGATCGCCGTGAGCACCACGGGATACCAGGTCGATGCAGAGGAACGAGCCAGCGAGCGCCTGCTGCAGCAACGTGTGGATGGACTGATCCTCACAGTGGCAGACGCGGCCCACAGCTCGGTGCTTGACAAGCTCGATGCCGAAGGAGTTCCCTATGTGTTGGTGTTCAACCAGCCTGGTGGGACGTCTCCGTCTCTGGGTGCGCGTCCCTTTGTCAGTGTCGATAACTTTCTGGCGGGCAGGCAGATGGTGGAGCACCTTCTTTCTCTGGGCCACCAGCGCGTGCATATGCTCGCTGGACAGTTCCAGCAGTCCGACCGATCTCTCCAGCGCTTTCTGGGCTATCAGGCGGCCATGAGCGCCGCAGGGCTTCCATGGAGCCCGCCACTGGAGTTGCCCTTCACCACCTGCGACACGCGCAGTGAACTTCAAGAGCTGCTGAATAGGCGTTCACCGCCCACAGCCCTTTTCTGCTCCAACGACCAGCTGGCCATGACGGTCATCCGCGACCTGCGTGACCTGGGGTTCCGTGTCCCGGACGACATCAGCCTTGCCGGCTTTGATGGTGTGCGAATGGGCGAATTGCTGAGTCCTGTTCTGACCACAGTGGTACAGCCCACCGCCGAGATTGGGCGTGCAGCGGTGGACCTTCTGCTGCAGCTGATTGACGGTGAGCGCTACCTAGGCCCCGCCTTGCTGCATCACACGCTGCGTCTGGGGGGCACTGCCTCGCACCGCACTCAGGAACACCAGGCAGCTTTCGCTTCGCCCCTCTGACCTAGAACCCCTTAACCCTTCCCCCACGTAAAAGGAAACTCTGATGATGAATCGCCGCGATCTTCTCCTGACTGCTGCCGCAGTTGGCGCCAGTGCAGCCTTGCCAGCGTTTGCCCAGTCTTCCCGGGCCATCTGCTACAACTGCCCGCCCGAATGGGCTGACTGGGGTGGCATGCTGCGGATGGTCAATCAGCGCCTGGGCATCCAGGTGCCGCCAGACAACAAGAACTCCGGTCAGTCGCTCGCAGCCTTGATTGCAGAAAAAGCCAAGCCTGTCGCGGACGTCGTGTACCTGGGTGGGCAGGTCGGCCCTCAAGCCAAGGCGGCTGGCGTCATCGAGGCCTACAAGCCGAAGCGCTGGGCTGACATTCCTGCGTCTCTCAAGGACGCCGAGGGAAGCTGGTTCACGATCCACTCCGGCACCCTGGGCTTCTTTGTGAATACGCAGGCGCTGCGCGGCAAGCCCGTTCCTCGCAGCTGGGCCGATCTTCTCAAGCCTGAGTACAAAGGCTTGGTAGGCTACCTCAACCCCGGCAGTGCGGCAGTGGGCCAAGTGGGCGTGATTTCGGCCAATCTGGCACTGGGCGGCAGCTATGAGAACCTGGACCCGGGCATCAAGTTTTTCAAACAGCTGCAGGCCAACAGCCCGATCGTGCCAACACAAACCGCGTATGCGCGGGTGCTGTCTGGAGAGATCCCAATCCTCATTGACTACGACTTCAACGCTTATCGCGGGCAGTATGGCGACCAAGCGCCCACGGTTTTCGTGATTCCGCAGGAAGGCACGCAGCAGTTGCCTTATGTGATGGGTCTAGTCAAGAACGGCCCCAACCCCGAGCAGGGCAAGAAGCTCCTCGACTTCGTGCTTTCGGACGAAGGCCAAAGCCATTGGGCCAACGCCTACCTGCGCCCTGTTTTCTCAGCCGCTATGTCGGCTGACGTAAAAAAACGCTTCCTGCCCGATACCGAGTACCAGCGTGCCCAGGCGATCGATGTGCAGAAGCTGTCGGTGGCATCCAAAGCCATTGGCGAGCGCTACCAAAAGGAAGTCGGCTGATGAAATCGGACCGCGCCTGGCTGCTGGGGCTGATGCTTCCATGCGCGGCCGTTTTTCTGGTGTTCTTTGTGATTCCCTTGACGCGGCTGCTCCTGATCGGGGGAAGCGGTGAGCTGGGATGGGCAGCCTACAGTGCAGCATTCACGGAGCCACGCTATTTGCGCAGCATGCTCTCCACCGTCGCGCTGTCTGCTCTCGTCACGCTGACCACGCTGGTGATCTCCGCCATTGCAGGGGTCTTCCTGGCGCGCCAAGAGTTTGCCGGTCGCCAGGTGCTCACCGCAATGCTGACCTTGCCGCTGGCATTCCCGGGTGTCGTCATCGGCTTCATGGTCATCATGTTGGGAGGCCGACAAGGCCTCATCCCACTGGCCACAGAGCTGCTTGTCGGTGAACGCCTGGTGTTCGCCTATTCCATGGTGGGCCTGTTTGTGGGGTACATCTACTTCTCCATCCCCCGCACCATCCTCACGGTCATGGCTGCGGCGGAGAAGCTGGATCCTCAGTTGGTAGAGGCTGCCCGGTCGCTGGGCGCCTCGCACTGGCGCATCTTGCGCGATGTACTCATTCCCGGACTCCAACCTGCGCTGCTGGCCGCTGGCGCCATCTGTTTCGCAACTGCGATGGGCGCCTTTGGCACGGCCTTCACGCTGGCTACCCGCATCGACGTACTTCCCATGATCATCTATACCGAATTCACGCTGCAAGCGAATATCGCCATGGCAGCCGCACTCTCGTTCGTCCTGGGCCTGCTGACCTGGGCAGCTCTGGCGTTTGCTCGAACCCTCACAGGCAACAGCGTTGCCGCCGCCGCATGACGCAATCGCAAAACACGTCGGTTTCCAACGCTGCGCGCGCGCGCCGCACACCTCTGTTCTGGGCGCTACTCGCGTTCACGGTGTGCGTGGCAGCTTTCTTGATCGTGCCAGTGATCCTGTCGGTGCTCACCGGGCTGACCAACAACCAGTTCGTAGGCTTGTCCAGCGGGCTGACTTTCAAGTGGGTGGCCAAGGTCTGGACGGACTATCAAAGCAGCTTGTGGCTCTCCATGGGTATCGCCATTGCGTGCCTGGCCTGTACCTTGGTACTGGGGGTGCCTGCGGCCTATGTACTCTCTCGGACTCAGGGGCGACTCGCGCGGACCATTGAGGAGCTGCTCATGCTGCCCGTGGCCCTTCCAGGACTGGCAACCGGCCTGGCGCTCATCGTCACTTATGGCGCAGTAGGAGAGTTTCGAACGCATTGGACTTTCGTGCTAGTGGGCCATGTACTTTTCACGCTGCCGTTCATGGTCCGTTCGGTCCTTGCCGTGCTGTTGTCGGTGGACATGCACACGCTGGAGGAAGGTGCGCGAAGCCTGGGAGCATCGTTCTACCAACGCTTTTTCGGCGTGGTGCTGCCCAACTGCCGCTCCGGCATCCTCGCGGGGGCGCTCATGGTGCTGACGCTGTCGATTGGCGAGTTCAACATGACCCTGCTGCTGCACACCCCGCTGACGCAAACGCTGCCAGTGGGTTTGGCTGACGCATATGCCTCTTTGCGTATCGAGGTAGGCAGCGCCTACACGATCGTTTTCTTCATGATGATTGTTCCGCTCCTGATTGCCTTGCAGTTTGCAGGCGCAAAGAAAGTGTCCCCATGAGTTTGAGCCACCAGGATCACGGCGTTCGGGTTCGCCTGAACGCTTGCACCAAAACCTACAAACAGCAGCGGGCGCTGGAGCCTACCGATCTTCACATCGAGGCAGGCGAGACGCTGGTCCTTCTTGGCCCCTCGGGCTGTGGCAAGACGACCACCTTGCGCATCATTGCAGGCCTGGAGTCGCCCGATGCGGGTGCCGTGCACTTCAACGATGAGGATGTGACGCACCTGCCGATTGAGCAGCGCAATGTGGGCATGGTGTTCCAGAGCTATGCGCTGTTCCCCAACATGACGGTACAGGAGAACATTGCGTACGGACTCAAGGTGCGGAACATACCCAGCGCCGAGCGTGACGTCCGCGTCAAGGAGATGCTGGCCATGATGCACATCGAGCCGTTGGCCACACGCCAGATCAATCAGTTGTCAGGTGGGCAGAAGCAGCGGGTGGCATTGGCCCGCGCCATCGCTCCGCGCCCGCGTGTTCTGCTTCTGGACGAGCCTCTCACGGCGTTGGATGCTCGCCTGCGCGAGACGCTGCGCTCCGACATCGATGCATTGCTGCGCAGCCTTGGCATTACCACTGTGTACGTGACGCATGACCAGGCGGAAGCCATGGCCTTGGGTGATCGCATCGCTGTGATGGATCGGGGCCGAATCTCGCAGATCGGCACTCCAAAACAGATCTACTTCAATCCGGCCAACGCATTTGTGGCGGATTTCATAGGCACGCTGAATGTGGTGGGCAGTCTGCGCTTTAGGCCCGAGGACGCTGTTCTGGTTCCAGAGGCTTTGGCGGATCTGCAGGGAACCGTTGTGTCCTGCCTCTTCCTGGGAGACCACCACCGTGTCCAGGTCCGTTTGCAGGGAGGCGAGGAAGTCATCCTGAAGTTGCCGCCCCGGACTTCGCTGTCTCAAGGGCAGGCCGTGGGCTTACGGGTGAACGCGTTTTCCCAGAGCACGCTATGCTGATCGCGCAGATTTCTGACCTGCACATCAAGGCCCACGGCAAGCTGGCCTACGGTGTGGTTGATACGGCGGTTC
>VFQM010003364.1_pt1 | contig 10345 bp, 9 predicted proteins | sample 3512391 | NCBI WGS metagenome assembly VFQM01 (sample SAMN10412369, study PRJNA504923) | tailings metagenome | isolation source: Replicate 1 from Balatoc abandoned mine | place: Philippines
TTCGGCGCGACTCGAACGAGAGGTCGTCAATGCGCCTGCTGCCGCTCCCCCTGCTATTGCTGCCGATGCTCGTGGCCTGTGGCGCGCGCGACGATGCGACGGACGCCGCCGTCGCCGACCGCGTCGGCGACGCGAATGGCTACGCGGCGCTCCCGCTGCAATCACTCGAGCCGGACGCGCCGCTGTGCCGGCGCGGCGCGCTGGCCTGCGACGTCCCGATGGGTGCGGGCGGTGTCGTCGCGCCCAACGGCGACGCATTGATCCGCGTGGCCGGCGGCCGATCGTCGGTGGTGGCACTGGTGCGGGCGGGTGAGGACTCGGCGCGCGCATTCGGCCGCGAGGGAGCGGGGCCCGGCGAGTATCGCGCGCCGGCGGAGATCGACGTGGACGATGCGGGCAACGTGTACGTGTTCGACCTCTTCGCGCGCCGCTTGCTGCGCTTCGACGTCGACGGGTCGCCGCGCGCCGAGGGCATCACGCAGCTGCCGCCGGCGCCGCAGCCGCTGATGCGCCTCGTCCGCGGCGAGCTCTGGATGGTGGCGGCGGAGAGTCCGGATGCAAAGGGCGACACGCTGCCGCAGTTCGTATACGCGTTGACCGAGGGCGGAGCCGCGACGCGCCGGCACGCGTTGGACCTCCGGCTTCCGTCGTTCGGTGCCGGCGAGTTCATCGCGATGCCGCGCACCTTCGAGGCGCTGCCGCAGTTCGCCTTCGGGCGCGACGGGCGCCTCGTGTATGCGCCCGGGGCAAGCGCCGAGCTGTCGCTGTTCGACAGCACGGGTGCGTTGGTCGCGCGGGGCGGCTACCGGACGCTCGGACGTGCGGTCACGCAGGCCGACGTGGAGGCGGCGATCGCCGCGCAGCTTCGCCGCGTCCCCTCGATGGGCGCGATGCGCGACCAGATCGCCGAACGAATGCGGCAGGCCGCTGAGCGGCATCCCGGTGTCACACAGCTCCTCGTGATGTCCGACGGTGAGGTCTGGGCTCGCGAGGCGCCCGAAGCGGAGACTGACTCCGTCTCCTGGCTTGTCTACGCGGCCGATCTCACGCCGCGCCAGCGCGTCCGGATGGGTGCCGACGACCGACCGGTGGGCACGCACGCCGGCCGCCTGCTGCTGGCCCGCAGCGGCGAGGACGAGCCGGAGACGGGCTATTGGTGGATGCGCAGGCGCTGAGGCACTCGCCAAACGCTCCGGGCGGGTGCAGCGTAGAGGGCGAAATGGCGGGTCATCTCCACGTTCTCCCCCGAGGCTCGTGTATGCTGGTTCGGTCGCTGCGCCTGGTTCCGATGGTGTTCCTGCTATTGGCCTGTGGTGGTGCGGCGGGGACGACGGGCGCATCGCGCGCCGGCGCAGCCCCAGCGGCCGTGCGGGCCCCGAGCGCCGAGGAACTGGCGGCCATCGCCCGCGGCGACTCGCTCTTCAACGCGGGCGCCTGCCAACGCTGTCACGGGCAGAAGGGCGTCGGGGGGCAGAACGGGCCCAGCCTCGTGGCGGGGCAGTGGCTGCACGTGGATGGCTCGCCGGCGCAGATCGCCGCCCTCATCGTGAGCGGCGTGCCGCGTGAGGCCATCAAGGACACGACGCGGCGCTTCCCGATGCGGCCGCGCGGCGGCCCGATGAACCTCAGCGATGCGCAGGCGCAGGATCTCGCCGCCTACGTCGTGTCCATCTCGCGCGGCAAGTCGGCGCGTTAACTCACACCGGGAATTCCGATGTCCAGACTGACTGCCGTCGCGCCGCGCGCAGTCGCGGCCGCGATGTTGCTCGTGGCCGCGCTCGCGCCGGCACTCGCGGCGCAGGCGCGTGCCGCGCGACTCAGCCCGCCGTCGCCGAACGCCATCAGCGAGCTGCGCGACACCGTGCTCGTCTTCGGCCAGGACCGCGGGGCGCTGCTGCGCCGCTGGACGGTGCCGTACTCGCCGGAGCGCGCGGCGCGGATGCGCACCTTCTACGCCGATTGGCGCACGCGCCTGCAGCGCATCGACTTCAACCGGCTCTCGCAGGAGGGCAAGATCGACTACCTCCTGCTGGACAATCGGATCAAGCAGGAGCTCGACCAGTTGCGTCGCGACGAACGCCTCGCCGGCGAAATGCGACCCTACGCGCCCTTTGCCGCGACGATCGCGGGCTTCGAGCAGGCGCGCCGTCGCTTCGAGACGCCGGATGGCCAGCAAGCGGGCCGTGCGCTCGCCGATATGGCCAAGCAGATCGACTCGCTGACCCGCGCCGTGCGCGCCCGCGCGCCGCAGAGCGCGCAGATCCCGCGCGCCGAGCGCATCGTCGGGCTGCGCACGGTCGAGTTCCTCGGCGACCTGCAGACGCAGCTGCGCAACTGGCATCGCTTCTCGTCGGGCTATGATCCCGAGTTCAGTTGGTGGACGGCCGATCCCTTCCGCCGCGTCAACGAGGGCATCACCGCGTATCAACGCGCCATCCGCGAGGTGGTGATCGGGCAGAAGCAGGGCGAGGAAGAGCCGATCATCGGCGATCCGATCGGCGTCGACGGCGTGAACGCCGACCTGGCCTTCGAGATGATCGCCTACACGCCGCAGGAACTGCTGGCGCTGGCCGAGAAGGAGTTTGCGTGGATCGAAGCCGAGCAGCGGAAGGCCGCGCGCGAGATGGGCTTCGGCGACGACTGGCGCGCCGCGCTCGAGAAGGTGAAGCAGGCCTTCGTGCCGCCCGGTGACCAGCCGGCGATGGTGCGCGACCTCGCGCGCTCGGCGGTGAAGTTCATCACCGACCGCGACCTCGTCACCGTGCCGCCGCTGGCCGACGAAGTGTGGCGGATGGAGATGATGCCGCCGCGGCAGCAGCTGGTGTCGCCGTTCTTCCTCGGCGGCGAGATCATCCAGGTCGCGTATCCCACCGACTCGATGCAGCACGACGACAAGCTGATGGCGATGCGCGGCAACAACCCGCACTTCTCCCTGGCGACGGTGCATCACGAGTTGATTCCCGGGCATCACCTGCAGGGCTTTATGACGCAGCGCTACAACGCGCATCGGCAGGCCTTCAGCACGCCGTTCTGGGGCGAGGGCTGGGCGCTGTGGTGGGAGATGCTGCTCTGGGACAACCAGTTCGCCCCGACGCCCGAAGACCGGATGGGGATGCTCTTCTGGCGCTCGCATCGCGCCGCGCGGATCATCTTCTCGCTGCGCTTCCAGATGGGCCAGATGACGCCGCAGGAGGCCGTGGACTTCCTCGTGAACCGCGTGGGCCACGAGCGCGCGAACGCCGAGGCCGAGGTGCGGCGCTCGTTCAATGGCACCTACTCGCCGATGTACCAGGCCGCGTATATGCTGGGCGGGCTGCAGTTCCGCGCGCTGCACACGGAGCTCGTGAAGAGCGGTCGGATGACGAACAAGGAGTTCCACGACGCCATCCTGCAGGGCGGGCGGATGCCGGTGGAGATGGTGCGCGCGCGGATGCTCAACCTGCCGCTCACCCGCGAGTGGAAGCCGGCGTGGCGGTTCTACGAATGAGGAGTGGCGACGGGCGGCGTCTGTGCGCGACTGCGCAGGCGCCGTCAGTCGGCTGCTAGCGCCTCACGCTCGACCGCGCGGTGTCGAGCCGGATCGTCGCGAGCGCGTCAAGCTCGCTGCTGAGCGGCTCCGCTCCCGGCGGATTGCCCGTGAGGCGCAGCAGGTAGGCCGTCACCGCCGCGTACTCGTTCGCGGTGAGCACGCCGGGATCGGTCTGCGGCATCTCGTTCTTGAGATAGGTCCCGAGTTCGCGCAGCGGCTTGCCCTGCCACTTGGCGTAGAAGCGGTTGGTGTCGTGCCATCCGGGCAGATGGCACTCCATACAGACCTGCTCGAAGATTTTCTCGCCCTCGTCGGCTTGGGCGGCGGTGTACACGCCGTCGCCGGTGTTGCGGTCGAGCGTGGCGGCGCCGACGCCCGCAGCGGACAACGTGAGTAGCAAGGACAGCCGGATGATTCGCATCGGGATAAATTAACGAATGCCCCAATCGCCCATCACCTTCGCGGACGTCGAGGCGGCGGCCCGCCGCATCTCCCCGCATCTCGAGCCCACGGCCGTGCGGCAGTATCCCTTGCTCGATGCGTCGGTCGGACAGGACCTGACGGTGTTCGTGAAGCACGAGAACCATCAGCCCACGCAGAGCTTCAAGATCCGCAACGGGTTGAACGCCGTGCTCGGCCGCAGCGAGGCCGAACGCGCGCGCGGCGGCATCGGGGCGAGCACGGGCAATCACGGCTTGGGCATCGCCTACGCGGGCCGGCTCACCGGCACGCCGATCACCGTCTGCGTGCCCGAGGGGAACAACCCGGAGAAAAACGCGGCAATTCGCGCACTCGGCGCGACGCTCGTCGAAGCCGGTGCGAGCTACGAAGAGACCATTCAAGCGTGTCGCGCGCTGCAGGAATCGCAGGGCCTCGCACTGCTGCATTCGACGAACGATCCCTTGGTCGTTGCCGGTGCGGGCACGATGACGCTGGAGTACCTGCGGCAGGCACCGGAGCTCGACGCCTTGGTACTCGCGCTCGGCGGCGGCTCGCAGGCCGTGGGCGCACTGACGGTCGCCGCGGCGCTGCGCCCCTCGCTCAAGGTCTACGCCGTGGGCGCCGCCGGCGCGCCGGCGCAGTTCGAGAGCTGGCGCCGCGGCGAGCGGCTCGAGGCGCAACCCGCGCAGACCTTCGCCGAGGGCATCGCGACGGGCTCGGCCTACGCGCTCACCTTCGACGCACTGCGCGCCGGGCTCGCGGGCTTCGTGCAGGTGACCGACGACGAGATCCGTGCGGCGATTCGCGACCTGCTGCGCTTCACGGGCAATCTCGCCGAAGGCGCCGGCGCAGCGGGCTTGGCGGGCCTTCGCAAGCTCGCGCCGCAGTTGCGCGGGCAGCGCGTGGGCATCGCCATCTGTGGCGGCAATCTCAGCGTGGCCGAGTTGCAGCGCACGCTCGCGACCGCGTGATGCCGTGAGTGGACTCGCCCGCGGCGCAGACGGCGCCGTGGCGAGGGAACCGTTGATGGCGTCGCCTAGGGGGCCGTCGGTGTCGCGCTGGCGACCGACAGGTCCGCCCGCTCCAACACGGCGTCGACGAGTCGCCTGAGGACGTCGGGTCGGTTGCCCTGCATATGCTTGCCGGGCAGCCACACGAGTTCCTTGGGCGCGAGGGCCGAATCGTAGAGGATGTCCACGGAGCGTCGCGGGATCTTCTCGTCGTCCTCGGCATTGAGCATCACCACCGGACGCGGCGCGACTTGCGCGATCCACCGCTCCGGCGTGAAGCGCGGGCCGCTGGCGAGCAGGTCCGCGAGCCGCGAGACCGGGGCGCGCAGCCAGGGCTGCGCGATCTCCTTCTCGAGTCCGCGGTCGATCATCGCGTGGGTGTCGCCGCCGCCGTGCGCCAGCCAGAGTCGCGTCACGCGCGCGTCGCGCGCGGCGGCGATGGTCGCGAACGGCGCGCCGAAGCTCGCGCCCACCAGCTCGACGCGCGTCGGGTCCACGTCCGGGCGCGAGAGCAGGTAGTCCAGCGCGAGCTGCACCGCGGGGGGCGTGTCGTAGAGCGCGCGGCGAATCAGCGGCACCTGCGCGACGATCTCCAAGCCCTTGGCGCGATGGTTCCCCTCGAAGGGATACTCCAACGAGGCGAACACCGCGCCGCGCGTGTCGCCGATGAGCGCGGCGGCGCCCTTGCCACGCTCGTGGCCGCCAAGGATGAGGAACAGCGGACGCTTGAGCTGGCCGCTGTCGGTGACCGTGAAGCTCGGGCGGCGGATCGCGAGGTCGATGCCGAGTCCGCTGCTCGACTCCACGTGCACGTCCTGCTCACTGGTGCCCGCGCTGTCGCGGGCGGGGTCGGCCGCGACGCGCTCGATGCTGCCGCGGCGGGCGTCGAAGTATGGCGTGGGATCGCGGAGCAGCCAGGCGCGCGTCGCGAACCCGGCGAGCAGCAGCGCGATGCCGACGATGCCGAACGCGCGCATCCAACGCCGAACGCGCGCGCGCCGGGGCGGTTGATCCCCCGAACGCGCGCGCGTGTTGGCCTGCATCTGCACCTTCGGCCTCAGCTCAGGGCTTGAGGGCCTTCACTTCCGGCGGCAGCGCGAACAGCTCGGCCGGCTGCGGCCCGAACTCCACCGAGGTCGTCGTCATAATCATCTGCATCCCCATCATCGAGGTCTCGATGCGATGCGGGATCATCAAGCCGGCGACGCTGCGGTAATCCTTGATCGACATCTCGGCCTCGACTTCGCCCATCTGCGTGACCTGCTTGGTCAGCGTGCGGACGAGCAGGCCGCTGGCGTTGGAGAAGCAGTCCGTGGTGATGCGGCCGGACTTCCAGGTGAACTTCACGCAGGTGCTGGCGTCGGCGCCCTCGCCGTGCGTGCCCGCGGCTTCCATCGCTGAGAACTGATCCGGATTGCGGATCATCGACTGCAGCGACGAGCTCTCGACCAGCGCAGCGGCCTCTTCACCGGCGATGATGCGCGGACCCTGCATCGGGTCGGTGGCCCAGACGGTGCTGCCGTCGTGGCCCTGGCGCATCGTGCCGAGGCCCGGGATCTCCGTCTGCACGACGAGGAGGTTCGGACGCGCCGCGACGGAGTTGATCGTCATCGACATTCCCATCGAGGGCGCTTCCATCGAGATCGTCGACTTCATTCCCTGCAGCGAGGGCAGCACGCCCTGCGGGTCGACGGCCTTGTTGTAGCGGTCGAGGATCGCCTGCGGGGTCTGCGCGGCCAGCGGCGCGGCAAGCGTGAGCGCCGCGAGCGCGGCGACGGTTGTGCGGATGATGCGGGACATCGGGACTCCAGTGTGGGTGGGGATGCGATGCTGCAGTTTAGGGACGGGCGAGCGAGTCTGCGAGCCACTGCCGCGCCGCCTCGAGGGCGGCGTCACGCCCGGCGGCAAGTTCACTACGGACCAGCGGCGTTCTGGTGTCGGGTTGTACCCCACGACCCTCGATCCGGCGCCCGGAGGCGTCCACGTGGTCGGCGATCGGATGCAGCAGGACGTCGCCGGAGGGCAGCTTGAGCATCGCGGCCGGGAGGGACTGGCCGGCCGAGACCTCGCCGAAGACGCGGGCGCGGCCCAGCGCCTGCATTCCGGCGGCGAAGAACTCCGAGGCGGAGGCGGTCATCCCGTCCACGAGGATCGCCACCGGCGCGGAGATCACGCCGACGCGCTCCCCGGCTGAAGTCGCGCGCCGGGGGTTCGCGGCGAGCCGCAAGTCGGCGCCGCGGCCGCGCATCGTGCCCAGCGACCACGACGAGTCCGAGAAGTGTCCAGCGAATCCGCCGATGATGCCGACCGCGCCGCCGAGGTTGCCGCGGAGGTCGATGATGACCGCGGGGGCGCTGCGTGCGCTGAACGCGAAGCGATCGAGGTCCTGGATGATCACCGGGAACCAGCCGCTGAAGGCGATGATCGGCACGCCGACCTCTCGGCCCTGCACGCGCAGGACGGTGGTGTCGAGCGAGGCGCGGATGACCATCGCAGGCAGGTTACCGTACTGTGACACGCGGCCCTGCATCGGACGTCGCTCCAAGTGCAGCGTCCGGGTCGCGCCACGGAGGTCGCGCAGCGTGACCTCGACGCTGTCGCCGCTGGGGCCGTCGAGCAGGCTGCCGATGACCTGGAGATACAGGGCATTGGCCTCGCGCGGTCCGTTGCGGAACGCGCGCTGCAACCGGATGCGCACGGAGTCCACGTCGCTGCCGTCGATGCGGGCGATGGCGTCGCCGGGCTTGGCGCCGGCGGCCGCCGCTGCGCTGCCCTCGTCCACGCGCCACACGATCAAGGTGTCCGCGGCGAGGCGCGGCACGATGCCCGTGGTCCCGCGCGGCGCCCCGGCCGGGGCACGGCCGCTGGTCTTGGACGCGGGAATGGCGTCGGCGGGAATCAGCGCGAAGTGCGACTGCCCGGGGACCTGGATCAGGGTGCGCAGGGCGTCGCGCACGCGCGACATCGACGGTGCGGCACCCAGGTCGCGGCGCAGCGAATCGTAGGCGTGCTTCCAGCGCCCGTTCACGAGCGCCGTGTCGAAATAGCTGCGCGACATTGCCGTCCACGCCGTGTCGAACACCGCGAGCGGTGCGACGTCCTGGGCGCGCAGCGGCAGCGCCGCCAGCAGGGAGCAGATGAGGAGCCGTGAGATCGGACGCATCGGGGCGGGCTGAAAGGGTCGGCGCCGTGCTGGCTGCGCCTGCAGGAAATATCGGGCGCGGCACGGTTCGCCGCATCCTGATACAAGACGCGCTAAGTTTCCTCTCGTGACCCGAACCGTTCTCGCCCCCTCCGACTGCGCCAACCTCGTGCCCGAACTCTCGGGCACGCGCAACCCGAACGTCTGGGTGTATCGCTACCGGCATCCGCAATCGGATTGGACCCTGTCCATCGCCACGCACGCGCCGCCGGCCTCCGGCAAGCTCTCGCTCGGCGGCTTCCGCATCGCGCCGCTCGAGCGCACGGAGTCGCCCGGCTTCACGACGGATCGCGAGAGCATCGCGCTGGCGATGGGAATGGAAGAGAAGGTGCACTGGTCGCGCGTGATCAAGGTCGGCGGGCCACTGGCCCTGCGCGATCTCACCCGGGTGGTGGGCGGCAAGTGCGTGCTCGCACCGACGCCGGATTCGCGCGTGGGCAACGTGCGCGACGCCGAGATGCTCGATTGGGCGGCCAACTGCCTGATCGACTGCGAGCAGAGTGCGGGCATCCACATCACCACGGGCCAGGACCTCGGCCACGGGCGGATGCACGGCGGCGCGATGGGATCGCTGGAGTTCCTGAACGCGCGTTTCGCCGGCAGCGTGGTGGCCGACACCTCGGTACCGACCGGCGAGGGCAATTATCAGATCCTGCAGGGGATGCTGCGCGCCTTCAAGCTGCCGCTCGAGCGCGCGACCGTGGGCTTGATCGGCTGCGGCAACATCGGGATGCACATCATCAAGCAGCTGCGCCAGCACAAGGGCGTGACGATCCTCGCCTGCGAGTCGCGCGAGGAGCGCCGCGCCGAGCTCGAGGCGATGGGCATCCGCACCTGGGGTCCGGAGCGCAAGCAGGAGTTCCTCGCGCTGCCGATGGACGCGCTGGTGGTGAACGCGGCCGGCGGCACCTTGGACCCCGCGGCCATCGCGACCTGCGCGGCGAACGCGCGGCTCAAGGTCATCTGCGGCAGCGAGAACCTGGTGATGCCCGACCATCGCGGCGTCGAGACGCTGCGCGCGGCCCACAAGGTCTTCGCGCCCACTGAGCTCGGCGGGATGATGGGCTATCTCACCGCGGTCGAGCAGTATCTCGCGGTGATCGAAGGCCTGCGCTTCGATGTAAGCACGATACTCGCGGCCGCCAAGCGGCTCGAGGTCGCGGGGTTCGAGACGACGGCGCGCATCATCGCCGGCGGGCACCAGGAAGACTTCGAGACGGCGGTCACGGCACTGTACGCTTGACGTCGCACTAAGCCGCTTGTAGTGTTCGCATCACAGTTGAAGCCCGTGGTCATTTGCCGCGATTGCCGCCACGCTAAAGAAAGAGCTAAAACGCGATGTCCCCGCGGCGTCGCCGTGGGGATTTGCATTTCCACGGTGTCGCCCGACGGACTTCCCCGCGGCCCTCTCGCTTGAGAGGGCCTTTGCGTTTCGCGGCGTCCCTCTGGCCCGTGGAGCGCCGATGTCGTCGTCTGCAGTCGTTGCCTCGCCTCGTCCCGAGCCCGCGCGCGTGTTGCGCCGGCTCACCTTGCCGCCGCTCGCGCTCGACAGCGGACGAATGCTCCGCTGGGCGACCATCGCGTACCATCTCGACGGCGCGCTCAACGCGGCCCGCGACAACGTCGTGCTCGTCCTGCACGCGCTCACCGGCTCGGCGGACGCCGCCGGCGACTGGTGGCGGCCGCAGATCGGCGCCGGCCGCGCGCTCGATACCACGCGCCTTGCCGTGCTCGCGCCCAACCTGCTGGGCAGCTGCTATGGAAGCTCCGGGCCGGCGACAGTCGCCGAATTTCCCGCGCTCAGCGTGCGCGACCAGGCGCGCGCCATCGCCGTGCTGCTCGACGCGCTGGACATTCCGCGGGTTCGCGTGGTGGTCGGCGGATCGCTTGGCGGGATGGTCGCGCTCGAACTCGCCGCGAGCTTTCCCGGACGCGTCGGCGAAGCGCTGGTGTTCGCCGCGCCTGCACAGCTCGGCGCAGGTGCAATTGCGTGGTCGGCGGTGCAGCGCCAGGCGCTGGATGTCGGCGGCGATCAGGGGCTCGCACTTGCGAGGCAAATTGCGATGCTGAGCTATCGCACGGCGCCAGGCCTGCAACAGCGCTTCGGTCGCGAGCGCAATCGCAGCGGCGAGTTCAGCGTGGCGCAGTGGCTGCACCGGCACG
>VFQM010003365.1_pt1 | contig 10342 bp, 10 predicted proteins | sample 3512391 | NCBI WGS metagenome assembly VFQM01 (sample SAMN10412369, study PRJNA504923) | tailings metagenome | isolation source: Replicate 1 from Balatoc abandoned mine | place: Philippines
CAACGTCGTCACCGGCGTGGCGGTCAAGGCCCTGGCCGACCCCGGCCGCGGCTGCCGGATGTAAGGGTCGCGGCCAGCCGCCACAATCCGGGCTCTGCCCATCCAGGAGCCCGCCGTGATCCTCGAAGTCGCCGACATCCGCATCCAGCCGGGCCAGCAGGCCGCGTTCGAGGCCGCCATCGTGCGCGGGGTCACCGAGGTCATCGCGCAGGCGCGGGGCTTCCGCGGCTGGAAGGTGAACCGCGGGGTCGAGAGCCCCGAGCGCTACCTGCTGCAGATCTTCTGGGACACGCTGGAGGACCACACCGTGGCCTTCCGCGAGGGGCCGCTGTTCCCGCAGTGGCGCGCCATCGTCGGCCCCTTCTTCGCCGCGCCGCCGCAGGTGGAGCACTTCGCGCTGGTGGGCAAGAGCGCCGCGCCCGCGCCCTGAGCCGTCGAGCGGCACACCGATGGGCGCACGCGAGACGCTGCTGGCCGCTGCGGCGGCCCACCTGGACGATGGCGGCTTCGAGGCCGAGCTGGCGCGCCGCGTGGCCATCCGCAGCGCCAGCCAGGAGGCCGACGCCGCGCCCGCGCTGCACGCCTACCTGGCCGACGAGCTGGTGCCGGCGCTCGCGGCGCTGGGCTTCACGCACGACATCCACGCCAACCCGGTGCCCGGCGGCGGGCCCTTCCTGATCGCCTGCCGCGTGGAGGACCCGGCACAGCCCACGGTGCTGATGTACGGCCATGGCGACGTGATCCGCGGCCAGGACGCGGCCTGGACGCGCGGCGCCGGGCCCTGGCAGCTGGCGCGCGACGGCGACCGGCTCTATGGCCGCGGCACCGCCGACAACAAGGGCCAGCACAGCATCAACCTCGCGGCGCTGGCGCAGGTGCTGGCCGCGCGCGGCGGCCGCCTCGGCTTCAACCTGACCTGGCTGTTCGAGACCAGCGAGGAAACCGGCTCGCCCGGGCTGGCCGCCTTCTGCGCCGCGCAGCGCGAGGCGCTGCGGGCCGACGTGCTGATCGCCAGCGACGGGCCGCGCCTGACCGCATCGCGCCCGACGGTGTTCCTGGGCTCGCGCGGCGTCGTCAACTTCGACCTCGCGCTGGTGCTGCGCGACGGCGCCCACCACTCGGGGAACTGGGGCGGCCTGCTGCGCAACCCCGGCACCGTGCTGGCCAACGCCATCGCCAGCCTGGTGGACGCGCAGGGCCGCATCCGCATCGAGGCGCTGCGGCCACCGCCGATCCCGGCCAACGTGCGCGCGGCGCTGGCCGGGCTGGCGGTGGGCGGCGGCCCCGACGACCCGGTGGTCGACACCGACTGGGGCGAGCCCGGCCTGACGCCGGCCGAGCGCGTGTTCGGCTGGAACACGCTGGAGGTGCTGGCCTTCAAGACCGGCAACCCCGAGCACCCGGTCAACGCCATCCCGGCCTCGGCGCGCGCCACGCTGCACCTGCGCTTCGTGGTGGGCACCGACGTGTCGCGGTTGGCCGAGGTGGTGCGCGCCCACCTGCAGGCGCAGGGCCTGCCGCCGTTCGAGGTGACCGTGGGCGAGGTCATGGAGGCCACCCGGCTCGACCCCGACGACCCCTGGGTGCATTTCACGCTGGCCTCCATCGAACGCAGCACGGGGACGCGGCCGGTGCTGCTGCCCAACCTCGGCGGCTCGCTGCCCAACGACGTGTTCGCCCACATCCTGGGGCTGCCCACGGTGTGGGTGCCGCACAGCTACCCGGGCTGCCGCCAGCACGCGCCCGACGAGCACCTGCTGCGCCCGGTGGCGCGCGAGGCGCTGCAGATCATGGCCGGGCTGTTCTGGGACCTGGGCGAACCGGGCCGCGCGCCGCGTGCCGCGCTCAGGGCGCCGGCGCGTTCGCGAGCTTCTTCAGCAGCCGCCTGAGCGTGGCGCGCTCGGCGGGCGCCAGCGCGGCCTGCACCTCGTCCTCCATGTGCGCGGCCACCGGCTGCAGCCGGGTGACCAGGGCCGCGCCCTCGGCGGTGAGCGTGATGCGCACGGCGCGCCCGTCGTGCGGGTCGGGGCCGCGCTGCACCAGGCCGCGATCGGCCAGCCGGTCCACCAGCGTCGTGACATGCGGCGCCGGCATGCGCAGCGCGTGCCGGATCTGCGTGGCCGACGCGCGGGCGTTGCCCTGCAGCAGCATCAGCAGCGTGAACTCCACCGGCCGCAGGCCGAAGGGTTCGCCCACATGGCGCCGGAAGGCGCGCGCCGTGGGCACCTCGGCCAGCGCCAGCAGGTAGCCCAGCAGGTGCTCGACCGAGGCCGCCGACAGCTCAGCGGCGGGGGACGATGACCTCGGCATCCGGCACCTCGGCGTAGAGCCGCTCCACCTCGGCGCTGCGATGCGCCAGCACCGCACGCTGGTTGATCGAGCCTTTGTCGGTGACCTCGCCGCGGTCGATGGACGGCGGGACCGTCAGCAGCAGCGCCGCCGCCGGCCGCGTGGCGCTGCCGGTGCCCTCGGCCCACAGGCGGTCCAGCAGCGCCTGGAAGGCCTCGCGCACCGCCGGGGCGGCCAGCACCTGCGCCGCGCTCCAGTCGGCCGGCAGCGCGAACCGGCGGCGGATGTCCTCCACGCGCGGGAACACCAGCAGGCCGATGTGGTCGCGGTTCAGGCCCGCCACCACCACGTCCTGCACCATCGGGTCGCCGGCGAGGATGACGCGGGCGCGCAGCGGGCCCACGCTGACGAAGGTGCCGGTGGCGAGCTTGAAGTCCTCGGCGATGCGGCCGTCGAAGCGCAGGCCCTTCTGCACGTCCGGCGGGGTGGCGGTGTCCTTGAACACCACCGCGTCGCCGGTGCGGTAGAAGCCCTCCTCGTCGAAGGCGTCGGCCGTCTGCTGCGGCATGCGCCAGTAGCCGGGCATCACGTTGGGGCCGCGGAAGCGCACCTCGGTCTTGCCGCTGCCCTCGGCATCGGGCACCAGCTTGACCTCCACGCCGGGCACCGGCAGGCCGATGTCGCCGCTCTGCACCTGCGTGCCGAGCGCGAAGGTGCAGGACGGTGCCGTCTCCGTCATGCCCAGGCCGGTGAAGATGGGGATGCGCTCGCCCACAGTGGCCTCGCCGTGGCGGTCGAGGTGGTCCCACACGGCCTGGCTCAGGCCGGCGCCGGCGAACATGAAGGCCTTCACGCGCGAGAACAGCGTGCGCCGCAGCGGCTCGTCGTGGTCCATCGCGCGCGCGATCTCCTCGAAGCCCTTGGGCACGTTGAAGTAGATCGTCGGTGCGATCTCGCGCAGGTTGCGCAGCGTCTGCCCCATGCCCGCCGGCGTGGGCTTGCCGTCGTCGATGTACAGCGTGCCGCCGTTGTAGAGCACGATGCCCACGTTGTGGTTGCCGCCGAAGGTGTGGTTCCAGGGCAGCCAGTCCACCAGCACCGGCGGCTCCTCGGCCAGGAACGGGAAGCTCTGGCGGATCTGCTGCAGGTTGGCGCACAGCATGCGGTGCGTGTTGATCACGCCCTTGGGCTGCTTGGTGGAGCCGCTGGTGAACAGGAACTTGGCGATCGTGGCGGGCCCCACCTGCGCGTGCGCCGCCGCGGCCTCGGCACCGGCCGGCGTGTCCAGCAGGCCGGCGAAGGGCTGGTGGGCACGCCCGGGCAGCTCGCCGCGGGTGAGCACCACGGCCGCGTCGGGGATGCACTGGGCGATGGCGCGCCCGTAGGCGGCGCCGTCGCTGGCGAACACCAGGCCCGGCGTCAGCGTGGCCAGGATCTCGCGCAGCTTGCCGAAGTCCTGCGAGACGGTGGAGTACGCCGGCGAGATGGGCGCATACGGCACGCCCACCCACATGGCGCCCAGCGCCAGCGTCAGGTGCTCGAGGTCGTTCTCCGACAGGATGGCCACCGGCCGCTCGGGCGACAGGCCGTGCGCCAGCAGCGCCTGGCCCACGCGCTGCGCGCGGTCCAGCATCTGGGCGTAGGTGATGGTGATCCAGGCGCCGTCGGCGCCGCGACGGGCCACGAGCACGCGGTCGGGCGCGCGGGCGGCCCAGTGCTCGAGGCGGTCGGTCAGGCGGGCCGGGAAGTCACCCAGCGCCTCGGTGGAACGCAGCACCAGCGTGCCGTCGGCGCGGGTCTCCAGCGTGGCCCGCACGGCGCCGCCCACGGCGGCGTCGCGGAACCTTGCAGCGCTCATTGCGGCCGCTCCACCTTGGCCGCGCGCTTCTCGAGGAAGGCGCGCAGGCGCTCCTTGGCCGCCGGCTCGCCCTGGGCGATGGCGGCCACCAGCGACTCGACGAACAGGCCCTCGGACGGCGCCAGCTCGGCGATGCGGGGCAGCGCCTGGATGACCGCGTAGTTGGACATGGGCGCGTTGGCGGCGATCTTCTGCGCCAGCGCCAGGCCCTTGGCCAGGCCCTCGCCGGGCTGCACCAGGTAGGTGGACAGGCCCACGGCCTGGCCCTCCTCGGCGTCCAGCACGCGGCCGGTGAGCATCATGTCGGCCACGCGCGCGGCGCCGATCAGGCGCGGCACGCGCACCGAGCCGCCACCGCCGACGAAGATGCCGCGCTGGCCCTCCGGGAAGGCATAGAAGGCGCTGGTCTCGGCCACGCGCACGTGGCAGGCCGAGGCGATCTCCAGCCCGCCGCCGACCACGGCGCCGTGCAGCACCGCCACCACCGGCACCGGGGCGAACTGCACCCGGTCGAGCGCCGCATGCCAGCCGCGCGAGTGCAGGATGCCCTCGAACACGTTGCGCTCGCTGAGCTCCGACAGGTCCAGCCCGGCGCAGAAGTGCTCGCCGCAGCCGCTGAGCACCACGGCCCGCACCTCGCGCGGGATGGACGCAAAGGCCGCGTCCAGCGCCATGACGAGCGCATCATTGGCGGCGTTGCGCTTGGCCGGGCGGTTCAGGGCCAGGTGCAGCACCTCGCCGTGGCGCGTGCTCAGGATCAGGGGTTCGTCGGCCATCGGGCAGTCTCCATCGACAAAGTACTTACATTATGTAAGCATGCAGGCTGAAGGAGCAAGACCATGAACATCGACGAGCTGATCGCCATCGACATCCACACCCACGCCGAGGTGTCGTGCTGGAACCCGTTCGACAACTACGGCGAGGAATACGACCGCGCCGCCGACAAGTACTTCGGCTCCAACCGCCGGCCCACCATCGCCGAGACGGTGGAGTACTACCGCAAGATCAAGGTCGGCCTGGTGATGTTCACGGTGGACAGCGAGAGCCAGCTCGGCCGCCGCCGCATCCCCAACGAGGAGATCGCCGAGGCGGCGGCGAAGAACAGCGACATGATGATCGCCTTCGGCAGCATCGACCCGCACAAGGGCAAGATGGGCGCGCGCGAGGCGCGGCGGCTGATCACCGAGCACGGCGTCAAGGGCTTCAAGTTCCACCCCACGGTGCAGGGCTTCCTGCCCTACGACCGCATGGCCTGGCCGCTGTACGAGGTGATCGCGGAACACAAGCTGCCGGCCATCTTCCACAGCGGGCACAGCGGCATCGGCAGCGGCATGCGCTGCGGCGGCGGCCTGCGGCTGCAGAACAGCAACCCGATGCTGCTGGAAGACGTGGCGATCGACTTCCCCGACATCGAGATCGTCATCGCCCACCCCAGCTGGCCCTGGCAGGACGAGGCGCTGAGCCTGGCGCTGCACAAGCCCAACGTCTACATCGACCTCTCCGGCTGGAGCCCCAAGTACTTCCCGCCGCAGCTGGTGCAGTACGCCAACACGCTGCTGAAGGACCGCATGCTCTTCGGCAGCGACTTCCCGCTCATCACCCCCGAGCGCTGGATGAAGGACTTCGACGAGGCCGGCTTCAAGGACAAGGTCAAGCCCGGCATCCTGAAGGACAACGCGGTGCGGCTGCTGGGCCTGGGGGCGACGGCCGCCTGAGCGTCGCCCGCGCCGGTCAGCGCCGCTGCACCTGCGTCGTCGCGCCGGCGGTGTTGTCGGCGGGCGCCGTGTCGGGCTCGCTCGACGCCACCTGCGCCGTCACCGACACCGTGCCCCGCCGGCGCGGCGTGACCTCCACCGTCACGCTGGCGGCGGCCCCGGGCGCGAGCACGCCCAGCTCGCAGACGACGGTGGTGCTGCCGCTGCACTGCCCCTGGCTGGCGCTGCTGCTGCGCCACTTCACGGTGGACGCCAGCGGCAACGTGAAGCGCACGCCGCTGGCGGCGCGGTTGCCCTGGTTGTGCACGCTGGCGGTGTAGGTCAGCCGGCCGAGCACCGCCACCGGGTCGGGCGCATCGGCCAGGCTCAGGGCCAGGTCCACGCCTGGCGGCACAGCGGCCTGGTCCAGGCGCGCCGTGGTGCCCCCGGTCACGTACACCTGACCGGCGCCGCCGAGCGCGATGCCGGAGCTCGTGCCGAAGGGCACCCAGGCGGTCCAGCCCGGACTGCCGTCGGCGTTCACGCGCACGACGCCCATGTCGAACAGGTTGGAGCCGGCCAGGTAGCCGTTGCCCTGCGCGTCCACCAGCATCTGGGCGTGCAGCAACAGGCCGGCGCCGGACGCGTCGTCGAGGCTCCAGCGCAGGTCGCCGTCGGGCCCGAATCGGGCGAAGGCCGCACCCCCGGTGCCGGCCGACGGGAAGCCGCTGATCATCGCGCCGCCGTCGGGCAGCGTCTCCACGCGGAAGGCGCTCATCGGGTGGCTGCGCTCCCAGAGCAGGCCGCCGTCGGGCCGCAGCTTGCGCAGCAGGGTGCCGCCCACGCCGTAGCGCTCGTGCACCACGTAGCTTTGGCCGGCCGCGTCGCCCGCGGCGTCACCGGCGGTCAGGCTGGGCGTCACGTAGGTCCAGACGGTGCGGCCGCTGGCGTCCACCTTGGCGTAGCCGTTGACGCTGCCGACCACCCCGCGCGCCGACACCAGGATGGCGTCGTCCGGCGTGCGCCGGGCCTGCCAGGGCCGGCCGATCCCGGCGCTGTCGAACCAGACCCAGCCGGGGCTGCCATCGGCGCCGAACTGGCGCACGCTGGCCACCAGCCCCGCGGGGCCGACACCCAGGCCCACGGTGTAAGCGCGGTCCTGCGCGTCGACCAGCACGCGCACGGTGGACGAGCCGTCGAAGTCGCTGCCGAACACGCGCCGCCAGACGAGCTGGCCGTCGGGCGCGAACTTCATCAGCACGCTGGCCGCATCCACCGGGCTGGAATAGCCGGAGCGGATGGTGCCGGAGACCAGGGCATGGCCCGTGCTGTCGGCCGCCACCCAGGTGGCCACCTCGTGGCGGCTGTTGTCCAGGTTGTCGTGCCGGACCTCCCACAGCAGCGTGCCATCGGCGCTGCGCTTGGCCAGCCAGATGTCGCCCCCGGGGTTGTATTCCCAGCGCGCGCTGAAGACCTGGTCGGCGGCGTCCCGCGCCACCGACACGCCACCCGGCAGGCTGGACCAGGCCAGTTGCACCTGGGCCGACGCCGCCGACGCGGCCAGGGCCAGCGCGGCTGCGGTCATGGAGAGGAGGGCACGCATCGCTCACCTTGGGCTGGGACGGATTTCCCATGATGCGCCGGGGGCAGCCGCCAGCCGGTTGATCGTGCGCAAGCCCGGCGCAGGCGGCGGCACGGCCGGCCCCGGCGTGCTGTCGATTCACGCCGCCCGAGTGCCGTCCGTCGCACGCCCGTGGCGGCGTGCCGGGGGTGGCGGCACAGTCGAGCCATCGATCACCCCCACCCAGGAGCCCCGCCATGCGCCCCATCCAGGACCTCACCGACGCCGTCACGATGCCCTTCCGCGCCGTGTTCGTGGTCGGCATCTGCTGGTTCATCAACTGGATGACCTCGCCGCACTACTGGTGGGTGTGGTGGGTGGCCCTGGGCATGGGCATCGCCACCCTGGTGGCCTGGGGCCGCGGCCTGCGCACCGCCGCCGTGCTGGCGCTGGTGTTCTTCGGCGGGCGCTGGATCTACCGCCGCTATGGCGCGCAGGCCCGCGCCGCCTTCGACGAGTGGGTGAACACTTCGCAGCCCAAGGCCGGCCAGGTGGTGCAGGCCTTCCTGCAGACCGGCGGCCGCTTCGACGGCGGCGGCGCCGTGCGGCACTGAGCGGCCGGGCGGGCGCGCCCGGCCCGGCGCCGTTCAGCGGCGCCGCAGCACCAGCCCCTTGAGGTAGTCGCCCTCGGGGAAGAACAGGGTGGCGGCATGGTCCGGCGCCGCCGCCAGCCGCTCCAGGATGAAGGCGTCCACACCGGCGTCCATGGCCGCGCCGGCCACGATCTTGTGGAACAGGTCGGGCGCGATGCCGCCGGAGCACGAGAACGTGAGCAGCAGCCCGCCCGGTGCCAGCACCTGCAGCGCCAGGCGGTTGATGTCCTTGTAGGCGCGCGCCGCGCGCTCGGCGCTGGCCGCCGTGGGGGCGAACTTGGGCGGGTCGAGCACGATGGCGTCGAAACGCTCGCCGGCGGCCAGCGCGTCGCGCAGGAAGCGGTTGGCGTCGGCCTCGACGGTGCGGCTGGCCTCGGCGGCAAAGCCGTTGAGGCGCACATGCTCGGCCACGTGGGCCAGCGCCGGGCCCGAGGAATCGACGCTGACCACCTCGTGCGCGCCGCCGGCCAGCGCCGCCACCGTGAAGCCGCCGGTGTAGCTGAAGCAGTTGAGCACCCGCCGGGCGCCGAACTGGCGCACCAGCGCGGCGAAGCGGGCGCGGTTGTCGCGCTGGTCCAGGTAGTAGCCGGTCTTGTGGCCGCGGGCCACGTCCAGCGTCAGCCGCCAGCCGTGCTCGCGCAGCGTGACCGTGGTCTGGCCGCCCTCGGCGTCGCCGCCGCGCAGCCAGCCGCAGCGTTCCTCCAGGCCCTCCATCTGGCGCACCGCGGCATCGGAGCGCTCGTACAGCCGCGTGCAGCCGGTGGCGGCGAGCAGGGCATCGGCCAGGGTGTCGCGCCAGCGCTCCACGCCGGCGCCACCGAACTGGGCCACCAGGGTGTCGCCGTAGCGGTCCACCACCAGCGCGGGCAGGCCGTCGGCCTCGGCGTGCACCAGGCGCAGGCCGTCGCTGTCGATGGCCAGTGCCTGGCGGGCGGCCACGGCCGTGGCCACGCGGCGGGCGAAGAAGCCGCGGTCGATGCGCTCGGCCTCGTCGAAGCTCCAGGCGCGCACGCGGATGCGGCTGGCCGGGCTGTACGCCCCCCAGGCCAGGAAGCGGCCGTCTTCCGCCTCCACGCGCACGGTCTCGCCGGGGTCGGCGCGGCCCGAGGCCACGGCGCCGTCGAACACCCAGGGGTGGCGGTGCAGCAGGCTGCGTTCGCGCCCGGGGCGCAGGCGGATGGTCTTCACTTGCGTCGGGCGCGCGGGTGCGCGGCGTCGTAGATCCTGGCGAGATGCTGGAAATCCAGCCGCGTGTACACCTGCGTGGTGGCGATGCTGGCGTGGCCCAGCAGCTCCTGCACCGCGCGCAGGTCGCCACTGCTCTGCAGCAGGTGCGAGGCGAAGCTGTGGCGCAGCATGTGCGGGTGCACGTGGGTGGGCAGCCCGGCCTGCAGCGCCAGCGCCTTCAGCCGGCTGCGCACCTGGCTGGCCGTCAGGCGCGTGCCGCGGCGGCTGACGATGAGCGCCGGCTCGCCCGGTGCGGCCAGCAGCGGCCGCTGCGCCAGCCAGGCCTGCAGGGCCTGCAGTGCAGCGCGGCCCACGGGCACGCTGCGCCGCTTGCCGCCCTTGCCCAGCACGTGCGCGGTGGCGTCGCCGGTGTCCACCCAGCCCGCCGCCCCGGCCGAGGGCCCGATGTCCAGCGCCACCAGCTCGCCCACGCGCAGGCCGCAGCCGTAGAGCAGCTCGACGGCACAGTGGTCGCGCGCCGCCAGGGCCGGGTGCCCGGCCTCGGGGACTTCGTCGGCCAGGGCCACGGCGTGGTCGACCGACAAGGCCTTGGGCAGCGGCCGCCCGGCCTTGGGCGCGCGCACGCCCTCCACCGGGTTGACGGCCACGGCCCCGGCACGGCCCCACCAGCGGAACAGTCCGCGCCAGGCCGAGAGCTGCAGCGCCAGGCTGCGCGGCGCCAGGCCCTGGCGGTGCAGCTGCGCCACCCAGCCGCGCACATGATGCGGCTGCACGGCTTCCAGGGCGATGCCGTCGCCCTGTGCCAAGGCACGCAGCCGGGCCAGCGCATCGGCATAGGCCTGCAGCGTGCGCGGCGAGGCCCGGCGCTCGACACGCAGGTGCTCGAGCCAGGCTTCGGGTGCGAGCGGTCCCACGGCGCTCATCGACAGGCTGCTTCCGACCCGAAGCGGCCGGTGCTCGCTTTCGCATGCGGGCATTGCGGCGGCAAGGCGACGACGGGCAGGCCTGGGGCGCGCTGCCCGGACGGCCTCCGCTTCGCTGCGGCTCCCCTGCGCTTCTCGGTCCCGAGGCCCGCGGCCGAACTCCCTCCGCTCACTTC
>VFQM010003367.1_pt1 | contig 10336 bp, 8 predicted proteins | sample 3512391 | NCBI WGS metagenome assembly VFQM01 (sample SAMN10412369, study PRJNA504923) | tailings metagenome | isolation source: Replicate 1 from Balatoc abandoned mine | place: Philippines
GCGCAGAACCGCCGCGTTTCGGTCAATGTGCTGGTGAGCAAGGCGCTCGACGGGCAGTAAGTACACGCCGGGGGCAGGCCGTGCTGGCGGCCTGCTCCGTCAGGCTCCATAGAGGAACATGTTGACGGTCAGTCGCCCCTTGGCCGGATCCTCCGACAGGCGTGACGGATCGGGAATGATCCCCGAATGGAGTTGCCTCCCGCGATAGAGCGCGAGGCGATCAACGCGCGCCTCGACCGCGCCGATCTGTTCATAAGCGGCGCTGTCGCCCAGCGGATAGCACGGTGGCGGCGGCCCGTATTCGCGTTCATCCTCGGCGAGCGCGGCTGCAAAGGCGGCCTCGCGGGCCGGGGTGATCGCCTCGAAGCCGGTCCGGCGATGGCGGTAGAAAGCCGTGCCGCCGCTTTCCGGCCCCTCGAGATAGTGCATGATCGCCACCCGCCCCGCGTCCGAATGGTCATGATGCGGAATGCGTTGGCGGGCGGTGAGTTGTTCGGGCGGCAGCGTCACGAGCGAGAATGCCGCGATCTCGCACTGCACTCCGCGCGACAACCCGAACACCCGCATCATGATCTGCATCATCAGGTCGCGCCGCAGATCGAGATAGGACGGATCGGCAAGCGCCCGGCGGCCCGGGTAATCGACGCCGCCCGGGTGATACTCCGCCGCCACCCCCATCGCTCGCAGCCGCTCGGGCTGTCCGGTGAAGTTGTCGATGATGACCAGCGGCTCGCCCTCGCGCCCGAGGCGCTCGACGGTGATCCGGGGTTCGGGTAGCATCATTGTGTCTCTCTAGCCGCCCGCATGGTAAAAATCATAGATCTTGCGCGCCACGGTGGCGCTGACGCCGGGCGCGCGTTGCAGGTCTTCTAGCGCGGCCGCGCGGACCTTGCTGGCGGTGCCGAAATGCAGCAGCAGCGCGCGCTTCCTTGCCGGGCCGATGCCGGGGATCTCGTCCAAGGGGCTCGCCGTGATCGCCTTCGCGCGCTTCGCCCGATGCGCCCCGATGACATAGCGGTGCACCTCGTCACGCAGGTTCTGCAAGTGGAACAGCAGCGGCGAGTTCACCGGCAGCAGCTTCTCGCGCCCATCAGGGAAGTGGAACACCTCGCGGCCTTCGCGCCCGTGATGCGGCCCCTTGGCGATGCCGATCACCGCGACCTCGTCGGCAATGCCGATCTCCTCCAGCACCCGCATCACGCTTGAGAGCTGCCCCTTGCCGCCGTCGATCAGGATGAGGTCCGGGAGGATTGTTTCGTGGCCCCCTTTCCGATCGTCTCGAGCATCGTCGAGAGACCCTTCAGGCGCATCGCTGTCTCGACTACGGCCGGCACGAACGGAACCTTCCTCTTCATCCTCACGCCACGCCCGGAACCGCCGCGCCATCACCTCGCGCATCATCGCGAAGTCGTCGTTCGATTGCGCCTCGCGGATGTTGAACTTGCGGTACTGGCCCTTCTCGAAGCCCTCCGGCCCGGCGACCACCATCGCGCCCACAGCTTTGGTGCCCTGGATATGGCTGTTGTCGTAAACCTCGATCCGCTGCGGCGGGCTGTCGAGCTCCAGAAATTCCGCCAATTCGCGGTTGAGGCGCGCCTTGGTGCCGGTCTCGGCCAGCCGCCGTTCGAGCGCCTCGACAGCGTTCCTCTGCGCCTGCATCATCAGCTTGCGCCGGTCGCCGCGTTCGGGGATCGAGAGCCGCACCTTCCGGCCGGCCAGTTCCGACAAAGCCGCCTCGATCAGCTCGGCCTCGGGCAGTTCGCGGTCCACCAGAATGGTCGGCGGGGGCGGTACTTCCTCGTAGAATTGCAGCATTACGTCGGCGAGCACCTGCGCCTCGTCCACCTCGGCGGTGTGACGCGGGAAGAGCGCGCGGTGACCCCAGTTCTGCCCGCCGCGGATGAAGAAGGACTGGACGCTCATCTGCCCGTTCTTTGCGGCCAGGGCGAAGACATCGGCATCGCCCAGCCCGGCCGCGTTGATCGCCTGACTACCCTGAATGAAGGTCGCCGCCCGCAGCCGGTCGCGCAGCATCGCGGCGGTCTCGAAATCGAGGTTCGCTGCCGCCTCGGCCATCTGGCGCTCAAGGTCAGCCTGCACCGCGCCCGACTTGCCCGAGAGGAAGTCCTTCGCCTGCCGCACCAGCGCGTCATAGCCGTCAGCATCGATCCGCCCCACGCAGGGCGCCGAGCAGCGCTTGATCTGGTAGAGCAGGCACGGCCGGTCGCGGTTATTGAAGAAGCTGTCGGTGCAGGAGCGCAGCAGGAACAGCTTCTGCAGCGCGTTCAGTGTCGTGTTGACGCTGCCCGCGCTCGCAAACGGCCCATAGTAATTGCCCTTGGCCCGGCGCGCGCCGCGATGCTTCTGGATGCGCGGATAGGCGTGATCGGCGCGCAGCAGGATGAAGGGAAAGCTCTTGTCGTCGCGCAGCAGCACGTTGAAGGGCGGACGGAACCGCTTGATGAGCTGCGCTTCGAGCAGCAGCGCCTCGGCCTCGGAATTGGTGGTGATGATCTCCATGCTGCGGGTCTGGCTGACCATGCGCTGGAGCCGCCCCGAAAGCTGGGCGATCTGGGTGTAGTTGGCGACGCGCGCCTTGAGGCTACGCGCCTTGCCGACATAAAGCACCTCGCCCCGCGCATCGAGCATCCGGTAGACGCCGGGGACGGGCTTGAGCACCCTCACCGTCTCGCGGATCGCCTGCACGCCGCCTTCCAGATCAGGCTGGGCGGAGGCGACGGTATAGGCGGCGCGCTCCTCGTTGAAACGCTCCGCACCGCGGGGATCGTTGGGGGTGCCTGCGGGGGTTCGGGCCATGGGGGGTCAGATAGAGACGAGAGGGGGCGATTGGCAATTGCCGTGCGGCCCCCTATCGGCAGGTTCGTGGAACAGAGCGACGTCATCATCCTCGGCGCGGGCGCGGCCGGGCTGTTTGCCGCGGGGCAGGCAGGCCAGCGCGGGCTTCGCGTGGCCCTGCTGGAGAAGGCGGACGCTCCGGGCAAGAAGATCCTGATCTCGGGCGGGGGCCGGTGCAACTTCACCAACCTCGGTGCGGAACCGGGCAACTACCTCTCGGCCAACCCGCATTTCGCCAAAAGCGCACTCGCCCGCTACCAGCCTGCCGATTTCATCGCCCTGGTCGAGAAGCACGGGATCGCGTGGCACGAGAAGACCCTTGGCCAGCTGTTCTGCGACGGATCGGCCAAGCAGATCGTGGCGATGCTGCTGGAGGAGTGCCCGCCCGAGTATGTGACGCTGACCTGCGGGGTGGATGTCGCTGGCGTCTCCCGCGCCGGGGACGGCCCGTTTAACGTCACTGCTGCCGATGGCCGCTCATGGCACGCGCCCGCACTGGTGATCGCCACCGGCGGGCCATCGATCCCCAAGATGGGCGCGAGCGACTTCGCCTACCGGCTGGCCCGCCAGTTCGGGCTCAAGGTGGTCGAGCCCCGGCCCGCGCTCGTCCCTTTGACGCTTGGGGGCGAGGACGCGCTGTTCCGCGAATTGTCGGGCGTTGCCGCCCCAGTCCGCGCGCGGGCCGGGAAGGCGGAATTCGCGGAAGCGGCACTGTTCACGCACAAGGGGCTCTCGGGTCCGGCGATCCTGCAGGTGTCGAGTTACTGGCACCGCGGCGATCCGGTCGGGATCACCTTCCTCCCCGATGCCGCAACCGACTGGCTGCTGGCCGCAAAGCGCGACCGCCCCCGCACGCACTTGCGCAACATCCTGCGCGAGCGCCTGCCCGATCGCCTCGCCAATGCCCTCGCTGATCGGCTCGCTCTGGAGCGGGAACTCGGCAACTGTTCCGACAAGGACCTGCGCGCCGCGCAAGCGAAACTCGCCGACTGGCGCTTCGACCCGAACGGCACCGAGGGCTACGCCAAGGCCGAAGTCACGGCCGGTGGGATAGCAACGGCGGAACTTTCCAGCCGCACGATGGAAGCCGCAAGGGTCCCCGGCCTCTATGCCATTGGCGAGGCAGTGGACGTGACCGGCTGGCTCGGCGGCTACAACTTCCAATGGGCCTGGGCGAGCGCCTTTGCCTGCGCCGAGGCCTTGGCCGAGGCGACCACCTGACGGCGCGCCGAGGCGCTCGCCGCGGCCTGCGCCTAGAACAGCTTCCTGAGATCGAGCCCGAGATAGAGCCCCAAGGGGTCGATCACGAAGGGGTTGTAGTTGACCGGCGTGATGCCGGCGGAATCCCGCACCTGCCGCTGCGCGTCCAACAGATTGTCGGCCACAAGGCTGACGCGGAAGTCCTTGAGGAAGCCTTCGTTCTTTCCCGTCACCTCGCCCATGTTGGCGAATACGCGCAGGTTGAAGGTGACGATGTCCTCGAAGAACAGGTCGTTCACCCCCGCCGCGCCGTCGAGCCGGGTCTCGCCGGTGTAGATGCCCGAGAGCCGGAAGCCGATCCCCTTGCCGAACAGGCCCGCTTCCAGCCGGCTTGAATGGCGCGGAAGGCCGAATGCGCCGGTCGCCTGCCCATCCAGCTGGTCGAGAGGGGCAAGGCCGGGGGCGATCAGGATCTCGTTGTCGAGCTCGATAGTGTGGGTCAGGTTGACGAAATAGCGCCACCCCTGGAAGTTCCGCCCGCCCAGCGGATTGAAGGCCGGGCCGCCGCCGCCCCCCGCGCCCGGAGGGCCGCCCGGCGGGGGCCCGGCCGCGCAGAAGCGCTGCTGGAACTGCGCGATGGCTTCGGGCGGGATCGTGCCGTCGGGCAGGCGCGAGCGGTCCAGCGCCATCTTGATGAAGGCCGGATCGATGCCGGGGAGTTCGGCCGAAACGTCCTCCCCGCGCTCGATCCGGGCGATCAGTTCGGCGATCACGGTGGTGCCGTCCGGCCCGCACGCCCGTTCCCGGAACGCGGCCAATTTCGGCGGGATGTCCTGCCCCGGAGCCCCTGGAGCCGCCGGTGCCCCGCCGCCCGCTACGCCCGGCCCGCCGAGCATCTGCGGGTCGAGACTGCACACCCGGCTGCGGAACTGGGCGAGACGGGCAGGATCGATCGTCCCGTCCGCCCCCCGCAGCCGCGCCAGCATCGGGGCGAGGCGTTGTGGGTCAATGCCGGGATAATCGGCCGAGATGTCCGCGCCGCTGTCGATCGCGGCAATCAGTTTTGCGAGGAAGGCCTCTCCGTCATCCGCGCAAAGCCGCGCGCGGAAGGCGAGAAACTGCTCGCGCTGTTCGGGCGTGGGTGCGCCGAAGCCGCCCCCCGGAGGTCCGCGGCCCGTGCCTGCCTGAGGCGCAGGGGGCCCGCCCGTTGTCGGCGGAGCGGGCTGCGGCGCTGCCGCACCTGCGCCGCCGCCGCCGAAGCGCCCGCCACCGCCGCCACCGAAACGACCGCCGCCCTCGCTGCCCTCGGGCGCGCCGAAACTGCCGTTGGTCGAGAAGGTGAACTGGATGCGATCCGCCCGCGTTTCGGCAAAGCTCACCGAGCGCCGGTCGACGGCCACCAGCCGCCCGTCGGCATCGCGCGTCACCCGGCCCGGGAATGCGGCCTCGATGTCTGCGGTGATCTGCGGAAAGCCGCTCACCACATTGTCGGACCGGTTGCGGATGTAATCCACCGTCAGACGGGAATCCTCCCAGAAGGGCAGCTCCCAGTTGGCCGAGAACTTCCAGTCGCGCTGGGTTTCGGGCGGCAGATCGGGATTGCCGCCGGTGGTGACGTCCGCGAGCACCGTCTCGCCGCGGACGAAATCGAACACCGGCACGTTGAGGTTGACGATCTGCGGGTTACCCAGCGCTGCCAGCCCCGGCGCGACCTCGCGCCAGATATAGGTCGCCGACAAGTCGAGACCGTCGAACGGCTCCCACGTGATCCCGGCATTCCAGTCGCCAAGCACGCCGAAGTCGCTGAGGTCCTCGACGCCGGCTTGCAGATTGAGCGTGAAGCTGCCGAGCGCGTCGGCGAATTCCTCGCGGCGGCTGGTCAGCGGAACGACGAGATTGGCCCCGGTCGAAAGGTTGCGCCGGGTCAGCGTCGCCACCTGCGCCGAACGGGTATCGTTGCTCTCGATGCGCTGCCAGTCGAGCCCGATGTCGAAAGTCGCGCGCACCTCGCCTGCGGGAAGCTCCGCAAGGCCGCCCTCAAGCGTCGTCAGCGAATTGCCGGTGATCGTGCGGCTGCTGGCGATGTCGAACCCGTTGTCGGCCGATGTCGGCAGCATCCCGCTGAGCGCCAGCGTCCCGGCGCGCGCTGCGGCCTCGAAAACCGCAAGCTGGGTGTCGTTCAGCCGCCGGTCGATCTCGGTCTCGCTCTCGGCAAGGGAGCCATCGAAGGTGCTGGTCAGGCGGAAGGCATTGATCGGCCGGGTGATCGATCCCGCAGCCGAGACGGTGTCGGTCGAGGTGCGCCGCGATAGCGGGGTATCGCTACTGAAGGTGCGAAAGGCGCTATCGTCATCGGGCCCGGTCAGCACCACGGAATTCAACCCGTCGAGGCTGCGGCTTTCCCGGCGCGCATAGTTGAGGTTCGCCGAGAGCGACGTGCCGCTGGCGACGATCGCCTTCGCCCAAGAGACGTTGGCTTCGAGATTGAAGGTATCGGCCAGAAGGCTGCGGAAGTCGGCCGGATCGGGATCGCCCGCCACCAACGACTGCGAGCCCGGGGTCTGCGGCACATCGCGCTCCGCCTCGGTCAGCAGGGTCGTGTCCTCGACCTGGATGCTGGCGTTGATCCGCCCGCCATCGGCGATCTTGAGGATGCCGAATTGCTGTTCATTTCGCGAATAGCCCCCGCGCGAGGGCGCCTCCAGTTCGAAATCGATCTGGCGGTTCGAATAATTATCCTTGAGGATCAGGTTGATGACGCGGCGATCGGGCGGAAAGCCGAAGCGCTGGGCGACTTCCTCGGGGAAGACCTCGACCCGCGCGAGCGCTTCGGGCGGGTAATTGGCGAATTCGCGGAAAGACCCGATGCGGATGCCGTTGACCAGAATGACCGGCCGGTCCCCGCCCCCGCGGCCGCGCGCCGATCCGGTGCGTGCGCTGATCTGGGCGATAAGGTCGGTGATCGAGGTCACCCCCTCCGAGGCGATCGCCGTCTCGTCGAGCTCCAGCAACGGGGCCTGATCGACGAACAACTGCCCGCGCACCCGGCCCGATCGCACCACGATCTCGTTGCCGACCACACCGGTGTCGCTCGCACTGTCGGGCTCTGCCTCGCTGGGCGGGGCCGCAGGCTCGGGCTGCGGCTGGACGGCGGCGGTCTCGGTAACCGCGGCTGCGGCAAGCGGCTGCACGAGTGCCATGGCAAAAGCGCACGTGCCTGCGCGCAAGCTCGCGCGGGAGAACGGGGAGAGGTGCATGATATCCCTTTGACAACAGTTCTTCGGCAGAGGCGGCTTATTACCGCTCTCTTGGGGGGCGCCGGACAACACAGCAGCGCACTTGACGTTGCCCTGCCCTTCTTTCCAGCCTGCAAAATCCCGCAGATCACCGCTCTAACGCACGAGCCTTCCCTTTTGGTTCCCGCATCGCTAAAGCGCAGCCGCACATCGACGGGCGTATTGTGCGCCGCAACCGGATTACAAAGGAATTTCATGGCCAAGGAAGAACTCCTCGAAATGCGCGGGCGCGTGGTTGAGTTGCTGCCCAATGCGATGTTCCGGGTGGAGCTTGAAAACGGCCATGAAGTGCTCGGCCACACCGCGGGCAAGATGCGCAAGAACCGCATCCGCGTGCTGGTGGGCGATGAAGTGCTGTGCGAGCTCACGCCCTATGACCTCACCAAGGCGCGCATCACATACCGCTTCATGCCGGGTCGCGGCGGCCCCGGCCCGCAGTAATTGTCTGCGGCCCATATGGGCGCGCTTCACCTGACATTGGCTTCGGCCTCGCCGCGGCGGCGCGAATTGCTTGGCCGCCTGGGCCTTGCGCCCGATGCCGTCGCGCCTGCAGATATCGACGAGACACCCGCGAAGGCCGAGCTGCCGCGCGCCTATGCCCTGCGCATGGGGCGCGAGAAGGCGCTGGCTGTCGAGGCCCCCGGCTTTGTGCTGGCGGGCGATACCGTGGTCGCCGTTGGACGCCGCATTCTGCCCAAGACCGAAACCGAAGAAGAAGCGCGTGCCTGCCTCGAATTGATGAGCGGGCGGCGGCATCAGGTGCTTTCGAGCGTCATCCTGCGCGCCCCCGACGGGACCCTGCGCGAACGGCTCGACGAGACGGTGGTGTGCTTCAAGCGCCTTTCCGCTGAGGAGATCGCGGCCTATCTCGCGAGCGGCGAATGGCGCGGCAAGGCCGGCGGTTATGCGATCCAGGGCGCGGCGGAGGGGCTGATCGCCTGGATCAGGGGCAGTCATTCGGGCGTGATGGGCCTGCCGCTCTACCATGCCCGCGCGTTGCTCAAGGCGGCGGGGTTCGCAATTGCCTAGCGGTGGGCCCGAGTGGCTGATCGAGGAGGGCATCGCCGAGCGACGCGCCCTGCTCGTCGATGGCGAACGCGTGCTCGCCGCAAAAGTGATGTGGCCCGGCGAACTCGCCGCGGGCACCCGGACGACCGCGAAGCTCACGGCCAAACTCAAGGGCACCCGCCGCGGCATCGCACTGCTGGAGGGCGGCGCCGAGGCACTGGTCGATCACCTCCCCCCGAGCGCAACCGAGGGCCAGCTGCTCGACCTTATCGTCACCCGCACGGCCCTTGCCGAGCGCGGGCGGCTGAAGCGCGCACAGGCGCGGGTGGCGGGGAGCGATGCGCCCTCCCCCGGCATCGCGTGGCCTGAGGGGCGGGTCGTCCGGCGGTTTCCCGCAGGCCTGTGGGACGAGGTGTGGCACGCGGCATCCTCCGCCAGCATCGCCTTTCCCGGGGGCGAGATCCTCGTCAGCGTCACCCCCGCCATGACCGTGATCGACATCGACGGGAGCGGGCTCCAGCGAGAGGTAGCGCTCGCCGCCGTGCCCGCGATAGCTCAGGCGCTCGCATGGTTCGATCTGGCCGGGAACATCGGGATCGACTTCCCAACGCTCCAGACCAAGGAGGATCGCCGCGCGGTCGATGCAGCGCTGGAGGAGGCCCTCGCCGCCTTCCCGCACGAGCGCACGGCGATGAACGGCTTCGGCTTCGTGCAGATCGTGGCGCGGCTCACCAGCCCTTCGCTGCTGCACAGGTTCGCGACCGCACGCCTCGGAATGGCTGGCCGAATGGCGTTGCGGCGCGCGGAGCTGGCAGCGGATGCAGGCGGGGGCCGCGTGCTCGAACTGGGCGTCCACCCCGCGCTCAAGGCAAAGCTCAAAGATGCGTGGCTGGATGAACTGACCCGCCGCACTGGGCGCGAACTGCGGATCGTTACCGATCCTACCCTTGCCATCGAGACCGCCAGTGCCCAGCTTCTGGACGCATGACGACAGCCTCCAAACCCTGCCCGATCTGCCGCAAGCCCCGGCACCCGGACCATCATCCCTTCTGCTCGACCCGTTGCCGCGACCGCGATCTGGCACGGTGGTTCTCCGATTCCTACGCTGTCCCCGGCCCGCCCGCCGATCCGGACGAACTCGCGCAGGAAAGCTGGCGCGAGCAGGATTGAGACGCACAGCGACACTCGCGGCACCTTGTGGACAAATCCCCCTTGCCAAGGGCACATCGCTTCGCCATAGGGCCGCTCTCATTTGCTCGCCGGGGCAGCCGAATGGCTTCATCCCGTCGCTCGCAGCGAATGCCCGGGTAGCTCAGGGGTAGAGCAGCGGATTGAAAATCCGCGTGTCGGTGGTTCAAATCCGCCCCCGGGCACCATTCGCTGGAAAGGGAAACCGTCGATGTCCCGCCGCACCAAGCTCTACGAAGGCAAGGCCAAGATCCTCTACGAGGGGCCCGAACCCGGCACGCTGATCCAGTATTTCAAGGATGATGCGACCGCGTTCAATGCCGAGAAGAAGGGCACGATCAACGGCAAAGGCGTGATCAACAACCGCATCAGCGAACACGTCTTCACCCGCCTCGCCCATATCGGCATCCCCACCCACTTCATCCGCCGCCTCAACATGCGCGAGCAGCTGATCCGGCAGGTCGACATCATCCCGCTGGAAGTGGTGGTGAGGAACGTCGCGGCAGGCTCGATCTCCAAGCGCCTCGGGATCGAGGAAGGCGAGCCGCTGCCGCACACCCTGATCGAATATTACTACAAGGACGATGCGCTGGGCGATCCGCTGGTCGCCGAAGAGCACATCGCCTGCTTCAACTGGGCCTCCAACGACGAGATGCACGACATTTCCTCGATGGCGATCCGCATCAACGATTTCCTGTGCGGCATGTTCGCCGCGATCGACATCCGCCTGATCGACTTCAAGCTCGAGTTCGGGCGGCTTTACGATGGCGATTACAGCCGCGTGATCC
>VFQM010003369.1_pt1 | contig 10325 bp, 11 predicted proteins | sample 3512391 | NCBI WGS metagenome assembly VFQM01 (sample SAMN10412369, study PRJNA504923) | tailings metagenome | isolation source: Replicate 1 from Balatoc abandoned mine | place: Philippines
GCTCTGGTCGAGCACGTAGCTGCGGATCTGGTGGCCCCAGCCGACGTCGGTCTTGCTGTCCTCAAGCTTCTGCTGGGCCTCGCGCTGCTTGCGCATCTCGTGCTCGTACAGGCGCGCGCGCAGCACCCGCCAGGCCTCGTCGCGGTTGCTGTGCTGGCTGCGGCTGTTCTGGCACTGCACCACGATGCCGGTGGGCATGTGCGTCAGCCGCACGGCCGAGTCGGTCTTGTTGATGTGCTGGCCGCCAGCGCCGCTGGCGCGGAAGGTGTCGGTGCGCACGTCGGCCGGGTTGATCTCGATCTCGATGGAGTCGTCGACCTCCGGGTACACGAACAGGCTGGCGAAACTGGTGTGGCGGCCGCCGGCGCTGTCGAACGGGCTCTTGCGCACCAGCCGGTGCACGCCGGTCTCGGTGCGCAGGTGGCCGAAGGCGTAGTCGCCCTCGACCTTGACGGTGGCGCTGCGGATGCCGGCGGTGTCGCCTTCGCTTTCCTCCAGCACCTCGGCCTTCCAGCCTTTGCGTTCGCAGTACTTGAGGTACTGGCGCAGCAGCATCTGAGCCCAGTCCATGGCCTCGGTGCCGCCGGCCCCGGCCTGGATGTCGACGAAGCAGTTGCCGGGGTCGGCCGGGTTGTTGAACATCCGGCGGAACTCGAGCTCCTCGACCGACTTCTCCAGCGCGTCGGCCTCGGACTCGATGGCCGCCAGGCTGTCGATGTCGCCCTCGGCCTTGGACATCTCGTACAGCTCGCTGTTGTCGGCGAGGTTGCGCACGAGGTGGTCGATGGTGCCGACCACGGTGTCCAGCGTCTTCTTCTCGCGCCCGAGCTCCTGGGCACGCTGAGGGTCGCTCCAGATCGCCGGGTTCTCCAGCGCGGCGTTGACCTCGTTCAGCCGCAGCGCCTTGCGGTCGTAGTCAAAGATACCCCCTTAGCGCGTCGGTGCGCGCTGAGAGGTCGGCCAGGCGGGTGCCGATCAGGTTGATGTGCTCGTTGTCCATGGCGGATCCGTTGCGGGGCAGGTCCGCATTTTCGCATGGCCCCCAAAACGAAACGGCGCCCGCAGGCGCCGTCCGGTTCACTGTGCGCGGGGCCGGGCCCCGCGGCGCTCACGCCTGGCTGCGGCGGCGCGCCATGAAGCCCACGGCCGCCAGACCGGCCAGCAGCATGGCGTAGGTGCCGGGCTCGGGCACGGCGGCCACGGTGAGGTCGTCCACCGTCGGCCACGTCACGTTGCGCTGCCCATAGAGCGTCTTGATCTCGAACATCGTGATCGGCGCCGTGGAGACGAAGCCGAAGTAGTTGTCCACGCCGGCGCGGAACGTGAAGTCCACGGTCTGGCCTTCGGCCGTGGTGATGCGGGCGGCGGTGATGCCCGTGGCCTGGAAGCCGCCGGCGATGTCCGACCCGAAGGCGTAGGCGCCGATGGCGTACACCGGCAACGAGAAGCCCTCGAAGATGATGAAGTCGGCGGCGTTGTTGCTGGACAGCCAGGCGTCGCCGGCGCTGCCGGCGCCGTACAGCGTCGGGCTGTTTGGCGAGGTGGAGACGGTGTACGAGACGTCGCCCGCACTGCGCACCAGCGGGCCGTCGTAGGCGAGACCGGGGACCAGGTCGTCGAAGGTGTCGGTGGCGTAGTTCGCGATCGCGGCCAGGAAGCTGGCCTCGTCGTTGTAGACGTCGACAGCGGCCTGGGCGCTGCCCACGGCCAGCAGCATGGCCGCGACAACCGGGCGCAACGACAACGTGGACGACATGGGAACCTCCTTGAAAGAAACCTTTGGGCCAGTGTACGGGTGGAGCATGACCCGTCAACCGCAAGGGACTGCCGTCGGGCGGTTTCGAACCCCCTAGGTGCCAGGGGAACCCCCGCACTCAGGGGGGGCGTCAGAGAAACCGGCCCAGCAATGCGGCCAGTGCCGCGGGCTGGTCGTGGTGCAGCATGTGCCCGGCCTCGGACAGCGTCTCGCGCCGGCAGTCGCGCACGCTGTCGAGCCGGCGGGCGAACTCGGCCCGGCTGTAGCGGCCCTGCCACCAGCTGTCGGCCTCGGTGTCGGCGCCCTCCACCCACAGCGTCGGGGCGCTGATCGCCCGCCAGGTGGCCAGCACCTCGTCCACGCGGTAGGGCACGGGGTTCACGCGCTTGTGGGCCGGGTCGCCCAGCACCTGCCAGCGGCCGTCGGTGCCCTGGCGTGCCCAGTGGGTGGCCAGCCAGCGCGCCCGGTCCGCCGGCAGCCTAGGGTTGTTGGCGCGCAGGCGGCTGGCCACCTCGTCCAGGCTGGCGTAGTCCTTCAGCGCCATCGGCCGGCGCAGCTCGTCCAGCCAGCGCGCCAGCCGCTGCGGCGCGTCGTCGGGCGGGCTGGCCGGCAGGCCGAAGCCCTCGAGGTTCACCAGCCGGCGGATGCGGCCGGGGCGCACCCCGGCATAGCTCATGACCACGTTGCCGCCCATGCTGTGGCCGAGCAGGTCCACCGGCGCATCGGGGCTGATGCGGTCCAGCAGCGCGTCGAGGTCGCCGAGGTAGTCGGGAAACCAGTAGCTGTCGGCGCCCGATGCGTCGCTGAGCCCGAAGCCGCGCCAGTCGGGCGCGACGATGTGCCGCGGCCCGTCGCCCAGGACGTCCAGCGCATCGACGACGAACTGGAACGACGCGCCGACGTCCATCCAGCCGTGCACCATCACCAGGGTGGGGCGGTCGGCCGTGCGCAGGCCCGGCCCGCCCCATTCCAGGCGATGCAGGCGCAGTCCGCGCAGGGTGTCGAAGTGGCTCGCCGCGGTGCGGCGCGGCTGGTAGGGCGTGATCGGGGGGTGCGTGGCAGGGTTCACCGCGGCACTGTAGCCGCGGGCGCGCACAGGCGCGGTCCGGCCCGGGACGCCGGCCCGCGCTGGGCCCTGCCTGCGGCCGGCGCCTTCACTCCTCCAGCGTCACCAGCTGTTCCAGCCGCACGGGCGCGCGCATCTGGCGCGCCGGGAGCACGCCGACGATGGCATGCAGCGGCATCATGGTGTCGCGCCGCACCGGCGCGCGCAGCGGCGCGCCGTAGGGGTTGGTCAGTGCGGCCACGATGGGGGTCATCACCGTGGGACCGCGCTTGACCACGACCCCGGTCTCGCCCGAGGCCAGGGCGACGAAGCACCCGGGCGGGTAGACGCCGAACTCCTTGACGAGGGCGGCGCACACCGGGTGGCCCGGGTCCTGCATGAAGATCTCGCGTCCGGCGCGGTCGGCCGGCTCCGCCTCGCGCGTGGCACGGCTGCTGAGCTTGGCGCAGTACACGTCGGCGCGGTGGAGCAGGGTGGCCAGCTCGCTGGGCTCGCGCAGGCCGGCGGGGTAGCCGGAACCGTCGCGCTCCTCGTGGTGCTGCTCCACGGCCTGCAGCCAGTCCGTGTCGGTCACGCCGGAGAGCTCCAGCAGCGCACGGCCGCGCTGCGGATGCTCGCGGATCTGCTCGCGCTGCGCGGCGCTGGGCGGCGTGAGCTGCTCGGCCAGCTGGCCCTGCAGTTCCAGCATGGCCACGTTCATCGTCAGCGCCGCCTTGAAGGCGCGCTGCAGGTCCTGCTCCGGCCAGCCGAGGCGCCCGGCCACCAGCCGCGCGACGATGGCGCTGTGCACCGAGTGGTTCAGGCCGTACTGCACGCGGGCGCTGCCTTCCTGCCGCAGGACCTGGAAGATGGCCAGGTCCGGGTCGCGTTCGATGAGCTGCTGCAGCGGGGCCGCGGCCTCGTCCAGCGCGCTGCGGAAGCCCTCGGCCTGGGGGCGGCGCAGCACCTCGCCGACCCGTGCCATGCCGTCGCGCCACAGCCCCGGCAGGGCTTCGCGCGGCGCGCTGCGAGGGTCATCGGCGCCGCGCTCGGCCGCCGCCAGGGCGCGCAGCTCGTGCAGGTCCACCAGGCTGCCGCGGTCGAACAGCGCCTCGATCTGCCGGGCGTCATGCAGCACCTGTCCACGCGCCAGCAGCAGCGTGGTGTCGGGCCGGTAGACGTTGAACGGCAGCGGCTGGCCGGCGAGCACGCGGTGCCTCACCTGCGCCAGCGGGGTGTGATGGAACTCGAGGGTGGCCGTCGGTGGCATGCACCGGGTTTCGGCGCTGGCGCGGGCGACTTGAGCCGGGCGGCGTACGATCACGCCATGCACGAAGATGTTCGTCACACGCTGCGCGCGGCCGCGCCCGGCGACGAAGCGGCCCTCGTCGGCCTGATCCGCGAGCTGGCGGTGTTCGAGCGCCTCGAACTCCTGGTCGAGGTCACGCCGGAGGGTCTGGCACGGCACCTGTTCGGGCCGCGCCCGGCCGCCGAGGCGGTGGTGGCCGAGCACGCCGGCCAGGCCGTCGGGTTCGCGCTGTTCTTCACCAACTTCTCCACCTTCCTCGGGCGGCCTGGCCTGTACCTGGAGGACCTGTACGTCCAGCCGGCGCACCGCGGCCGGGGTCTGGGCCGGGCGCTGCTGGTGCACCTGGCGTCGCTCGCCGTGGCGCGCGGTTGCGGACGCTTCGAATGGAGCGTGCTGGACTGGAATGCGCCGGCCATCGGCTTCTACCAGCGCATGGGCGCCACGCTGCTGCCGGACTGGCGCATCTGCCGCGTCACCGGCGAGCCGCTGGCGCGCCTGGCCGCGGCCGACGCCTGAACCGCATCGTCCCGCTGCCGGCCATGGCCCCATCCGCTGCCGACCATCACGCCGCCCTCCACGCCGCCTTCCGCTGGAAGGTGCCGGCGCGTTTCAACATCGCCGATGTCTGCTGCGCGCGCTGGGCGCGGCGCACGCCCGACGCGGTGGCCATCCACTGGGCGCACGAGGACGGCCGGCGTGGCCGGGTCAGCTATGCGCAGCTGCAGGCCATGGCCGAGCGCCTCTCGGCGGTGCTGGCGGCGCGCGGCGTGGGCCGCGGCGACCGCGTCGCCATCGTGATGCCGCAGCGGGTGGAGACGGCGGTGGCGCACATGGCCGTCTACCGACTCGGCGCTGTGGCCATGCCCTTGTCGATGCTGTTCGGCCCGGAGGCGCTGGCCTTCCGTCTGCAGGACAGCGGGGCCAGGCTGGCCATCGTCGACGAGTCGGCCATCACCGCCCTGCGGGCGGCGCGTGCCGACTGCCCGGGGCTGGACACCGTGCTGGCCGTGGGCGCCGCGGCCGGCCAGGGCGACCTGGACTGGACCGACGCGCTGGCGGCCGTGCGGCCGCGCCGGCGCGCGGAGCCGACCGCTGCCGACGATCCCGCGGTGCTGATCTACACCAGTGGCACCACCGGCCCGCCCAAGGGCGCGCTGATCCCGCACCGCGCCCTGATCGGCAACCTCAGCGGCTTCGTCTGCAGCCAGAACTGGTACCCCGGCACGCCCGGCGCGGGCGGGGCGCCGGTGTTCTGGTCGCCGGCCGACTGGGCCTGGACCGGCGGCCTGATGGACGCGCTGCTGCCGGTGCTGTACTTCGGCCGGCCCATCGTGGCCTGGCAGGGGCGCTTCACGCCGGAGTCGGCCTTCGCGCTGATGCAGCGCTACCGGGTGACGCACAGCTTCCTGTTCCCCACCGCGCTGAAGGCGATGATGAAGGCCGAGCCCGAGCCGCGCCGGCGCTGGAAGCTGCGCCTGCGCGCCATCATGAGCGCCGGCGAGGCGGTGGGCGACACCGTCTTCGCCTGGACGCGCGACGCCCTGGGCGTCACGCTCAACGAGATGTTCGGCCAGACCGAGATCAATTACGTCGTGGGCAACTGCGCACTGCACTGGCCGGCGCGGCCGGGCAGCATGGGCCGGCCCTACCCCGGCCATCGGGTGGCCGTGATCGACGATGAAGGCCGGGAATGCCCGCCCGGCACGCCGGGCGACGTGGCGGTGCACCGGCTGGACGTGCACGGCGATCCCGACCCGGTGTTCTTTCTCGGCTACTGGCGCAACGAGGCGGCCACGCGCGCCAAGTACACGGGCGACCCGTCGAACCCGGCCACGGCCGGCTGGTGCCGCACCGGCGACACGGCGGTGATGGATGCCGACGGCTACCTCTGGTATCAGGGGCGCAGCGACGACATGTTCAAGGCTGCGGGCTATCGCATCGGGCCCAGCGAGGTGGAGAACTGCCTCGTGCGGCACCCGGCGGTGGCCAATGCCGCCGTGGTGCCCAAGCCCGACCCGGAACGCGGCGCGGTGGTGAAGGCCTACGTGGTGCTGGCGCCGGGCCACACCGGCGACGACGCGCTGGTGGAGGCGCTGCAGCAGCACGTGCGCGGCCGGCTGGCCCCGTACGAGTACCCGAAGGAGATCGAGTTCATCGACGCGCTGCCGATGACGACCACCGGCAAGGTGCAGCGGCGCGTGCTGCGGCTGCAGGAACTGCAGCGCGCCGGCCTGTCGGCATGAAGAAGAAGGCGGTCCACGTCAGCGAGACGCCGGCCACGCAGTGGCTGCGTGCCCATGGCGTGCCGTTCACCGAGCACCCGTACGACTACGTCGAGCACGGCGGCACCGCCGAGTCGTCACGGCAGCTCGGCGTGCCGGAGCACGCGGTGGTCAAGACGCTGGTGATGCAGGACGACAAGGGCCGGCCGCTGGTGGTGCTGATGCATGGCGACTGCCAGGTCAGCACCAAGAACCTGGCGCGGCAGATCGGCGCCAAGTCGGTGGAGCCCTGCGCGCCGGACGTGGCCCAGCGCCACAGCGGCTACCAGGTCGGCGGCACCTCGCCCTTCGGCCTGCGCAAGCCGATGCCGGTGTTCGTGGAGGCGGGTGTGCTGGCGCTGCCGCGCATCCTGATCAACGGCGGTCGACGCGGCTACCTGGTGGGCGTGGCGCCGGCGGTGCTGCGCGACGCGCTGGGCGCCACGCCGGTGCAGTGCGCCCTGCCGGGCTGATGGTGCTGGCGGCGGCGGCCGGGGTCCGCCGCGCAGGCTCCTAGAATCCGCACCCGATGAACGCAATCGCTCCGGAGCTGGCGGCCGTGGCCGCGGTGCTCGCCGCCTACCTGGCCGGCTCGCTGTCCTTCGCCGTGATCGTCAGCCGGCTGATGGGCCTGGCCGACCCGCGCAGCTACGGCTCGAAGAACCCGGGCGCCACCAATGTGCTGCGCTCGGGCAACAAGGCCGCGGCCCTGCTCACGCTGGCCTTCGATGCGCTGAAGGGCTATGTGCCGGTCTGGCTGGCGCTGGCCTTCGGGCCGCGGGCCGGGCTGGGCGAGTGGACGGTGGCCTTCATCGGGCTGGCGGCCTTCCTGGGCCACCTGTGGCCGGTGTTCTTCCGCTTCCAGGGCGGCAAGGGCGTGGCCACCGCCGCCGGCGTGCTGATCGCGCTGGCGCCGGGCCTGGGGCTGGCCACGCTGGCGAGCTGGGTGATCGTCGCCGCGTTCTTCCGCTATTCGTCGCTGGCGTCCATCGTCGCGGCCGTGTTCGCCCCCTTCTACCAGCTGCTGATCTGGGGCGTGGAGCCGGCGCTGGCCTGCATCGTGCCGATGAGCCTGCTGCTGGTCTGGCGCCACGAAGGCAACATCCGCAAGCTGCTGGCGGGCACCGAGTCGCGCATCGGCCAGAAGGCCGGCGCGGCGGCGGTCGCGCCGCAGCCTTCCCCCTCCCACCCTCGCAAGGGACACCACCGATGATCCAGCGTTTCGACGTCGGCCGCCGCATGTCGGAGATGGCCGTTCACCAGGGCGTGGCCTACCTCGCCGGCCAGGTGGCCGAGGACGACACGGCCGACATCGCCGGCCAGACGCGCCAGGTGCTGGCGGCGGTGGATGCACTGCTGGCACGTGCCGGCACCGACAAGACCCGCATCCTGCGCGCCCAGATCTTTCTGGCCGACCTGGCGGACTTCGACGCCATGAACGCGGTCTGGGAAGCCTGGGTCGCCGAGGGCCATGCGCCACCGCGGGCCACCGTGCAGGCCGCACTGGCGCGGCCGGGCTGGAAGGTCGAGATCGTCGTCACCGCGGCGGTCTGACAGGGTTGCCGCCGTGAACGTCTCGCGCCGGTCGCTGCTCGGTCTGGTGCTGCTGATCCTGGTGATCAGCGGCGCCAGCACCTGGTGGGGGCAGCGTCAGGAGGCGGCGCTCGGCCGCGAGGTGGCGTCGCTGGCCCGCCCGGGAGACCTGCAGATGCTGTCCTCGGACAGCTGCAGCATCTGCACCCTGGCGCGCGGCTGGTTCGTCCAGCACGGCGTGGCCTTCACCGAGTGCTCGATCGAGCGTGATGCCGACTGTCGCGCACGGTTCGATCAGGTGCGCGCGCCCGGGACGCCCGTGATCCTGGTGCGCGGCCAGCCGGAGCTCGGCTTCAACCCGCAGCGCCTGAAGGCGAGGCTCGAGGCGGGCTGACGCGGCGCAGGCCGGCCCTCAAGTCCGGGGCCGGGCGACCGATAGGACGGGGATGCCTGTCCATCGCCTGCGCGTGCTTTCCGCGGTCCTCGTGACATCCGTGCTCGTCGCATGCGGCGGCGGTGGCGGCGGCGACGCTGCCGCCAGCGCGCCGGCGGGTGGGGTGGCATCGGCCCCGGCCACGGTGAACTCGCCGACGTCCGGGACGACGTCGACATCGACGCCGACGCCAGGCACGGGAGTCGGCGTGCCGAGCCAGGCGGCGCGCACCAAGGCGGTGCTGGGCACCGTCGGGCGTCTCGACAACGCCTGTGCCGAGATCCGGCCCTTCTATTGGGAGATCGGTGACCATGTCGGGCGCACCGTGGGCGGCAGCGTCGGCACCACGCCCAGTGGCGCGCGGATCCGGGCGACGACCTCGATGCGCTATGCATCGGCCACCAAGTGGTTGTACGCCGCCTACGTGGCGGAGCGCCGCGGCGGCGACCTCCTGCCGTGGGATGCCCGCATGCTGTCGTTGCGGTCCGGCTACGTGGACTTCGCCGGCTGCCTGGCGTCGCAAACCGTGGGCGCCTGCCTGGCGTGGCAGGACAACGACCGCCTGACGCCCGAAGCCGACGGCGCCTTCTACTATGGCGGCGGCCACATGCAGAAGCACGCGAGCCTGCTCGGGCTCGGTGAGCTCAACGCGGCAGGCCTGGCCGCCGAATGGCGCCGCGTGCTGGGAACCGACCTCGCCATTGGCATGGCGCAGGCCCGGCCCGGGGGCGGGGCGGTGGGCACGCCGGCCACCTACGCGGCCTTCCTGCGCAAGTTGCTGGCGGGCGACCTCGTGCTCGGCGCCATGCTCGGCGAGAACCCGGCCTGCGCCAGCGTGACCGGGTGTGCCACCGGCGAGGCCCTGTACTCGCCCGCCCCGGAGCGGGAAACCTGGCACTACTCCTACGGCCACTGGGTCGAGGACGACCGTGTCGCCGGCGACGGCGCGTTCAGCAGTGCCGGCGCCTTCGGCTTCTATCCCTGGATCGATGCCACGCGAACGCAGTACGGCATCGTGGCCCGAGAAGTGGCCAATGGCCGCGTCACCGACGACGAGGGTGTGGGCGCGGGCGAGGCGTCGGCCCGCTGCGGCCGCCTGATCCGCCGCGCCTGGGCCAGCGGCATGGTCCAGTGAGACCGCCGTGCCGTCGGCTCATCCGGCAACCTTCGCCCTTGAAGGGGTCTGGCGTGAGCGCCTGGGGGCGGCCCGGCGCGCTCACAGGCCCAGCAGTGCCGGGTCGCCGCGCCCCTGACGCACCAGCACCGGTTCGTCGCCGCTGAGGTCGATCACCGTCGTCGGCTGCAACGGGCAGGCGCCAGCGTCGATCACGGCCTGCAGGCGCTTCTCGAAGCGTGCGCGGATGTCCTGGGGGTCGTTCAGCGCCTCGGTCTCGCCGGGCGGGATGAGCGTGGTGGCCAGCAGCGGCGCCCCGAAGACCTCGAGCAGCGCCTGCGTCACCGCATGGTCCGGCACGCGCAGGCCGATCGTGCGCCGCGACGGGTGCGACAGCCGGCGTGGCACCTCCTTGGTGGCCTCCAGGATGAAGGTGAACGGGCCCGGCGTGCCCTGCTTGAGCAGACGGAACTGCCGGTTGTCCACCCGCGCGTAGCTGGCGAGCTCCGACAGGTCGCGGCAGATCAGCGTCAGGTGGTGCTTGTCGTCCACCTCGCGCAGCCGGCGCAGCTGCTCCGCGGCCGCCTTGTCGTCGAGCTGGCAGACCAGGGCGTAGCTCGAGTCGGTGGGGATGGCCACCACGCCGCCGCCGCGGAGGATCTGCGCCGCCTGCTTGAGCAGCCGCGGCTGCGGGTTCTGCGGGTGGACCTCGAAGTACTGGGACATGGCGCGATTGTCGCGCCGCCGGTCTCACCCATGAAAACGGCCCGCCGGGGGCGGGCCGTGCAGGTCAGCGTGCGGGGTGTCAGCCGCCAGCGCCCGGCAGCAGCGGCACGATCAGCAGCGCCACGATGTTGATGATCTTGATCAGCGG
>VFQM010003373.1_pt1 | contig 10312 bp, 15 predicted proteins | sample 3512391 | NCBI WGS metagenome assembly VFQM01 (sample SAMN10412369, study PRJNA504923) | tailings metagenome | isolation source: Replicate 1 from Balatoc abandoned mine | place: Philippines
TGGTCGTAGATAGCGGTGACTTCAACAATGTTGCCAGTGAGATCCACGTTCTCGATACACTGTTTCAGAGCATCCAGTGATGTGGATGTCAGATAGTAGTACTTCTGTGTCAGAGGACGTGACCCTGGATCACGTAGCCCTTCGGACATTTCAAAGGTGCATCCCCATTCGGTAGCTGCTTCTGCCATTTCTTCGACAGTGAGGCCAAAGTCTTGAGGGATGAGTGCATTGAGAAGAATGTATTTGGTCATGGTTTACTCCGGTTGAATCTTGCTGACGACATCATTGAACCACACATCTCCGCTCCAACCTTTACGCACGGAGAATTTCACGTACTGTCCAATCAAGGCTTTACCTTGTTTCAACTGTGCTCGTGCGTGAGCAACATCTCGTGCAATGGTCAGTTTGCGGACATGTGGTACACCACTGTTATCTACGGTACATGCGTAGAGGTACGTCTGTTCGGGATCAGCGAACATGGCGACAAGACGTTCTAGTGAGGACGTCCAGTTGAGAGTGGCTTTTGCTGCGACTTGTTTAAGGACTTTAGTAGCCATACGTGCTTTCAAGAAAGTGGTTAAAGAAATGGCAGGAACTTACCCCTGGTGCCCTGGTCTCTAATTAACGACTAGAAGCCGATTGGATAGTTAATCTAATGCTTGGTTCATGTGAGTGATAGGTTCATCATAGAACCCTCCATCATAGCAACCTTCTTTGTTGAGATCGCTATCGTCTTGGACCACTACGTCGAGACCCATCATCTCGAACTGGTAACGCATACGCGCTGTTTCGTCGGACGTCTGAGCCTCGAATACCTGCGTCATGTCGTTAGCGGGATTAGTGACGGTGATGGTGTACATGGTCATTTCTCCTTGAGTTGAAGTGGAATGTCGTGGGTCATCCAGTACAGGAAACTGTACCAGAGAGCCCTACGACGCTGATCTTCGTCGTGTTGACGAATGATGTTAGACGCCATAGTTCTCTCCTTGGATTAGAACGGCAGACCGTCCTTACCAGCCTTGGTACCTTCCTCGAACTTGTAGAACCACTTGTTCGGGTCGAAACCACCAGCAGCGAAGAACCGAATCTCCGTCTTGTTCTTGATAGCCTTCTCAAGATCAACGAACATCTGACGACCGAGCTTAATGTCGCTCAGACGATCCACACGGCACTCACGAGTGTAGCCATCAGCGCAGAACACCTTGATGCTACGAGAGACATCATCGAAGTGCATTGCTTGAGGCACGGTGAGCGAGGAACGTCGATCTTGGACGTTGGTACGCTTGACGGTGAATGCGACAGCGTTTGCGGGAGCGGCGAGTTTACGAGCAGCCATGAGATTTCTCCTAAGTATGGCGTTGTGTTGATCCGCAACACCACGGTAGAGGAACACCCTCTCGGAAGGCCCAGAACAGGGCCAACCGGGAAGAAGCTCAGTTGCAGGGTTGGATGATGATAGTCATGCCGTTGACCCACGGGGTCTTCAGGAGGCCTTTGATGTTGTCTTGGAAGTCCTCCAATGGGAGGTAGTAGACAACACTCCCAAAACGAGGGTCGGTGATCGTGACCAGCGTGCATCCATCGTAGTTATCAGGATGCTTCAAGAACTTGTCGTAGTACGGGGACATCACTATCTCCTTGTGTTGAACAGCAACACCACTTAGAGGAACACCCTCTTGGAAGGTCTCAAGCGAGACCAACCAGGAAGAAGCTCAGTCGCAGAACGCATCGATACACTCGGCGAGGGACTTACCCTGGCGCTGTGCCTCCTCGAAACGAGAGTAGCACATATCATCGAATGCGAAGTAGTCGTCCGTATCCACGATCAGTACAGCAAACGGCTTGCTGGTAGACCACTCGCGAGCGTGGCGATCGGTACGGAGGGTAACGAACTCCACACCAGGGAAAGAGTGAGCAACAGAAACAACAGACACAGCAAACTCCAAGCAGCCCAGGGAAGGGACTCCACGCGCCAGGGCCAGAGCGCAGGGAGCAAAAGAGGGGAAACCTTTCACAGGAAGACCCCAAACCAACAACAACAAAATTCTTTTTCACACACAAAGAAAGAGACCTTTAAAGAATTCTTTTTGAAATTAGCCGGTACCTATAGGAGACAGGATGGCTCCTGTCATAGGAAAAAACCCAGGGTAGTACTTTCCCAAAAACAATTCTTCAAAGAAACTTCTCCGACACACACACTCCGTTCCAACACATGACACAAAAAACACTCTCAAACGCACAGAAGCTAGAACTTCTCCGTGAAGCTAAACGCCGGGAGAAACGTCAAGTTTATGCAAGTAACTTCGAGCTATTCTGTCGTGAACAAATTAAAATCCTCCCAAAAGATTCCTCCAAAGGATTCATCCCATTCATACTAAACGACGCACAAAAGATCGTTCTCGATAAAATTGAAGAACAAATGCGTACCACTGGTAAAGTCCGCGCCATTATTCTCAAGGGACGACAGATGGGTCTAAGCACCTTTACCACTGCACGAGTCTTCTGGAAAAGCTACTTCAACGCATATAACAAGTCTGTTGTTATGGCGCATGACGCTGCTACATCAGACGCTCTATTCAACATGTCTCGTAACATCATCGACTACATGGATGATGATTTCAGACCCGAATTCAAAAGGTCTAACGCCAAAGAGATTATGTTCGAGCACAATGATTCAGGTTACCGCCTCTACACAGCAGGCTCTCCTGAAGCAGGTCGTGGTACCACACCTACCATTGCTCACTTATCCGAAGTAGCTTTCTGGGCTGCAGATGAAAAGATCCTAGCAGGTCTTTTCCAAGGTATCTCTCAGGCAGATGGTACTGAGGTTATCCTTGAAAGTACTGCCAACGGTGTAGGTAACGAATTTCACCGTCTCTGGAAAGATGCGGAAGCGGGTAAGAACGAATACATCCCAATCTTCGTACCTTGGTTCCTAATGCCAGAATACCGTAGGAAAGCTCCTGAAGGTTTCGTACTAGAAGCCGAAGAAGAGATTCTACAAAAACGATTCAACCTAGATAACGACCAGCTATACTGGAGACGTCTAAAAGTGGCAGAGTCTGGCTCAGACAAGTTCCGTCAAGAATATCCTTGTACAGCAGATGAAGCTTTCGTAGTCTCAGGTAGTAACGTCTTTAACCTAGAAAAACTAAACAAGCTTATCCCACAACCTATCCTAGCTCAGAGAGACTTTGATTTCGAGAAAACTCTTTTCGAAGATGCTCGTCATGGTTCTCTAACCATCTACAAATATCCTAAGTTCGATGAAGCATTCTGTATTGGTGCTGATGTCTCACTAGGCGTAGGTAAGGACTACTCTACTGCTGTCATCATGAACAAGCAGAGGCAGATTGTAGCTATGTACAGGAATAACCTTATTGATCCATCAAAGTTTGGTGATCTGCTGTTCTATCTAGGGCGCTACTACAATAACGCACTCCTAGCACCAGAAAGTAACAGTATGGGTATTGCCACTATCAACCGTCTTATTCAGATGGGTTATGTGAACCTATACTATCAAACTAAGATCGCTAACATGTCCAAAGAAGAGGGTACCCGCCCAGGCTGGCGTACTACTGTGTCTTCTAAACCAGCTATTATTGGTGTTCTCAAGAATGCCATCGAAGAAGAAGATATCTGGATTCCTAGTCCACTTATCATCAACGAGATGATGAACTATGTTACCGATGAGACCGGTAAGACCAACGCTGTATCAGGTGGTACTGACGATCTAGTCATTGCTACTGCTATTGCTTTAGAAGTACTTCGAACTCATGGTGACCGACTAACAACTAGCAACGTGGTATTCACACAAAAGAATACTGGCTTCCAACCTCAAGAAACTGTGTGGATCTAACTATGGCATATCTATTTGATAAAGAAACAACTGAAGGTATCAAGAAATTCCTGAGCGAGAACACTCGTGGTAAGCTCATGGACGACACTGACTACCAAGTAAATAAAGATAAAACGCTTCCTATTCGTGGTGAACTACAACGTCCACTCAAGAAAAAGAAAGCTAAATAAGGCTTCGTGTGTCCGAAGAACTAGTTTGGTAGTTCTAGTCAAAAACTATCTACGAACACTATATATTGTCTGTCTGACTGTCTGTTAAAAGGTGTTAAATAATGAAACCACAAGGGTATAAAGAAAAAGTCACTGACGAAGAGCTAATTAATCTGATTGAAGCTGGAGTAGCCAACTCTGTTGGAGACTTCCTAAATAGCTCAGATCTGGCTCGTGAACGTCAGAAAGCAACTTACGAGTATGGTATGCTTAGTGTAGGTCATCTACAACCACAAGGCGTATCTCAAATTGTCTCATCTGACACGGTAGAAGCTGTAGAAGGCTACGTAGCCATCCTAGCAGAACTTCTTCTGAATAACAATAAACTAGCTCGATTTACTCCTGCAGGTTCAACACCTACAGATTTACATCAGGCACGGTTAGCATCTGAACTAACCAACTATGTAATCTTTAAACAGAACCCTGGTTGGGATATCCTCAACTCATGGTTCAAAGCTGCACTTCTCTGGAAGAACAGTATCCTTCGATGGAACTTTGTAGAAGACTACGAGTATAAGTTCGAAGAGTACGAGGAAATCTCTCAAGAACGTCTGGACCTAATCCTTGGTGAAGACGATATTGAACTAGTAAATGATGTGCTAGAAGTAGATAATAGGATGCGTCCAGATGGGTCTGGTTATGAAACCATCCTCATCAACGTACGTCTCCGTAGGAAGATCAACAAATCTCGTGTTGTTATTGCACACGTCCATCCAGAAGCCTTCCGTATCACTCGTGATAGCGATGACGTCCAAACTGCCGCCTTCGTAGGTATTCAGGTCGATATGACTCGTTCTGAGATCCGTAAGGCTTGGGGTAAAAAGGCCGAAGGTATCGATTGGGATCGTCTAGGTGATGGTGATGCTGATTGGGCTACTAAATACACCGAAGAAGAAGCCGCTCGTAAACGTCTTGTTGGTCAAGAATACTGGCAAGGATCTCAAGCGCGGGAGATTACCCCTCTGGAAGCTAACCGAGAAGTTACGGTCATTGAATGCTGGGTACGTGTAGACCGTGATGGTGATGGTATTGCAGAACTAAAGCACATCATCAAGTGTGGTAACGTTATCCTGGAAGAAGAGGATGTTGACTATATTCCTCTAGCATCACTCTGTCCCTTCAAGGTACCCTACGAATTCCACGGGCTAAGTGTAGCTGATATGACCCGTCCTAGCACCCTATCAAGTACTGCTGTACTACGTGGTCTAGTAGAGAACGTCTATCTAACCAACTATGCTCCCAAGGTAGCTGATCCGAATACAGTTGACTTCGGTGCTCTACAAAACATTAAACCTAAGCAGATTATTGCTTCTAACGGGAACCCAAATAATGCTGTTGCTTCTCTTGCCCCTGACGCTCTTAGCCCTGCTACAGTTCCCCTCCTGGAATACCTACAAGTCCAAAAGGAACAGGCCAACGGGTTATCAAAAGCTGCTCAAGGTCTAAACGATACTCTATACGTATCAGGTAACTCCGAGGAAAAGATGCAGAGGGCAGTCACCGCTGCTCAGATTCGCATCCAGTACATGGCTCGACTATTCGTTGAGACAGGTATTAAAGCACTAACTGAAGGTGTTTACAAGGAAATTAGACGGAACCTAAAGGGGACCGAGATCAATTTCTATGATAGCAAGAACTATCTAAAGAAAATTGATCCAAGCACTCTACCAGAGAGCATGCTCCTATACATTGATGCTGATGTTGGTGAGAACTCTAACAGCAACATTATCCGTAAGATGGACCTTATCGGCAATAAACTGCTTCCTGCACTACAAGCTGCAGGTGCTGGTGGCGCTGTTAAGCCAGAAGCTGCGCTAAAGATCGCTGCTAAGACTTTTGAAGCACTAGATGTTGACCCACTAGACTACATCGAAGACTTTACTACCCCTGAGTTCTTGAAGAAAGCAGAGGAATCACGTAAAGCCGAAGCAGAAGCTCGCGAAAAGATGAAACTTCTTGAGGAACAACTCAAGGATATGCAGATTAAGGCCCAACAAGCTACTGTAGCTCTGACAAACGTTCAAGCTAAGAACGCTCTGCAAGACAACGCTCGACAATTAATGATTGCTATCGATAAAAGCTATCAAGAATGGGGTAAATTAGCCATCTCTGCTGCTAAAGAGGGTGTTCCTGCACCAGAAAGACCTTCCATTGAGGAAATTTTGGCTATTGCTTCTCGTCAAGTAGGTATTATGGGTGACGCTTCTATGCCTGTTGGTACACCAGAGGTAAAACAAGCTGCTGGACCCGCTGCAGATGTGGTAGAAACCATCGAACCTCAGTAAGTAAACTAGCCGGTACCTATAGGAGAGGATTTTCTCTCCTTTTAGGACCAATACACAAGGAATCTAATGAAAGAAGCATATCGTCAGGGGTTTAAAGAGAAGATTGCCCCTAAATATGATACCGAAAGTAACACTTTCGCAGTAAAACCCTTCGCTGATGCACAGTTTGCACTAACAAAAGGGCAATTTATCAAGAAGGAACGAGAAGAGCTATTTGACAAGGTTTTTACAGAAGTTTTGTCTAACTACTTCCTACGGTGGCTGGAAACAGCGCCTCATGAGCACAAGCTTCGAGAGTATCTGTACTGTTGCGCACTAGCAATGGGCGACTTCAAGACAAAAGCTATCCAGATGGAGACTTACGGTAACAACGCGGAATTCCTAAACAAGAAGGGCACACAAGATGATCAACAAAACGGATGAACTAGATAAAGCACTAGCAGCACTGCTAGTCGCTCGAACATCTCTGGTTCGACAAATTGCTGCTTCGGCAGCTAGTGGCGGCTACGGTAAAGCCGTAGTATACGCTCCCCAACTAAATGCAGTAAATACTGCTATTGCAGATATTGAATTTCAGAAACAATCTCTGAAAGAAACCAAGACAGCTAAGAAAGCTGAATAAGGACACACATGACAAAGAACACCACCATCCCCGCCTCTACCTCTACCCCCGCTAGCAATGTCTCTTCAGCAGACTTCTACGCTAATGAGGGTCGAGATGACCGCGTGAATAGTGCAGAGTTGGAATCTAAACTCCTCGGCGACATTCTGAAGAACTCCCCCGCAGCAGCTATGTTCGGGCAGAATTCTAATGACGAATCTCTACCAGATGAGGATGATGATGTCCCGACTCCGGAAGAAGATGCAAATGAAGACGAGTCCGCAGAGGCATCTGACGCCGAAAATGACCTAGATGAAGAAGATCAAGAAACAGAAGAAAGTGATGAAGACACATCTGAGGATGAAGAAGATTCTACCCAAGATGATGCTGATCTACCACAAGAGTCTGATATTGATTGGGAGTACAAAGTGCCTGTCACTATTGACGGTGAAACTAAATACTTCTCACTAGAAGAACTCCGCAAGGGTTTTGCTACTGATCAACATCTATCTCAAAAGGGACGAGAGCTAGGCGAACAACGCAAAAAGCTAGACGCTGAACGTACAGAGAAACTGCAAGAACTAGTTCAACTAGGCACTCTGCTACATCAAGAAGTCTCTAGCCAAGAAGAAGGCCTGAAAGCTGATTATGCAAAGCTAACTAAAGAGATCGATGAAGCTCGTGAAGTAGGTGACACATACAAAGCTCGTGAACTAAAAGAGAAACGCGAAGAAGTACAAGAAAAGTATTGGAAAGTTCGTGATTCTCGTGAACAGAAATTAAAAGGTGTTGTTGAACAACTACAAAAAGCCGACGAAGAGCGCAAGGAAACCCTGATCAAAGAGTTTAATGATAACATTACAACCTTTGTTCCTGAATGGAATACTAAAGTCGCTACGAGTATCCGTGAGTTTGCACTCAAAGAAGGTCTTCCGGAGGACATTCTAGAGAATATCTACTCACCCGTCGTCATTAAGATGCTAAATGAATACCGAAAGCTTAAAGAAGGTACTACTAAAGGACAGGCTAAACGCAAAGACGTTCCTGTTAAGAAGTCAGTTCCTACTAAGAAAGGTACTCCAGCAAATGTTAAGCAGCAACAACAAGCTAGTAATCTCCGTAAGACTGTCCTAAGTGGACAAGGTTCTAAAGATGACCAACTAGAATTTCTGAAAGGACTGTCTTCAGTTGTAGCCAAACGATTCTAATTTCTATAACTATAAGGAAATCTAAAAATGGCTGGTAATACATTCCAAGCTGGTGGCCCAAAGGCCGCTGCCCGCAGCAACGCTGCAACCGGTAACGCCGGTAACGTCTCTGAAAAAGAAGACCTTGCAAACTTCATCTCAATGATTTAAACGGGAGATCCTTTAAGGGGCAACCCTTATCGAAGAACTTGGTGAATTGCTGGAAAATCCCGTAGGGGACAATCAGCAGCGAAGCCTCATAAGAGGAACGTTCAACGACTATCTCGCAAGAGAGTAGGGCACAAGTGTGCTCGAAGCGCCAAGCCCCACGTAGGTGGGTGATGATATAGTCTAACCACTATGGTAACATAGTGAGTAGGAGTTATACTGAATGACTGAAATTTATTATGTTTATTGGATTAAAACCCCAGAAGCTAAAGACCCTTTTAAAGAGGGCTACGTAGGTATTACAAAAAATCTAAATAAAAGGTTTAGTGAGCACCGACGTTCTGCGCGAAAGGGTAGTAATCATATTGTTCATAAGGCCATTAGAAAATATGGGTGGGATAAGTTACAAGCTTTTGCCATAAGTGTATCGAGCCTAGATAGCTGTAAAGAGCAAGAAGCTATGCTTCGTCCTTACAGTAATATAGGTTGGAATATTTGCGCGGGAGGTATTAAGCCCCCTGAACAGGGTTTAGAGTACCAAAGAAAACATTGGGAAAAGACCTTAAAAGATATTTTACCTACTCCCCATACTCAAGAGTTTAAAGATAAACTGACAGAGCGCAATCATAAGTACCTATATACCATTTGGAACAAGCAAGGGTATCGAGTAGTGAATGTAAAACTCTGGGAATGGTGCCGCGAGAACAATATCAAACAATCCTGTATGCACAGAGTTGCAACAGGGCAACGTAAACATCATAAAGGATTCTACTGTTCGAGAAGTAACGTGCTCGAATAAATATATTTGTCCCGAGATGAAACCCCCTTCATGTCAAGTATTGGCAAAACTAAAGCAACTGCTATCTTCCACGAGTGGCAAACCGACGAACTAAGCCCTCCTGGTTCTAACGCTGTAGCAGAAGGCGCTTCATACTCTACTGTACAAGCTGCCCAGGCTGCTGAACCTTTCCGTACTCGTCTAGGTAACTACACCCAGATCAACTCAAAGACTGTAACCGTAACTGGTACTAAGCGTGCAGTTGATCAAGCCGGTGTTGCCGATGAATACGCATACCAGCTTAAGAAGCGTGGTACTGAAATGCGTCGTGACCAAGAGCATGACCTAGTACACTCATGGGCCTCAAGCTCTGGTGCTGGTACTCGTCGTTTCGGTGGCTATCAAGCGTGGGTTAACTACACTTCTGCTACCTCAAACGGTCCTGCTACTGCACTGAACGTACTAGCTGCTCCTGCAGACTATACCGCTCCTACCAACTCAGGTGCAGGTATTGCCGGTAGTTTCGCTAACGTTATTGCTGCTGATAAGGTCTCACTAGAGCTAGAGCACATTGATACTGTTATGCAAGCCATTTACCAGAACGGTGGTAAGGCTACCCGCGTAATGCTATCACCTGCTAACCGCCGCGTCTTCAGCGCTAAAGCTCAGGCCGCTGGTTCAAGCTCTGCAAACGCTGGTGATGGTAACGTTCGTCGTAACATCGACGCTGACGGTAAGCTACGTCAATCTGTAGAAGTTTACATGTCAGACTTCGGCGATGTTATGATCGTACCCAACTACATCATGGGCCTATCAAGCGCCCTAGCTGGTGTTGATGGTAACGGTGCTGCTGACTTCAGCGCACTCGTATACGATCCTCAGTGGTTCGCTATTGCTTCACTACGTCCTATGCAAGAAGTCGATCTAGGCCAACTAGGTGACTCTATCATTGGTCAGATTGTTGAAGAGATTACCCTAGAGTGCCGTAATCCAAAAGGCGCAGGCCTAATTTTTGGGCTAAGCGGTCAGTAATCTGAATTAAGGAAGGAGGAGAAATCCTTCTTCCTTTCTTTATTTAAGGAGAACCTATGTCTCACATTCTCAAGATTACTACTATTGATGGTAACTACAAAATTGTTCCTTACAGTAACGTAGTTAGCGTATCTGCTGCTCCGCCTTCTCTGTCTCAAGGTAATAAAGTACGTGGTCTAATCACTGCGGTAAA
>VFQM010003374.1_pt1 | contig 10310 bp, 8 predicted proteins | sample 3512391 | NCBI WGS metagenome assembly VFQM01 (sample SAMN10412369, study PRJNA504923) | tailings metagenome | isolation source: Replicate 1 from Balatoc abandoned mine | place: Philippines
GTGCTGCCGTTCCGCGAAGACGGCGCCGCCGCGGGCAGCAACGAGATCGGCGTGCGCGGCCGGCTTGCCGGCGCGTGGATCACGCAGGGACTGCATCAGACGGGCATCGAGCAGGTGCTGCCGTGGACGGACGTGCTGCAGGCCGTCGAGGGGCAGCCAGACGCCGAGCAGGCGCTGCTCAAGCGCACGGCGGCCGGCACGATTGTCTCCGGAACCATCTTCGAGACGCCAGACGCGCTGACGCTGCACGCCGAGCTGCGCGACGCCCGTCGCGGGCGATTGCTCGCGAGCCTCGAGCCGGTGCGCGTGGCGCGCGATTCCATCGAGCAGGGCATCCGCCTCGTGCGCGATCGCGTGATGGGCGCGATGGCCGTCACGCGCGATGCGCGATTCGTCGGGCAGCCCGCCGTGCGGCAGCGCCCGCCGACCTTCGAGGCATATCGCGCCTTCGACGCCGCGCTGACGGCGTTCCACGCGCAGCAGTACCGACCCGCCCTCGCGGGATTCCGCGAGGCCTACGCGCTCGACAGCAACTTCGTGGCCCCGCTGCTCTACGCCGCGCAGGCCGCGTGGAACACGTCGCAGTATGGGCTGGTGGACTCGCTGCTCACGCGCCTCGATGCGCGGCGCAGCGAGCTCGCGCCCTATCACGAGCATCTGCGCGCGCAGTTGCGTGCGGCCTTGAATGGCGATGGTCGCGCCGCCTATGCCGCGGCCGCGCAGGCGGCGGCGCTGGCCCCGGATTCGCGCGCCGCCTATGACGCCGCGATCTTCGCGCTCTGGCTGGGCTGGGCGGACTCGGCGCGCAGCCGGCTCGAGCGGCTGAGTCCAGACCGCGGCGCGATGATCGGCTGGCCCTCGTACTGGACCAACCTCGCGCACGCGCGACATCTCACCGGCGCGCACGATCTCGAACTGCGGGCCGCGCGCGAGATGCGCGCACGTCATCCGGCCGCACGCGTCGCCTGGGTGCTCGAGGCGCGGGCCCTCGCGGCCCTGCGCGACACGCTCGCGCTCGAGACGCTGCTGCGCGAGGCCGACCGCCTCGATCCCGACGTGTACTGGTCGCAGGCGGGAATGCTCGTGACCGCGGGCGAGGAGTTCGCGGCGCACGGCGACAGCGTGCTTGGCCTTCGCTACGGTGCACGCGCCCTCACCTGGCTGCGCCCACGGCTCGCCGCGAGCCCCGACAACGCGGATCATCTCTATTGGATGGCGAACGCGCAGCACCTCCGGGCCGACTATGCGGGCGAGCGCCGTACCCTGGAGCGCTTGGTGCGCGTTGACGGTCGCGAGAGCTATCGGGAAGCTCTCGCGCTGGCCGTCGACTTGAGCGAGGGCAGTCAGACGCTGGCGGCACTGCCCGCGCCGCCGCCGTACGCGCGGGGCAGTCGCCTCGAGGCCGAGGCAACCCTCGCGGCGGCGCGCGGGGACATCGCGGCCCGCGACGCCGCGCTACGCGAGATGGATCGCGTCGGCTTCCGCAGCCGGCCGTGGATGCACGGCAAGACCTGGCGCCAGCTCGGGACCGCCCCGCGACGCTAGCGCGATGTCGGGATTCGGCCCGGGGCCACGCAGTGGGAGGTAGACCACCCGCCAGGAGCCCCGATGCCGCGCTACCGGAGTTCGTTGCCCCAGCTCACGCCCCATCCCTTCCTCACGGATGGCGGCATCGAGACCACGCTGCTCTATCACGAGGGGTTGGAGCTCCCGGACTTCGCGGCCTTCCATCTGCTGCGGAGCGTCTCGGGGCACGCAGCGCTGCAACGCTACTTCGTGAACTATGCGAAGATCGCGCGCCGCTACGGCTGCGGGCTGATCCTCGAGAGCGCCACGTGGCGGGCCAGTGCGGACTGGGGTCGCCGCCTAGGCTACACGCCCGCGCAACTCGTGGTGGCCAATCGCGCCGCCGTCGAGATGCTCGAGGAGATCCGCGCCGAGTTCGCCACGGTCGAGTCGCCGATCATCATCAGCGGCTGCGTCGGGCCGCGCGGGGACGGCTACGTGCCCGCCGACACGATGACCGCCGAGGAAGCGGAACGCTATCACCGACCGCAGATCGCGACCTTCGCGTCGACCGTCGCCGACATCGTGACGGCGATGACGATGAACTACGCCGAGGAAGCGATCGGCATCGCGCGCGCCGCCCGTGCGGTGGGGATGCCGGTCGCCATCGCGTTCACCGTCGAGACCGACGGGCGCCTGCCCACCGGGCAACGCTTGGCCGATGCGATCGCCGCCGTGGACGCCGCGACCGACCGCGCGCCGACGTACTACTTGGTGAACTGTGCACATCCGACGCACTTCAGCCACGTGCTGCGCAACGGCAACCCGATCTGGCAGCGCCTGCGCGGCCTCCGCGCCAATGCCTCGCGGCACAGCCACGCCGAGCTGAACGCGGCGACGACGCTCGACGCCGGCAATCCCGATGAGTTCGCGCTCTCCTACGAGGCGCTGCGCGAGGAACTCCCCTGGCTCACGATCCTCGGCGGCTGCTGCGGGACCGACGCGCGGCACATCGAAGCCATCGCCCAGCGGGTGGTGCAGCTGCGCTGACGCGCCGCGCGCGGCGCGGACGACCTAGCGGCCGAAGCGCTCCGCTGCGCTGCGCACCGCCTTCGCCAGTGCGTCGACGTCCTCGAGCGTGTTGTACACCCAGAAGCTCGCGCGCGTCGTTGCCGGCACGCTGAGCTTGCGCATCAGCGGCTGCGCGCAGTGATGGCCCGCGCGCACGCAGACGCCGTTGGCATCGAGCATCGTCGCCACGTCGTGCGGATGCACGTCCGCCAGCGCGAAGCTTACGACACCCGAGCGTCCTTCGGCCGTCGGCGTGCCGAACAAGGTGACGCCCTCGATTTCCGAGAGGGCGCGCATCGCCGCGGTGGTCAGCAGCAGCTCGTGCTCGCGCACGGCGTCCATCCCCAGGCCCTCGAGATAGTCGCAGGCCGCCGCCATACCGACGGCCGCCTCGACGTTCGGCGTGCCCGCCTCGAAGCGGTGCGGCAGCACGTTCCAGGTCGAGTCGAGGTCGTTGACCCACTCGATCATATCGCCGCCGAAGTGGTAGGGCGGCATCTGCTCGAGGATCGGGCGGCGCACGATCACCGCGCCCGAGCCCATCGGCCCGCCGATCTTGTGGCCGCTGAACGCGTAGGCGTCCACGCCCAGCGCGTCCACGTCCACGCGCAGGTGCGGCACGCCCTGCGCACCGTCGCAGACCACCAGCGCCTGCGGCGCCTGCGCGCGGGCGATCTTCACGAACTCGGCGACCGGGTTGATGGTCCCCAGCGCGTTCGACACCTGCCCGAAGGCCAGCACCTTGGTCCGCGCATCCACGAGCCGCGCCATCATCGCGAGGTCCACGCCACCGGCGGCGTCGAGCTCCACGATGCGGAACTCCGCCCCGGCGGCCTTCGCCAGCTGCTGCCAGGGCACGAAGTTCGCGTGATGGTCCATCCGCGTGACGACGATGTTGTCGCCGGCCTTCACGTTGGCACGGCCCCACGACGAGGCGACCAGGTTCAGGCCCTCGGTGGTGCCGCGCACGAAGATCAGCGTGTCGGCATCGGCCACGCCGACGAAGCGCGCCACGCGCTCGCGCGCGTGGTGGTAGGCCTCGGTGGCGGCCGCACTCAGCGCGTAGGCGCCGCGATGCGGGTTCGCGTTCTCCGTCTCGTAGTAACGACGGATCGCGTCGAGCACCTTGGTCGGCTTCTGCGCCGTGGCCGCGGAGTCGAGGTAGACCAGCGCCGGCTGCGCGGCCAGCAGCGGAAACTCCGCGCGGCGCGCCAAGATCACAGGAGTCGAAGCCCTCACGTCCCACCTCCGGCCTGCAGCGGCGCCGTCGCGCGCCGCACGTAGAGATCGCCATTCACCGCAAACACGTCGAAGCGCACGAGATCCTCCTCGGCTGGCCCTCGCAGCACCTTGCCGCTCGCGCAGGCAAAGCGCGCGCCGTGCCAACAGCACTCCAGCTCCCCGTTGGCGTAGAGCGTCCCTTCGCTCAGCGGAAACTCGGCGTGTGGACAGTAATCCTTCACCGCGAAGAATCGTCCCGCGTGCAGGCCCACGCAGAGCGTCGTCCCGTTGGGCATCGTCGCGCGGTAGAGCTGCAGGGGCTGGACATCGTCCGCGCGGAGGCCGCCGAGCAAAACGGCGCCCTCAGGCGCCGCTGCGTCACCACTGCCTGCCGCCGCGGACGCGACGTCGCTCACGACGCGCTCCGCGCGTCCTCGGGCCCCTCGGTGCTGACCACCGACGTGCCGTCGAGCGCCGCCTTCATCGCGTGCCAGGCCAGCGACGCGCACTTCACGCGCATCGGGAACTTGCTCACGCCGCCCAAGGCGCGCAGCGAGCCCAGCTCCTTGTCCTTGGCGATCGAGAGATCCTCGCCCGTGACGAGCTTGTGCACCTTCTCGTACAGCTGCACCGCGTCTGCGCGGCTCTTGCCTTTCACGACCTCGGTCATCATCGAGGCCGAGGCCTTGGAGATGGCGCAGCCCTGGCCCTGGAAGGAGATGTCGGCCACGCGGTCGTCCTCGACCTTCAGCCACACGGTCAGCTGGTCGCCGCAGTTGGGGTTCTTGCCATCCGCGGAGCACGAGGCGTGCTCCATCGGATGGAAGTTCCGCGGCCTGCGGTTGTGGTCCAGGATCACTTCCTGGTACAGCGCGTCGAGCGTGGCGTCTGCCATTGCCGTGTGCCTTACACCAGCTGGGTGTGCGTGAAGCGCTCGAACACCTGGCGCTCCAGCGTGAGCCGCAGCGCGTCGATCTCGATGGTCTCCAGCGCCTCGGCGGCGAAGGCGTAGGTGAGCAGCGCACGCGCCGACTCCCCGCCGATGCCGCGGCTCTTGAGGTAGAACAGCGCCATCTCGTCGATCCGGCCGACCGTCGCGCCGTGCGTGCACTTCACGTCGTCGGCGAAGATCTCGAGCTGGGGCTTGGTGTCCACGCGCGCCTGCGGGGAGAGCAGCAGCGCCTTGTTGGTCTGCTTGCCGTCCGTCTTCTGGGCGATCGGGTCCACGTAGACCTTGCCGTTGAACACGCCGTGGCTCTGGCCGTCCAGCACGCCGCAGTACAGCTCGCGGCTCGCGCAGGACTCGGCGAGGTGCTCGACGAAGGTCTGGTGATCGCCGTGCTGCGAGCCGTCCAGCAGGTAGAGGCCGTTGAGCCGCGCCTCGCCGTTGGTGTCGGCCAGCTTGGTGTAGATGTTCGTGCGCGAGAGCGCCGCACCGGCGGCGAAGGAGAACGAGTGGTAGATCGAATCGCGACCCTGCGTCACCTGCACGGTGCCGACGTGGAAGGCCTCGGTGCTCTCGTTCTGCACCTTGTAGTGGTCCACGCGCGCCCCGTTGCCGACGACGATCTCGGCGACGGCGTTCACGAGGTAGCTCACGCTGCCCAGGCCCACGTACTGCTCCACGAGCATCGCCTGCGCCAGGGGCTCGGCGACCACGAGGAGCCGCGGATGGATCGCCGCACCGGCGGCGTTCGCGTCCGTCACGTGCAGGATGTGGATCGGGACGTCCACGACCTCACCCTTGGGCACGCGCAGCACGACGCCGTCCTGCATAAAGGCGGTGTTCATCGCCGTGAACGCAGCCTTGTCGAAGGCCGCCAGCGACCCGAGATGCTGCTCGGCCCACGCCGGCTCCTCCTTGAGGACCTCGGAGAGCGGCGCGAGCTGCACCTCGGCCGGCAGGCCGGCGAACTGCGAGAGCGACGGCTCCAGCTTGCCGTTCACGAACACGAGGCGATGCCACTCCGGATCCACGAGGTAGGCCTCGAGGTCGGAGAGCGTCAGCGCCGTGGCCGACGGCTTGATGGCCTTGAACGTCCGCTCGGCGATCGGCGTGACGGACGTGAAGTGCCAGTCCTCGTCACGCGTCGTCGGGAAGCCGAGGGCGGTGAAGCGCTCGAAGGCCTTCTTGCGCAGCGCCGGCAACCAGGACGGGCCGTCCTTGCCGCCGTTCTGCGTGAAGGATTCGAACTGCTCGACGTACGGAGTGGTCACGCTCAGACTCCCGCCGGCTCGAGCAGCCAGTCGTAGCCCTTGGCCTCGAGCTCCAGCGCGAGCTCCTTGCCGCCGCTCTTGATGATGCGGCCGCCGGCCAGCACGTGCACGTAGTCGGGCACGATGTAGTTGAGCAGGCGCTGATAGTGCGTCACGACGATCGTCGCGTTGGTCGGCTTCTTGAGCTTGTTCACGCCCTCGGCCACGATGCGCAGGGCGTCGATGTCGAGGCCGGAATCGGTCTCGTCGAGCACCGCGAGCGTCGGCTCGAGCACGGCCATCTGCAGGATCTCGTTGCGCTTCTTCTCGCCGCCGGAGAAGCCGGCGTTGACGGAGCGCTGCATCATCGCGGCGTCCATCTCCACGACCTTCAGCTTCTCCTCCATAATGTCGAGGAACTCGATCGGATCGACTTCCGGCTCGCCGTTCGCCTTGCGCAGCTCGTTGAACGCGGCGCGCAGGAAGTAGGCGTTGGTCACGCCCGGGATCTCGACCGGATACTGGAAGGCGAGGAAGACGCCCTTCTGCGCGCGCTCCTCGGCCTCGAGCTCGAGGAGGTCCTCGCCGCGGTACTCGATCGAGCCGCTGGTGACTTCATAGCCCGGATGCCCGGCGATGACCTGCGCGAGCGTCGACTTGCCGGAGCCGTTGGGGCCCATAATGGCGTGCACTTCGCCCGGCTTGATCTCGAGCGAGATCCCCTTGAGGATCTCCTTGTCGCCGGCGGAAGCGTGGAGGTTCGTGATCTTGAGCATTGGTATGGAGACGGAAGACTGAAGACGGAAGGAAAAAGCTGTTCACCACGAAGGCACGAAGGTTTCCCAGCTCGGCGACCACTCGGCACGTCCTTCGTGTCTTTCGTGCCTTCGTGGTGAATGCCGTTGCCGCTTAGCCGACGGAGCCTTCCAGGCTGATTCCGAGCAACTGCTGCGCCTCAAGCGCAAACTCCATCGGCAACTCCTTGAACACTTCCTTGCAGAAGCCGGCGACGATGAGCGAGATCGCGTGCTCGGCGTTCAGCCCGCGCGCCTTGCAGTAGAAGATCTGGTCCTCGCCGATCTTGCTCGTGCTGGCCTCGTGCTCGAGCGTCGCCGAGTTGTTGGCGATCTCGATGTACGGGAAGGTGTGCGCGCCGCACTTGTTGCCGATGAGCATCGAGTCGCACTGCGTGTAGTTGCGCGCGCCCTCGGCCTTCGGCAGCACCTTCACCTGGCCGCGGTAGGAGTTCTGCCCGCGGCCGGCACTGATGCCCTTCGAGATGATCGTCGACTTCGTGTTCTTGCCGATGTGGATCATCTTCGTGCCCGTGTCGGCCTGCTGCATCCCGTTCACGACGGCCACGGAATAGAACTCGCCGACCGAGTTGTCGCCCTGCAGGATCACGCTGGGATACTTCCAGGTGATCGCCGAGCCGGTCTCGACCTGCGTCCAGCTGATCTTGGCGTTGGTGAACGCCTTGCCGCGCTTGGTCACGAAGTTGTAGATGCCACCGACGCCGTTCTCGTCGCCGGCATACCAGTTCTGCACCGTCGAGTACTTCACGCTGGAGTTGTCCAGCGCGACGATCTCCACGACGGCCGCGTGCAGCTGGTGCTCGTCGCGCTTCGGCGCCGTGCAGCCCTCGAGGTAGCTCACCGAGGCGCCTTCGTCGGCGACGATCAGCGTGCGCTCGAACTGGCCGGTGTTCGCGGCGTTGATGAAGAAATACGTCGCCAGCTCGGGCGAGCACTTCACCACCTTCGGCTCGAGCGGGCACTTCACGCCCTTCGGCACGTACACGAAGCTGCCGTCGGAGAACACCGCCGAGTTGAGCGCGGCGAAGAAGTTGTCCGAGTACGGCACCACCGAGCCGAGGTACTTCTGCACCAGCTCGGGATGGCTGTGCACCGCCTCGCCGAAGCTGCAGAAGATCACGCCGACCTTCTCGAGCTCGGTCTTCATCGTCGTGCCGACGGAGACGGAGTCGAAGATCGCGTCCACGGCGATGCCCTGGAGGCGCTTCTGCTCGGTGAGCGAGATGCCGAGCTTCTCGTAGGTCTTGAGCAGCTCGGGGTCGACTTCGTCGAGCGACTGCTTGGGCTTCACCGACTTCGGCGCCGAGTAGTAGGTCTGCGCCTGATAGTCGATCTCGTCGTACTTCACGTTGGGCCAGCGCGGCTCGGTCATCGTCTGCCAGCGCCGGAAGGCCTTGAGACGCCACTCGAGCAGCCACTCGGGCTCCTGCTTCTTGGCCGAGATGGCGCGAACGGTGTCTTCGGTGAGGCCGGCGGGAATCGTGTCCGACTCGACGTCGGTGACGAATCCGTAGGCGTATTCCTTATTGACCAGAGCCTCGATGGAGGAGCTCATAGATGTGCCGGTGCAAAGGTGGGACTAGATAGCCAATAAAGTTAGTCGGTTTTGAGTGGGGACGGAAGACTGAAGACGGAAGCGACAAGGTACCGCGCGTCTGTAAGACTCCCCGCGTAAACCGTTGTCATACAAAGCGTTGAGGGGCGGCAATGGTTCCGGAGAACCCTCACCGCCCCTCGGCATTCCTCATCGGTCAGACGGAAGGTCTTCAACCTTCCGTCTTCAGTCTTCCGGCATCGGTCTACACCCCGTACACCTCGACGCGGTCGCGCCCGAGGTTCTTGGCTCGGTACATCGCCTTGTCGGCGTGATCGATCGCGACGGCGATCGGCATCTCGATGTCCAGCGGCGCGATGCCCGCACTCATCGTGAGCACGAGGCTCGGCCCGTTGGGGACGTCGATCGGCGCCGCCGACATTTCCTTGCGGATGCGCTCCAAGGCGTTCAGTGCCTGCCCGGCGGTGGTGAACGGCAGCAGCATCACGAACTCCTCGCCGCCGAAGCGCCCGACGATGTGCTCCTCGCGTGCCCCGTCGCTGATGCGCCGCGCCGCTTCCTTGAGGACGACGTCGCCGACGGCGTGCCCGTAGGTGTCGTTGATCTGCTTGAAGTGGTCGAGGTCGATGACCGCCACGGCGACCGGCTGCTCGCGCCGCCGGCTCGCCGCGATGCTCGGCTCGGCGTCGTCGAAGAACGCCCGGCGGTTCTTGAGGCCGGTGAGCTGGTCCACCATCGCCAGGTCCTGCATCTGCGCGAGCGTGGTCTCGAGCTCGCTGCCCTTGGCCGAGGCCGCGCGCAGCGCCTCGTCGCGCTCGACGAGCACGCGGACATTGTCCACGAACTGGAACCAGCTCGTGCGCGTGAAGAGCAGGGCGCAGAGCGTGAACACGCCGACGGCCGTCGGCAGCACGGGCTGCGCCGCCGTGTCGTAGCGGACGACCTGTACCATCAGCGCGCTCATCATCGGGACGAAGAACAGCATCGACGCCACCGGCGACGACGAGAAGAACGCCACCGAGCCCGCGCAGAGCCCGGAGAGCATCATCACCAGCATCGCCTTCTCTTCTGGTCCGCCGACCGGGTACAGCACCCAGGCGGCGGCTGCCCAGAGCGCGCCGGCGATGGTCGAGAAGATCAACGCGCGCAGCTCGTTGCGCGGGCTGACGTCGGCGGGCCGCGGCAACTTCCGCAGGCGGCGCCAGCTGAGCAGCGCAGGCGTCCAGAGCACCATCATTGCCGTCACCAGGCCCATCAGCGCGGTGCGGTTCGCGCGTTCCCAGAACGACAGCGCAATGAACACCGCGAGCAGCGGGTTGGCGACGAAGACCGTCGGCAACTGGCGCACACGGTTGACGGCCTGCGACACGCGGATGGCGCGCAGCAGGGCCTCGGACTGCCCGGGAATCGGCAACTGCATTCCGCCAACGATATTGCGCTTTCGGGCTGGAAACCAGACTGTAGTGTCACGGCGAACGGCCTAGGCCGCGCCGAACACTTCCCCCCGGAGACCTGATGCAGTTCCTGGCTGAGCTGTGGCTACCGATCCTGCTGTCTGCCGTTGCGGTGTTCATCCTGTCGGCGCTGTTCCACACCGTCGTGCCCTTCCACGAGCGCGAGTGGAGCGGACTGGCCAACGAAGACGCCGTGGCCGACGCGCTGCGCGCCGGCAACGCGGGGCCTGGGCTCTACACCATTCCCTACTGCCCGCCGGGGCAGATGAACAATCCCGAATGGCAGGCCAAACTGGCTCGCGGACCGGTCGCCTTCCTCACGGTAATGCCGACCGGGATGCGCGGGATGGGCCCGATGCTCGTCCAAAGCCTCATCTACAACATCGTCGTCGCGATCTTCGTGGGATACGTCGCCTCGCACACCGTCGCCGCCGACGCCGACTATCTCGCGGTCTTCCGCGTGACCGGCACCATCACGTTTATGGCCTACGC
>VFQM010003375.1_pt1 | contig 10310 bp, 11 predicted proteins | sample 3512391 | NCBI WGS metagenome assembly VFQM01 (sample SAMN10412369, study PRJNA504923) | tailings metagenome | isolation source: Replicate 1 from Balatoc abandoned mine | place: Philippines
AAGAGGGGCGGCCGAGCATCGCTCGGCCGCCCCTCTTCCGTCTTTCGTCTTCCGTCTGCTACCAGCGGTAGTGCGCAAAGGCCTTGTTGGCCTCGGCCATACGGTGCGTATCGTCCTTCTTCTTGATCGCGTTGCCTTCACCCTTCGCGGCGGCGAGCACTTCGGCGGCCAGCTTCTCGGCCATCGACTTCTCGTTGCGCTCGCGCGAGTAGCTGATCAGCCAGCGCATCGCCAGCGCCGTGCGGCGCTCGGGACGCACTTCCACCGGCACCTGGTAGGTCGCGCCGCCGACGCGGCGGGACTTCACCTCGACGACCGGCTTGAGGTTCGTCAGGGCCTGCTTGAAGACCTGCACGCCCGGCTGCTGCGCCTTGGCCTCGACGACGTCCATCGCGCCGTAGAAGATGCGCTCGGCGGTGGACTTCTTGCCCTGGTACATCAGGACGTTGATGAACTTGCTGACAGTCTGGCTGTCGTAGCGCGCATCCGGCAGGACGCTGCGCTTCACGGCACTCTTACGGCGGCTCATTACTTCTTACCTCCAGCCGGGGCACCAGCCTTCGGCTTCTTGGTCCCGTACTTGGAGCGGCTCTTGTTGCGCCCGTTGACGCCGGAGGCGTCGAGCTTGCCGCGCACGATGTGGTAACGCACGCCCGGAAGGTCCTTCACACGGCCACCGCGGATGAGCACGATGGAGTGTTCCTGAAGGTTGTGGCCTTCGCCGGGGATGTAGGCGGTGACTTCGAAGCCGTTCACGAGACGGACACGCGCAACCTTGCGCAGCGCCGAGTTCGGCTTCTTGGGGGTGGTGGTGTACACGCGGGTGCACACGCCACGCTTGAACGGATTCTCCTTCAGAGCCGGCGCCTTGTCCTTCTTGGCGACGTCCTTACGGCTCTGCCGGACCAACTGATTGATCGTCGGCATCGTACCCTGGATTGTTCGACCTTCTGCTACTTCGTGGATCGCCCGGTCGGGCGGCACGGAACAGAGCCTTAGAAGCTAGCCCGACTGGGGTCGGGGGTCAACCGGGGCCGCCTCGAGCGCGGGGGCGATGAGGGCGGCCCTACCCGACACCAGTGCTTTGGGGGTGATGCCACGCTCCCATCTCCCCTCGGCGCTCTGCGCGCTCGGACTGCTGCTGCCGACGGCCCTCGCCGGCCAAAGCGCACGCGCGGACTCCCTCCCTCGGCCCACGCTGCGCGTCCTGCGCATCGCGGAGCCGATGGCCATCGACGGCCGGCTCGACGAGGCCGCCTGGCGGCGCGCCGAGGCGGCGACGGACTGGGTGCAGCAGATCCCGAACAACCTGCAGCCGGCGAGCCAGCGCTCCGAGGCGCGGGTGCTGATCGACGAGAACAACATCTACGTCGGCTTCCGTCTCTACGACACGCAGCCGGACTCCATCGGGCGGCAGCTGGCGCGTCGCGACGTCGGTGACACCTTCACCGACTGGGTGTGGGTGGGCTTCGACTCGTACGGAGACCGCCGCACGGCCTTCGCCTTCGGCGTCAGTCCGCTCGGCGTGCAGCGTGACGGCTACGCCTTCAACGACACCGACTTCGACCCGCAATGGGACGCCGTCTGGCAGTCGGCGGCGCAGGTCGACTCGCTGGGCTGGACGGCCGAGTTGCGCATCCCGCTCTCCCAGCTGCGGTATCCGGCCGGCGACTCGAGCCGCGCCTGGGGCCTGCAGTTCCTGCGGACGCTGGCCCGCCGCGGCGAGGAGGCCTACTGGAGCCCCCGCGACGTGCGGCAGCCCGGCGACGTGTCGCGCTACGGCGTGCTCACGGGGCTCGGCGCGCTCGAGGGCAGCGTGCCCATCGAGGCCATCCCTTACCTGCGCTCGCAGCTCAATACGCAGCCGACCGAGGCGGGGAATCCCTTCCTCCGAGCCCGCGAAGGCGAGGCGGCGGTCGGCCTCGACCTGCGCCTGCGGCTGCCGAAGTCCCTGACAATGAGCGCGACGGTGAATCCGGACTTCGGTCAGGTCGAAGTCGATCCCGCCGTCGTGAACCTCTCGGCCTTCGAGGTGTTCTTCCCCGAGCGCCGACCGTTCTTCCTCGAGAACTTCGACACCTTTCGCTTCGGCGGCACGACGACCTTCAACGACAACGACGCGCCGAACTTCTTCTACACGCGGCGCATCGGCCGCGCGCCGCAGCGCGGATTGCCGGGCGAGTTCTCCGACGTGCCCTCGCAGACGCCGATCCTCGGCGCGTTCAAGCTGAGCGGCACCACGCCCGGCGGTTGGGCCGTCGGCGTGCTCAACGCCACCACGCCGCGCGAGACCGGGCGCTATCAGCGCCCCGACAGCTCCGTCGCGCGCGACGTCGTCGAACCGCTCACCAACTCGCAGGTGACGCGCGTGCGGCGCCTGCTGCGCGGCGGGTACACCAGCATCGGCGCGTTCAATAGCTGGGTCGAACGCTCCCTGCAGGACAGCGTGCTCGCGGCCTTCCTGCCGCAGCGCGCGCTGGTGGGCGGCCTCGACCTGGAACACGCCTGGGACGAGCGCGCGTGGACGCTCTCGGCCGTCGCCTCGCAGAGCCGCGTCTGGGGCGAGGCCCCGGCCATCCTGCGCCTGCAGCGCGCCAACTACCGCGCCTACCAGCGTCCGGACGCCACGCACCTCGCCGTGGACTCGACCCGCGAGTCGCTGGGCGGCGGCTACTACGCCCTCTCGATGGCGAAGACGTCGGGACGGCTCACCGGCTCGATCACCGCGGAGCAGCTCGACCCCGGCTTCGAGGCCAATGACCTGGGATTCCAGACGCGTTCGGACGTCCGCTCGGTGAGCACGGCGGTCTCGTACCGGCAACCGACGCAGACGGCAGCGTTCCAGAACTGGAGCCTCGGGCTGTTCAGCACCGTCGCGGCGACCACGGCGGGCGAGAACCTCGAACGCCGCGTCGCGACGTTCAGCGAAGTCCAGCTCCGCAATTTCTGGGAAGTCAGCCTCGAGGCGAACCTCGAGACGGGCCGCTTCAACGACCGCCGGCTGCGCGGTGGGCCGCTGGCGGCGCGGCCGATGAGCTCGCGCATCGAACTCGGCGTGGAGTCCGATCCGCGCAAGGCGATCATCGTCGAGCTGGGGCTCGAGCTGGCGGTGGACGACGCCGGGCGCCGCGAGCGCGGCATCGGCATCGGCGTGGACTGGCGTCCGATCTCGGCGCTGCGCCTCCGCGTGGAGCCCGAGTACGCGTGGAACGACATCGTGGACCAGTACGTGACCGCGCCGGAGGACGCGCTGGCCACGGCGACCTTCGGCCGCCGCTACGTGTTCGCCGACGTGCGGCAGCGCGAGGCGCGGCTCAACACGCGGCTCGACTGGACGTTCTCGCCGTATCTCTCGCTGCAGCTGTTCCTGCAGCCCTTCGCCTCGGCCGGCCGCTTCTCGCGCTACAAGGAGTTCACGACTCCGCGTGCGTTCGAGTTCGCGGTCTACGGCGTGGACCGCGGCAGCGTGACGCGTGCCGGCGGCGACGTGACGATCGACCCCGACGGCGCCGGCCCGGCGGCGGACTTCACCTTCCGCGAGCGCGACTACACGGCCCGCGAGCTCCGCGGCAATGCCGTGCTGCGCTGGGAGCTGCGCCCAGGCTCCACCCTGTTCTTCGTGTGGCAGCAGCAGCGCGAGGGCGGGCTCGACGGCCGCGCCGACCTCGCCGTCGGCTCGCAGCTGGGCTCCCTCCTGAACGCGCCGTCCCGCAATGTCTTCCTCGTGAAGCTGGCTTGGTGGCTGGGGCGCTGATCGCGGGGTATACTGGCGTATGCGCCTCCGCCTCCCGTGGGTCACCATCGGCTTGGCCGCCGCCAGCCTCGGATGTCAGGACGAGCTGCCGTCGGCGCCCCGGACGCCGACGCTGGAGGCCAACGTCGAGCTGACGCTCGACGCCAACCAAGGCTCGGAGCGGGTCTACACGCTCACGGTACCCCCGGGCACGGCGCGGCTGCGATTCGCCCTCTACGGCGGCATCGGCGACGCCGATCTCGCGGTGCGATTCGGCGAGGCGCCCTCGGCCTCCGGCGCGGACTGCGTGTCGGCCACCGAGTTCGACCTCGAGGAGTGCATCATCGATGAGCCCGAGGCCGGCACCTGGTACGTGCTGATCTACGCGTACACGAGTTACTCCGACGTCCGGCTGCTGCCCAACACCTATGCCACCGGCGGCACGACCGTGATGCAGAACGGCGTGGACATCCTCGACCTCGCCGGACCGACGGGATCCTTCGACGTGTTCTCGCTCGTGGTGCCCACGGGCACGGATTCGCTGGTCGTGGACCTGAACGCCACCGGCGACGTGGACCTCTACCTGGATCTCGGCCGCATCCCGACGCTCAACAACTACCAGTGCGCGTCGTTCACGCCGACGGGCAGCGAACGCTGCGTGATCCTCGCGCCGACGGCAGGCACCTGGACCGTGCGCATCGATGCCTACGCCTCGTACAGCGCCGGCACGCTCCGCGGGACCTACTTCAGTCCGGCCGCCGCGCGCTGAGCGCCGGCGGCGTCACTGGCCGATGAAGGTGTCCGACGGCAGCGCGTTCTGCGCGCGCAGCCGCGCCGCATACGCACCGCAGAGATGCGCGATGCCGTTGGCGTAGTACGAGATCAGCTCGCGACCGCGCGGCAGGACCACGAAGCGATCGCCCTCGCGATGCAGCACGCGGCGCATCTTGAGCATCCGGAATGCTCGCTCGAAGGTCTCGGCGGCCTCGCGCTGCGGCTCCAGCACCTCGGCGCCTTCGGCCACCAGCACGTCGCGGAGTTCCTCGATGCGCGCGAGCAGCGCGGCTTCGTCGACGATCTCGCGCTCGAACGTTTGCAGCGCCGCGCAGACCAATGGCACGGCGGTGACGGGGACGATCGCACCGATGCGCTGCATCAGGCCGTCGCAGAACTGCTGGACGGTGGCGAGGCGGGCCGCGCGGTCCTGCGCGAACAGCGGCCGGCCCTCGGCCTCGAGCCGCGCGAGCCAGGGTGCGAGCGGGATCGGCTCGCCCACCACCACCGCGGCGCGTCCGTAGCGCTTCCAGCGCCCGGTCCCCATCCGGCCGAAGCTCCCGACGGCGAAGTTGAGGACTTCGCGCAGCTGCGCCAGTCGCGACGGCGTCGGCGCACCCTCGGCGCTGCGGAGCTCGCGCAGCAGCGAGCGGTCCTCGAGCACGCGATCGTAGTTGAGGCCGACGGGCACGACATACATCCGCTCGGCGAAGCCCGGCTCGCGCGCGCTGCCGATCATATAGTCGAGCATCCCGATCTTCGGCTCGCGCAGCCGGCCGTCGCGCGTGAGGCCGCCCTCGGGAAACAGGCCCTGCGTGACGCCGTTGCGCGTGATGAGCTGCACGTAGCGCTCCAGCACGCTGTGGTAGAGCGGCTCGCGGTAGCGGCGGCGGATGAAGTACGAGCCGAAGCTCTTGAACAGGTACTCCAGCGGGAACACGCGGGCCCATTCACCCACGGCGTAGGAGATGGCGACCTGGCCGGCGAGCCCGTAGGAGGCGAGCACGTAATCCGCATTGGAGCGGTGGTTCATCACGTAGATGACGATGCTCTCGCGGGGCAGCGCCTCGAAGGCCTTGGGATCGCGGATGCGCAGCGTCGTCTTGTAGAACAGCCCGAGCGCCGCCTTGGAGATGGCGTAGCCGAACTGGTAGTACATAAAGAGGTTGAAGCTCGGCACGATCTCGTCGAGGTACGTCTCGACGCGCGTCCAGACCTGTGCGCGCGGCAGGCCGTGCTCGTCGGCGTGCGCGCGGACGGCCGCGGCGATGGTCTCGTCGGCCAGCAGCGACTGCACGATATAGCGCTTGTCGGTGAGCTTGAAGCGATCCACCCGGGCGCGGAAGCGCAGCAGCGCGCGTCGCGCGAGGCGTGCGGTCAGGCGGCGCCAGTACCAGAGCGCCAGCGAGGCCGCGAGCGCGACGAGGGCGATCGGCAGGACCCAAGGGGGCAGGCGCAGGTCAGACATCGGCCCCAAACGTCCCGGCAATCGGCAGAGGCGTCAAGAGGATCGCGCGCGGCGAGGCGCGCGTGTCAGGCGGGAAAGGGCAGCCGTAGCGTCTCGCCGGCCGGAAGCGCGGCCCACTCCGCCAGCAAGGCATCGCGGCGGGCACGGATGGCCGCCAGCGTCGGCTCGTCGAGCGCGCGCGGCGCCGCGAAGCCGGCCGCACGCAGGTGCTCGGTCAGCACCGCCGTGAACTCCGAGGCCTGCATCAGGGCCGCGCCGTCGGTCGCCGTTCCGCGTTCGACGTCGAGCAGGCCGACGAGCGTCTCGGCCCACAGCGCCTCGGCGTTGAGCGGGCCGCGCGCATACGGCGGCAGGAAGTCGTCGAAATCCCATCCGCCGGCGACGAGTCCATAGAACGCCTCACGCAGGCCCAGCGTGGTCTCCACGGCGTAGTGCGTGAGATCGTGCGCGGCAAAGAAGGCCGCGTGTCGTTCCTGGCGCTGCCAGGTGCGCGAGCCGTCGGCGCGCTCGAGGGTGAACGCGCTGCGACCGTCCGCGTGCTTCTTCAGGACGAGGGTGAGCACGTCGGAAAGCTAGCGAGCGGTGTGGGCTGTGTTGCCCTCGTTCGCGGGGCGACGTAGCATCGTTGGATGGCCCAATCCCCCCTGTTCGCGCGGCGTGCGTATACCGCCGCGGCCGTGTACGGCATCCTCGCCCTCGCGCCGCAGTACTTCCTCGAGCAGCAGGTCAACCGCGACTTCCCGCCCGCGATCACGCACCCCGAGTACTTCTACGGGTTCGTCGGACTCGCGCTGGTGTGACAGTTCGCATTCCTGCTCATCGCGCGCGATCCGGTGCGCTATCGCGCATTGATGCCGATCACGTGGCTGGAGAAGCTGAGCTTCGGCGGCGCGGCGGTGGTGCTGATGGCGCTGGGGCGCATTCCGACGCCGGTCTTCGCGCTCGGCGTGCTTGACCTCGCGCTCGGCGGGTTGTTCGTGGCGGCCTACGTGAAGACGCCGCGCGACACCCCCTGAGGGGCGGCGCGCTGCGCTCCAACGCAGAGCGGACGACTTGAGGAGCCCGACTTAGTTCTTCGGCAGGATGACGGTGTCGATCACGTGGATCACGCCGTTCGACGCCTGCACGTCGGCCGTCACGACGGTCGCATCGTTGATGCGGACCTTGCCGTCGACGACGCTGATGCTCACCGGCGAACCCTGCACGGTGTTGGCGGAGGTGAGCTTCACGACGTCCTTCGCCTCGACCTTGCCCGCGACGACGTGGTACGTCAGCACGGCGCGGAGACGCGGGATGTCATTGAGCAGCGCCTCGACGGTGCCGGCGGGGAGCTTCGCGAAGGCCGCATCGGTGGGCGCGAAGACGGTGAACGGGCCGTTGCCCTGCAGCGTCTCGACGAGGCCGGCGGCCTGCAGCGCCGTGGCCAGCGTCTTGAAGGAGCCGTTCTCGACGGCGACCGTGACGATGTTCTTCGTCGGCGCGGCGGCAGCCTGCTGGGCGCCGAGCACGGGGGCGGAAAGGGCGAGCGCAAGCGCGGCGATGGTGAATCGCATCCTGAAGACTCCTGATGTGTGATGAAGACCTGCGCGCGCAACGCAGCGCTGCGCGCATCGTGTGTGTCAGTGAACACGCAGATGCGGCAACGGTTCCGTTAGTTCTTCATTAATGGCGAACAGCGCGACGCTGAGTCAGGACCACGTCTAGCGTTCGTTGCGCATCCGTTTCATTTCGGCGAGTGCGTCGCGGGCGCCGATGGCCTCGCGCGTGCCGGGAAACGCGTCGATGAGTCGACGCAGCTCGACCATCGCACGCCCTTCGTCGCGCAGCGGGCCGAGGTAGAGATCGACGATCTTCTGCTGCACATAGCGCTTGGCGTCGGCGCTGCCGCCGCCGAGGGCGCGCGCCTGCTGATAGCGCTCCAGCGCGGCCTCGGGATCGTTGCGCAGGCGCAGGTGGAAGTCCGCCGCGCGCACGAGCGTGAGATGATGACCGGGATTCTCCGCCACCGCGGCGTCCCAGGCGCTGGCCGCGCCGTCGAGGTCGCCCTTCACCTCCAGCGCCTCGATGTGCGAGTAGGTCGGCGTGTAGGCGGTGGTGTCGCCGCTGGGCGAGTACACGGAGGTCACGAGCGAGGCGCCCGCGCCGAAGAGCAGCCGTGCGATGCTGCGGCCGATGTAGAACCCCACGACGCCGCCGGCCGCGGTGATCAGCAGATTGGCGGGGAGGTAGCCCTTCGCCTGCAACAGCGACGTGAAGAAGAACCCGAGCGCGGCGGTGATCACGCCGTGCATCGTGCCGTCGGTGGTGAACTTCTCCGCTTCGCCGGCGTTGGGGTTCTGGTGGGAATAGGCCATCCCGAATCCTGCGAACCCCAACGTCGGCTGGCAAGCGATCAATGCGAGCGGCGCGACTCCACGGTCATCCGCATCCGTCCGTCGAGGGCGCGCTCGGCGTCGTCGATCGCGCGGCGCAGCAACCAGGCGCGCTCGCTGGCGTCACGCTCCTCGGCGGCATCGCGCAGGCCGCGCTCCAGCGTGCGGCGCGCCGTGGACGAGATCGCATCGTCGCGGAGCACCGCGCGGATGGCGATCTCGTAGATGGCCGAGGTCGCTTCTGGCTGCCCGTCGTTGAAGAGCGGCACGCCGCGGCGGATGGCCAGCGCGAGGAGCTCGCGGGACTCCCGCAGCGCGCGCTCCTGGCTGCCCGGGCGCATCGCCGCGTCGCGGCCGGACTCCGCACTGGGCGGCAGCAGCACTTCGTCGATCACGTGAATGACGCCGTTCGTCGCGGCGACGTCGGCGGCGGTGACGGTCGCAGCGTTGATGCGCAGGCTGCTGCCCTGCGTGCGGATGCGCAGGTCGCGCCCTTCGACCGTCGTGGCGGAGGTGAGCGTGCGCGCCGTCGCCGCATTCACGCGACCCGGCACCACGTGATACAGCAGGATGGTCCGCAGCTGTTCGCGGTTCTCCGGCTTGAGCAGCGTCTCGAGCGTGCCTGGCGGCAGCTTGCGGAAGGCCTCGTCGGTGGGCGCGAACACGGTGAAGGGGCCGTTGCCGCGCAGCGTCGCGGTGAGGCCGGCGGCCTCGAGGGCCGTCACGAGCGTGGCGAACTGCCCGGCGCTGCGCGCCACGGTGGGAATGTCGCCGCGCTGCGCCGCGGCGCCGGCGAGGGGGAGGGACAGCAGGGCGGCCTGCAACAGCAGGGCGGGAACGGCGAGACGCACGAGACGGCTCCAGCGTGAGGAATGGATGGACCTGCGGTGATGTCGCTGGGTTCGTCGCCGCCAGGCGGCGCGGTTGCAGTGCATCCAAGCCGGACGTCAATACGAATGCAGGGGGAGCGAGCGTCGCCGCTCGTGCCTATACTCCACCGCTGCAAGCCACGCGTGTCCCTCCTCACTTTCGCTCGCGTCGAGATGCCGACTGAGTCCCTGCGGCCGCCGGACGACCTGCCTCCCCTGCTGCCCCGCATCGCGGCGGGCGACGAGTCTGCCGTGCGCGAATGCGTGGCCCGCTACGGCGCGCTGGTGCTCGCCGTCGCAAAGCGCTGGTCGCCCGATGCCACCGAGGCCGAGGACGCGACGCAGGACGTGTTCTTCGATCTCTGGCGCTACGCCAGCCGCTTCGATCCCGCGCGTTCGAGCGAGCGGGGCTTCGTGGCGATGATCGCGCGACGCCGGCTCATCGACCGGCATCGGCAACGGACCCGCCGCGTGACCACCGAATCGCTGCCCGAGGGCTTCGACCTGCCGGTGGACGAGCCCGATACCGGCGATCGCGTCTCGGACGCGCTCTCCGCGCAGGAGGTGCTCGCCCTGCTCTCGCCGCAGCAGCGACGCTTCATCGAGCGGCATCTCTTGGACGGCAAGACCCACGACGAAATCGCCCGCGAATCCAATGTGCCGCTTGGCACCGTGAAGTCGCACATCCATCGCGGGATCCAGAAGGCGCGCGCGCTGCTCACCGGACGCGCGTCCCCCACGCAGGAGGCAGGACAATGATCGCATCGCAACACGACGACACGCCGTTCACCGCGGCCGAGCTGGCGGCGGGCGAGCTGCTCGCCGAGCTCTCGCGTGCCGACGCAGCCGCGACCGCGGTTCCCGAATCGCTGGCCCAACGCCTCGCCGCGACGCGCACGCCGGCGCTCCGTGCCCTGCCGACGGCGGCACCGCGTCGCCGCGGCATCGCAGCGTGGGTGATCGCGGCGGCGGCCACCTTGGCCTGGTTCCTGCTGCCATCGCCGCTGCGCCGCGACGGGCAGGCGCCGGCGCGCGACTTCGTCGCGCTGGCCGATTCGCTGGCGTCGGACCTGCGGGTGATGCGCGTGGCTTGG
>VFQM010003377.1_pt1 | contig 10304 bp, 14 predicted proteins | sample 3512391 | NCBI WGS metagenome assembly VFQM01 (sample SAMN10412369, study PRJNA504923) | tailings metagenome | isolation source: Replicate 1 from Balatoc abandoned mine | place: Philippines
ACGACGACAACTACGCTCTGGCCGCTTAAGGCCTAGCCCCGAACCCACTTGTGCCCGTGCTCGTGGATGTAGGGTCACTATCACGGGATGGCCAGTGGCGGCGACCCGCCAACCCCTGGCGAGACTTAGCGGGTGTGTCCGTCGGTGCGCCTCGCGCGTTGTGTTGCCGCCGGACGAGAACGAACAACGCGCTAAGCATGTAGTGCCGGAGATGGCGTGCTCTCGGACGGGGGTTCAACTCCCCCCACCTCCACCAGTTAAGGGTCCCAACAGGGCCGAGAAAGTCCAGAAACCCCGGAGAAATCCGGGGTTTTTGCGTTTCTGGCGTCCGGTGCCGTCCAAGGGCGTCCCTTGCAATCCCGCAAAAAGTGGGGGTAGCGTTGGGGGTACGCGCCCCGCCTGGGGGTATCGAGACCGCTGGCCATGCCCCTCACCGAGACCGCGATCAAGGCCGCCAAGCCCACCGCGAAGCCGCGCAAGCTGACCGATGAGCGCGGCCTGTACCTGCTGGTCAACCCGAACGGATCCAAGCTCTGGCGCCTGAAGTACCGCATCGCCGGCAAGGAGAAGCTGCTGGCGCTGGGCGCGTACCCGGACGTCACCCTGCGGCAGGCGCGGGACCGCCGCGACGACGCGCGCCGCCTGGTGGCGGATGGCGTGGACCCGGGCGCGAAGCGCCGCGAGGAGAAGGCGCGGGCGACGGGGGCGGACACCTTCGGCGCCATCGCCGAGGCCTGGCTGGCGCAGCAGGCCGGCGCATGGACGGAGGGGCACACCGTCACCGTGCGCAGCCGCCTGGATCGTGACGTGCTGCCCTACTTCGGCCACCGGCAGATGGACGGGATCACCGCCCCCGACGTGCTGCAGGTGGTGCGTCGCGTCGAGGCGCGAGGCGCGATCGAGAGCGCGCACCGCATCCTCACCGTGATCGGCCAGGTGTTCGGCTACGCCATCGCCGTGGGTCTGGCTCAGGCGAACCCTGCCGCCGGCATCGACCGCGGTAAAGCCCTCAAGACGCCGCAGCCCAAGCCCATGGCGGCAATCCTCAAGCCGGCCGACGTTGGCGCCCTCCTCCGCGCGATCGACGGCTACCGCGGTACTCACGTGGTCCGGTGTGCGTTCAAGCTGGCGCCCCTGGTGTTCGTCCGCCCCGGGGAGCTGCGGGCTGCCGAGTGGGCCGAGTTCGACCTCGAGGCCGCCACCTGGATCATTCCGGCCGCCAGGATGAAGCTGGGCCAGGCCATGAAGGCCGACCCGGCGCGGTCGCACATTGTGCCCCTGAGCCGCCAGGCGGTCGCCGTGCTGCGCGACGTGCACGGGCTCACCGGCAGCGGGCGGTTCGTGTTTCCCGGCGCGCGCAGCGATGGCAAGCCGATGAGCGAGAACGCAATCACCGCGGCGCTGCGGCGCATGGACTACACCGGCGACCAAATGACCTGGCACGGCTTCCGCAGCATCGCCAGCACCATGCTCAACGAGCTGGGCTACAACGCCGACGCCATCGAGGCGCAGCTCGCGCACACCCCGGGCGACAAGGTGCGCGCCGCATACAACCGGGCGAAGTTCCTCCCGGAACGCATCCGCATGATGCAGGACTGGGCGGACTACCTAGACCAGCTGCGCGCCGGCGAGACCAACATCACCCCATTCCGGCGGCGAGCCGGATAAAGCGGCCGACCCGGGCGTTTGCGCCGCCCGGGCGGCCTTCCACAACCGTTCCAGGAGAACGACCATGGCAACTGAAAGTGTAACCCTCTCGATGGAAGAGGTCCGCCGCATCCAGGACCGTCTTTTGGTAGGTCTTGCGGCCTTCGCCGAATTGAAGCGAGTCCGCGACCACCTCGACATTGACTCGGAGTCCAGCAAGAAGCTCTGCCGTTCGATGCGGGATGCGGGCGCGTACCCGCTTCTGCCAGCCGCGGGAGATGACGAGGTCGGCGAGTTCGCCACCGCGCTGCACACCCTGCACATCGCGACGACGCCCTGAGATGTCCACTGAGATAACCCTGTTCCCGAGCCCGCTGATGGTCTTCGCCACGCTCTTCCCCGAAACCACGCCGGAGGAGCGCGAGCGATTCGTGAAGCTGATCAAAGATGGAGCAAGGCCGGGCGACCTCTACGAAGAGCAGCTCAGGCGCACAAAGTCGGCTCGCCTCGAAGCGCGCCCACCTGGAGTTTCGAGCTGAGATGGCCACAAACAAGTCCAGAGGCAAGGCGAAGGGCGCGAGCAATGTCGCGCCCAAGAAGAAGCCAGCGAAACCGGCTAGGAAAGCGCCTGGCGTTACCGTGGAGATGGCCGGAATTCCGAGGAACGTTGCGCCGCGCGGATTCTTCGCCAAGATCATGATGCCGATTTCTCCACTGACACCGGACACCGAGCCGCCCGAGCCAGGATTGACGTTCCTGACCAATCCCGAGGAGTACGAGCGCATTGCGCGAAGTCAGAAGGCCTATTTCGAAGAGCTCGCGGACAAGCTGATAACCGATGCTCCCTTAGAGGAGTTGCTGAACACCTTCGATAGGGTCTGGGCAGCTGGTGCCATTCGGGCGTATGCATCGCAAATTCCACTAGCTGAGCCTAGGCTGCGCGGGCAGCGGCCCAAAGTGGACCCTGGTGCGGTGGCGCTGCAATACGCCCTGAAGACCATCAAGCAAGGCACCCCCAAGAGCGTCGCCATCGCTGAGCTAGCGGAGGAGTGGGACGTATCCGATGAGGCGATTCGAAAGGCATTGAAGAAGCACGGGAATACCGCGGTCACGATGCTTTCCAACCTAAAAGAAAAATAGGTTCCTAGTTGGACAGATTGGAGAATCTGTCTACTCCACACCAAGCCGGACACAACCCATCCGGTCCCAACGTGGAGCGAACCATGCCGAAGTACCCCTCTCCCGCGCCCTCCCCGGTCGAGCCCGAGTTCTGGCGCCTGCCTGAGGTGAAGGCCTACACCGGTCGGAGCCGGTCGGCGATCTATGCCGATGCTTCCTTTCCCCGCCGAATCAAGATCGGCAGCACCGCCTGTTGGCGGGTGATCGAAGTCAAGGCCTGGGCGCAAGCCCAGATCAATGCCTCTCGCGGAGGCGAAGCCGCATGAGCGCCGACTCCTTGGATGCCGCGCTAAAGCGGATCATGGCGAACCTGGACAACGCCGGAGATGCCGGCCTCCGGCAGGCGGCGAACGATCGCAGGAAGCGCCGGCGCATGGAAAACGCGGTGGCACTGATCGACCTTCTGCTAAGCCAGAAGCCGAAGCATGGGCCCGGCGAACCCGACAACCCGCAAGCCGAAGCGCTGGCCAAGGTCTACGCCAGCTTCAGGGACCGCGTCCGCCAGGCGCTGGACGCCACCGCCGAGGGGATCCGCGCATGACGCCGGCCGAGATCGCCGCGCGCTCCCATGCGCAGGCAGATTCCGAGCTGTTGCGGCGCAGCCTCCCCGAGATCGGCGAGCACCTGGCCGCCCAATTGGTCGAGCTCTACCACTCGCCGACACCCGAGCGCGCGGAGCGCATGAGCACGACCTTGGAAGGCATCCGGCGCCACGTGCTGAACCTGCGGGCCGCTCTGCAGCGTGAGGCGGCCGGAGGTGCGCCTACCGCGTGAACTCGCCGGTGCGCAGTCTGGTCACGTTCGCGCGCGCCGACCAAATCACCCTTAAGCCGGTGGACTGGCTGATCAAGGGATGGCTGGTCCGGGACACGCTCGCCGCTCTGGTCGCACCCTCGGGCGCTGGAAAGTCATTCCTGGCCGTGGACTGGGCATGCCGCGTCGCTACTGGGTGCCCTTGGTACAACCGGGACGTCACCCAGGGAGCGGTTTTTTACCTGGCCGGAGAAGGTCGCCAGGGGCTGCGCAAGCGGATCGGCGCCTGGGAGGCACACCACAAGCAGAGCATCGCCCGGGCTCCCCTGCTGATCGCCGACGGACTGCCGCCCCTTTCCAATGATGCCAACGCTGCAGGCGTTATCGAGGCGATGCGGGAGACAGCGGAGTCCCTGTTTTTTTCGTCAGGCTGCGAACCGCAGCTGGTTGTGATCGACACCTTGGCGCGCGCGATGGCCGGCGCCGACGAAAACAGTGCGCAGGACATGGGGGCCTTGATCGGCGCCCTGGACTGGATGCGTCGAGAGTGGGGCTGCACCGTCCTGGTCCTGCACCACACAGGTCACGCCACGGCGGACAGGGCGCGCGGATCCAGCGCACTTTACGCCGCCTTGGATTCCGAGTTCCTGATCCGACCTGGGGACTCCAGTTTTCAACTGCGGGCGACCAAGACTAAGGACTGGCGGGCGCCTGAACCCCTGGCCCTTCGCTGGGCGGACGTCGAGATCGCCGTGCCCGGCCCCGACCCTGACGGCCCCCGAGAGGTTCCGGAAAGCAGTCGGGCCATCGTGGACGATGTCGGCGCCACGGCGGAGCTGCAGGGCGAGGAGCTGATCCTGCACCTGCGCCGGCACGAATACACCGTGCGGCAGATCGCCCAGCAAACCGGCAGGTCCAAGTCGGCCATCGCCCGCGTCCTGAAGGCCCATGAGGCTGTCCCGCCCGAGCCGGCTGACTCCTCCTAAACCGCGGCTCTGTCCCAGTGGGACACCCCTTTAAAGGGGGTCCCTGGGACAGCGGTTTGGGACAGCCGGGACAGTGGGACAAGAAACGCGGGACACGCTGTCCCATCGGGACAAACGGACGGAACGAATCAATGGCCAAGACCCAGAACAACTCCACCCCGTGCACGTGCTGCAAGAAGCTCATGCCGAACAAGTCGGGCAGGCGAGGCTACTGCAGCGCCCGATGCCGGAAGGTGGACCGGCCCAAGGCACGCCAGGTCATCCAGCGCCTGCTGAACGGGGCGACCCCGTCCCCCAGGGGGGGAGGTCCGAAAGTTTCGGCCGCGCTCAGCGGACACCGCGCCATGGTCTCACGCACGGAGTTTTTTCCTGCAAAGGAAATTCGGCCCCAAAACCCGGTTTTTGGCCAAGAACTCGATTTTCGCGCGGAGGCCCGAAATACGGCGACCGAGGCCATTTTCGGCCTCGAAACCTCGCGCGCCGAGTTCGTGCCCGGCGTACATCCCGGCGCGATGCCCGGCCTTCGAGTGACCATCGACCTGGACGCCAGCTGGGGCTATCGCCGCGGATGAATCGCGCGCTGCCCGTCGCCACCGCTGCCGCTGAGCTGGGCGTCCCGCCCGGCACGGTGCGGCGCTGGGTGCGGGAAGGCGCTCCGGTGGCCCAGCGCGGGCGCCGCGGCCGCGGCCAGGCGCTGCTGGTGGACCCGGAGGCAATCCGAGGCTGGCGCCTGGCCGGCGAACGCCAGCAGATCGCGCTCGAGCTGGCCGGGCAGATCCCCGAGATTCTGGCGCGCGCCGCCGCGGAGTCGCTGCAGCTGGCGCAGGGCCTCGACAAGCACCGCCTGGCGGGAATCCTCGCCGGCGCCTGGTATCTGGGCGCCTCGGCCGTCCTGGACCACCTGCGCGGCACGTGTGCGGCCGTGCCGCTGGCCGAGCAGATGCCGGAACCCGCCGAAATCACGGCCCTTCGGAAAATCGCACGATAACGATCGATTTTCGGTCGATCTGCTCCGATGCGCGGAAACCCCACAACGGAGCACGCCGTGGACAGCCTGCAGCACGCCCAACTCGTTCGCGCCAGCTCGGCGCTGAATGCCGCCCTCTCCAGCACGGCCCCGCACGTGATCAAGGCCAAGGCAACCGCCTTCGTGGACGCCGCCGCGATCCTGATGCGCGCCCGGCGAGACGAGTACGCCCTGTCGATGCTGAAGGCCAGCCAGAACACCGACGTGGCGCGCGCCTTCGCGGAGAGCCTCGACGACCTCTGGGGCGGACCGGAGGCCCAGGAATTGGCCGCCAGCTACCTGGCCAGCATCGCCGAGGGCTCGCTCCTGGATCAGATCGCCCGCTACGCGGTCCGCCTGGACCTGCAGCAGCGCAGCGGCATCGTCGCCAGCGGCCTGGTGGCGAACATGGCGACCGAGGGCGCGCCGCGAGTGGTGCAGAACCTGGACCTCTCCAAGCTGCTCACCGGCGAACCGGTCATGTCGGTCGCGATGGTGGTGATGACCACAGAGCTGATGCGGTTCGGCGGCGGCCCCGGCCGGACCCTGTTCGAGGCGGAGCTGCGCAAGGCGGTCACTCGCGCCATGAACGCTTCCGTCCTGACCACCCTCAACACCACCAGCGCCCCGGTGGTCACCGGCACCGGCGACCCGCTCGCCGACCTGCGCGCCGGCCTGCAGGCCGCACCGCCCTCCGAGGGGTACGTGGTCGCGGCCGGCACCGCCTACGCCACCGACCTGGCAACCCGGGTCGAGAACCGGGGAGGCATGGGCATCCGCGGCGGCACGTTCGTGCCCGGCGTGGAGATCGTGGCAGTGGACAGCATCACCGGCCTGCGGATCATCCCGGCCTCGCATTGCGCGCTGCTGGACGCCGGCCTTCGGGTCACCGCGTCGGGCGAGGCATCCGTGGACATGTCCGACTCGCCCACGAGCCCGTCGCAGCATGTCTCGCTGTACCAGACCAGCAGCCTGGGCCTGATGGCGCAGCGCGAGTTCCTGCTGGCCTCGACCGAGGACGCGGTGATCGTCACCGCCGGGAGCTGATCGCCATGAGCTACTTCGACCTGAGCAACCGTTCCGCACTATACGCAGAAGCTGATCGGCGCCTTGCGGCGCTGAGTCCCGCTGAGCGTCAGCTGGTCGACTGGAAGAGCCTTCGCCACCACCAGAAGGGTGACCTCATGGAATTCAGCGATGGCCACCTGGTCATCGCGCAAGTCACGAAGAATCTGATCGTGACCAGACCGGGCGAGATGCCACCGGTCCCGTATGCGGAGGCTGAGAGGGTCGCGGTCGAGATGTACCAACTAGGAATGAAAGACGGCAAGAAGGCTGCGAATGAGCGCCATCGTCGCGCCTCTAAGAATGCGATGCGCGGAATCCTGACTCGCGACATGCTTCCTGCCAGCGCGCCCAAGGTGCGCATGCGCTACAACCCCGCGCTCGGCGACTGGGAGCCGGCCGGCTACGTCACCCGGGAGATCGCACCATGAATCCGCCCATCGCTATCTCCGCCGAGCAGCTCGCCGAATGGAACGCCGCAATCGCGGAGGCCGTCGAGGACGGCACCCGGCTGCTCGGCGCCTGGATCTCCCGATTCGAAATCGCTGAGGACGGGCAGATGGAGATCGAGCTCCTGCTGATGCTCAGCGACGGTCGGGTTCTCAGGCCGCACGGCAAGATCTCGATCACGACCGGGGCCGAGCGTTTCCTCAGCTCGAGCATCCACTGAGGCAGCCATGGCCACCCGCTCCCTCGGCGTCCTCTCCATCGACCTGGTCGCCAAGACCGGCGCATTCACGCAGGGCATGAACAAGGCCGAGCGCGACGCCGCGGCCGCCGGCAAGCGCCTTGAGGCGCGCATGCGCAGCATCGGCCGGGCGATCTCCGCCGGCCTGGTGGCATCCGTGGCCGGCGTCGCTGGCGTGGCCACGCTGGTGATCCGTGCCACAGCCGAGGCCGAAAAGGCCCAGGCCCAGCTGGCCGCGGTCCTGAAGTCGACCGCCGGCGCCGCGGGCCTGACGCAGCGCGAGCTCAACGACATGGCCGGCGAGCTGCAGAAGCTGACGGTCTTCGGGGACGAGGCGATCAACTCCGCCCAGGCGCTCCTGCTGACCTTCACGAAGATCGGCCGGGACGTGTTCCCAAGCGCGATCGAAGCCGCCCTGGACATGAGCACCGCGCTGGGCCAGGACCTCAACAGCTCGGTCCAGCAGCTGGGCAAGGCGCTGAACGACCCGATCAAGGGCGTGACCGCGCTCGGCCGCGCCGGCGTGCAGTTCAGCGAGGACCAGAAGGCGATGATCGAGCGCCTGGTCGAGACCGGCCGCGTGGCCGACGCCCAGAAGCTGATCCTCGAGGAGCTGGAGACGCAGTTCGGCGGTTCGGCCGAGGCGGCCCGGGACACGCTCGGCGGCGCGCTGCAGTCGCTCCAGAACGCCTTCGGCGACCTCCTGGAAGGCGACACCGGCAGCGAGGGCGTCAAGGGCGCCAAGCAGGCCCTGGAGAACCTGACGGCCACGCTGCAGAGCCCCCAGGTGCAGGAGGGCTTCGCCACCGCGATCACCTTCGTGTCGAACCTCACCGCGGAGCTGGCCACCGGCATCAGCGTGATCACCGGCTACATCTCGGAGTACGCCAAGCTCCGCGGCCTGGCCACCGGCGGGATCAGCCTGGACGATGCCAGCTACCGCGACCTGAACGCCCGGCTCGGGCAGGTGCAGGGCCGGATCATGGACCTGCAGAAGGTCGGCCCGGTCCTGACGCCGCAAACCTGGTTCCGGGTCGCCGCCGGGGAGGACGCCGGCGCCGAGCAGGCCCGCCTGGCCAAGCCCGGGCTCAACATGTACGACGCGGAGGGCGAACTCGCCTTCCTGCTGACCGAACGCCAGCGCCTGGTGCGCGAGATCGCCGAGCAGAACCGTCAGGCCGCGGCGGTGGTGGCCGGCGGCACCCCGGAGATCCCGGTATTCGACGGCGGCACGACCATCATCCGCCCGCCCAAGGGCTGGAAGACCGCCGATCGGGACGCCCAGCGCGAGGCCGCCGAGGCGGCTCGCGACCTGGCTGCGGCCCAGGAGCTCCTGAATGGCGTCCTGCGCGAGCAGTCGCAGGAGATGGGCGGCCCGCTGCTCGACGCCGCTTTCGAGTACCAGGACACGATGGTGAAGCTCCTGGGCGTCGAGGAGGAGCTGATCCGGCTGGGCAAGCTGGACGAAGAGCAGGCCGCGAAGCTGGCCCTCGCCCGCCTCAACGCCGCGGACAGCTACCGGGCGAAGACCGAGGCGATCCAGGGAATGCTCACGCCCCTGCAGGAGATGACGGCCGAGCTGGACATGGAGCTCGAGGTGCTGGGCCTGTCGAACGCCGAGCGCGAGACCGAGGCCCGCCTGCGCGCCGTGATCCTGGAGTACCAGCGCCAGGGCGTGACCCTGACGGACGCGGAGATCGACGCCGCGCGCCGGCGCATCCAGGCGAAGATCGAGGAGCTCGAGGCCGAGCGCGAGCTGATCTCGGCGATGGACGGCTTCCGTTCGAGCTTCGAGGACAACGTCGCCGGCGTGCTGGACGGCACGAAGTCGATCAAGGAAGCGATCCGCGACCTGGTCTCCGACTTCCTCGCGCAGATGGCGCGCATGGCGGCGAAGAACCTGACCGAGAGCCTGTTCGGCGGGTTCGGCACCAGCAGCATGGGGAGCAGCGGCGGCTTCCTCTCCAGCCTGTTCGGTTCCTTCTTCGGCGGCGGCCGCGCTTCCGGTGGCCCGATCTACCCGGGCAAGTCCTACCTGGTCGGCGAGGAGGGGCCGGAGCTGGTGCGCCCGATGGGCGCGGCGATGGTCGTGCCGGCCGGCGAGACCCGGAAGCAGATGGCCGGGGGCGGCGTGACGAACATCACGTTCGTGCTTCCCGGCCGCAATGACGTGCGCACCGAGGCCCAGCGCCAGGCCGACCTCGCGCGAACCACCCAGCGCCAGCTCGCCCGGAGCACCGCCTAGCTGGTTGGTTGAGCCAGGTCGAACTAGACTCTTGGGCCACAGGGGCCTGGGAGGTAGTGCGAGACATGAGTACCGACGAGATCACGCAACTGAGGAGTGAGATCCAGCAACTTCGAGCGGAAGCAACCCAGGTGGTTAGAGAGCACGGCAATGCCATTAATTCGCTGCTGGACAGATGCGACGCACTCGAGGCCAGGCTAGGCGGTGCCGATTGGGAGAAACAAGTTTCCGTCTGGCGTGAGGCTCTGCAGAGAGTGCACAACTACACCACCCTGATCCTGGGATTGGGCTACGGTGGAATCCTCGCGATCTGGAGTCAGTCCGACGAAGTACGTGTGCTCTACCCCGCAGAGTTCATCGCGTCCGGGGGCCTAGTTCTTCTTTCGCTTCTCCTCTTTCTGTCGTCCGAGGTCTATGCCAGTTGGCTAATCATGAAGGCCACCGGCGGCAAGCAAATCAGCGAGGAGACCATGCGCGCTCAAGAAAAGGCAGAAGATGAAGGGCGCTGCGTCGGTACTTGGCTATTCCCTCTAACTGTAGTTACTGGCTTCGGCGGCGGACTCGGGATGCTCTCCTGTTACATCCTTGCCGTGGTGGGCGGGGGGTAGATCTGGGGGTATGGCCCCGCCCCCCCCGCGCAAATCCGCGCAGTTGAGGCCTCCGAGACGGGTATTCGACGGCCCCCACCTCCACCACCTCGCAAGGGCCGCCCTCGGGCGGCCCTTGTTTTTTCCG
>VFQM010003378.1_pt1 | contig 10290 bp, 9 predicted proteins | sample 3512391 | NCBI WGS metagenome assembly VFQM01 (sample SAMN10412369, study PRJNA504923) | tailings metagenome | isolation source: Replicate 1 from Balatoc abandoned mine | place: Philippines
AAGCCTGAATCGAATAAATGCCCGAACCGAGTAATTGCTCCTGAAGTGAAAAACTGCCTGAACTAGCCTGAAATGGGAGCTTTTCATCGCCTGAATTCACGAGAAAAACTTCCAATTCGCCTCCATTTTGGAAACTCAATTCCCATTTTAATCGAGAACCTTTCAAAGCTTTGATGTTCAGATTGGTTGCGGTTTTGGAAGGAAGGCCCGTGTAAGTCGGGGACTGAATCTGAACCTTGGCTGATTGAAGAATGGGAAGGTCTAGGGAATTAGAAACGGGTTGGGCTAGTTCATTTGGCTGCGAAGTAGAGATTAATGTAGTTGGATTGGAATGGTTAAAAAAAGGAAAGGCAAAAGAGAGCAAAGCTGAACATGCAAAAACCGCCAAAAAGGGCAAAAGGCCTGTTCCCCAAACGGAGATTTTCTGGGGTATTTGTTTCAAAACCCGGGAAACTTGAAGCTGTTCGGCAATATTCAGTCCGTTTTTGTCCAGGAGTTCCAGGCTGAATTCCAGGTTTCCGGCTTGCTGATGAAAGACCTGAATAGCCTTGTTCTTTTGACTTCGAAAAGCTCCCAAAGCCATGGCGATAATCACCGTACCTGCACCGGTCACCACACTTTTCCAAGTAGTATCTTCCCACCAAATCCCCAAAATCAGGGCAATACTCACATTGAGCAACAAAGCTTTCAACCAAAGATTGACCAAAAACTGACGCTCGATCGAGGCGATATGGGATTGGAGCGTTTTCACAGATTGGCGCGGTAGGCTAGGAAGCGTTCGACAGCGAAGAGGATCACCAAAAGAACCAACAGAACTTCATTCATGTTGGCGGACTTGGTCAATTTGGATGGTGGAATGGCTGAAAACTTCTGCTCCAGCTGGCTTTTACTGATTTTCAGATCAGATTTTTCTACTCCCAAATGAGTCAAAATCGGCTTTAAAATCAACTCAGGAAGAAGACCTTTTTCCACTGTTTCCTCCCAGTTCAGGTTAATCAAGTCACTTAAGGCTATAATTTGACCAGAAGATTTATCTCCTTGATTTTCAGTGAGAAAAAGCAATTGATTTTTCTTTAGGTTAGGGCTAAAGCTATCAGAAAACAGAAATAGGGATTGAATCGAATCACTTTTGGAAAACTTCAATCCATAGACCTCTTCGATGGCTGCGAGGGCGGATTGGATCGCTTCTTTTTTCTCCTTTTCTAAAGAGAGAAAAGCAACAGGAATCGAACCGGAAACCATCTTAAAAGAGGCATTGGCTTCAGTGGTTTTTACCAAAACTCCCTCGGAATCCAGCTCCAAAAACTCCCCGGATTCCAAGGCAATGGCGTAGCTTTTGACTTTGGCGATGTAATTTTCAGCTACGCGAACTACCGGTTGCTGAGGAATCCAATAGCTGTTTTTTGGAAATAATGAATCCTTCAAACTGGTATAGAGATAAATCGAGTCCGCATCAGCAGCCAATTCATCCAAATAGTCCTGCAAGTTTTCCGAAGATAAATCTAAGCTTGAAATGGGATTGGCTTGATAATCAGGTAAGCCGGCCGCAAGCCAGCGAACTTGCTGTCCCTTTTGCGCAGCTTTTTCGAGTTCAAACCGAAACTCAGCTTCAACCTGTTCATCCGGCCAAATCAGGTGCACGACCTTATATTCTCGACTGCTTCCAAAGCCTTTCCAAATCAATCCAGCAAATAAAAAAATAAGCGTTGCCAACAGCAGGATTCGAACCAAGAGCAAAAGCCAATGCTCCAGTTTGACCGAACGGCTGGATTGGGATTCTTTGGGATCCAACCAGGGAAAAGCTGCCCAAGCGATCACTTTACCCTTTTTCCCATTCCACAGATGAATCAAAACGGGAATCGTCAAACCCAAAAGTCCCCAAAGCAAAGTCGGCTGAATCCACTCCATCAGGCTAATTTTTTACGGTTCAGAATCTGTCGGATCACTCCCGCCAAAGGATCTTTCATGGAAACCCGGATCAACAGCACATTCGGGGCCTGGAAAGTTTGATCCAAGTGATCGAGATAGGCTTGAAATCTTTCTCGAAACTGGGTCTTCATGGCCATAGCATCCTGCACCACTTCCTGCCCGGATTCCAAATCCCGGAAAACAAAGTTCCCTTCCAGCTTGAAGTCCAACTCCTGCTCACCCAAAATCTGGATCAGCATCAGCTCTTTTCTGGGATGATTGAAAGCCTTGATGAGGTTTTCCCATTCGGATTCTTTTTGCAAAAAGTCAGAAACCCAAACGACCAACTCCCTTTCTTTTCCCTGAAGAAAAGAATCTGAAATCGGCTGCAAAGGCCAGGAACCGGCCGCTTTGGCCTGCTCCAGAAACAATAAAATCCTTTGGAAACTTTTGGGTGTGGGTGCTACTTTTTGCTCGATCTTTCCTTCGGAAAGGGTAAAATAACTCAAAGCATCCCCCTGCAGAAATCCCAGATAGGCCAAAGAAGCAATCAGGTTTTTGGCATAATCCAATCTGGAAAAGCCATTTTCGACATAATTCATCGAGCCGGAGAGGTCCAGCATCAGGCGAATTTGAAGGTTACTTTCAGTAGTGGATTCCTTGATCATATACTTGCCCGACCGTGAAAAATACTTCCAGTCGATCCGCTTGAGATCATCGCCAGGCTGATAGTGCCGGTATTGCTCAAACTCACTGCCTACTCCCACCCGGATGCCCGAGTGGATGCCCTGTCGCAACTGCTGACTGATGAGTCGGGCAGCGAGGCGCAGGTCGTTGAGCTTGATGATCTCCAGATTACTTGGCATGAACAGGAACTTGCTCGAGAATCTTCTTGATGATAAAGTCGGTATCCAATTGCTCGGCTTCAGCTCGGAAATGCAGGGAAATTCGATGCCTCAAGACCGGATAGATCAGGTGCTCAATATCCTCCGGAATCACGGAAAAACGGCCTTTAACGATTGCCCTGGCTTTGGCACAAAGCACCAAAGCCTGTCCGGCGCGGGTGCCTGCCCCCCACTCCACATAGTTTTTCACTTCGGCAACTGAAGTAGTTTCTAATCTCGTCGCCCGAATCAGGCGATTGATATACCCCAACAAGGAAGAATCCAAATGAACTTGCCGGGTGAGTTCCTGGAGCTGCTTGACTTCAGATCCGCTGAGTACTTTTTTGGGATTTGCTTTATAGGTTCCGGTGGTCTTTTGAAGAACTTCCAATTCCTCCTGCTCGGACGGGTAGCCCAGCTTAATGTATAGTAAAAATCGGTCCAGCTGCGCCTCGGGAAGCGGATAGGTACCGCTTTGCTCGATGGGGTTTTGAGTTGCAATGATCAAAAAAGGATCAGGAAGCGGATAATTTTTGCCTGCATAGGTCACCAGTTTTTCCTGCATGGCTTCCAGCAAAGCTGCCTGAGTTTTGGGAGGAGTTCGGTTGATCTCATCGGCCAAAACCATATTGGCGAAAATCGGCCCTTGGTTAAACTGGAAAAATTTCTTTCCCGTACTGTGGTCTTCCTCGAGGATTTCTGTCCCGATGATGTCACCGGGCATCAGGTCAGGTGTAAACTGAATCCGCTTAAAACTCAGCTCCATCACCTCGGAGATGGTTTTCACCATCAGGGTTTTTGCCAAGCCGGGAACGCCCTCGAGCAAACAATGACCTCCAGCCAAAAGTGTGATGATCACCTCATCCAGGACTTCTTCTTGTCCTACGATTACTTTGGCAATTTCTTTTTTCAGCTGTGGAATCTTCTCCACCAGCTGTTGGTATTTGATGAGTTCGGTCTCCAAGTTGGTTTAAGTTAAAGCGTAGACGACAATATTGACCCCAAAACGGGTATTGTCGATTTTATTAAATCGCTTGTTTCTGAAATCGTAATCCCATTCACAGCCATAGTCTTTGTTGCTGTACAGGACTCCGATTCGGCCGTTGATCTGAATGGCTTTCAGGTAATCGTGGACGAGGTCATCTCCCCAGCCGTTGAGCTCGAAGGAAGTGGTTGGCGGACCGTCCTCAAACTCAAAGAAGCATCGGTAAAGCCAATGGTCGTTTGGGATTTTTTGCAAGGCTTCCTCTCCAAAGGTTCGGGCCATTTCTTTTTCGAAGGATTTGGCGAAAAGCCCGTCAATGTCATGATTGCAGTCATCGACAAAGACAAAACCTCCCCGCTCCACATAGTTTTTGAAGATCTGCCGCTCCTGTTGGGTAAACTCCACGAGCTTGTGTCCGCTGAGGTAGCAAAAGGGACTTTTGTAAATTTCCTCACTGCTGAGCTCAATCACGCGCTCCTTTTCGTCCACCGGAATCGTCGTGTACTCCACCAGGCTATGCAGGATGTTGGACGGCATGCGCTGATCCGTATCCCAATTGCCGGAGGTGTATTTGATTCGGGTGAAGAAGAAGTTTCCAGTTTTCAGTGGTCAGTCTCAGTTTTCAGTTGAAAATCACAGTGGCCAGTTTACAGTTGGCAGTGATCAGTCGCAGTATTCAGTTTACAGTAGGCAGTCCCAGTGATTAGTTTACTTAAGTCAATTAGCAGTAGGCAGAGGTGAAATTAGATCAATTACCACTGCTTACTGCCAACTGATTACTGTTTACTGAACACTGATCACTGCCTACTGATCTCTGAATTAAACTGCGTCAGACAAACTGGTGAAAGTAAAGTCCCTGATCTTCATCGGAGGCACCATATTTCCTCCGGTTCGCTCGGGTTTGCCCATCGCCTCAATATTATTGAGCATGATGATGGGGCTTTCGTTGAAGCGGAAGTTTTTCACCGGGAATTTGATCTGACCGTTTTCGATGTAGAAGGTACCGTCACGAGTCAGGCCTGTGTAGAGCAAGGTCTGAGGATCTACCGCACGGATATACCAGAAACGGGTAACCAAAACCCCGCGCTCGGTATTTCGGATCATGTCGGCAAGTGACTGATCTCCCCCTTCGAAAATCACTCCACTTGGTCTTGGTACAGGCTGGACACCTTGTTTTTGTGCCCAATAGCGGGAATAGAACATGTTTTTTACCACGCCATTTTCTACCCAAGTAGTCTTCTCAGCTGGAAGTCCCTCACCCGTCCAGGGCGCAGCAGGAATATCCGGATGGCTAGGGTCGGAGTAGATATTCACTCGCTCATCAAAGAGCTTCTCACCAATTTTTGTCCCTCCACCTTTTTTGCTGAGGAAGCTTCGGCCTTCATCGGCGCTACGGGCATCCATGGCAGAAGTCAATAATCTAAGGAGATCATTGGCTGCCATGGGTTCGAGGATCACGGTGTATTTACCCGGTTCAATGGCTTGTGCATTGACTGAAGCCCGAGCTTTTTGCACGGCAATATTGGTGACTGGGCCGGCCTGAAGGAGTCCTGCATCGTTGAAGTCACGACCTGCATACCCGGATCCAGTACCATCTGCAGTACGAACGGTTACCGTGAAATCCACTGAAGTTCGCTGATTGTAACCAAACAGGCCTTTGCTATTTCCTGTGGCTAAAAATCCTGAGAAATCTTCCAAATATCCGGCTGCGGTCAGGTTATTGTCTTTACACGGTTTGATGGAGTCAATGGCTAGCTGTGCGCGATAATCCGGATTGATGGAATTGGTCGCAGGAGCGAAAGTCTTGGCTTCCGAATAGTTTTGCGGACCGAGCATCGGCATGTATTCCGGGTTTTCCGGTGCGAGTCGGGCTATTTCTTCCGCACGGGCTACCGCACGCTTGAGCGATTCTTCATCGAGTTCGTTGATGGTGGTTGAACCTGATTTTTTCCCAAAAACGGAAGTGATGCTCAGGCCGATTTCGTCGGTTTCACCACTGGTATTTACAGTATTTCGTGCATATCGAATATTTCCCGTGCGGCCTCCGCTGACGGTCACTCCGGTTTCGTCTGCTTTGGCAAAAGATAGGACCTTATCGATGATTGCTTTTGCTTCTTCTTTGGTTAGTATAGCCATGATGTTGAATTAAAATTTAGATGGTTCTACCTGTGTTGATTACATTGACTCCGTCAAAACGGGTGGTAGCACTGCCATGCGAAACGGCCGAAACTTGCGAGGGCTGGCCTTTTCCGTCAAAGAAAGAACCGAACAATCGGTAATCGTCCTTGTCACAGATTGCCGAGCAGCTGTTCCAAAACTCCTGGGTATTGGACTGATAGGCTACGTCTTCGAGCATTCCGGCGATTTCTCCGTTTTTGATTTCATAGAAAAGCTGACCTCCAAACTGGAAGTTGTAGCGCTGCTGATCGATGGAATATGAACCTCGACCGAGGATGTAAATACCTTTTTCGATGTTCTTGATCATGTCGTGCGGACTCATCTTGGCCTCACCCGGCTTGAGTGAAACGTTTGGCATTCGCTGAAACTGGACCGAACTCCAATTGTCGGCAAAGCAGCAACCGTGAGATTCGGATTCATTGATGATCTTGGCCTGATCGCGGATGGCTTGGTAGTTCACCAAAACGCCATTTTTGATCAAATCCCATTCTTTGGCTTTGACCCCTTCATCATCCCAACCCACATTTCCGAGTGAATTTGGCTGGACTTTGTCGGCAACGATGTTAACTAGATCTGAGCCGTACTTGAAGCTTTTGGTTTCCCACTTATCCAGGGTAGCAAAGCTGGTTCCGGCATAGTTGGCTTCATAGCCTAAAACTCTGTCAAGCTCCAATGGGTGTCCGACCGATTCGTGAATGGTCAATCCCAGATGGTCAGGGTCTAGCATCAGATCATATTTCCCCGGTAAAACCGACTTTGCAGAAAGCTTTTCCTTGGCATGGTTGGCTGCTGCGATAGCATCCTCGACCATGTCGTAGCTATTGCGATAGCTATTGAATCCGGCCGGATTCATGAATTTCTCGGAAGCCAATCCATCCAAATACTCGTATCCCATCCCCATCGGGGCACTCAGTGCCTGACGGGAACGAAACAATCCTTCCTGGCGGTTGACCGCAGTTACGGTGAAGTTTGGCCAAATGCGGTGAATATCCTGATCGATGTAGGAACCGTCGGTAGAGGCAAAATACTTCTGCTCGTTGACCATGAAAAGTGCCGAATTGACGAATGCAGCACCATTTTCGAGTGCAGCATTATTTACGGAGAGCAGGAGGTCGATTTTGTCTTTTACCGGCACCTCCATCGCGTTTTTTTGGATGGGAGTTTTCCAACTTACCTCTCCGTAGGATTTGACCGGAGCCAAAACGACCGGTTCGTCCTGAAGTTTAGAATTAGCCTTTGCGATAGCAACGGCAGTTTCCGCACATTTCTTGATTCCGTCGGGCGTCACATCAGAAGTGGCCGAGAAGCCCCAAGTTCCGTTTGCGATTACACGAATGCCGACACCGAAGGACTCGGCATTGGTGATTCCCTGGACATTTTTTTCTCGGGTAAATAGAAATTGCTGCAAATACCGCCCGATTCGGACATCGGTGTAGGTGGCGCCAAGGGATTTGGTAGTGTTCAATGCCACATCAGCAAGCAGCTTTTTGGCGGCGGCGTCCATACCCGGAGCCATGAGGTGCTCAGCGGCTACAGGCTTGCTGAAAGCCACCAAACTTGGGACCATCATTGCTCCCAAACCAAGCCCTGAATACTGTAGAAAGTCTCTTCTTTTCAATGGTCTGTTAGTTTATAGTTTTAGGTTAGTCATTCTGAATCCAAAATGTAACCCGATTCTCAGGGAATTTCAAAGGGTTTATGAGGATGGCGGGAAAATGGGTGTTAAAGGCAGAAATTGGGAGAGAAAAAGCTCGGGTTATCCCAAGTTAGCTTCATTTTCAACCCACAATTGCCCATTATTGAGCAAAAAAAACTCGACCCGGTAAGGGGTAAAATTACAGTTAATGCGACTTTGCCTTTTCCCTAAACCCGAGCTAGGTACTAGATTAACTAGTACTTGGTAAAAATGCTTCGAGACAGGCCATCACGGACCTTGATTCAAAACCCGAATTAAACGAGTACTTTTTCCTCCACAGCAGGAAGCGGCTCTGACTCTAGCTCACCTTCCCACTTGGAAACTGCCGCGGTAGCCAATCCATTTCCCAGGACATTGGTAGCACTTCGGAACATATCACAAAAATGATCGATGGGCAAAATCAAGGCAATACCCTCTACCGGTACACCAAACATCCCGCAAGTAGCCGCTACCACCACCAAACTCGCTCTGGGAACTCCAGCCACTCCTTTGCTACTCAACATCAAGACCAAGAGCATGGTCAACTGTGTGCCCAAATCAAGCTCGATCCCATAAACCTGCGCTATAAAAATACTGGCGAAGGTCATGTACATCATACTCCCGTCCAGATTGAAGGAATAGCCCAATGGAAGGATAAAGGAAACAATACGGTCTTTGCATCCAAAGCGCTCCAGTTCCTCGGTCAATTTGGGAAATACCGCCTCAGAACTGGTGGTACTAAAGGCAATCACCATCGAGCCAAACAATCGCTGCAGTAAACTTCCGAGCCTTTTGCCTAAAATCATATAACCAACCAGCAGCAGAATCACCCAAAGCACGGCTATCCCTGCGATAAATGCTCCGAAATATTTAGCATAGGTCAACAGGATATCCAATCCTCTGGTGGCGATCACTGCCGAAATGGCTCCAAAAACACCCAATGGAGCAGTCTTCATCACATAGCCGACCATCTTGAGCACGACATGAGAAATCACATCCAAGGCTTTGATCAGTGGAGTTCCCTTCGTACCCAATCCTGCCAAAGCAATCCCGAAGAAGATGGAAAAGACCACCAATTGCAGGATTTCGTTGGTAGCCATGGCTTCAATCACACTTTTGGGAACGATGTGTTCGACAAAATTTTGAAGAGAAAAATTCTGGGTTTTTCCTGTCACATCAGCGACTCCGGAAGCATCGGAAATACTTAGATTCATGCCTACGCCGGGTTCAAAAAAATTGACCATGACCAAACCGATCATCAGGGAGATCAAGGAAGCCGAAAAAAACCAAATCAAGGCTTTGGATCCCACTCGACTCACGGCCTGAATATCACCGAGCTTTGCGATCCCCACCACCAAAGTACTGAACACCAAGGGGGCAATAATCATCTGAACCAGTCGGATGAAAATGGTAGCGAGGAGTTTGATATTCTTACTGTAGCTGTCGATGAGCTCCTGATTGCCGGATTGGTGAATTGCATAGCCCACAATCAGACCGAGGAACATAGCTACCAAAATGGCAACTGTAAGACCGTTTTTTTTCATAACCAGGAAATGCTGCAAACAGCATAACCTCAAATGTAGATCAAGAAAAATCCTCAAAAAACAGCACCTAGATGAAGGGAAAAGAGATTTTTTCTGGCCAAATTAAGTTTGGCGAATACGGACTAAAAACGGATCATTTCCCACTAGGCTTTTTCTATAAATTTGCTAAAAAACTCTGTTTATCAATGAGTTAGTAAATAAAAAATATAACTCCAATTCGAAGAATGAAATTGGTTTGACTTTATTCCAAATAAAATTTCGCAAACTTTTTTCGAGCGATGCCGAATCAGAACAGAGGGCAGAAAGCCATTATTTCAATCTTATCTGAATTTCAGGATTTCGACTCGCTCAAAATCCTTCACAACAGCTTATTGCTCCCGCTGGGCGTAAAACTCATAGTCCAAAATCACCTGATTGATAAACTCCAAGGCCTTGGTTTCATAGTTTACTTGGAGAATGGCTGCTGTCTTTTCGGCGAGGGATTGAATCAGTTTAAAATCCTGTGTAGTCAAGGCCTCCAATCTAATCTCCTTCATATTTCGGATCTGAGCATCGTTGAGATTGATGACCTGGGGAAATTTGGGTTCGTGATTTTCCACCACCTTGGTCAAGAGTTCGGAACCTTTCAATCCACGTTGCTTGAGGGAAATCACCGCAGTACCTGCTGCCAAGTCGCCCAATCGCTGTCCTTTTCCTCCAAGAAGAATGGTCAAGACCGCAATTCCCCCGCTGCTGAACGTCATATCTATCGGCCTAAGAATCCATCGAATCAGGTAATCAACCAAGGAGGCCTTAGAACCGTCCAACTTCACTACCCGAATATCCATAGCGAATTTGCCAGGACTTTGCCCTTTCATCAGCAACTCAAAGAGAAAATGATACAGGAAAAACGGTAAGCTCAAAAAAGTAAGTAAAGCATAAGAGCCCTCCACTTCTAGGTCCATTAAGCCAAAAACAGTCATTGAAGCTAAGATGATGTAAATCCCGATTAGGAAAATATCAATCAAATAAGCTAGAATCCGATCTCCCAAGCTTGCCGATCGCTGGGTAATTTGGATATGCTGGGCTGTTTCTATGGTCAATGAATTCATGGTACTTCTTTTTATGGTAATTAAA
>VFQM010003380.1_pt1 | contig 10284 bp, 12 predicted proteins | sample 3512391 | NCBI WGS metagenome assembly VFQM01 (sample SAMN10412369, study PRJNA504923) | tailings metagenome | isolation source: Replicate 1 from Balatoc abandoned mine | place: Philippines
GCCCGATCCTACCTCGCCGATAGCGCTGACATGGAGTACAGCCTGATGGGCCTCATCGAGCGCCCGATTGGTGGTGTTGATGGGGCTGGCCAGGCGTTGAATAAGTTCACGCTGGATAGAAAGAACAGACAGGACAGATCTTACGACCCTGGGAATGTTGCGGCCTTCAGAGCCAAGCACGGAGACATCATTGTCGATACCAAGCCGTTTTAGATCGTCTCCGTTGCATCCCGGCCCGAGGTGGTCATCCGATCAAGCGAGCCCAGAGAAGGGCTGTTTCAGGACAAAAGGCGCAGAGAAGACGAGGTATCAGTAGAGAACGCTCATTGGGCACAGGATTGAGAAGTTTTCTCGCGGACAAGCTGGAGCCTCCTTAGCATCCTTAATGCGGGGTCTAGCGAACCGACCGATCAATGGCGATCGGTGGTCACGGACCTTTGGCAATTAGGTTCGGGCGAGAACGTGGTGGACAGGGGGGGGGCTTCACATGACCGACGCAGTTGTCGCCATATCTCACGGGTTCGACTACCAGGCGCGCTTTTTCTGGATTCATGCGGCTTTGCTGCGTGATCCCGCCCACGAATATGTCGTCGAAGTCACCTACGAAGCGGATAGCCCCAAGGCCTTCGATGATGTTGTGGTGCGATATGAACCATCCCGCGCCTCGACAGGAGAAGCGCGCGTCTCGACGGACTACTTCCAGATCAAGTATCACGAAGCCATGGGCTCTTCCTTTGGCTATCAAGACTTGATTGAGCCCTCCTTCATTGGTGCTACGAGCCTGTCAATACTGGAACGTCTGCTACAGGCCAAGAAGACTGCGCCGCCCCACTCTGCCTTCCACCTGGTGACCACCTCCCGTGTCGCCGATGGCGATCCGCTTCAGGAGATCATCTCCAATGAGGACAGTTCCCTGAGGCTCAAGAAGCTCTTCGTGCCAGGGGGTGATAGGAGCCGAATGGGGAAGGTTAGAAAACTCTGGCGCGAGCACCTAAAGCTTGAAACGGACCAAGACCTTCGCGCAGTCCTGCAAGGGGTTCATATTTCCTCAAGCTATCGCACGTTGACGGCACTTCGCGACGAAGTGAACATGCGTTTCGCGATTGTGGGACTGGAGCCTTGCTCTCATGAGTCTGCGTTCAAATATGACGCTGCGGCACGAACCCTAAAGTCCAGAAAGATCCACCGCCTGACGCGGCAGAGCTTCGACAAGCTTTGCATCGAAGAGAAGTGGATCCGCGTGGACGAGGCGCCAACGTTCACTAACGTATCGCTACGCACCTTTGCGGATCTACCGGGAGATCGGTTTGACGCGAGCCTTGATCGAACGTTGAATCTGACAGGGTGGTTTGAAGGGCGCTGGATCAAGGAAGGCGCCTCCTGGAATGAAAACATCAAGCCGATGGTCGTCCAGTTCCTGACGCAAATGCGACAGGACGTAGGCAAAATGCGCCTGTTTCTTGACGCACACCAAGGCGTGGCCTTCCTGGCGGGAAATGTGCTTGGGCTGAAGTCGGGGGTCGGCGTAGAGCTGGTCCAAAAGGGACGGTCGGGAACCTCAGTCTGGAGCCCTGCAGACGGTCGGGATGGACCTTCACCGACGATTGCGTCGGCTCAAATCGGTGATGGCAAGGAGCTGGCCATCGCACTGAACCTCACGCGGAACGTCTCGGCCGAGGTGAGGCAACATCTAGAGGCGGCACTTCCAGACGTCGGGAGGGTGATCGAGGTTAGCCTTCCAGATGGACCGGGGCAGACCGTGGTGGCCGGCGGGGCCCATGCCGCTCGCATTGCGGAGGTGGTATCCGCTGCCGTTAAGGAACACCGGACTGTCGCTGGGGCAAGCGTGCATATTTTTGCAGCCGCGCCGAACGCCTTCCTCTTTTTCTTGGGCCAGGAGCAAGCGAGCCTTGGCCCGTGTCAGCTGTACGAGTACGACTTCGCCGGCGAGCGAGGCGGCGGCTATCTTACTGCCATGAGAATTCCATGACATGCGCCTAAATCCCCAGTTCGACGGATTCTTGGAAAACATCAGGCCCACCCCGAAGCAGAAGGAGGGATGGCGGATCGGCGCAACGACATTGCGCGACAGGCTGGACGACGATCCCGATCTTTCGCCCATTATCGTCACGACCTTCCTGCAGGGCAGCATTCGTCGATCAACCGCCATCCGGCCCTTGGGGGACAAGCGGCCTGATGTCGACGTGGTGGTAGTGACTGAAATCGACTACGAGCGCGAGACTCCCGCCGAGGCTATGAAACGCTTCGTACCGTTCCTGGACAAGCACTATCCGGGCAAGTGGAAACCACAAGACCGCTCATTCGGTATCGAGTTGTCCATTGTGGACCTTGATCTGGTGGTCACCGCGCTCCCCAAGACGCCGACCGGGCGAGAGTTCCTGGAGTCGATGTACAAGTCCCGGGCGGTGACCACCACGGCCACGGTGGAGGACGATCAGTCGTGGAGACTCAATCGGCAGTGGCAGCCTGGAACGGGTGGTAGTGGACTGCTGGGTGAGGCAGCGCTAGAGGCTGGGCTCAAGGACGAGCTAGATGGGCAATGGCGCGAGCATCCGTTGCTACTGCCGGACCGAGCGCTTGGAAAGTGGGGGCGCACGCACCCCTTGGCCCAGATCCAGTGGACCGCCGCCAAGAATAGAGCTTGTAATGGGCAATACATCAATGTCGTTCGTGCCGTTAAGTGGTGGCGCCAGACACACAGCAAGGATTTGCCCAAGTATCCGAAGGGCTATCCGCTCGAGCACCTGATTGGGGATGCGCTCAATGACGGCACCCCCTCAATGGCCGAGGGCGTGGTTCAAGCGCTCGAGACGCTGCGAGACAGGTGGCTCAACCACGTACAGCACGGGAAGGTCCCTCGATTGCCTGATCACGGCGTCCCTGAACACGATGTGTTGAAGCGACTAACGGCAACCGACTTCAGGAGCTTCCACAAGGGGGTCACCGGCGCAGCCGAGCTTGCCCGCAAGGCCCTGGACGCGAGCGACGCTCAGGAGAGCGGCGAACTTTGGCGAGAACTTTTTGGGGATCGGTTCCCCTTGCCCGGCCCGCAGGGCGGCGACAAGGGCGGCGGGTACACTCCTCCGATTGTCCCTGCGGGACCCAAAACCCCGCGCTTTGCATGAGGCGCGCGGAACGTGCCCCCTAACGCGCTGAGCGACGCCAAAGAACGCCTGGCGAAGACCGAGCGAGTTGAGGTCATATCAGATTGGCAGCGCTGGGAAACGGGCGAGTGGTCACTGAGGGTGACCACTCGCTTGGGAGTGGCGTCAACGCAATGGATGCCGGAATCCACGGCGTGGCACTTGGTCATTTCGCAGGACGGGACCGAGCTGTCCGTACACTTCTTCCCCGATATTGAAGCGGGGCTTGCATACACCCATCCCCATCAAGACAACAATGATGGCGTGGTCAAGGACAGGCCATGGCGTACAGGCAAGCCGTGCCTGGAAGTGCCCGTCTCCAAGTTCTCCAGGCAACGGTGGGATGACGAGCCCGAGGATCTTGTCGCCCGCATCGGGTGGAAGACACAGCGGCTACTGCAATGGATTGATGCCGCTGCCCTTGAAGAACTGCTTGTCACGGGCGACTGGTTCGAGTTGCCAGCGAGCCGAGAGCCGCGCTCACAATTCCCACAACTGGCCTTCAATGAGACTGAAGCGGGGTTTGAAGCGTGGACCGTGAGCCAGCTCCGATGGGGCATTGCAGACCTGTCCGGATTGACCAAGACAACCACGGCGCCAAGGGTCACTTATGTGAAGGCCTTTAAGGGGCTCAACAACGAGATGGCAGTCGTGCCCAGATGGGGGCTCTGGCTGTCCGAAGCCCGAGACACGAGACCTGCCCTGTGGATTCGTCTTGATCGAATTCCGATCCTTCCGCCTTGGCAGCTTCCCGGAACATGGGCGGCTTTGAATGCGGTGCTCTTGGAGCATGAGATTGATTTTCCCCGGCTGCTCGAGAGCTTTGGCGCCTACCTAAGGCGACACCATTTGCCCACCAGCGCCATGCTGCTTCTTGGATTTCCGGTCTCCGCAAAGGTGGGTGAGCCGCCTCGTCGACTACACTGGCTTGCCGCAGGCGGGCTTCAATTTCGTTCAACATACGCGAGGCGAAAAGGCTTTCGGGCTTCGGAAAAGGACCATCGTCGCTGCGACCGAGAGATGGCGATGAGTGAGAAGGCGATCGAGTGGCAGAAGTCCGTCAACTGGGCGCCAGACCAGCTGCGTACACGTGGCGATGCAGAGCAGGCGCTAAAGGACAAGCGCGTCTTGATAATCGGCGCGGGATCCCTGGGATCAGCTGTAGCCAATCAGCTGGTCAGGCTTGGGGTCACGCAGCTTGGCATTGTTGATGCTGAAAAGCTCGAGGCAGGGAATCTTTCTCGCCATCAACTAACCCTGGCCGACGTCGGATTCACGAAAGTAGGAGTCACGCAAGCATTCCTAAATAGGGCAGCACCCGACTCCAACGTAGCCGCAATTCGAGATGAGTTTCCGGGAAGCGCCGACACTCGCCAAGAGATAACAGGGTATGACGTCATACTGGACTGCAGCGCCAGCGATAGCGTCCTGCGTGCTATGGGCGCCATCGATTGGGAGGCCCCGAAACTCTTCATCAGCCTATCGATTACGTGGAAGGCGGAGGGGCTGCTGGCTTACACAGCCCATGGCTCAGTGTTTCCAGCGATAGACGCGATGGAGTGTTTTGAGATGGCCCCCGCTCCGCCGGCAGATGTTGATCGAACTCATCATGAGGGAATCGGCTGCTGGAATCCGGTATTTCCAGCGGGGGCCGACGACGTCCAGCTCTGGGCGGCAATCGGCGTAAAGTTTATCAGGGCTGCCGCTCAGCGGAATGCCAGAGAGTTCGCCTACTTCCGCCAGGATTTCTTAGGTGGCGTGGAACGAGTGACATGAGTAGTCGCGTCTGGAAATCGAGTCCGCCGGCACCCAGTTACCGCGCGGTCGTGCCCGACAGTGTCATTGCCGAGATGGCCGGTTACTGCGCGAAGGCAAGGAAGCGCGAGACAGGGGGGATCTTGATTGGTCACTATAGCGATGACCATCAAACTGCATTTGTCAGGGAAATTACCGACAAACCGCGAGACTCAGCGTTCACCTGGCTGAGCTTCCGCCGTGGCACGGATGGCCTCAGAAGGCTTCTTGAGGAGCGCTGGGCTGAGGGTCTTTACTACCTCGGGGAGTGGCACTTTCATCCCGGTGGTTCGCCCCTTCCAAGCGGCCAGGATCGAGAAAGCATGCGAGACATTGCTCGTGACCCGGCGTACGCCTGCGAGGTGCCGCTACTAATGATCATGGGGGGCAAGCCGCCCAACCAAGGGTCGCTTCACATCAGCGTCTACCCGGCCGGCAAAGCCGACGTCATTCTAAGCCCGGACGAAAGTCAGAGTTGACGCGCTATGGCGAAAGTATTTGGGCTTGAGACGGCGAAGCGCGCTTGCTACCCGAAGCGGGCTGGCGAAGGGGCTCCTGCGCACGGTCAACTTAACCTGCGTTTGAGTTTGCCGGGCTATCCGTGACGCATAGTAAGGGCGTGGCCTGAGCAGAGTCTTCCCGTGAAAACCTTCTGGGTTACCTTCAGGATCGGCGACAGCATCGCCGGTGGCCGCACCTATGAACAGTGCTACGACGCCTTCACGTCGGCCATCGCAAAGTACACGGATGACTACTGGGATGATCCCACGTCGTTCGCCATGTTCAGCACTACGGGAACCATTGCGCAGATCGCATTGGATTGCCGACCCGCTATCTCGCCCACTTACGACATGTTCTTGATAGGTGAGCTCGACAAGGCTTCCGCCATCGTGTGCGGTTTGGGCGTTGATGACGCTGTCTTCCGCTTGATGCCTTACGCCAAGCACATTTAGTGGCGACTCACTCGTCGGAAGTACCAGAAGGTCCCGCCGGGGATAACGCTGGCCAAGAGCGCGTTCAAGAGAAATCCTGTGGGGCCTGATCCTCGAGCGACGGTGTCGAACACCGCCCAGAGGTAGAGCACAAAACAGACGCCATGTATCGGTCCCAGTACGCTGACCCCTTCCGAAATACCAGCCAGCCGCTTGAGTGGGACGGCAATCAACATCAGTGCAATCAAGGTCGTGCCTTCGAGATAGGCGATTGCACACACAGGGAGTGGCAAAGTCATGGCGATGGCGGCTCAAGTGTGCTTTTACACTGCGAGGAAGACGATCCCGACCAGTGATCCAGCTGCGAGCCCCAAGCCTACCCACGGCGCGGCGCGCGACACCGACTCCCCACGGTCAAGTCGGCTGAATTGCGCCAATGTCATGCCGGGCGCAGCGGTCATGGCGACGACCAGGCCGAGTTTTCAGGTCAGCCAGGCTAACTCTCGAGCCGCCACCATGTCGTAGGAGCCCCCCAGGCTAATGCCCATGAGGAGCACTACGAGCATGGCGGGATTCACTACGAAATGAATGACCTGACGGCCCGCAGCAAGCTGCCCTCCGGCGGCCAGTTGGCTGTGCGTCAGAGTCATAATGGCCAAGATTGGGACCGGCAGCGTCAGCTGGGCGCCCACCCACGCGACTACGGAGATCAGGCGAAGCGACTTGAGGGTCAGGTAATTCGAGGCCAGCCAGTCGGACATGGAGCCTGTGCGGATCGGGGACAGGGATTGAAGGCTCCCACGGACCACGGGCGTTAAATCAAGGCGAGCTTTGAGCGGCCGCGGGCATTGCACTGCAGGCTGAATTCGCCAAGACGAAGGCCCCAAGAGGGAGCCCTTCGGCCGCCGGCGGTTGTGGACCAATGATCAGGCAAACTCCCGGGAGATGCAGTGGCCTGGGCAGCGAGTCCAGTCTTGGCGAGGCGCCGGCTGTGGCCCATCAGGATGCTCCTATTCGTTGGGTAGGAGAGGTGCGGGAACCCGAAGCTGCGGAGGTCTATATGGCGCTGGAGAACTACCCCAAGGCTGAGCAGCTGCTCGAGGCCATGCGAGTCGCGGGATGGCGCCTGCAGGCGGATCAGATCGAGACGGGCGTGGTGGAATGGCTCCGCAGTGATCTCACGGGACAAAGCGACACGCCGTTCAATGTGAAGATTGCGCCCAGTGACGATGAAGTGGCGCAGGTCGTCTTCGACGCCATGGCGATGCAGCTGTTCGAGGATGTCTTTCACCTCCAACGATCCCAGGCGGCGCTTGAGCTTCTGGGGGGCGGTCGATTCGAGCTCGACCTCGCCGGGACCTTTGGCCTGGCCGGCGGCGAAGCGCGGCTCGAGGAGCTTGCTCAGCGGGCCACCGAATTCCGGGTCACTCTGCGCCAGCTGGTTCTGGATGAACCACCACCGCCGACGAACACGATGAGACGACGGGGGATGGCGTGAGCGTCCTGAGCAAAGACGCCATCTTACAGGTCACAGAAATCCTCATTAAGTGGAAGGGAGTCTTGGGCGGCGCACCCCTTTCGGGCGGGGGGAAGGTCTTGGAAACCTTCGTTGCGTTGGAAATAGCGCGTGCCATCTACTTGGGAGCCACGAGCCCTCCAAAGGTTTCCCTTCGCAACGGGCAAGGGAAGCTGCGAACGACGTATGTTCCCCGTGGGGCGCCGGGGCGGATCTACGGCCTGGGCCCGCCCGAGCCAACCTGCATACATATCACCGCCATTCGGCCGAGTTCGGGCAAGCGCGTCGAACTGGAGGTACACCAGTCCGTTCAATGGCAATGCCGGCTAAGAGCCTTCCATGAGCTCGACGTCTGCGTCATCAAGCTCACCCACAGCACCCGCGAAAAGGACGAGATTGGCGGCGCTCGCCGTTTGCTTGGGGTCGAATGCAAGCAGTGGACCCGACCTGCCGACATTGGTGTTGCGCGTCAGGCTTTGGCGCTACGCCATCTATTGCTGACAAAGCGGCAATCGCTTGTGACAACTGGCGCGAAGAACCAAAACCTAGCCGCGTTCCTCCTTGCCGCCGGACCGCGATACACCTACTTCGCCGCTACGCCGGCCGGGCAGTTGGATCTGATCAACGGTCCCGCGTATATGGGGCTCACCGTTGTCAAGGATGTCAGTATCTAGCGCTGTATTGTGGAAGATGTGCGAGATCCTGACCTGCCCCTCGCCACATCGAGGCGAAAGACTTCCAAGTGTTCGATCAACAAGCGTTTCGAATCGGAGGTAACGGGCTGCGAACCATCGCCGGTTCTATGTCAGCGAAATAGACGGCGTCTTCACGAGTGAGCAGCTGACCTAGAGAATGCACGTCTAACAGAGTGCAGGAGCACCGCAATAGGTTCGAAGCTGGATCGCCGTTTTGAAGCACACATGATCGCTTCAAGGAAGCTGTCGGCGATTGGGTTGGGTGCATTGTCCATCGCGTGTTGGAGTGCCTGCGCATTTAGGCACCACAAAGCTCGCACTGTGTTCTCAGCTCCCATAGCTTCCATTTGCTTCGATACGAGATGTAGCCCTGCAAATACGCGTTCTCGGTCAGAGCGATGGGTCAATAAGGTGCTGTCAGTCATGGAAAGCAAGACGCCCAACGACACGATTCTATCGAGTGGGGAAGGGTGGGTTTGAGAGGTCCAGTTTGGATGCTTTAGGTGCTCGATGAGCAAGGAATGTCCAATGGTTGAGCCGAGGTAGACCATTCGACAGCTGACGTCGACTGGAAGATTCGCCAACTTGGTTCGACGCGAAGACAGCACCCGAACCAGTGTGCAAGCAGCTCGGTAGTCGGCAAGGAACTCAAACTTCCAGGATTGCCCATATGCCCGAGCCTCGGGATCGTCAAGGTGACCACCGATAACATGCCAAACCTCGTGAAGCAATTGAAAGGAAATCACCAGCTCGAGTTCTGTGCTCGAGGGAACAGATAGCCTCGGAGAAAGCCACTCTCTGTCGAGAAATCTTTTCAATCTTGAGCGCGTGAGCTCTCCAGGTCTCTCACGACCGAACAAATCTGGTCGCGCGTGAAGCGAATATGAGTCGTCCCATGCAACCACGTTCTGTCTCAACCAAGGGAGGTCGGCCAGCGGGGCAAGTTGAATGCTCCCGTCGATGCCTTTAGAAACGTGGAACTGATTGAGAACGTCCTCCAGGCAAACCCAGAGTCCTGCACTAGCACAGATTTCGATCGTTCCATCTCCTCTCACCAGGGAGGCGACAGACGGAGTGACGGATGGAAGAACCGAGACGTGGATGCCGAGACGGCGAAGCATGTCTACGGCAGCCGAGTTTTCTCCGATCCGCTCGCTTATGCTGCGGCATAGGTTCAGAGTTCGAGCAGAATCGCTCATGAGCCGTCGCTTTTATGCTTCCCCTTGACCGTCGCACCAAAGTTGCAGCATCCCGCGAGTCGCCAGGAGCCCAATTGCAGCAGCCTTAGATGGGCCGATGTCGGGAATGAGCTGTACCAGCAGTGATGCAGCGCTGTAGATATCCCCATTCCTGAGGAATCCGTTCACCACCGGATTGCTGCACACTGCCGAGCGAATCTCTGGTAGGTGAGTTTCAACCCAATGTCGGCCTCGAGCAATCAGCGAGTCTAAGTCATCGGGGCCGAACCCAAGTTGGGCGTCATTTTGGCCAAGTACTGCCAACGCCAAGAGAACTTCGTCAGTGTCGGGATAATCGATCACCGGCCTTCCTCCTGTTGGTACCCTCGAACCTACAGGCCCAAGCTCTTGGTTCGGGCCTTTGGAGTTAAACGAGCCGGCGCCTTGAATACGGCCTCAGCGAGATGGTGTCTCACGCTGAGTGAGAGCCGGGGCAGCTCTCACCCTGCTGTTCTCCCGGTCCAAAGCACATCGAAGGCACTCCGAGCATGACTAAGGCGGCTCGTTCCAGTTGTCCGGTGTGCAGTCTCATTCTCCCCGAGATCTGACAAGCGAGTTCCCCTCAAGCAGCCGTAGTAGAGGGTAGTTCGGGCAGCAGCTCTTCGCGCCAGGCCGAGACGACCTCCGGGCTGCAGCGCAGGGTACCCCGTTGGACTCCCAGCTGATCGATCCAGGGGATCTCACCGTCGGCCGGGTCCAGACGCTCGATGGCCCGATCAGAATTCCAGATGGAGGCGCCGCGGCGAAAGCGGGAGGCGAAGGTCCATATGGGGGCAGACCGTGGGACCCAGGGCGTGGCGATGCGCGCCTCTACTCAGTTGAACCCGGACCGCCACAAAAAACCTGGCACAGCTGGGGCACAAATCTGTCACAGGGTCCTTGGCGCGCCCGGAGGGATTCGAACCCCCGACCAATGGCTTCGGAAGCCACTACTCTATCCGGCTG
>VFQM010003383.1_pt1 | contig 10268 bp, 9 predicted proteins | sample 3512391 | NCBI WGS metagenome assembly VFQM01 (sample SAMN10412369, study PRJNA504923) | tailings metagenome | isolation source: Replicate 1 from Balatoc abandoned mine | place: Philippines
GAGGAGGAACAAGCTTTTGCCAAGAAGATACAGGAAGCCACCGGCAAACCACAGATCGGTGTAGTTTCCGAAATCAAACCCATGGAAGAAACCCTTGAACACAGCATGGGAGGAAGTACCGATGTGGGAGATGTGAGTTGGGTAGTGCCGACGATCCGAATGGGTGCCACCACCGCACCCAATGGCACCCCTTGGCATTCCTGGGCCGTAGTGGCTTCCGGGGGAATGTCAATCGGACATAAAGGAATGGGCTATGCAGCCAAAGCCCTAGCCATGACCATGGTCGATCTCTTCCAAAATGAATCCCTGATAAATGAGATCAAGGCCGAATTCAAGGAGAAAAAAGGAGACTATATCTATAAAGGTATCGTTCCTGATGGTCCACCGCCTTTGGATGCGGGGTATTGATAATTTTGATAAAGTCCCTAGGTATTTAGATTAGGATACGTAGGGATTTTTTAAATGAAGTGAGAATATATAATAACCACTAACATGTGGAATCATGGATTGATCTACCAGTTGGCTTTAAAAATTTTAACTACTATAAATAATTTTTATCCAAATTTCCTTTTGCTATTCCCTCTTTCTTTGATTAGAATTACACGATTAAATCGAAAAACCTTACATGAGTAAACTTCAGAAATTTTTTGACAGAAAATCCAATCAAATCAGAAAAAACTGTAATTACTTTAAGGTGAAATATGGAGGAAGTAGCTCAAAAAAATGGTTTGGAAGTGAATACGGCGGATTTTTTGTCAATCAAGATGTACTTCCTCAGAACCAGGATCTCGTGATTTATTCCTGTGGGGTCGGCAAAGATATTTCATTTGACCGGGAGATCCTTCGCAAATACCCCAAGGCTCAGATTTTTGCTTTCGACCCTACTCCGCTCTCGATCGATTGGATTAAAAAGCAAAAACTACCCGCCGACTTTCACTTTTTTCCCCTAGGTATCGGCGCTCAAAACGGCTTCGAGAAGATGTATTTTCCCAAATCTCATGGTGTCTCCTATTGCGCCATCAGTTGGGATACTGAAAACAAGGACGAAATTACCGTGGAAATGAAGACCCTTGAAAGTGTTGCCAATCAGCATGGGCATCAGCGTATCAACATCCTCAAAATGGATATTGAAGGCAGCGAGTTTGCGGTCTTACAGGCCTTAGACTTCAAGCGGATTCAATTTGACCAACTGCTGATTGAGTTTCATGAACGGTTTCTGGAAAATGGAAAGATTGAATTGGCCAAGTGTCTCGCCAAATTGGAAGAAAACGGCTATCAATGCTTTGCGATCTCGGACGATTTTGAATACAGCTTTGTCAGAAAAGAACTGATCAAAAATTAGCTCAAACCGGCAATTTAGTGATGGTCACCCAAGGATTTCCCAATAAATAATAAGATTGCTGAACCGGGTTCAATTCTTTTTTTTTCGCGTCAAAAGACAATAGAAGTAGTTCTGCGATACTTTGCTCGTGCTTGCATTCTATGATTTTCTGGAGCAGTTGACTGGCAAAAAGTTGATTGGCCTGAGTAGAAATTTTATCAGAACTGCAGAAGAGGCTCTTCGTTTTACCTTGCTGATACCATTCCCAGGCAATCGGGAATCCATGAGTAAAATCTAAAGTGGAACAGGAAAACCAAAGCGTCATGGCAAAAGGTTTTTTCCTTTTTAATGCCTGCAAATCTTGCTTTTCGATATGTCCATATCCTCGCAACCGATCCCAATCTCCATGCCCCCAATAGAGCCAAACCTCCCCTTGATCAGCAAGTATTTCCATCACTTCATTTTTATAATAATCTCCTGGGTGAAAAGCCCGAACTCCATTCATTTCCCAGGAATCCAATTGGTCGGTATAGGGAGGCTCATATTGGCAGGTGCCCATGAATGAATCCGGAAACCTGCAAATGGGCTGTTTTTCAAAGTCAGTCAAAAAGTCGTCAAGACTTCCTGAAAAAATAAAAGCACAGCAAAATAATCCCGTTTCTCTGCTTTGAATCCACTTCGGCCAAAGGTGTTGATAGGAAGGATTTTGGTATTTGAAAGGAAAAACCAAAAGTGCTGAATGAATCTGATCCATGGGAAGTGAAGAAAAGTACATCTCTCCCGAGTCCAAATACGATTCCAACGGAAATAAAAGATGGCAAGACTGTCCATTGTCCAGTCTTGCCAAAACAAGCGAGGCGTTTTCCAGCCAGGCTTGAGGTAAAAAAATCGCTCGATACTCCATCGGAAATCAATTACCCGAAATAATAAATCTTCGGCTGAGATCAAGCTCGTTGAATCGAATAGGTCTGAATACAAACGGTGCTTTGTACACTTGCAAGGCCAATGGCTCGATCAACTCCAAGGGAAGCGCGATTCGTTTGTTTTCAAACTTGGCCTTGTAGTATTCTTCCACCAAAACAGCCTGCTGTTCCCGCTCCAGTTTAGTAATATCCCCTTTGGCATTTTCGATATCCTTCTCATTGAGATTATAGCCTCTGCCGAAAAACTGAGAATGGAGCGCCTCGATCATGTAAATACCCCCTGAAGTGACTGCCTGCCACACGTGGGCCAGCTCGTGAATCAACACATGAAGGGCCAAATTGGTACCGGACTTATAGTTGATCACATACATGGTGGTAAATGGCCGGTTGCCATTGAGGTACATGATCACATCCGCCGGAAGACTTGCATCAGTTAGCTTTACTTTGTCCAGATCGATGGATGCGCCAAATACTTTTTCGGCAGCTGCCCGTTCAGTGGAGTTGAGTCCACGATGAGATCCAAAAATATCCATTAGTATCGCAAAAAATTCAGCTGCAGCGGCAGCACCAATACGGGCAGCTTCTTTTAATAAGGTCAGGGCTGATTGACCAATGGCCATAAGTGCCTCGATCAGTTTTTCTTTCAAATACGCCCTCACATCGGAGATGATCCCACTCAGTATAGTTCTCACGTTTCGGATTGAGGCCAAAAGTGCCCTCATCAAATCTCGCATCATGGTGACTGAAAGAGTGGCTATGGCTTCTAGAATCTCTTTCATAACTCTAAAAATAATACGAATCGCATCCATCAGTTTTTTGGCAAATGCAGCTGCTTGCTTGGCAACTTCAATGAGAATATTCCGAAGGGAAACGGCCATATCCTTGAGGGCTCCGATAAAATCCCGGAGCTTAGCAAGGGACCATGCGGCCACTTCTTTGAAAAACTCACCGATTTGATGTCCAATAGAGCGCAAAGCGTCCATCACGATGCGGGCAGTGCGTCTGACTTGTACGGCAACGGAGTTAATAATTTCCCTGACAGCTTTTCCTGCCCTTTTGATTTCCTGAACCAGTTTTTTTGCGAAATCTTCAGCCAGGCGCTCGATCCGATCGATAAACTGACGGACAGTCCGGCCGGCGCTCAATAAAGCCTTCACCGCTTTTCCGAGTTTATCCGCAGCTATTTTGGCTAGCTCATGAAGTAGGCTAGTAAATGATCCGAGCAACTGCTCTAGGCGAGTGAGTGCTGTTTTGAGAGTACTCTCTACCTGATTAATCGCCCAATTGATCACATCGATAGCTTTTTTGCCCGCATCGATGACGGCATCAATAAATTTTTTGAGTGCTGCCGTTCCCTTTTTGATTGCTTCCGAAAGTAATTCTCCCACTGCTTTACCTGCCGCCAAAACCGACTCTACAAAATCATTGATTTTACTTTGGGTCCAGCTGACGACTGCACTGACTGCATCTGCCAGATTTTTCCCGGCAGCTTTAATAGCATCGGCTACCGTATTGATCGCGCCTTTGACGGCATCGACTACCGTATCTACAGCATCTTCTAACCAACCCCAAAAACCATCCGTGTCAGTAGGAATCGTTCCTGTTTTTAGGATTTGGCCTGCGGAGGCCATCCACTCGGCTACGTCTTTAATGCTTCCTCCTTCTGAAAAATAGTCCTTCATCAGGTCACCTGCTTCGGTACGCTTCATTCGGGCCATTTGGTGGACCAATAAGGGGGCTTGCTTACTGGTGATGAAGCTTTTGACCACATGTTTTCTGGAGACCGGATTGGCTTTGACTGACCAGGATGCGAGTTCAAAAGCTTCCTCGTAGTCACCTGCCTGACTTCGGAGGAGAATGGCCTTGGCAGATAGATCGAGGTCTTTGACACCGACCTTTTCGCTGCTTTCGAGCAGTTGTCGGATGTTTTCCCGGCCAAAATTGGCGGAGTGCATAGCGGCAATTCTGGTGCTAAGCGATTTGCCTTTTTGCAGATTTTTGATTTGGGTTGCGTTTAAAATGCCCATAAGAATTAAGATTTAAAGTGAATAAAATTTTAAAAACTGATATAAAAACAGTACTAAGTATTGATACAAGGTTACTTTACCTAAATCTTAAACTGTTTGCATTTTTTACTAAATCGGATTTTAATTTTGTGAAATCCTTATCTTTTCGTAGAAATTCATCATCTTTTACCTCGTGAATTTCAGACAAAAGCCCTTGACCATAATCACCTTAAACCACTAAATATGAGATATCTATATACTTTTCTACTGATCCTTTCGAGCGTTCACCTTTTTGCACAAAATCAGAACGAAGACAGGACTGAAGTTGAAAACTTAATTCAAAATTCTTTTGATGAGATTTTTTCAGCTTACCAAGCAGAGAGCCTTTCCAAATACTACACGGAGGATTTTTTACTGCTCGAACACGGGGAAGTTTGGACCTTGGACACAATCAACAACTACCTCGAGCGCGCCAGAAAAAATCCCAATCCGACTGTTCGCACCAATCGCTTTGACTTTATCGAAACCAAAATTTTTGGTGATCGGGCCTGGATGGCTTACCACAACTACGCGACCATCACTAGAGATGGGCAGGTGATTCAAGAACTCTACTGGTTGGAAAGTGCCACAGCTATCCGGACAGCTAGCGGCTGGAGACTGGATATGCTTCACTCGACCAGGGCTAAGGATCCATCCAAAAGGGAAAAACCGGGAGTCCAAACTGAGGATTAGATCCATAAAATCTGCTGATTAGCTCCTTTTAGCCCGCTAAAACCCGAAAAAAGTCGGAAAAAAATCATTTCCGAGGGAAAACCACGGAACCAAAGTCCGGAAAAAATTGCTCTTTTTTTAATTTTTGCACCTAACCCATCGCGTATGAACTTAACGACAGAAAACATCCTATTAATCGGCTCGATTTTACTTTTGATCAGTATTGTGGTCGGTAAGACTTCCTATAAGTTTGGAGTCCCTACCCTCCTCCTATTTTTGAGCATCGGGATGTTGGCTGGTTCGGAGGGCCTAGGCGGAATCAATTTCAATGATCCCAAAATCGCCCAGTTTATCGGGATTGTTTCGCTCAATTTTATCTTGTTTTCGGGGGGATTGGATACGAGTATGGATTCGATTCGGCCAGTCCTGAAGGAAGGGATGATTCTATCGACCTTGGGGGTTTTTCTGACTGCTTTGTTTCTGGGAGCGTTTGTGTATTGGGTGACTGATTTTACGATTTATGAAAGCTTGCTACTGGGGTCGATTGTATCCTCTACGGATGCCGCGGCGGTCTTTTCCATTCTCCGATCCAAAAGCCTAGCGCTCAAAAACAATATCCGTCCAGCACTCGAGCTCGAAAGCGGCAGTAACGATCCCATGGCTTACGTTCTGACCTTGATCTTTCTGACCTTGGTCATGAATCAGGATCAGGAAATCTGGACCATGGTTCCTATCTTTTTCCAGCAAATGATCGTCGGTGGGATCGCCGGATATCTGTTTGGACGGGCAAGTAAGTGGGTGATCAATACGATCAAACTGGATTTTGAGGGCCTCTACATCGTCTTGGTGATTGCCCTCATGTTTATCACGTTTTCGGCTACGGATTTTGTGGGAGGAAATGGATTTTTGGCCATTTACATCTGCGCCGTTTACCTGGGAAATCAGGACTTTATTCACAAAAAGACCATCTTCAAAATGTATGATGGAATTGCCTGGCTGATGCAGATTGTACTTTTCCTCACGTTAGGTTTGTTGGTCTTTCCCTCTCAAATCATCCCGCTTCTCGGCTTGGGTATGGTGATTTCCCTGTTTTTGATTTTGGTAGCCAGACCCTTGAGTGTTTTGATCTCTCTGTCGCCGTTTAAGATGCGGATGAGACGCCGGATGTATATTTCTTGGGTAGGTCTGCGCGGCGCTGTCCCGATTGTATTTGCGACCTATCCTCTGTTGGCAGGCATCGACAAAGCCAATATGATCTTCAACATTGTATTTTTTATCTCGGTCAGTTCAGTCTTGATTCAAGGCACAACGCTTTCTGTGGTGGCCAAATGGTTGAAAGTTTCCCTGCCTGAAAAAGTCAAGCCGGTCACTGAGCTGGAAAAAATCCTTGAGGACCTCCCTAAGTCACTTTTGCAGGAATTCAAAATCAGAAAAGATACCTTCGCTGCCGACAAGCGAATTATTGATTTGAAATTCCCAAAGACCGCATTTATTGTCATGATCAATCGAGAAGGCGAATACATCCGGCCAGGCGGTTCGACGATTTTGCAACCTGCTGATGTACTCATGGTGTTGGCTGATACGCAGGAGGACTTTGCCAAAGTGGATGAATGCCTCAATCGCCCCGGGGAATAGGATTTCACTTTTTGATATGCCTAGTGCTCGTTTTATCTTTCCGGAATGGAAAAGATCAAAGTTGCCACAGCACAGTTTGAAAACCGAAGCGGAGACAAAGCTTATAACCTCAGTGTGATCGATCGTCTTTCTGCCCAAGCCTCCCAGGCAGGTGCACAGGTGATCGCCTTTCACGAATGCTCGATTACAGGCTACACTTTTGCCCGAAAACTCTCCCGTGAGCAGCTTTTAGATATCTCTGAGTTGATTCCTGACGGTCCAAGTACCCAAGAGCTGATTCGCATAGCCCGGAAGAATCAAATAGTCATTTTGGCGGGACTGTTTGAAAAGGACGAGGAGGATCAAATTTTCAAAGGATACGTCTGTGTCGATCAGCATGGACTTGTAGCCAAGTACCGCAAACTTCATCCCTTTATCAATCCCCATATCCTTCCCGGAAATGAGTATGTGGTATTTGATCTTTTCGGATGGAAATGCGGAATCCTGATCTGCTATGACAATAACATCATTGAGCATGTGCGGGCCACCAAACTGCTCGGAGCAGATATTATTTTTATGCCGCATGTGACCATGTGCACGCCTTCTACCCGACCAGGAGCGGGATTTGTCGATCCTCAATTGTGGGAAAATCGGGAAAATGATCCCACCTCACTTCGTCAGGAGTTTGATAGCCTGAAAGGAAGGGCTTGGCTGATGAGGTGGCTTCCCGCCCGAGCTTATGACAATGCGATCTACGCCATTTTCTCCAATCCCATCGGAATGGACGATGATCAGTTGAAAAATGGCTGCTCCATGATTCTAGATCCATTTGGAGATATTCTGGCCGAATGCCGGGTTTTTGAGGATAGTTTTATGATAGCAACGCTGGTACCCGAAAAGCTCACGCAAGCCGGTGGTCATCGCTACCTCCAAGCTCGAAGACCGGAGCTTTACCGTGATATTTTGGGAAAAGAACACCAACCCGAGCAGAAAGTGGCTTGGTTACATAGCAAAAAGGAGCCCTGATTTGGAGGACTCCTTTTGACTTATTGGGTTGATTGAATGTGGATCAGCTAAAGAGCTTCTCCAAAATCTTGTACGTAATCAGGTAAGTCGGTCGGACTCCATCCATTCCCAAAGCGCCTGAAGCCAGCGTGCTTCCAGTCTCAAGTGGATTATCGGAAGCATAGTAGGCATAAAGCACCTTCACGCTTGGCTTGATACTTCGGCGGATTTGAGCGGCTGATTGAATGGCTTTTTGGTAGTGTGCGCCTTCCATCTCCAGTCCGACTGCTTTCCAAGAGGATTCCATGAAATAAGTCAGGATATCCCGATTTTGAAGGGATGTGCCCAATACGGTGATCATCGAACCTTGATACACGCCAAGCCCGTATCCTTCAAAATCTGACTTTTTCAGCACATTTCGGATGGGATAATTGTCCGCTGTACCTTCAAAGACATGGGCAGTCGGCACCATCAAGTCACCTTTTCCACCATGCAAAATCCCGGCTTTGCCCATGATCGAAGTGGAAATGACATTGAGCGGATATTTCTTCCCGTTTTTGGAATACGGCTTCAACAATTCATCAAAGCACTCGTACGCCTGTTCGCCAAAGGCATAATCCATCACCACTAGTACGGGTCTTTTCTCCATATCTTTTGGCAGTTTGATCCCCGGAAGCAAGGTGTCCTTATCCATCAGCGCGGTATCAAAAAGCTGCACACCGATATTGGTTCCGGACTCATCAGGAAGGTCAATGAATCCATGCTTGTCCGCATAGTCCTGGATTTTTTTTCCATGATTGGTTTTGGCTTTCAGCGAAATCTCCATGGCCACTTGCTCGACTTCCTCGAAGTTTTTCAATCCCAAAGCCTGATGGCCGTAGATGGTATTGAGCACGCTGTGGAGATTGGCGGAGATGATGTGAATGGGTCTATTGATGAGATTTTTCTCCAAAAGTGTCTCTTTGATCCGATTAGCCCAAAGTTCGCCATAGACGTGGTGTCCGATTCGCTCGCGAAGGGTGGCAGAAAAACTGATTTCCCGATCCAGATTTTGATTGGCTTCCTCCATGGCCAGCTTCCCAAGGAAATACACAATGGAGAAAAGGCTGTTGCAATTGGGGCTGCTGGCAAATTTCTTTACTGCATCGAGGGTTTCTTCGAAAGTACGGCCAATGATGTGACTCAAGTACGCCGATACACACTCCATGTCGAGTTCTTCTCCGGCCTTTTCCTTTCGGACAAACTCCTCGAGCATGGTCCAGTTAGAAGAAAGTCTTCCTTTCGGATCTGTACTGTTTTTCCGGATTTTATTGGACTCGATGTAGAGAAAAGTCAAGTGAGTCAGGATGTCATAAATATCTGATCGACCTCGGGTCATCTCCACATACATGATTTGCTCGTCGAGACGGTAGCAATTTCGCTTTCGCTTGGGGGGTACGATGGGTTGCAAGTGGCTGGTTTCGTAACCTTCGCGGCTAATCAGTCTGACGTAGCGACATTCTTCGATTCCTTTGGGAAGCCGCTCCATGACATAGAGCAAACCATCGAGTTCGATCTTTTCCGGATCGGAAAGTGAACCGTAAATCTCCGGACTGAGGGTCATCAAAGCCTGAATCAATCCCTCGCCGGACACGCCCATGGGTTTGTAACTTCCCCGATTGAAGAGGTGGCGCATGGTGATGTAGAGTCGCTCGATAGCAGCTCGGGATTCTTGGGCTTTGGTTCGCTTCATTTGCATAAAAAAGAGGTTTTATGAGGTAAAATTAGCCATAAAAACCCGATTTAGCTGGAGATAGTTTGAAGCGCTTCGGCAATAATCCTAAACCATCACATCAAAAAAAGGTCGAAAGAATGGTTGGGCAACTACTTATTGGCTTGAAACAAAAGCTTTTTTGAATCTAAGTCCAATTCCTATGTAGGGATTCCCGACTTCAAAGGGTCTCATCCCAATTCGTAATTCGGGCTCAAAAATCAGACTTCCCTTGAATGGAATTTCCCGCCCAATTTTCAACAAAGCACCATAGTCGACTCTGGGAGTCTTACGGTAAGAGGTAATTTCCACATTTTCCCCTTTCTGTTGCTGCCAATTCGTGAAAATATCTATCTGAGGGCCAAAAGAAAAATGAGCAAATCCCGCATCAAACCGATAGAGAACGGGAAGGTTGACATAACCTTCCGTGACTGACAATAAATATAAAGAAGGCATTCCAAATGGGTCATACCCAGTGACCCCAGTGACTAGAAACTCATTTTTTTCTATCCTGTAGAATAAACCTACGTCGACCCCACTTTTACGCGTAAACATATGCTCATAGGTGATCCCGACTATGGGAAAAAAAGATTGGGATATAGCTTCTCCGGCTAAAAGGATACCAAGACGATCTGATTTTTTTTCTTGAGAAAACGCCAAAAAAGAAACCCAAAAAGACAAGAGAAATGTAAATAAGCCTTTCTTCCACAAAGAAAAAACATGCATAAGTTTAAAGTTAAATTACGGGTAAAGAAAAGATTAATATTTCACCAAAGCAACCCCGATTTAAAATAGAAATCACTTTTTAAGCCGCTCGGCAAAAAACTTTTTCAGTTTATCTACTTTTGGTTTTACCACAAACTGACAGTAGGGTTGCATGCCATTCAGATTGTAATAATCTTGATGGTAATTTTCCGCAGGATAGAAGTTGGTGAATG
>VFQM010003387.1_pt1 | contig 10256 bp, 11 predicted proteins | sample 3512391 | NCBI WGS metagenome assembly VFQM01 (sample SAMN10412369, study PRJNA504923) | tailings metagenome | isolation source: Replicate 1 from Balatoc abandoned mine | place: Philippines
GGTGATGGCTTCGTCCTCGATGACCAGCAGCTTCATGGTCGTTCGTCCTCCTCGTGCAGACCGAGGCTAGTGGAGCCCTGCCAATGCGGTGGGCGCGCCGGCTATGCCTGGTCGCGTTTAGAGGCGCGCATTGCTGCGGTTGGCGCAGGCAGTTGTTCGCGTTGGGCATGGATGCCTTCTTTCGGCATGGCGGAATGGGGTCTTGCCAATTTTTGCCAAAAAGCCTACGCTTTCGCCATGAGCACGATGAATATCTCTCTTCCCGACACTCTCAAGGCTTTCGTGGACGAGCAGGTGCACCAGCGCGGCTACGGCACGAGCAGCGAGTACGTGCGCGAGTTGATCCGTAAGGATCAAGACCGCCTGCAACTGCGCGGCTTGTTGCTGGCAGGTGCGGAGTCGGCCCCATCCTCACCAGCCGATGCCAGCTACTTCGAAGGCCTGCGGAGTCGGTTGCGCAAGGGCGACAAGGCTGGCGCGCGGGGGTGAAATCCAAACCAGTCATCCCGCGTGAACAGGCCAACCGGGATGTGGACGATGCCCTTGCCTACTACCTGACCGAAGCGGGGGACGCCGTGGCGCTCGGCTTCATCGATGCGCTGGAGAAGGCCTACAGCCACATCGGTCGCCAACCAGCCACAGGCTCACCGCGCTATGCCCATGAACTCAACCTGCCGGGCCTGCGTGCCTGGCCACTGACCCGCTATCCGTACCTCGTGCTTTACGTCGAGCACCTGTACCACATCGATGTCTGGCGCGTTCTACATGGTCAGCGGGACATTCCTGCGTGGATGCAGGAATCTGACGGCGTGTAACCTCGGAGGTTGCCTCGCTGACCATCCAAGCTCGAGTGGTCAGCGCTCGGGGCGGGGCGCGCATAGGGCCGCGAGGCGGGCTCGCGGCAGTGGACGTAGAGGGCGCCTGAAAGCGTCGATGGTGATGGGCTATGCTCACACAGGCCGAGGTGGCGGACCCGTGCTCTGTCGCGCTTTTGGGAGCGGACTTGTGACAACGAGAGTGTTGTGGTCGCAGTCAGGCGCTGTTGGATGTCACAAGTCAAATGCGCTAAGTCGTTGATCCGTATGAACGACGCTGACGAATGCTGATTGGCACATCGCAGAACCGATGTGTCTACGCATCGCTTTTTGGCCCTCCGAAGCCGAGGGTCGTGGGTTCGATCCCCGCCAGCCGCGCCAGATGCTTCTGCATGACGGCACAACGTCAGGCATTCAAGACGAGTTCGTCATCGCGCCTCAGCGCGCCACTGCGTTCCAGCTGCGAGAGCAACCCGTCCAGCACTTCCTGCATGGGCGCCGCGCTGTCCCGTCGCGCGATGCGGCAGAAGTAATCGGAGGCGAGGAACCAGTCGGTCAAGGTGTCGAGGCGGCAACGCTGCCACTCCAGCAACTTGAACTTGATCAACACCTTGAGCGCGTGGCGGCGGTGCCTTGCCGGGTCCGTCTCGAACTGTTCGAGGCGCGAATGGGCCAGGCGCAGGGCCTCACGCACCGCCGGGCCCGTGAACACCGATCCGTGACCCGGGATGACGATGTCGGGGTTCAGGCTTTCGATCAGCTTCAGCGTCGCGCGCACCTCATCGAAACCCGATTCGCCTTCAAGTTCCGGAAAGACCACGCCAAAGCCATTGGCCCACAGCGCATCGGCAGAGACGAGGATGCGGTGAGTGGGCTGGAACAGGATCACGGCATGGGGGTCATGCCCCTGCGCGGCCAGCACCTCCCAGTGGAGCCCACCCAGGTTCAGCGGTGTGCCCGGCGTGAGCAACTCGTCGGCCGCGAAGCGAGGGCATTGCTGGCCTGTGGGCGCGTGGCTCAGTTCAACGGCGTCCCATGTGCGCACCGCGTGGGCCAGGCCCGGCGGTATGGCAATGCGGCTGTCCGGCCACGCCGCCTTCAGCGCCGCGTTGCCACCGCAGTGGTCGCTGTGCAGGTGGGTATTCAGAATCCGAGCCAGGGGCCGTTCGCCCAGCGCCTGGCGCACCAGTTCGACGGTGAGGTCCGCGTGCGTGGCGTACCCAGTGTCGATCAAGGCGGCCTCGTGGCCTCCGGTCAACAGAATGTTGTTGGATGACAGCCAGCCGCGTTCGAGGACGGTGATCCCCAGTGCACTCAGGCGCTCCGCGGTTGGCGTCTCGATGCTGTCTCTGACCACGCTCATGCCGGCATTGTGCGGTCGCCGGGGCCAAGGCCTTGGGGCGCTTGCCATTCCCTGTCGAGCGCGCGACAGGCTTCTTCGAACGGTGCATTGAAGAGCAGGTCGATCCACTGGCGTTCGCGTTGTGCGATGGCGCCGAGAAACGCCTCGGCGTCGTCCAGCGCGGCAAAGGCATCGAAGCCCGACTCGAGAAAGTGCTGAAGCGCGTCCAGCCCGGCGGCCTGCGCGGGCTTGCGCATCATGCGCAGGCCCAGCCGCAGCGAGCGCATGCGCGTGAGGCGCTGGAGTTCGCGCCCCATGTGCTGAACCACGGCAAGCTGCCGGTCGCGATCCGAGCGATCGCCCACGGCGCGCCAGGCGCGAACGTAGCGCCCGGACGGTGGCAAGTCGGGCGCAAGGCCCAGCCACGCGCGCGCCAGTGCGTGGTCCAGCACCTCGGTCAGCGCGTGGGTTTCGGTCAGATCCACCGCCAGTTGCGCCACGGCGGCAGGAAACAGGCGCTCCAGCGCGCCAGCGATGCGGGCGAACTGTTCGTCGCGACGCGAGAAATCGTGTTCACCGTACAGCTCGTCGAGAAAGAATCGCACCGCGGGCCGCGACGCCGGTACCGCGGCGAAATCGGCGTAGGTGGCGTCGAAGCGCCGGGCCTGCAGGCGCTTGATGGTGACCACGGCCTCGTGCTCGCCCGCCAGTGCCGCCTGGGCGCGCAGCGCGGCCACGCGCTCCAGGTTGGCGCGGATGGCGCTGGCGGGTGAGGGGGATGGCACGGGGTGCAGTCTAGTCGCGCCGGGGGCGGCACGGTCTTGCCGCAGGTGCGATAGTGGCGGCATGTTCTCCCGTGACTCACGCGACCCCGCGGCAACCCGCTCGATGCTGGCCCACCTGCAGCAGGGGGCCGTGCTCCTGGTGGTCGGCCTGTTGGCCCTGGCGGTGCACTGGTTCCTGCAGGGGCGCGTGGCCGCGGCAGGCTGGATGGTGTTGGCCGTGTGCACGGGGCACGCGTGGGTTCTGGCGGGTGAGATGGTGGCCGCGGTGTGGAGCAATCGGGATGACCCGGTCGAGCCCGCCACCGCGCGCGCCACCTTGCACGCCTGGTGGCAGGAGTCGCGCATCGCACCCCGGGTCTTCGCCTGGCGTCAGCCGTTCCGCTGGCGCGATCATCCCGACAGCACGCAGCCCGGCGCACCGGGCGCGGCCCCGGCCGTGTTCATCCACGGCTTTGTCTGCAACCGGGGTTTCTGGTTGCCCTGGATGGCCCACATGAGCGAGATCGGGCTGCCCTACGTCTCGGTCAACCTCGAGCCGGTGTTCGGGTCGATCGACGAGTACGTGCCGCATGTCGAGCGCGCTGTGCAAGAAGCGGAGGCGCTTGGCTGCGGCCAGCCGGTGCTGGTGTGCCACAGCATGGGCGGCCTGGCCGCGCGTGCCTGGTTGATGGCAGCTCCCGGCAATCGCCTGCGCGTGGGCCGGATCATCACCATTGGCTCGCCGCACCACGGCACCGCGCTGGCGCGCTGGAGCCCGTTCGACAACGGACAGCAGATGCAGCAAGACAGCGCCTGGATTGCCGAACTGGCGCAGGCCGAGCTGGCGCTGGCCGGTGAGCACGCGTACAGGAACTTCATCTGCTGGTACGCTAACACCGACAACATCGTGTTTCCGGCCAGCACGGCCACGCTGCCCGGGGCCGACAACCGCCACGTGGGCGGTGCTGCCCACGTGGACCTCGCTTTTCATCCCAGGGTGATGAGCGAGTCGCTGGCGATGCTGGCGTCGGCTGGCAGCTCACCGAGCGCGCGCACGGTGTCGTAGATCGCCGTGAAATCGGGCGCCGTCATGTCGAACAGTTGCTGGAAGCTGTCGATGACGAAGTAGGTGGCCTGGTAGTCGTCGATCTTGTAGCGCGTGCGCATGCAGCGCACCAGATCCAGGCCGATGCGGTGCGCGCGCGGGCTGGTGACACTGTGCCGCAGCTCACCCGATGAACTCAGGATGCCGGCACCGTAGGCCCGCAGGCCCTGCGGCTCGCGGATCAGCCCGAACTCGATCGTGTACCAGTACAGCCGCGACAGCAGCTCGCCGGCGCCCAGGTGGTGCGCCTTGATGCCGCCTTCCCCGTAGCGCTGCACGTAATCGGCGAACACCGGGTTGAACAGCAGCGGCACGTGGCCGAACAGGTCGTGGAACACGTCGGGCTCGACGATGTAGTCGAACTCATCGGGCGTGCGGATCCAGTCTGTCACCGGGAAGCGTCGGTCCGCGAGCAGTTGGAAGAACGGCAGCTCGGGAATCAGCCCCGGCACCGCCACGATCTCCCAGCCTGTCGCGGGTTTGAGGCGTTCGTTGATCTCCTCGAAGCGCGGAATGCGGTCGCGCACACCGAGGGCCGGCAAGGCGTCGATGAAGGTCTGCGACGCGAGCCCCGGCAGCAAGCCGCTCTGGCGTTCGTGGAGCCGGCGGTAGGTGTCGTGGTCGGCTGTGGTGTAGGCCGACCAGTTCTGCGGGCAGGTGTAGTCGTCGCGGGCGCGCGAGTAATCGCCACGCGGCGGGCGTTCGCTGGCGCCATAGACGACGGGTTCGACAGCCATCGACGGTGCCCCTCAGGCCTTGAGCACGCCGCGGCGCACCTGGTCGAGCTCCATCGTCTCGAACAGCGCCTTGAAATTGCCCTCGCCGAAGCCCTGGTTGCCCTTGCGCTGGATGAACTCGAAGAAGATCGGGCCGAGCTGGTTCTCGCTGAAGATCTGCAGCAGCAGTTCGCCGGGCTGGCCGTCCACCAGGATGTTGCGCTGTTTGAGCCCCTCGAGGTCTTCACCGTGGTTCGGGATGCGCTTGGGCAGCAGCTCGTAGTAGGTCTCGCTGGTGGTCAGCAGTTTCACGCCGGCCAGTTGCAGCGCGTCCACCGTGTCGTACAGGTTGGTCGAGCCCATGGCAATGTGCTGGATGCCCTCGCCGTGGTAGCGGTCCAGGTACTCCTGGATCTGGCCCGACTTCTCGTTGCCCTCTTCGTTGATCGGGATGCGGATCTTGCCGCAGGGGCTGGTCATGGCCTTGCTCTTCACACCGGTCGCCTGGCCCTCGATGTCGAAGTAGCGCACCTCGCGGAAATTGAACAGGCGCTCGTAGAAATCCGCCCACTCGGCCATGCGGCCGCGGTGCACGTTGTGCGTGAGGTGGTCGATGTAGGTGAGGCCGTGGCCCACCGGGTTGAGCTCGGCACCGGGCAGGGGTTCGAAGTCGACGTCGAAGAAACCGATGTTGCCGATGTCGCCTTCTTTCGCGCCGTTCTTGCCGCGCCAGCGGTCGATGAAATAGATGATCGAGTCGCCGATGCCCTTGATGGCCGGGATGTTCAGTTCGCCCGGGCCGGCCTGGCCAGCGTAGCCCCAGGCGCCCAGCGAGATCGCGCGTTCGTAGGCGGCCTTGGCGTCCTTCACGCGAAAGGCGATGGCGCACACGCTGGGGCCGTGCAGCCGCGCAAAACGCTGTGCAAAGCTGTCGGGTTCGGCATTGATGATGAAGTTGATCCCGCCCTGGCGATACAACGTCACCGCCTTGTGGCGGTGCTTTGCGATCGCCTTGAAGCCCATGCGCTCGAACAGCGCGCCCATGGCCACCGGGTCCGGCGCTGCGTACTCGATGAACTCGAAACCGTCGGTGCCCATGGGGTTGTCCCAACCGGGGAGGGCGGTGGTGGCGGAAGCGGGCAGGGCGGCGTTCATGCGGTCTCCTTCGTGCGAATGCGTGTGATCCGGGGAAAAAGCCACTGTATCGGCGCAGCGTGGCACGATTCCGGCGTTTGTGGGCGCGCCGCACGTCCATGACGCAATATTCCTGCAGAATCCGGCGAATGGAAGCCTTGGACAAGCTCGACCGCGCCATCTTGCGCAGCCTGCAGGCCGACGGGCGGGCCACGTACGACCAACTCGCCGATGCCGTCGGCCTGTCGGCCAGTGCCGTGCTGCGCCGGGTACGCCGGCTCGAAGAGTCGGGCGTGATCGCGCGTTACGTGGCCCTGCTGCGCCCCGAAGCCCTGGGCCTGGGCCTCACGGCCCACGTGAGCGTGCGCCTGGAAAAGCACGCCGAAGGCAACAAGCGCAGCCCGATGGACGAGTTCCGCGCCAGCGTGATGGCCTGGCCCGAGGTGGTGGAGTGCGTGGCGCTCACCGGCGAAATGGACTACCAGTTGCGACTGGTCGTGGCCGACATGGCCGCCTACTCGCGCTTCATGATGGAAACCTTGCTCAAGCACCCCAGCGTGCAGGACTGCAAGACCAGTTTCGTGATGGACCGGGTCAAAAGCACCACGGCGCTGCCGCTTTGAACGACGCCTGACCCGCGCCGCGCCATGTTGCACGCTGCCGCACGACGCGATTGGCTTGCGCGCAAACCGATCGCGCGCGATGCTTGCGCCATTCCACCCTTTGCTGAACCGAGCCGATGCGCGACAACGAACGACCCCAGGCACCCCGTGAGGAGCGCGCCGAGCAAGGCACGGTGCCGATCCGCTCGCTCGATACCGGCCACCGCGATCAGATGCTGGCGCACCTGCTCGCGCTCGAGCAGGCCGACCGCTACCTGCGCTTCGGCTACGCCGCCACGGACGAACAGATCCGCCGCTATGTAGATCAGATTCCCTTTGAGCGCGATGTGCTGTTCGGCATCTTCAACCGCCGCCTGCACCTCATCGCCATGGCCCACCTGGCGTTCTCGGTCGACCCGCAGTTGCGCACCTGCGCCGAGTTCGGCGTCTCGGTGGCCAAGGCCTCGCGCGGCAAGGGCTACGGCAGCCGGCTGTTCGAGCGCGCCGCGGTGCACGCGCGCAATGAAGGTGTGTCGCAGTTGTTCATCCACGCGCTGTCCGAGAACACCGCCATGCTCAAGATCGCACGCAACGCCGGCGCGGTGTTGGAGCGTGCGGGCTCGGAGACCGAGGCCCACCTGCGCCTGCCCCCGGCCGACTTCGACTCGCGCGTGAGCGAACTGCTCAGCGAGCAGGTGGCGCTCACCGACTACCACCTCAAGGCGCAGGCCAAGCAGTTCTGGGGCCTCATCGGCATGCTGCAGGAAATCCGCCAGGGCGTGCGCGAGGCGCGCGAGCGCCTGCGGGGCTGAGGCCCGCCGTGGCCGCCCGGCGCCCGCGGGACTTGCCGCGACTTGCCCTTGGGGTATCCTTCCCCGCTGTCCCAACTCCGTCTTCCCCCAGTGGCTGACCACCCCCCCAGTAGCGGGCCGCAGCGTGGCCTGCGGCTTGCCGACAAGCGCGGTTTCCTGCAAAAACTCGTCGAGTTCATCAATCCCGGCCCGGATTCGAAGGACGAGCTGATCGAAACGCTCGCCGAAGCCGAGGACAACGACATCATCAACGCCGAGTCGCGCGTGATGCTGGAAGGCGTGATCCGCATCGCCGACATGACCGCCGGCGACGTGATGGTGGCTGCGCCGCGCATGGACATGATCGCCATCGACGCGCCCTACGACGAGCTGCTGCACCTGGTGATCGACACCGCGCACTCGCGTTTTCCGGTGTACGAGGGCGAGCGCGAGAACATCATCGGCATCCTGCTCGCGAAGGACCTGCTCAAGCTGCAGCGCGCACCCGGCCTCAACATCCGCGCCTTGCTGCGCCCGGCCACCTTCGTGCCCGAAAGCAAGGGCCTCAACGACCTGCTGCGCGAGTTCCGCGGCAACCGCAACCACCTGGCCATCGTCATCGACGAGTTCGGTCGTGTGGCCGGCCTCATCACCATCGAGGACGTGCTCGAAGAGATCGTCGGCGAGATCGAGGACGAATTCGATGTCGACGAGGACGAGGGCGACATCTTTGCCCTGGCCGACAGCACCTGGCGCGTCAGCGGCGACACGCCCATCGAGCGCATCAACGAGGCCTTCGGCCTCAGGCTCTCGGACGAGAATTTCGACACCATCGGCGGCCTGATCGCACACACCATGGGCCACGTGCCCAAGCGCGGCGAGGTCCACGAATTCGAGGGACTGCGTTTCACGGTGCTGCACACCAAAGGCGGTGCGGTGAAGTGGTTCAAGGTCGCCACGCTGCCCGCCGAGCCCTGATCCCACCCACCCCGGCCCATGCGCAGCCTGTTCGGATCGCTCCACACGCCATCGAGTTTTCACCCGATGACCCGCCGCCCGCCAGGGCGCGGTTCGCGTCTGGCCGGGTTCCTGTTTTTCTGGGTCTGTGTGGCGGGCGGTCTGGCGCAGGCGGCTGCGCTGGCCTGGCCGATCAAGGGCTGGACGCCGGCGGGCTTCACGCTGGGTCAGCCCAGCGGCGTGCTGCAGATCGTCTCGCTCGCGCTGCTGGTGTTTGCGCTGCAGTTCGCCACCCGCGTCGGTCAGGCCATGTGGCGCGGCTGGGTGTTCACCACCGCCTGGCTGGCCGGCACCTTCTGGTGGCTCTTTGTTTCCATGCACACCTACGGCGGCCTGCCCACCTGGCTGGCGGCGCTCGCGGTGCTTGCGCTGGCGGGCGCGCTGGCCCTGTACTACGCCATCGCGGTCGGCTTCATGTGCGCGTGGGCACCCATGGCCCGCAGCGCCCAGGCCTTGCTGTTCGCCGGTGTCTGGACGCTGGCCGAACTCGCCCGTGGCCAGTTCTTCACCGGCTTTCCCTGGGGCGCCGGTGGCTACGCCCAGGTCGATCTGATGGCGCCGTGGGCGCCACTCGTGGGTGTGTACGGCATGGGTTTCCTGGCGGCGGTGCTGGCCTATGTGCTGGCCTCGCTGCTCACCGCTGCAATCCACCGCGCGCTGGCCTGGTTGCGCCAGCCGGTGCGGCCCGTGACCACCCGCCCCACCGGGGGCGTGTACGTGGCCACACCCAAGACGGGGCTGCAACTGCGCGCCATCTCGTGGTGGGCCGTGGCACGCGGGGTGGCGGGCTGGGGCGTGGTGGTGCTGCTGCTGGTCAGCCTGTTGGGCGGCGGCGAGCGCTGGCGCAACCTGGGTCTGGCCGACACCGCGTCCACCGGCACGCTGCGCGTGTGGCTGCTGCAGGGCAACATTGCGCAGGATCAGAAGTTCGTGCCCGGCACCGGTGTGGCGCAGGCGCTCGGCTGGTACCCGCAACAGATGCTGGAAGGCATGGCCGCGTCGAGCGCGGCCAACGGGCCGCAGTTGGTTGTGGCGCCCGAAACCGCTGTGCCTCTGCTGCCCGAACAGCTCGGCCCCGGGTTCTGGAGCGGCCTGTTCGGCCCGCTGGCCGCGCAGGCCGGCACCCAGCCGGCGGCCATCCTCACCGGCCTGCCGCTGGGCAACCTGGAAGCCGGCTACACCAACTCGGCCTGGGGCGTCACGCCCAAGGCGGCGCGCCGCACGCTGGCCAGTGGCCAGCCCACGCAGGTACACCGCTACGACAAGCACCACCTCGTGCCCTTCGGCGAGTTCGTGCCACCCATGTTCCGCTGGTTCACGCAGATGATGAACATTCCCCTGGGCGACTTCGCGCGCGGCGCGCTGCCGCAGGCGCCCTGGGCCTGGGCCGGCCAGCGCATCGCCCCCAACATCTGCTACGAAGACCTGTTCGGCGAGGAAATCGCCGCGTCCTTTGGCGACGCTGGCGCTGCGCCCACGGTGCTGGTCAACCTCAGCAACATCGCCTGGTTCGGCGACACGGTGGCGATCGATCAGCACCTGCAGATCTCTCGCCTGCGGGCACTCGAATTCGGCCGCCCCATGCTGCGGGCCACCAACACCGGCGCCACCGCCGCCATCGACCACCGTGGCGTCGTCACGCACGCGCTGCCGCGGCTGGAGCGCGGCCGCCTGGAAGCCGCCGTGGAAGGCCGCAGCGGGCTCACCCCCTATGCCGAATGGACGGCGCGCTGGGGCCTGAAGCCCGTGTGGCTGTTCTGCGGCCTGCTGGTGCTGCTGATCGCTTCCTTGCGCAACCTGGGCCGCCGCGGTGGCCGCACCCGCCGGCGTTGAGCCCGCGGCCGGGCTGCCGGCCGGCAGCGGGGGCCACCCCCCGTAAAATCAGGCCAACCGCCGCGGCGCGCGCCCCGGCACGCGAACCCCCGATCCACCGAACCCGACGGCCCGCCCTCGCGCGGGCCTTTCGTGCA
>VFQM010003389.1_pt1 | contig 10246 bp, 10 predicted proteins | sample 3512391 | NCBI WGS metagenome assembly VFQM01 (sample SAMN10412369, study PRJNA504923) | tailings metagenome | isolation source: Replicate 1 from Balatoc abandoned mine | place: Philippines
GTCATCATCGTTAAAAACGATTTTATCACCATTCAGTCGGATATTCGACAAAATTTCGTTCTGTTTCATACAATCTGATTTTTAAGGTATATTTCTCTTCCAGCGTCGCTCTTAACAATTGGTAAATAACCACTGCAATATTTTCTGCTGTAGGATTTAAGTTTTTAAATTCCTGGGTATCCAGGTTTAAATTTTTATGATCGAATCGGTTTAGCACCTCTTCTTTAATAAGATCGCTCAATAATTTCAGGTCTATCAAATAACCTGTTTCAGGATCAATCTCCCCACTCACCTGCACAATCAATTCATAGTTATGACCGTGAAAGTTTTCATTGTTACACAAACCAAATACTGCCTTGTTCCGCTCGGCCGACCAGGCGGGATTATGCAACCTATGGGCAGCATTAAAATGTTCCTTACGGAAGACAGTGATTCTGTTCTTGTTCATATTAAATCCTACTTGTGCTACGCTGAACTTATATAAGTTTGGTACTGTTTCAGAAGTGTGCTGATCAAGTGTCCAAACGAATTGTTCTGTAAACCTATCCAATTACGTACCATAAACCAAATCAACCGTAAAAGGCAGGAATACGATATAATAACGCAGGTAAAGATTATTTGTTTAAACTTTATTCAAAATGATTAAACAAATAGCCAAAAACCAACCTGACAGTTTAACAGTTATCCAATATTCAACACAATAACCTGAAATATCCCGCCTAATGACCAAAATATTCTACGTAGATCCTAGGTGTTTCGTACAGCTTAATGCAGTGTAATTGAACCGGAGCAGGCAAATGGGGGGCCAATTGCTCCCAGATGGCCATTGCCAGGTTTTCTGTACTGCACATTTTTCCTGCCATAAATGGCACATCCATATTCAGGTTCTTATGATCTAAATGGTCAATCACATGGATTTTAATGAGTTTACTCAAAGCTTTTACATCAAACAAAAAGCCGGTATCCGGGTCTGGAGTACCCTTAATAGTTACATAGAGATCATAATTGTGACCATGCCAGTTCTCATTTGCACATACCCCAAACACCTGCTCATTGCGTTCTTTGCTCCAGGCAGGGTTGAATAATTTATGGGCAGCATTAAAATGTTCTTGTCTGGTCAGGTACACCATTCGCTCAAATTTTTTGCAAAGGTACAAAAATGAAGAAAGTTGCGTGTTTTTCATCAACTTTACGTTTATGAGAGTCGTAATAACATCAGCAACCACCGGAGAATGGATGCCAGCATTCGTGGGGATCAACGATCTCTACACTGGCAAAAGTCAACGCATCAAAGTGCAGTTTTATCAGTCAGGGGTGGGATTATTAGCGTCTGCTGTAGCCCTCACCCGACTTGCCATAGAAGAACGACCCGATTTGATAATACAAGCTGGAATTGCCGGAAGCTTTCAGAAAAAAACAGCCCCAGGAAAAATAGTAGTCATTAATAATGAGCAATTGGGAGATACCGGAGTAATGGAAAAAGGAGATTGGAAAGATATTTTCGATTTAAAGCTGGAAAAAAGCAGCTATCGTCCCTTTGAAAAAAGAAAACTGCCCAACCCCTGGTTAAAAACTTACAATCTACTGGGACTGTCCGAAGTAGATGCGGTAACCGTGAACCAAATCAGTACCGATCCCTCCTTGATCAAAAAACTTGAAAAGAAATACAGCCCGGCAACGGAGAGCATGGAAGGTGCAGCCCTTCATTATGTAGGAAGAGAAACGGGAATTCCCTTTATTCAATTCAGGGCCATATCCAATTATGTTGGAGAAAGAGACAAGAGCAAGTGGTTAATGAAAGAGAGTATTGAGCTACTCAACAAAACTTTGTTACAATACGTTGATAAATTATATCAGTTGAAATAACCTATGAAATTTACGCTCGCATTTTCTCCCTGCCCCAATGATACTTTTATTTTTGATGCATTGGTCAATCAGAAAATTGATACTGAGGGAATCACATTTGATGTATTCCTCGAAGATGTACAAACACTAAATGAATGGGCCATTGCAGGAAAGATGGATTTTTCTAAAATCAGTTATGGGGTATGGAGCAAGGTAAAAGAGCAATACCATTTACTTAACAGTGGCGGAGCACTAGGGAAGGGAGTAGGACCTCTATTAATTACCAGACCTGCCAAACTACTTGACTACAGCCCGGAAGCCATTAATGATATGACCATTGCCATTCCAGGTGAAAACACCACTGCACATCTGTTGTTCAGTCTGGCATATCCAAATGCAAAAAAGAAAGTATTCAAAGTATTTCATGAAATTGAAAATGCAGTGCTCAACGGAGAAGTAGACGCAGGCGTGATAATTCATGAAAACAGATTTACTTATCAAGCAAAAGGACTTCGGAAAATAATTGACTTGGGAAATTACTGGGAAGCCACCCAGCGATTGCCTATTCCACTAGGCGGCATCATTGCAAAGAAAACCCTGGACCCAGAAATAATTAAAACCGTAGACAGTTTAATCAGGAAAAGCATAGAATACGCATTCAGCAACTATCCCGCTGTGTCGGACTATGTAGTTGCACATGCACAAGAAATGAGTGAGGAAGTGATGCGGCAGCATATTGACTTGTATGTGAATGATTATTCGCTTAATCTTGGTGAAGACGGGCTTGCTGCGGTGAATTTATTAACTGCCTGAGTAAATTTCCCCTCCTCGCGGCAATCCTTCTTCGAAGTATTAAATGCTCGTCTGGAAAATTTACTCAGGCAGCATTTATTATTTCACCACAACCCCTTTCAGGATATTAAATGCTCAAAAAAAACAGCGCTTAGCTGCAGCGCGAAAAGCTTTAAGCCCGAACTAATTCGCCATTCAGTTGAATAATCTTAAATAAGAGAATCATACTTGATTAAAGGGGTGTATAAATTTTTTTCTGAGCATTTAAGACTGCGAAGCAGGATTGCAGCGAAGAAAAATTTATACACCCCTTATTAATAAAATCAACCTTATTTCAGATTCTCAAACTGCATCGAAACAGTGATGTATTCCCAAGACATTTCAATTCTGCCGTCTTTGTCTGAGTTCTTGATAACCTTGTAAGTCAAAGCTTCTGTTAGGTCTGTATTCATGATGGGCTTAACAGTAATTCTGAACGCATCATTTTCAGGTTTGTACGCATCCGCTAAATGCATGTCCCAATCCCTGCTCAATATAAGTACCCACTCGTCTTTACCAGGGATAGTAAAGAAACCATATTTGCCTTTCGATACTTTTTTACCCTCAAGCATTACGTCAGTTGAAAAATCAATCCAAGTTGCTTTATGCGCACCGGAAGCCCATACTTGATTGTACGCAACCAGGCCATTCCAAATATTTCTTCCACGAACACTGGGTGAACCATAATCAATATGTACATGATTCTTTCCAATCTGAGCCATAGCTGTCTTGCGTGGGCTCTTAGTCTGTGCATTGGTTGAACTTACAGGAGCAGTATGATTTTCATGTTGTGCTTGTACATCTACAAATGCCAAGAAACCAAATACGAAAAGTATCAACTTCATAATGAATATTTAATTAAACGCTAAAATAGAAAAGAAAAGCTAAAGCTTAATTTGCTGTGTTGAAGCCTGATTAAAATTTCTGAAAATGAGGTGTAAATATTTTTTTCTGAGCATTTAATACTTCGAAGAAGGATTGCCGCGAAGAAAAAAATATTTACACCCCAATACAAACAACTAAGCAGGCTTCAACGCAGCAGCGTAAGTTTCAAGGACCCGCTTACGCGCCACTTCATGCACCACAATCGGCCTCGGATAAGTAAACTCTTGAAACTCAGGCACCCATTTTTTTATGTATTTGAATTCCTTGTCGAACTTTTCGGTTTGCAGGTAAGGATTGAACACCCTGAAATAAGGTGCAGCATCACAACCACTGCTGGCTGCCCATTGCCATCCGCCGTTATTGGCAGACAAATCATAGTCTAATAATTTAGATGCAAAATAAGCTTCTCCCCAACGCCAGTCAATCAATAAGTGCTTGGTTAAAAAGGAAGCCACAATCATACGCACACGATTGTGCATGAAACCGGTTGCATTCAATTCTCTCATCCCTGCATCTACAATTGGATAACCAGTTTTACCTTCGCACCACTTACGAAATTCTTCTTCGTTATTTCTCCATTTAATTTTATCGTATTCTGCTTTAAAAGCACGCCCCTTTCCCACTTTAGGGAAATGGAAGAGAATCATTTGATAAAAATCTCTCCAGATCAATTCGTTTAAATAGGTTTCATTTAGTCCTGCTGCAATGGTAGCAAGCTTACGAATACTCACTGTGCCAAAACGTAAGTGAACGCCCATTTTAGAAGTTCCATTTTCCAATGCAGGAAAGTCTCTGTTTTGACTATACTTCCTTACAATCTCTTGATCTAATTCTTTTGAAGGAAACACCGCTTCTATTGATTCAAAACCCATTGAAGATAAACTGGGTATTTCCAAAGGGGCCTGCTGATAAAAATGGCTGAAATATTTTTCTGTGGGATAAGATTTTAAATAAAAAGCATTCAGCTTTGCTTTCCACTTACGAGAGTAAGGGGTAAAAACCGTGTATGGTTTGCCATCGTCTTTTAGAACCTCATTTGTTTCAAAAATCACCTGGTCTTTGAACGTGCGGAAGCCAATGGATTTTTCCGCTAAAAAAGATTCCACCGCAGCATCCCTTTCCTTAGCATAAGGCTCATAATCATGATTGGTAAAAACGCTTCCTATAGAATACTGATCAACCAATTGAGCAAATACTTCCAAAGGATTCCCGTAACACACCTTCATACTTGAACCCATACTCACCAATTGCTTTTGCATTTCAGCAATGGCGCCATATATAAAAGCAACCCGCTTATCTTTTTTATCCTCTAATTGATCCAAAATATTTTTATCAAAAATAAAAATGGGCAATACAGGTTGGCCCGAACGCAGCGCATGATACAAAGCGGCATTATCAATAAGTCTTAGGTCTCTTCTAAACCAGATTATGTTTATGGGGGGCTTCATTCAAACAAATTTGTCATTCAACAGAAAGCAAGCAAAAAAGTTCACCCAAACAAGAATTCCGAACTATGAACTTCTAAAAAAGCTGAAGTGCAACCTAAATAAAATTTACTATAAATGAAGCAAGGGCTTAATAACTTCCCTATACATAACAGGTACTAGCTGATGATCATAGGAAGCCCTCTCGCACTGTTTTACCCAGCGCATTCCATATATCGCATTAGTTAAAAAGACCTCCGAAGCATTGGTAAGGTCTTCAGGAGTTACGATACCCTCTTTTACTTCATATCCCTTTTCACGAAGCTGCAACAATATATATTTACGCATTACGCCCCCAACTGGACCTTCCGATAAAGCGGGGGTTGTAATCAACCCATTCTGTACCAGAAAAATATTGGCAATGGTAGCGTCGGCCAAATTGCCCTGCGGATTCAACAACAATGCATCATTCAAATGATTTTCTTTGGCCCACAAAGCCGCCATGGCATAGCCTAAATAATTATTTGTTTTTAATAAAGAAAAATGATCGGCCTGCTTTACGGCTTCTTTAAAAATTCCAATAGTTAGGCCATTTTCATTGAGTTTATTGTTCGATTCATTCAGGTCCCAGCTCTGTATCAACAGATGCGGAAAATGATTTTGCGGATCGTAAATACCACCATCCCCTCTGTAAATTGTTACACGGATTCTGGCCAAAGCATGGTGCTGATTTTTTTTCACCAGCTCCTGAATGGCTTGAAAAATATAGTCGGTAGTAAAATAAGACGGTGGCTTAAACTTTAGTCTTTCAAGTGTAGACATCAACCGCTCGCGATGTAACGATTCCAACAACACCTTACCCCTGCACCATTTCATGGTTTCAAAAAAACCGTCTCCATAGCGAAAAGACCGGTTATTGGGCGAAATCAGGAGCTTGTCCTGCTTCAGCACTTTACCATCACTAAAAAGAAAATGCGCGTCTGCCATAGCCATAAACTAAGAAACGAAATTCGGGGAAAGTTCTCAACAATGAACAGTACATGTCGTTTTGGAGATTTCGCAACTTCATATGATTCAAAAGATTCTATCTAAATTCGTTTTATGAAGATTCTCCATATAATAAAGGAACTCGAAAGCTTTGCTCCACTGGCTTATCAGGAGTCTTATGATAATGCCGGCCTTATTACAGGCAATGCACAATGGGAATGCACGGGTGCTATTTGCACTTTAGATGCCACGCTGGAAGTACTAATGGAAGCAAAGGAAAAGAATGCGAATTTAGTAGTGGCCCATCATCCCATCGTGTTCAAGGGACTAACCAAAATAACAGGGAAGAATTATGTAGAAGAAGCTATTATTTATGCTATCAAGCATGATATCGCCATCTATGCCATTCATACCAATCTCGACAATGTATGGGGTGGTGTAAATTCAGTGATGGCCCAAAAAATAGGATTGGTCGATTGCCAAATCCTACAACCCAAAACTTCCATCCTTACTAAACTCATCACATTTGTTCCCAGTCCGCAACTGTCACAAGTGCAAGAAGCTTTGTTTGCTGCCGGGGCAGGTCATATAGGCGAATATGCAGAAACCAGTTTTGGTACTGAGGGGATTGGGACTTTCCGTGGATCGGACTTGTCGAATCCCACCATTGGCACACCGGGTATCCGGGAATCGGTATCGGAAACCCGTCTAGAAGTAATTCTACCCAGCTACTTGGAATCACAGGTGGTGGCAGCCATGAAAGCCGCCCACCCCTATGAAGAAGTAGCGTTTGACCTAATTCCGCTCAGGAATGCCAACCAAAGAGTAGGGTCTGGCATTGTTGGTCGGTTACAATCCCCCATGGAAGAAAAAGCCTTTTTAAGCCATATTTCACAGGTTTTTGGGCTAAAAATGGTCAAACACACCCCATTTTTGGGCAAAAACATCCAAAAAGTCGCCCTTTGTGGTGGAGCCGGTAGCTTTCTGATAAAGGATGCCATTGCCGCAGGAGCCGACTGTTATATCAGTGCCGACATCAAGTACCATGAGTTTTTTGACGCTGACAAAAAGCTGGTTCTTGCCGATATTGGACACTGGGAAAGCGAACAATATACGATTGACCTGCTTTTTTCGCTAATAACCGCTAAATTCCCTAACTTTGCCGTCCTTAAAACCAGCGTCCAGACAAATCCTGTACGTTATTTTTTAGGATAAACATTATAACTACCAACACGATATGGCATCTGTAAAAGATTTCTCCGTTGAAGAAAAACTAGTAAACCTATTACGTTTACAAAAGATTGACAGCAAACTAGATGAAATTCAGGTATTAAAAGGCGAGCTTCCAATGGAAGTAAGCGACCTTGAAGATGAAATACAAGGCTTAACTGCCCGTCAAACTCGTATTGAAGAAGAAATCAACGGTATCAGCGAATTTATTGAAGGTAAGAAAAATGCCATCAAAGAAAGCGAAGCCCTGATTGCCAAATACGAAAAGCAAAGCGATAACGTAAAGAACAACCGTGAATTTGAAGCTATCAACAAAGAAGTTGAAATGCAGCAATTAGAAGTGAAGCTTTGCGAAAAACATATTCGCGATGCCAACGAAGAATTAGCGGAGAAAGTAAAGCAACTAGAAAACGCAAAGAAAATGGTTGCTGTTAAAGAAGGCGTTTTGAATCACAAGAAAGGTGAATTGGAAAAAATTATTGCTGATACGGTAAAAGAAGAAACTGAATTGAATGCTTACAGTGCCGATGCAAGAGCCCATATTGACGAGCGTTTAATTTACAGCTACGACAGAATCAGAAACAGCTACAGAAACGGATTGGCCGTAGTTGCGGTTGAGCGTGATGCATGTGGTGGTTGCTTCAACTCTATTCCTCCTCAACGTCAGAGTGAAATTCGTTTACACAAGAAAATTATCGTTTGCGAAAACTGCGGACGTATTCTGGTAGATGCTGATTTAAATGACAGCGTAGAAGCAAAATAAAAAATTGCATTTAACATACTCAAGGGCAGTCAATTGGCTGCCCTTTCTTATTTTTAGGTTGTGAGGAAATCCATACTTCTTCTGCTATTCATATTTGCATCGCTCCTTACAATAAGGGCGCAGCAAAAATTTGATTTTAATGCAGCCTGCCTACAGGCCTATCAGGATATCAATAAACTCAAATTTGAAACTGCGGAAGCACAGCTGCAAAAAATTCGTCTTCAACAACCCGACAATCTAATACCTGTTTTACTGGACAACTATATTGATTTTTATACTTTGTTCTTTAACGAAGATCCTGGTTATTATACCAGGCAAATGGGGATTATGCAAAACCGGCTGGAACTACTGCAAAAAGGAGATAAAGCAAGCCCATTTTATCTGTACAGTCAGTCGATGCTTCGCATTCAGCGGGGTGCTGTACAAATTAAATTTGGCAACTTTTGGGATGCGGGCTGGGATATACGCAAAGCCTATATCCTCATAAAGGAAAACAGAAAAAAATTCCCCAAGTTCAGCCCCAATGAAATGTTATATGGCGCTTTGGAATCGGTGATGGGTACTATTCCCAAAGGATATAAATGGCTGACCAATTTACTGGGCATGCGCGGTTCAATTTCTGAAGGGATGAAAAAAATGAAAGACTTTACCAATAGCAATGAATATTGGGCCAGGCAGTTTTCCAGTGAAGCCAGTTTTATTTATCCCTATTTGTTATTTCATATTGCCAATGAAAGAAAGGAAGCGCTGGAATTTGTAGAAAATAAAAAGTTAGACTTGGTCAATAATCATCTACATGCTTTCATGGCGGCCAATCTTTCTCTGAACAATAAAGAAGCAGCAAAATGCAAATCTATCATACAGCACAGAAATAAATCTGCAGAATACCTGAACACTCCTGTATGGGGTTTTCAACTGGGCTATGCCCATATTTATCACTTGGAACTAGAAGAAGCCATTGAACATTTTGAACAATTTACCCGTCAGTTTAAAGGAAAGTTTTACGTAAAAGACAGTTACCAGAAAATTAGCTGGGCTTATTATTTACTAGGCAATCAGCAACAGACAGAAGCATTCAGGAAACAGACGCTAGTAAAAGGATCAACCCTGTCTGATGCTGATAAAAAAGCCAACAGGGATGCCAAGGAAAACAACTGGCCCAATCCCCTATTATTGAAAGCCCGATTGTTGAGCGATGGAGGCTATCATACAGAAGCATACAAATTGTTACAGGGCAAAACCTCCAACGATTTCATCAGTTTAGAAGACAAACTAGATTTTGCTTATCGCGCAGCCCGAATTTATGATGATCTGGGTCGCAAAGACGATGCTATCAGGAATTACCTGGTTGCTATTAAGTTGGGGGAAAACCGAAGAGAACATTATGCAGCAAGAGCCGCTTTGCAAATAGGGTTAATTTATGAAGAAAGAGGCGACAAAGCCAACGCAATTAAATATTATCAGCAATGCATGAATATGGAGGGACATGAATTCAAGGATTCTCTGGATCAGAAAGCCAAATCTGGAATTGAACGTTGCAAAGGAAACTAGGAATGCTATATAAAAGTTCCAGTTATTTCTCCACTTATTTAGCAAAAAGTCTAAGCCCAATTTGGGTAAGCTTCGTTAACTTGCCCCAGTAAAAATGTAGAAAATTGCTGCAGGAATTAACGATACAGAATTATGCCATCATCGACGAACTGAGCATTCAGTTTAACGAACAGCTCAACATCATAACTGGTGAAACCGGGGCAGGTAAAAGTATCCTGATGGGTGCCTTAAGCTTAATCCTTGGAGAAAGAGCAGATACCAGTGTATTGGTAAACAAGGAACGCAAATGTATTATTGAAGGACAGTTTCTGGCAGGTCAGAAAAAAGCAGTGCATGCATTTTTACAAGCCAATGATTTTGAAGACGGCAATACAGCTATTATTACCATACGCAGAGAAATTGCCAGCAATGGCAAGTCCCGAGCATTCATTAATGATACGCCTGCTACGCTGCAACAATTAAAAGTGTTGGCTGGATTGCTCGTAGACTTACACCAGCAGTTTGATACGCTGGAATTAGGAGACAGCGATTTTCAACGAATGGTCATAGATGCACTCGCAGGCAATGAAGACATTCTGCAAACGCACCAGCAATACTTTAAAGAATGGACCCAGGTATTGGCCGATTACAATGCCCTTCAGGAACAGAAAGCAGCGCTACAAAAAGAAGCCGATTACCATCAATACCTGTGCAATGAACTGGAATCATTATCTCTTAAAGAAAATGAACT
>VFQM010003391.1_pt1 | contig 10238 bp, 12 predicted proteins | sample 3512391 | NCBI WGS metagenome assembly VFQM01 (sample SAMN10412369, study PRJNA504923) | tailings metagenome | isolation source: Replicate 1 from Balatoc abandoned mine | place: Philippines
CGGCGCGCTGGCAGGACCGAGGCCTTTACCCGAGCCAATGCGTCAACGCCGGTGCCGCTGCTGTATGTTCGCGTGGCAGGCGTGGAGCGGATGTTTCTGGACCCGGGCGCGGGCGGTGACAAGCTCGCGACCATCAATGCGTATCAATTGTCGCCGGACGGCAAATATATTGCGGTCAATGTGGCCAGCGCGGGCGCGGAGCTGACCAATATCCAGATTTACGACGTCGCCAGCGGCGCTAAGGTCGGCGCGCCGATCGAGCGCATCTGGGGTGAGTTTACGCTCGGCTTTCTGCCCGGCGGCAAGATTGTTTATACCCAGATTGCCGAAAAGCCGGTCGATGCCAATGACCCGATGCAGGGCATGACGGCCTGGGTCCGTGATTTGGCGGGGGGCACGCCAACGCAGGTGCTGGGCGGCAATGTTGGCGGCGCGAATATCGCGCCGAAGGAGTTTCCCTTACTGCTTACATCGGCATCGACGTCCTTTGTGATCGCCGTTGGTGGCGGCGCGCGCGCCGACAGTCCGATGTGGATCGCGCCAGCCGCGGCCGTCGCGGCGGGCAAGCCGGAATGGAAGCCGGTGGCGACGCTGGCGGACAAGGTGCAGGGCGTCGGCCTGCGCGGCGACGATCTGTTCCTGTCGTCGACGAAGGAGAATGGCGCGGGTGAGATGACCGTGCGCAAGGTGGCCGCCGATGGCACGCTGGGCCCCGCAGCGACGGTGTTTGTGGGCCGACCCGACCTGATCATTACCGGCGCGGCGACAGCGAAGGACGGCGTTTATGTGTCGGCGCAAACCGATGGCGTGGGGCGCATATTCTTTAGCAAGGACGGCCGCAGCCCCTATGCCGAGCTGACTTTGCCGTTCGAGGGCGACCTTTTTCTAGATTACGACCGGTCGGGGGCCGGCGCCAGTTTCACGATATCGGGCTGGTTCAGCAACATCCGGGCGTACCAATTGCTGGATGGGAAAGTGATCGACACCGGGCTGGCGTCGGAAAGCTGGAATGGGGCCGCGGACTTTATGAGCGAACGGATGGAAGCCGTAAGCGCCGACGGGACCAAAGTGCCGATGGTGGTGCTGCGGTCGAAAAAAACCGTGCCCACGGGCGGCATGCCGACATTGGTCGAGGCCTATGGCGGCTATGGCATCAATACCGCGACGCCATTTTACTTCCGCGATGGCATGGCGTGGATCGCCAAAGGCGGGGCGATTGCGTTTTGCGGAACGCGCGGCGGCGGTGAGCGCGGGCGTGACTGGCACGAGGCCGGTCGCGGACCGAACAAGCCGCGCGGCCAGGAAGATTTGATCGCTTGCGCCCGCACGCTGACCGCCGCCGGGATTGCCCCCAAGCAGGGGCCGGTCAGCTATGGCGCGAGCATGGCCGGCGCGCTGGTGCCGGTGGCGGCGCTGCGCGCACCCGATGCCTTTGGCGCGATGATCACCAGTGTTGGGGTCGTTAACATGGCGCGGATTGGTGCGGCGGAAAATGGCGCCAACCAGTTTGATGAGGTGGGCAACCCGGCGGACCCGGCCCAGTTCAGGGATTTGCTGGCGATGGATGCCTATCATCAATTGCTGAGCGCCAAGGCGATCCCCGACACGATGATGACGATCGGGCTGACCGATCGCCGCGTCGCCCCGTGGATGAGCGCGAAGTTTGTCGCGCGCGCACACGACCGTTTCCCGGGCATGGTCATGCTGCGCAGCGAGAAAGACGCCGGGCACGGCATCGGCACCGCCGAAGCGACGCGGCGCAGCCAAATTGCCGATATGTGGACCTTCGCGTGGAGCCAGCAAATGCCGGAGTGAGCGGGTTAGCCGCCAAATAACTGGAGAATGGTATGAAACTATGGAGCCGTAAGGCCGCGCAGGGTGCTGCGCGGCCTTTTTTGTCGCGCTTTGCCGGGGGGAGCAGCTTTGCGGCGCCTTCCTATGAGACGCAGTTTCGCGAGGCTTATCTGGGCAACGCCATTGCGGCCCGCGCGGTGCGGATGGTGGCGGAGGCGGTGGGGGAGGCACCGCTTGTGGCGTCCGATCCAGCGCTGGTGAGCTTGGTGCGGCGGGCTTCGGGCGGGCAGGCTTTGCTGGAGACTTTGGCGGCGCAGTTGATGCTGCATGGCAATGGCTATGTGCAGATTTTGGGCGGCGCTGATGGCTTGCCGTCGGAGTTGTTCGCGCTGCGGCCCGAGCGCGTTGCAGTTGAGGCCGATGCCCGGGGGTGGCCGGTGGCGTACCGCTATCGCGTCGGCGGGCAGTCACTGCTGCTCGACGCCGAGGACGGTGCGGGGCGGCCGGCCATCATCCATTTGCAGGGGCTGAACCCTGGCGATGACCATTATGGCACGGGGTGTCTGGGCGCGGTGTCGGGCGCGGTGGCGGCGCATAATGCGGCGAACCGCTGGAACCGCGCGCTGCTTGACAATGCGGCGCGGCCTTCGGGGGCGCTGGTGCATGAAGGCGAGAAGGGACTGCCGCTGAGCCCCGAGCAGTTTGACCGGTTGCGCGCCGAGCTCAACGAGAGTTTCGCGGGCGGGGCCAATGCGGGGCGGCCGATGTTGCTGGAAGGCGGGCTGAAATGGCAATCGCTGTCATTGTCGCCCGCCGACATGGACTTTCTGGCGCTGAAGGACAGCGCGGCACGCGAGATTGCGACCGGGTTCGGGGTGCCGCCGATGCTGCTGGGGCTGCCGGGGGACGCGACTTACGCGAACTACCGCGAGGCCAATCGCGCGCTGTGGCGGCAGACGGTGTTGCCGCTGGCGGCCAAGATTTTGGGCGGGATCGCAAGGGGATTGTCCCCCTGGTTTGCCAGGGCGGAGCTGCGGGTTGATGTCGATAAAGTGCCAGCGATGGCCGAGGACCGCGAGCGGCTGTGGGCGATGGTCGCGGGCGCGGATTGGCTGACGCGCGAGGAGAAGCGGGCGATGGTAGGCTCTTTCCCTGCCTTTTCTCTCCCGAACCGCCTGTCCTGAGCTTGTCGAAGGACCGTTCTTTCTTTCAACACTGCCAGAAGAAAAGGACAGTCCTTCGACAAGCTCAGGACAGGCGGGTTTTTTGAAAGACATTTGGCCCCTTCTTTCGGGCCACCCGAACTCACGGAGAACAAACATGAACGAGGAAGCGGCGTTGGTGCGCCTGCTGAGCGATGCGGCTGCGCCTGATGACGTGCTGTGGCGCGCGGCGGTGGAGGAGGCGGCGGAGCTGGGGGCGCGGCGGGCTTTGGCGCGGCTTGGGCTGGCCGATGAGGCGGCGCGCGAGGATGTGAGCGAGCTGCGCGAGCTGCTCAAAGCCTGGCGCGACGCCAAGCGGAGTGCGTGGAAGGCGGCGGTCGACTGGGCGGTGCGCGGTGCATTGGCGCTGCTGCTGATCGGGATTGCGGTGAAGCTGGGGTTTGGCGCGTGGGTGCGGTGAGGCTTTCAGCGCCGCTGGCCGCCGCGCAAGGCCGCCCTGGACCCCGGGTCGAGCCCGGGGCGCACGCCGTCGGCGTGCGGTTCGCAGGTTATGCGGCGGTGTTTGATCGGGTGGATCGCGGCGGAGATGTGGTGCGGCGCGGGGCGTTTGCGGCTTCGCTGGCGCGCGGGGCGGTGCTGCCATTGCTGCTGGAGCATGATCCGGCGCGCGTCATCGGCGTGGCCGAGGGGCTCGCCGAGGATGCGCGGGGCTTGCGGGTGCTGGGGCGCGTGGTGCCGCGCGTGGGCGCGTTGGTGGCGGCAGGGAGGCTGCGCGGGCTGTCGTTCGGATACCGGGTGAAGCGCGCGGCGGGGGCCAATCCGCGCGCGTTGCTGGACGTCGAGCTGATCGAGGTGAGTCTGGTGCGGCGGCCGATGCAGCCGCTGGCGCGGGTGATTGCGGTGGAGGTTTGAAATTCCTCCTCACCTCCAACCCCGTCTGCCCTGTCTCCCGACGGGTCGATGTCGAAGGGGTGTCCTTTTTTTCAACGGTCAAAAGAAAGAACGGTCCTTCGACAAGCTCAGGACAGACGGGAAATTTTTGAAGTCGTGTTTGCCCCTTTGGCCGTGCGCCGAGAGGGCTTTTTTGTTGTGCAGCAAGGAGTGAGCATATGGATATCGAGGTGAAGGCCGAGGCGCTGGAGGGCGCGTTCGAGGCGGTGTTGGCGGCGGAGGAGATTGCCGCTGTGCGCGGCGAAGTGGCGGCTTTGCGCGCGCAGGTGGAGCGGCAAGCGGTTGCGGCGTCGCGATTGCCCTTGGACGGGGTGAAGTCGGCGGATAGCGGGCGCGATCCCGCGCGCATTGCCTTTGCCGAGCGTTACTTGCGGCGCGGGCTGGATGCGGGCGTGGAATTGAAGGCGCTGTCCGGGGTGAGCGGCGCCGAGGGCGGCTTTGCGGTGCCGCGCGAGATTGACGCGGCGATTGGCGCGACGCTGAAATCGCTGTCGCCCATTCGCGCCATCGCCAATGTCGTGCAGACCGGGAGTGCGGGCTATCGCAAGCTGGTGGCAACGGGCGCGACGGCGGCGGGCTGGGCGGGCGAGACCGCGGCGCGGCCCGAGACGGCGACGCGCAGCTTTGCCGAAATCGCCCCGCCGACGGGCACGCTCTATGCCAATCCGGCGGCGAGTCAGGCGATGCTCGACGATGCGATGTTCGACGTCGAGGCGTGGCTGGCCGATCAGATTGCGCGCGAATTTGCGGTGAGCGAGGGCGCGGCGTTCCTGACCGGCAATGGTGTTAACCGGCCCAAGGGGCTGCTGACCTATGCGACCACGAACCAGAATGATGCGGCGCGACCCTTTGGTACGATCCAGCATGTCGCATCGGGCGTGGCGGGGGCGTTTCCGGCGGCGAGCCCGCAGGACAAGCTCGTCGATCTGGTCCACGCGCTGCGCCGTCCCTATCGCCAGGGTGCGACCTGGGTGATGAACAGCGACACGCTGGGGCGCATCCGCAAGCTGAAAACGAGCGACGGCGCGTTTATCTGGCAGCCGGGGCTGGTCGAGGGGCAGGCCGCGACGTTGCTGGGCTATCCGGTGGTCGAGGCCGAGGATATGCCCGACATTGCCGCCGACAGCCTGTCGATTGCGTTCGGCAATTTCCGCGAAGCTTATGTGATCGCTGATCGCGGCGAGACGGCGATCTTGCGCGATCCGTTCAGCAACAAGCCGTTCGTGCATTTCTATGCGACCAAGCGCGTCGGCGGCGCGCTGGCGAACAGCGAGGCGGTGAAGCTGATGAAGTTCGCGGTGAGCTGATGTGCTCCCCCTCCCCTTCAGGGGAGGGGGCTGGGGGGTGGGGATTGTCGGCAGGGCGCTTGGTCGACAGACCCCACCCCAACCCCTCCCCTGAAGGGGAGGGGCTTGTTGTGCCGGGAGCATGGCGATGAATATGATTACAATCGAGGCCGGCGCTTTGCCGGTGTCGCTGGCCGAGGCGCGGGAGTGGTTGCGGCTCGGGCCGACGACCGAGGACGGGGTGGTGATGGCGCTGATCCGGGCCGCTTCGGCGCATTGCGAACTGGTGACGGGGCGAATGCTGGTGGTGCGCGAGGTTGCCGAGGAGCGGGCGGTGGGCGCGGACTGGCTGCGGCTGGCGCGGGGGCCGGTGCAGGACGTGCTCGATGTGGCGCTGCGCAGCGAGGGGGCTCTGCCGGTGGTGCTGGCGCGCGCGGCCTGGGAAATGCGCGCCGAGGATGATGGCGCGGTGGCGGTGCGGGTGCTGGAGCCCGGCGAAGCGGCGAGCGTGGTGGTGCGCTATCGCGCCGGGCTGGCGGTGGATGCGGCAGCAGTGCCCGATGCGCTGAAGCAGGGGATGCTGCGGTTGATCCAGCATTTTTATGCCGCGCGCGATGATGGAGCGGCGGCGGTGCCCAATATTGTCATGGCGCTGTGGACGCCGTGGCGGCGGGTGTCGCTGTGAGCGCGGAGGCGGCGGTCGCGGCGCGGCTTGCGGCGCGCCTACGCGCTGATGCGGCGTTGATGGGGCGCGTCCATGCGGTGCATGAGGGGCCGGCGGCGCGGGCGACTTTGCCGTTTGTCGCGATTGGGCCGCTGGGGGTGAGCGACTGGGGGACCAAGGATCGGGCCGGGGCCGAGGTGCTCGCGCGGGTAACGTGGACGGCGCCCGATGGGCCCGGCGATGGGCTGGTCGGGGCGCGGATCGCCGCAGCGGTGGCGGGGATGCGCGGGGTTCAGGACGGGTGGGAGCTGGTTAGTGCGCGGCTGCTGCGCTCACGCGGCGAGCATGACAAGACCGGTCGCTGGGTCCAGGCGTTTGAGGTGCGGGTGCGGTGTTTGGTCCTCTAATAACCGTTCGCCTCGAGCGACGTCGAGAGGCTCATCGGGGTAGCGCTGCCCTTCAGGGTGTTTCGACTTCGCGCGGCACGAACGGGAATTGAGGGGACTCAATCCTTGGGCGGCATTGTGTTGGTCGCCGTATAATCCGCGAACTTTTCGGTGAAGCTGGCGATGTAATCTTCGACCTGCATGTCAGCATTTTCCTTGGCGTCGGCGGGTTTGACCCCGTCAGCACGGTCGAGCGCGATGACGGCGGCGTGGAAGGCGGCCTGTTCGGTCGAGCAGGCGCTTTTCACCGCAACGCCGAATTCAGCCTCGGGCATTTTGGCCTCGACCGATTTGTACAAAAAGCCGCGCATGCATTTGAGATATTCGCCGCGCGCCTTGTCCATCGAGGCAGCGGATTGCGCGGCGAGCGCCGCAGCGAGCAGCAAAGTGATTTTCAGCATCTTCGTTCCCCGGTTTCGGGGGTTCGCCCCCCTGTCGATGACATTTTTATGAAGAGGAGATTAGCCGATGGCAATCGAGAATGGCAGTGCCTTCCTGCTCAAAATTTCGGACGGGGCGGTGCCGGTGCCGGCCTATGTGACGGTGGCGGGGCTGCGCACGACGCAAATGTCGGTGAACGGCGAGGCGGTGAATGTCACCACCAAAGACAGCGGCGGGTGGCGCGAGCTGCTGTCGGGCGCAGGCGTGCGATCGGTGTCGGTGTCGGCGGCGGGGATTTTCACCGGGTCGGCGGCGGAAACATCGGTGCGCGCGAAGGCGCTGAGCGGCGGACTTGCCGATTACGAGCTGAGCTTTGAGAGCGGCGAGCGGATGCGCGGCAAGTTCCTGGTGACGCGGCTCGATTATGCCGGGGACTATAATGGCGAGCGGAGTTACGCGCTGAACCTTGAATCCTCCGGCGCGGTGGCGAGCCTGTGAGCGGGGGTGCGAACCCGCTGCGCGGCGAGGCCGAGCTGCGCGTGGCGGGCGCGACATATCGGCTGCGGCCGACGTTCGCGGCGCTGGTGGCGGCCGAGGGCGAGCTGGGGCCGTTGTTTGCGCTGGCCGAGCGCGCGGCGGCGGGCGGGCTGGGGCTCGCTGAGACCGCAGCGCTGTTGTGGCACTGTATCGACGCGCGGCCCGAGGCGCTGACGCGCGAGGCGGTGGGCGAGGCGGTGGCGGGCGCGGGGCTGGTGGCAATGACGCCGGTGCTGCGCAGCGTGCTGATGCAGATTTTGCAGGGGCGGTGAGGGTGAAGCCCCTCCCGCTTGCGGGAGGGGTTGGGGGTGGGTGTGTTGCGGCTGACACAATGCGGCGCTTGCCCACCCCGCTCGACTAAGGCCCGGCTGTGCCGGGCCAAGTCTCACTGCCCCTCCCGCAGGCGGGAGGGGGTTATCGTGATCTTTAGCGACGCCGCCATTCACCTCTGCGGCCTCATGGCGCGCTTCGCAGGGTGGACGCCCGATATTTTCTGGAATGCGACGCCCACCGAGGCCGACATGGTGCTGGGCGGGTGGGGTGAGGGGGGTGACGTTGGGGCGCCACCGCCCCCCGATGCGGCGCTGCGCGCGCAATTGATGGAGATGTTTCCCGATGGCTGATCCGGTGGACGAGCTGGTGGTGCAATTGCGCGCCGACGGCAGCGATTTGCGGCGCGAGGTGGCGGCGCTGAAAGGCGAGCTGGAAGGACCCTTGAGTGCGGGCGCGGCGCGCGCGGGCGATGCGATTGAAAGCGCGCTGAGCCGCGCGGTGCGGACGGGCAAGCTGGGGTTCGACGACCTGCGGCGCGTGGCGGTGGCAGCGCTGGCGGAGATTGCGCGCTCGGCGATAGCGTCGGGGATAGGCGCGATTGGCGGCGGTGGCGGGATTGGCGGTCTGCTGACCAGCGTGCTGACGGGGCTGGCGGGTGCGCCGGGGCGGGCCACGGGCGGCCCGGTGAGCGCGGGGCGCGCCTATCGCGTCGGCGAGCGCGGGCCGGAGCTGTTTGTGCCGACAACGAGCGGGCGGGTTGAGGCCAGCGGTTCGGGCGGCGGGCGCGGGCCGGTGACAATCAATGTGAACGTCCGCGGCGGGATGGAGAGCCCCGAGCGGCTGGCACGGTCCGGACGGCAAGTGGCGCGCGCGGTGCGGCGGGCGATTAGCGAACTGGAGGATTGAGCGATGCCGAAGTATTTCCCCCACCGACATGTTGCCAACCGTTCCCCGGCGAAAGCCGGGGTCCAGCAGGCGTGGTGCGTCGTAGCATGGACCCCGGCTTTCGCCGGGGAGCATTGCCGGCCGCAAAGTGCGAGGCACTGAGATGTTGTGGTCGCTTTGCGAAACGCGAGAAAGTCATCAGACCGCCGATTTCATCCATCGCTTTGACCCGCGGTTCTGGACGGTCAATTTTCCGCGACCGATGCTGGGGTGTGTCGTGGCGACGGCGGCGGATGCGCTGCGCTGTGAGGTGCAGTTCCAGCGGCGCGAGGATTTGTGTGGGTTGGAGTGGGCGAGTGCGGATCAGTGGGATCATCCGCTGCTGGGGTATGAGACTGCGCGCGATTACCGGCGCTGCCAGCTGAAATTTCGGTGGCGGTCGGGCGGGGTCAAGCCGCTGAATGCGGTCTATGGGCCGACGCTGACCATCGAGGGGCGCGATGCCGCGCGGAATCCAAGGACCTGGTATGTGCGGTTGTGGAACTATGCCAGCGGCGCGCCCGAGGATGCGGAAATTGCGCTGGATTTTGGTACGCTGGATGGCGGCTTCCTGTTGCCCGGCGAGGCCGACCCGGTGTTTGCGGGCGATGTCGACCGCATGTTCCTTTCGCTGGTCGCGCCCGATTATGACGGGTCGACCAGGGTGCGCGCGGCGGCCGCGAGCGGGTGGGTGGAACTGAGCGAAATTGTCGCGAGCGGGTCGGGCGCCGTGCTGGAGATTGGCGACACGCGATTGGGCGATCCGGGGGTGGGGATCGCGACGGGCTATGACGATGTATACAATCTGACGCCGCAGCGGGTCATCCGGATGATCGATGCCTTGGGCTATCGCGGTGATGTCATCCACTATGTCGGAATGAGCCATTATCCGCAGCTGGAGCGCGAAGGCGCGGCGCTGGTGGCAGGCACAAGCGGGGGCGTCCTGGCCGGGCCGTGCGCCAGCTGGCATGCCGCGTTTGCGGCAGCAGCCAAGGCGGCGGGGCTGGGGATCATCTGGTCGCTGTCGTTCGAATTGTTCGATGCCTATTGCCGCGCCGGGTGGAAGCAACGCAGCGCCGATGGCGCGCCCGCGCTGACAGGGTGGGTGCCACCGTCGACGTTGCTGTCGCCCGCGGTGCCGGAAGCGATGGCGTATCTGCAGAGTGTGGCGCAGGCCTTTGTTTCGATTGGAGTGGCGGCGGGGTTGCCCGCAAAATTCCAGGTGGGTGAGCCGTGGTGGTGGACCAACAGCGGCGGGCAATTGTGCTGTTATGACGCGGCGACGGTGGCGGCGTTGGGGCCGCTATCGGTGCCGATGGCGGATATCGCCGGGCCGAAGACCGCGGCGCAGATCGCGATGTTGGATGCGCTGGGCGCGCTGCTGAGCGATGCCACGGCGGCGCTGGTCGCGGCGGCGGAAGCTGCGGCGGGGCCGGGCGGGCTGGTGAGCCATATTCTGATCTTTCTGCCCACGGTGCTTGATGCGGCGGCGCCCGAAGCGCGTCGGGCCAATGTGCCGGTCGGTTGGGCCAGCCCGGCGTTCGATGTGCTGCAACTGGAGGATTATGACTGGGTCACGGGCGGGCGGGGAGCCGAGACGGGGCCGGGGACCGCGGCGGTGACGGCGCGGCTGAACTATCCCGTCGCAGAGCAGCAGTATCTGGCGGGTTTTGTACTGAACGCCGCCGACAAGGCGCAGTGGCGGTCGATTGTGGGAGCGGCGGCGGATGCGCGGAAACGCGGGGTAGCGCGCGCGTTCATCTGTGCGTTGCCGCAGGTGGCGCGCGACGGGCTGGTGCTGGGGGCTGATGGGGAGGGT
>VFQM010003392.1_pt1 | contig 10231 bp, 10 predicted proteins | sample 3512391 | NCBI WGS metagenome assembly VFQM01 (sample SAMN10412369, study PRJNA504923) | tailings metagenome | isolation source: Replicate 1 from Balatoc abandoned mine | place: Philippines
ACAGCGCGGCGTTCCGCGAGTTCGCCTGGCGCTTCGTCAACATCATCGCGCGCGCGTTGGTGGAGCTGGGGCAGCGCCCGGACTACATGCTGATCCAGCGGCACGTCATCAACATCGACGCGCTGTTCATCGAGTACGCCCAGCACTACTTCGCCAAGACCGAGCCCAAGGCCTGGGAGGTGATCGTCCAGATCGAGGCCAAGCTCAACGAGAAGAACATCCCGCGCAACATGATCGGGCGCGAGAAGCGCGTGGTGGCGCTGGAACAGTACCTCTCGCAGGCACGCAACTATGACCCAGTGCTGGATGGCCTGCGCTCAGCCGTTCGCTACGACAAGACGTACTTCGACAAGATCGTCGCGAGCCTCTTGCCGCTGCTGGAGAAGCTCACCAGCGGCAAGATCGCGCAGCTCCTGGCCCCGAACTACTCCGACCTGGCTGACCCGCGCCCGATCTTCGACTGGATGCAGATCATCCGTAAGAGGGCCATCGTCTATGTGGGCCTGGATGCGCTCTCCGACGCCGAGGTCGCCGCAGCGGTCGGCAACTCGATGTTCAGTGATCTCGTGTCGGTCGCCGGGCACATCTACAAGCACGGTATCGACGATGGCCTGCCGGGTGCATCGGCCGGTGCGCGCGTGCCGATCAATGTCCACGCCGACGAATTCAATGAGTTGATGGGCGACGAGTTCATTCCATTGATCAACAAGGGCGGCGGTGCCGGCCTGCAAGTCACGGCCTACACGCAGACCCTCTCGGACATCGAGGCCCGCATCGGCAACCGCGCCAAGGCCGGTCAGGTCATCGGCAACTTCAACAACCTGTTCATGCTGCGTGTGCGCGAGACGGCCACTGCTGAACTACTGACCCGGCAACTGCCGAAGGTCGAGGTCTATACGACCACCATCGTCAGCGGCGCGACCGACAGCTCGGACATTCGCGGGGCGACGGACTTCACGTCGAACACGCAGGACCGCATCAGCATGTCCAGCGTGCCGATGGTGGAACCTTCGCACGTCGTTAGCCTGCCCAAGGGGCAGTGCTTTGCGCTGCTGCAGGGCGGTCAGCTTTGGAAAGTGCGCATGCCGCTGCCGGCACCGGACCCGGACGAGGTGATGCCAGCGGACTTGCAGCAACTGGCCGGGTACATGCGCCAGAGCTACAGCGAAGCGACGCAGTGGTGGGAGTTCACCAGCTCCCCGGCCTTGCAGGACACCGGCCTGCCCGACGACCTGCTGGATGACGCCGCTGCGGCCGAACCTTCCGCAGTGGCCACCACTACCGGCGATGGTTTCGGCAACGAGGCCTCGCCATGAAGGACGCCGCCTCGACGGCGCAGCGGGAGCAGAACCAGCGCCAGGGCCTGATCGTCGGCACTATCACCTTGCCGTTCCGGCTGCTCGGGGTGCTGATCGGCTCGCTGCTGTTCTCGATCGTCGTGGAGTGCGTCGGCATGCACCTGTTCTGGAAGGACCAGGGCTGGCGGCACTCGCAGCAGATGTTGCAGTACGAACTTGGGCACCTGTCCAGCCACTTCACGCGCAGCGTGGTCGTGCAGGAGCCGGGGCGCACGGCGCACGAGCTGGTGGACACCGGCTACGAATGGGTGTTCGTGCGTTCCGGGCTGCTGGAGCGCATGAGCCAGACCGCCGAACGCGCCCGCACGCCCAGCCATGGACAGACGCGCAACTTCCGCTACTACATCAGCCAGGTCTATGTCTGGACTGAAAGCTACCTGATCGCCGCTGCCTTCACCACGCTCACGTTCCTGGTGCGCCTGCTGGTGCTGGTGCTCACGTTGCCGCTGATCTTCACCGCGGCGTTCGTCGGCCTGATCGACGGTCTTGTGCGGCGGGACGTGCGCCGGTTCGGCGCAGGCCGGGAATCCGGCTTCATCTACCACCGCGCGAAGGCGAGCCTGATGCCGCTGGCCGTGCTGCCGTGGGTCACGTACCTGGCCTTGCCGATCTCTGTGCATCCACTGCTGATCCTGCTGCCCAGCGCCGCCTTGCTGGGACTGGCCGTGAGCCTGACCGCAGGCAGCTTCAAGAAGTACCTCTAGGCATTCAGCGTCTCTGCAAGACATCCAGCGCGGCATCCAGGGCTGCGACCGCTTCAACAACGACCCGAACGGTGGTTCGGTCGAATTCATGATCACGCTGCGAATCGTGCACGCCGCTGTTGAGGTAACCCCACTCGATGCTTGTGCCGCTGACGTTGAGCAAGGCAACGAGGGCTGCAACCGCCTGCGGCGCGCCGGGGTGCTGCGCCGCGATCCGATCAACCGCTGATCGCAACTTGGCGCACTTGTTGTTCAGCTCCCAGGGTGAACGAGGACCACCCAGCTTGATCTCGATTCGACCATCGGCGCGACGTCCCAGCCATGTCCAGAGACGGTCCGTCAGGCTCTCCAACGCAGGCCGGGCCTGCCGCAGCGCCTCGCGCTTCTCATCGGCCGCCAACGCCTGCTGCGCCAGCAGGACATAATTCTTCGTGGGCGGATCACCGTCGACGCGAAGCTCGTGCTCCCCTTGGTGAGGAAGGAACTTGTAGCGCTTGATGGCGCCAGCGCGCCGGGCGCCCAGCTCCTGCTGGATGCGATGCAGGAATTCCTCGGCGTGCGAGGTGAGGATGACCTGCTTACCGTCGAGCAGGCCATCCTCGAAGAAGGTGCGCCAAATGCCGTCGCGGTGGTCATCGTCGATCGCATTGACGACGTCATCAAAGATGACGACGGGACAACCCTGCGCGATATTTTTGGCGAGCAGTATCGCCAGGCCGAGGCACTTGATGTGCCCCTCGCTGAACACGATCAGCGCGTCGTAACGGACACCCGGCTCCCCAGCGAACTCCACCTCGATCTTGCCGTTCTCGGCCACTGGCAGCCACAGCGCGTGCAGCAGATCGCCGGGCGGGTCGGCCCGGTTGAATGCGTTGTAGAGCTGGCGCGCTTGTTCTCCCAGCCCTTGGAGCAGCACACCTGGAAGTGCGGCAAGGTAGGCCTGAATCTCGGGCAAAAAGCCGTCGTAGGCAACCTTGACCCGCTGGTGGTGCGCCACCACCGCCACTTCCGCAGCAACGGCCTCGATCAGTTCGCGGTTCGCCTCGTCGAACTGGGCGACGGTCTGGCGGGCAGTGGCCAGATCCTGATCGGCCGCCCCCCGCATGGTGCGCAGTCGTTCGACCTCCAACTGGTGCTGCTGTAGGCCATCTCGCTCCTGTGCCAATGCGCCGCGCTGGGCATGCACTTCCCGCGCCTGCGCGTCGACCCCTTCAATGATCTCGGCGATCCGCAGCAGAGCGTTCCAGGCACGCCGATCTCCATCGACCCAGGCACCAAGCCAATTGCCGGCCGCAGTGGGAGGCAGCAGCGGCAGGCCAGCACCCTGTGATTCGGCCGGACAGGCAACGGCACCCGCCGTCACCACGCGGCGCATCTCCTCCCACAGAACTCGGACCGCCTCGCTCAACTGCGTGCGATGTCCGGTCTCCTGCTGTTGGAGGGCAGCCAGTTGAGCAAGCTGCTCCAGGCCCGCGCGTGCCTTCGCGAACGGATCCTGCGCCACAGCGGCCAGTGCAGTTCCACAGGCGGGGCAAGCCGTCGCCCCGTCCGCCAGCGCCAACACGGCCTCGTAGAGCTTCGCGTATGACACCTCGCCGGCGCGGGCGGCAAGCTGCCCGGAGGACGCCCGCCACAGTCCCTGGATCCGATAAGCCTCTGCCAGCAACGCCTGCAGACGGGCCTGCGTCACTTCATAAATGGCAGGCGGGTTGGCGTCCAGTTGTGCCTGGACGTACGGCAGCCGCCCTTGTTGCTGCGGTGTGCCGAGCAGCCAGTCGACGCAGGCCTGGTAGGTCGCGCCAGGCCACATGCGCTGTGCCAAGGCCTGCTCCAGGGCCTCGACCGCAGCAATCTTCTGCGGATAGGCGGCGATCGTCTGCTCGGAGTTCGCCAACTGTACGCGGCGCTGTGCCAGCTGCGCAGCTTGGACACCGGCGAGCATCAGGTCCTGATCAAGCAAAGGGTTGAAGCCCCGCACGAATTCGCTGAACTGGTCCACGCCGAACAGGGTTGCGATCAGTTGCCGCTGGTCGCCCGGCGTCCGCGCGGCGATGCGGGCAAAGTCGTCAAGGCGGTTCTTCTCGATGAAGCAGAAGCGGTATTCGGCTTCATCTGGCTGGACAGCCTGGGGCTGGTCTTCCACCCGGGACGATAGGACAGGCGCGACATGACGGCGCAGGCGAGCGTTGTTGCAGTAGATCCTTTGGTCCACCCGTTTGACTTGCGCCTCGCTGATGGAGCCAAGCATCGCGACTTCCAGTGCCTCGCAGAAGCTGCTTTTGCCAGTGCCGTTCGCACCGTAGACCAGGGTGATGTCATGGCTGAGGTCGAATGTCTCCTGACGCATGAAGCCCCGAAACGGCCCGACGTCGAGCTGATGCAATCTCCCGAGGGCCGGCCCGGCTTCGGGGTCACCCAACTCTCCGTCGAATGCGGCGGGCGTCTGCGCCAGGTGCTCAACAGCCAGTGGTGCGAGGCGCGTGGATCGCCCGCGTCGTGCAGCGCCCACCTCCGCAAGGGGCTGCAGGTGGTCGAGTACCACGCGCGCAAGTCGGCGCACGTCGTCGTGCACCTGCCGCTGCGCCAAGTGCACCAGGAAACGTTGGTATTCCGAATGAATGCTTGCCATGTAGCCCCCTCTACACAGACAGACGCTCTGAGTCGCGTCTTGGTGTTGTTATCTGCCGTCTACAACTCAGTCGCCTGATGATCGCGGCCTATATCTTCATGGCGTGCTGTCGTTCAGCGCGCACGGTGGTCCATGATTAAGCACTCAGCCTTGATAAATTACAGTCCGCCAACACCCACCGAACGCGCCGTCACTTCGTCAGCCACTGACCATAGGCTTCCACGTCGATCATGGGAACGGTTCCACTGAACTGGAGTTGGGCGATCAGCTTGAACAGAAACGCCGTGGCCGGCTTATTTTCGTTGATGTAGCTGTAGTTTTCGCTGGCAGGGTCGTGAAAGAAGTGTCCATGGGCGGCGACGCAACCGACGTCAAGACGCCCATCGGCCAACTCGGCTTTCAGTGCCTTATCCATCGAGGGTCCCAGGGCGGGACTCCATTCGCTCTCGAAGGTGAGCAGGCCGCCGAGTATCGGAATGAGCGGTTTGGCCGGATAAGTTCCACCGGCATGAGGGATAGGCAGGCTCGTGCGGTGCAACCTGCGCACGCTGGCCACTTTCTCCTGCGCATAAGCGACCAACGCGGCATCAGCGGTTTGCTTGGCCTCGAACACGGCATACACGCTTTCGGCAGGGATGATCGTCTCGTTCTCGTAGGTGAAAATGAACGGCGAGTACTGCCGGTCAAACACCACGACGTCGATCTGCTGGCTGAAGTTTCCCAAGCTGTCCACCACGTGCGCCTTGGCCGCTTGGTATCGTTTTGGAAGATACGTGTCCAGCATGCTGATCCAGACGTTTTCACTGGCATCGCCTTTCGTGCCCGGATGCGCGAAGCTCTTGCGCACCACGGACAGGCGCTGCTGGATATCGTCATGCAACGACGACAGCAGTTGGGAAAGCGACCATTGAGACATGCTCTACCTCGATTGGATGGTGGGAGAACCGGGGACTTAGGACAATGGAAACTTCGGTCCAAAAAGCGTGCGCCAGGCACGAAGCGCTTCAAGGTTACGTCCCCGCCGGCTATGGTCGATGGCAACTGCTGCGTCACGACTTGCTTGGGCCAGCAATTCCTGCGCTCGCTGCTTGCGTGCGGCGTCCATGTCGTTGCTGATCGCCGGACCCAAACCTGCAGGATCGAGCCACTCGTCGTGGACGCGGTCTGCGAGCGTGGCGAAGAACGACTGGATCTCGCGATCAAACGAGCCTCCCCAGCCACCGTAGAGGCATTCCAGCGCCATGACCTCAATGAGGAAAGATGGCTTTACCGGCTTGTCAGTACCGTGCTTGGGATTGTTGTTCCAGTACTTCACCATGCGCACGAGACCCTTCCACTCGTTCCCGTAGGCCTGATGCGCCGCCGTTGCTTTCTCCTTGTGGATTTCAGGATCCGTCTTGATCCATTTTCCGGAAGCCGAGTCGGGGATCTCGTATTCGCTTCCCGTGTCGAATGCCGGCACGGCATCCACACTGACCACGCGGTAGTCAGTATTGTCTTCAGCGTCGATGTGCACGCCGAAGTCAACGTTGATCGAACGCGCCTGCTTGCGGACGGCAGCAGCACCATACTTTTCTACCAACGCCGCATGAAAGTCATCCAGCACGACAGACGCGGCCTTGCCGTGATAGTGCTTCTCCGAATCCTTCAGCACGAAGAAGATGTCAATGTCTTTCAGAGGCTTGGTCTTTGTGTATCGCGCATAGGAGCCAGTCAAGAAGCTGCGGGTAATCCCGAACTTGGTCTGCAGGTAGTCCCGCACTTCATTCTGGCGCTGCGAGGCGTTCTTCTGTTCGCGCTCGTTGAGTTCAAGGCGCGATTTGAACTTCCGGAAAGCTTCATCGATCGATAGCATCAGCGCTGCCTCCAATATCCGGCCTGCCCCGCCAGGCCACTGTGTTCGACGGTCGAGCCGAGGCTCTGCTTGACCATCCCATCTGTTGACCGGTAGCTACCCTTGCTCCAGCCGTCCACATCTGGACGTTCTGGCTTCGTGTCGAGCAAGAGCTTGTACTTGGCCTGCGAAGGCAGCAGTCCAGCCTTCTTGATCGCGTATTTCAATTGTTCGGTATCCGTCCAGAAGCTGCCGTCTCCATCCGACCAGCCGTACACGATGTCAATGTCCCATCGAGTGACTAGCTTGTCTGTCGCTGGGTCGTAGACCTCCAGGATGACTTTTCGCAGATCGCCAGTTCCGAGCCAGGTCTTGATCGCGCGCGTGTTGCTCTCCCATCGATCGGCGAAGAACTCGGGATCCAGACCACTGAGCCGGATGATGTCCTTGAGGCTCTTGAGGATGTTGTCCGTCACATACGTGACCGAATGCGTGTACGAGTAGGTGGCGACGGTACTCATGACTTGAGGAACCCTCCAAGGTCGAGCGAAAGCGCCTGTGCACTGGCGGACCGTTCGTCGGTGGCAATGCCCTGGGTCATGTCCCTCGCAGTGATGCGTGTGCTGTGCTTTTTCAGAGACGCCTGAACCCAGGTGAGTTCGTCCTTTGGGCACGGCAGAGACACCGCCCAGTCGCCCTTCAGCGGCTCGAAACCCAGCGCGTCTTCGCTGGCATCGCTGCCATCGATGGCATCCTCGTCGAAAAGGCAGTAGATGCGGGTTCGTGGCCCGTCACAGGTCGCCACGATGGGCGCACCCTTGGGCGCCTGATCGGTGATCAGGCTGGCCGCTACTCCTGCTACCGCTTTGAGTTCCGTGCGAGCGGCACTCTCTTTACCCTGTGTGAGCAGCTCAACAATAGCGTCCCAGGTTTGCAACGCATCGCGATGCGGGCTGCTTCGGAACGTTCGACTGACGACAGTGGTCATCGTTGCTTTCCTCCTTGAAGACGCGCTTGCTTGGCTTGGCCGATCGCACTGCGCAGATGATCGATCGACAACTTGTTGGGATCGATTGCCACTTGGGGATCTGCGGCAAGCGCGTTTGCTACCACCTTTCGGATGGCGCGGCCGTCCAGCCCCACGCATTCGCCGACGCAAGCGTCGAACTGGGCCCCCGAGGCAATTTTGCCGATGTGCGGAAAGGTCTTGGCCAGCCCCTTCAAACACTCAATGAGTATCTGTTTGCATGCCTCTTTGCCCGGCAACGGCACCTCCATCACCATGTCGCAACGAGACATGAAGGCGCTGTCGACCGCTTGCGGGAAATTACTGGTGGCCACGAACAACAGATGCGGGTGTTGCTCGGCAAGGATGTCCAACTGAACCAGCACCGCGTCTGTCGCACGATGGACGTCGACGGGATTGGCCTCCAGGCTGAGCTTCGATCGGTCCGCTGCAAGAGTCTCAACTTCGTCGAGCAGCACGATGGTAGGCCCCACCGCGGCAGCTTCGGCGATAGATTGCGAGAAGAGTTCCGCCACTGCGCGCTGTGTCTTTCCCATCGCAGAACTGGTCAGCGTATGAGGATCGACTTCAAGCAAACGAAACTTCCCCGAAGGGAACGATTCCGCCACGCGGTGCGCCAGGCCGCGCGCCAATGATGTCTTTCCCGTCCCCGGTGGTCCCACCAGCAGAATCACACCATGCAGCGGCAACACCGTGCGCTCCACCTTGGGTCGTACCGTGAAGTTGACGATCGCCTGAGAGAGCAGTTGCTTCTTGCGCGCCTCGTCCATCACGATTGAATCCCACAGCGCGCCCAGCGAGGCGTCCGGCAGCTTCCAGCTTCGGTGGATGCCTTTCGGCAGGGATACATCCGTCGGGGGATTCTTGGTCATCCGTGTGTCTCAACAGGTCAGAGGATGGTGCGGTAGCCGGCAAGTACCTTGGTGGTCTGGACCAGGCCTTGGCGCAGCAAGATATCGAGATAGCGATCGACGTCGATCGTCGGGTTCCTAAGTTGGGCGCGCTGGCGCTGTGCGGCCGAGACGACTGCAGCCGCATCCAGATCCAGCAAGTTGTCCACGAACTCATCCGGGTGCTGCGATTCGACGCCATAGGGCGCCAGCAGCTCATTCGGGAAATCTCGCTGGTTGAATGTCACGATCACACTCGCCCCACAGCGAATGGCGGCGGCCAGCACGTGGCGGTCGTCCGGATCGGGCAAGGTCAGACCAGCCGCGAGCGATTCGTACCCTTCTACCAATCCATCGGGGATGGCACGATCCATCAGGTCAGACGTTCGGTCGACTTGCGCCTTGGTGAGATCGGGCCGATTGATCAGCAGGTTGCGTTTCCACTCCTCGTGAATGGTTTGGCTCCAGCGCGCTCGGAACCGACCGGACAGCCCCAGCCACATCAAGAAGTCCCGCAGCGGCGCGGGATATAGAACGCATGCGTCATAGACGGCCGTGAAGGGGGAATGCCTCATTCGTACCCCATTCCCAATTCTTGCGACTGCTGGGTGAGTTCAGCCATCGCCTGCTCGCTGGCGCGCTCACGCGCCTCCTTGTACTGCATCAGGTCGGCAAACCTCACCCGGCGGTGCTTGCCAGTCCGATGAAACGCCAACACCCCATCTTCGAGCAGCTTGACGAAATGCGGACGGGACACGTTGAGCAAGTCCGCGGCCTCCTGTGTTGTCAGCTCCGCATGGACAGGCACCACCTTCACAGCATTGCCGTCGGCCAGTTCGGCCAAGATGTCCACCAACAAACGCAAAGCCGAGGTCGGCAGCTCGACTTGGTGCGCCTGCTTCTGGTCATCGAAAATCTGGATGTGCTGAGTTTCAAACTGCGTCGCTAGATAGGCAGCCAAGGCGCGTTGCCCCTGCACGGCTGCCTTCACCTCACCCTCGGCGGGCAGAGTCATCTTGGATTGGGCAGTAACGGTCATGGGTATCTCCTGGGCGAAAACGGGTTGCGAGCCACATCTTAGTCGAAATAAACGAAAAGCGCAATAAACGAAACGGGGCACCGATCTCGGCCGTTCGGCCGCCGTCATTCGCCTCCGCTTCAATAGGGGAACGAGCCAGTTCGGATTGTTTGCGGCCTAAAACACCGCTGATCTCCAGGATCTGGCCATTGCTGATCACACAGGAATGGCGCGATGTTGGCTCCGATCTGGCAGCGCGCCGCGCATCGCGGCGTGCCCACTTTTCTCGTGACGGCCCTGCTGCTGGGTCAGTCCCCGATGGCGTTGGCCGAGTCCCCCGCACAGCGCCAGGAGCTGGCGGCCGCACTGCGCCAGCTCGATGCGCTGGAGCGCACCGTCGCCGACAGCGCAGCGCACGCCCCCATCCGGCCGGGCGAGCGCTACCACTTCGATTACCCGCGGCTGCTGGCTGACCTGGCGCGCGTGCGCACCGGCATCCAGGCCCATCTGACACCTTCGCGTGCCCAGCCGCGCGACCTAGACGAACTGGCCGGCGACTACCGCACCGAGCGGGTCACCCTGCCCGCCCCGACGACTTCTGCGGAAGGCAAGCCATGAACGGCGCCCAGGTCTCGGCATTTCAAGCCAACAGCGGCATCGCGCCTTCGGCGATGGCGACCGTCCTGGTCGGCGTCGTGTTCGCGGTCCTGCTCGTGTGGGGCGTCTGGGCCATCCGAACGGCCTACGTGGGGTGGTCCGAGAGCCGCCTCA
>VFQM010003395.1_pt1 | contig 10227 bp, 8 predicted proteins | sample 3512391 | NCBI WGS metagenome assembly VFQM01 (sample SAMN10412369, study PRJNA504923) | tailings metagenome | isolation source: Replicate 1 from Balatoc abandoned mine | place: Philippines
CCACCCAGCTCAACACGCCGGGGCCGGCGCTGGCCTGCCTCGACGGCGTGCATGCGATGACCGACGTCACCGGCTTCGGTCTCGCCGGCCACCTGCTCGAAATCTGCAAGGCCTCGAAGGTCGTTGCCACCCTCGATTTCCCGGCGCTGCCGCTGCTGCCGAACGTGCTCGACTATGCCCGGGCCGGCTTCGTCACCGGCGCCTCGACGCGCAACCTGCAGAGCTACGGCCAGCTGCTCACCGTTGCCGACCGCCTCGGCGAGGCCGAGAGGATGCTGCTCGCCGACCCGCAGACCAGCGGCGGCCTGCTCGTTTCCTGTTCGCCGGAAGTGGTGACCGAAGTCCTCTCGATCTTCCTGCAGCAGGGCTTCGAACATGCGACCGTGGTCGGCGAGGTGATCGAAGGTCTGCCGCGGGTCGTCGTCTCCTGAGGCATCGCCGGCAGCAGCCGGCTGCACCCGTCCCGGACCGGCGCCGCCGTTGCTGCTCCGTCCGTTTTGTCCCGTCTTGACGTATTGATTACATGTTCCGTCTCCCGCCTGCCCGCATCGCAATCATCGTCCTGCTGCTGATCGCCATGATCGCCACGGTCGTCGTCGATCGTCGCTTCCATGTCTTCGACCGCGTCTGGTTCGCCTTCCAGAGCTGGCGCCAGGCTGCCGACTGGCAGACGCGTTCGTTGTGGCTGCCGGATTATCACGTCGTCGTCGAGGCGCGGCCGATCGAGGGCGTCGAGAACATCTCGGCGCTGACCTACGACCCGGACCGCAAGACGCTGTTCACCGTCACCAACCAGAACGCCGAGCTGATCGAACTCTCGCTCGACGGTCGCATCCTGCGCCGCATCACACTTTCCGGCTTCGGCGATGCCGAGGCGGTCGAGTACATCAGCCGCGGCCTCTACGTGATCAGCGACGAACGCCGCCAGCGCCTGTTCAAGGTCCGCATCGACGATGAAACGACCGTGCTCGATGCCGCTGCAGCCAAGTTCCTCTCGCTCGGCATCGGCCTCAGCGGCAATACCGGCTTCGAAGGGCTGGCCTGGGACCCCGACGGTGGCCGCCTGTTCGTGGCCAAGGAAAAGCCGGTGCGCATCTTCGAGATCCGCGGTTTTCCGGAAACGGACGGCGGGCAGGGTTTCGCCGTCGACGTCAGCGACAATCCGAAACGCGATCGCGGCCTCTTCGTCCGTGACATCTCCAGCCTCCAGTACGACAGCCGGACCGGCCATCTGCTGGCCCTTTCCGACGAGTCGCGGATGGTTCTCGAACTCGACGTCGACGGCGTACCGATCAGCACGCTGTCGCTGCGCAGCGGCAGCAGCGGTCTGAAGAAAAGTGTGCCGCAGGCGGAAGGGGTGGCCATGGACCCGGCCGGCACCCTCTATCTGGTCAGCGAGCCGAATCTCTTCTACGTCTTCAGGAAGCCGTCGTTCACGCCTCGCTGACGAGGCTCCAGTGGTTGTCGAGCGCCATCGGCTGCGGCCAGGGCAGGATCACCGGTTTCAGCGTCGGGTGGCTGCGCACCAGCCCGAGCGCGGTCGCCACCAGCACGCCACCGCCGCCTTGTCCTTCCTTGCCGCCTTGCCAGGAGGCCAGCGCGTAGGCTTCCTCCATCTTCACGACGGGTGTCATGCGATCACCGGCCGATGGATGCCACAGCTGGGCGAGGCCGACCTGATTGCTCGACAGCACGAAGCCGCCGTTCCAGGCGGCGGCGATGTCTCCCGCGTAACCGATGCCGTCGTTGGCGCGCGTCGGCGCAAACAGCCGGTCGCCATCGAGCACCGCCAGGATGGGGGCGCGCGAGCGTTCCTCCGGCCGGGTGTGTTCGGCCTGAATGGCCACGCCGAGATAGGCGTCGTGGTCGACCGGCGAGTGGCTCCAGGCCAGATGCCGCAGCGAGAGGCGTGCATCGGCGAGCTTCCACTGGCGCAGCAGCTTGCCGCTCGCGGTGTCGAGCCGGGTGAGCGAGGAGTCCATCCGGTCGAGCTCGTGTTTCTTGTCGTCGAGCGTTCGCGGCACGCCGCCGTTGGCGATGATCAGGTTGCCGGTATGGTCGAGCACCAGCTGGTGCGGATCGATGCCATGCGTGTCCCACTCGTCGAGCTTCTGCAAGGTCTTCAGGTCGCGCACGCCGATCCGGCCGCGGCCGCTGGCGTGATCGGTTTCCGTGGTCAGCAGGACTTCGCCGTCGCGGGCAGCAATGGCGTGGCCGCAGAAGCGCAGCGACGATGCTTCCGTCTGCGCTGCCTGCTGCACGATCCGGCCATCGGCATCGCAGCGGATCAGCCAGGTGCCCGGTCGGGCAGCTACCACCAGCATGCCGCCGCCGGCTTCCGGCAGCAGGCCGTGCGGTCGGGACGGCAGCTGGATGGCGTGGCGGATTTCCAGCTTTTTTTCCTCCCAGTCGGCCTGCAGCGTGCCGGCAAAATAGGGACCGCCCTTGTTCGGGCCACGCCAGGCGGCGGCCAGTGTGGCCTGGCGTGGTGTGTTGCCGGCCAGCGCCAGAGCGGGCAGGGTGCCGCCGGCGATGCCGGCGGCCAATGCGAGCAAGAAGTGTCTGCGGTTCGTGGTCATGATCGGTTGCCCTCGCCTCAGAATTTCAGTTCGCCGGTCAGGATCGCGGCGCGGCGCGCTCCCGGTACGATGAAGCCGCCGTTGTCGTAGATGGCGTCGTAATAAAGCTTGTCGAACACGTTCTTGATGTTCAGTCGAACTGCCCAGCTGCTTTCCTCGTAGGCGAGCATGGCGTCGACGCGCTGGTAGGCCGGGGCCGTGTTCGGCGTGAATTTCCCGTTAACGAACGCCGTGCTCGTCGCCGCCTGCGGCTGGTAGCCGATGCGCTTGCCCTTGGCTTCGATGCCGCCGCCGATCTTCCAGTTTCCGGTCAGCCGGTAGGTCGTCCACAGGTTGAAGGTGTAGACCGGTGCATTGCGGGCACGCTCGCCGACGAGGCGGGGATCGCCGCGCGTGATGGCGCCGGTACCGGCGTTCACGTTCTCGGCGACCTCAAGAATCCTGGCGTCCATCAGCGCCAGACCGGAGAAGACTTCCCAGCGGTCGCTGAGGCGTCCGGCGACTTCGACCTCGAAGCCATCGGTACGGCGCTTTTTGGTCAGGATGGCCGCCGTCGATTCGAGGTCGGTACTCCGCTCCCAGTCCTTGTTGGCGCGGTAGAGCGCGGTGCGCAGCGCGAGGTCGCCACCGAAGAGCAGCCACTTGGCACCGATCTCGGTGACCTGGCTGCGTTCGGCCGGCTGCGGTTTCACCGTCAGCTGGTAGAGGTCGGCGGTCGGGCTGAACGAGTCGCTCCAGCCGATGTAGTAGTGCGATTCTTCCGCGGGATGCCAGGAGAGCGCGGCGCGTGTGCTCCACTCGCCGTACTTGAGGCTGGGCGAGGTGGTGCTGGAGTAGTTTGCATCCATCTCGTCGCGGCGGACGCCGAGGGTGGCCTTCCACTGCGGGATGAACTCGACGGTGTCCTGCACGTAGAGTGCGTAGGAGTCGCTGTTGAACTTCGTCGGCGCACCGCTGGCTTCCTTGTAGGGCAGGAACACTGGCGGGTTGGCACTCGTCGTCCCGCCAAAGTTCCGCAGCCCGTGGCGGAAGCTGTCCTCCTTCAGGTATTCCATTCCGGCAAGGAATTCGTGACCCATGCTGCCCGTCTTGAAGCGCGTCGAGTAGTCGGATTGCAGCGTGACTGTCTCGTAATCCATGGAGCGGGTCTTTGCACTGCCTGCGCTGCCGCTTCACGCATTGGCTCTCGGCGCGAGCGTTGCACTTGGTGCCTGGGCCCAGTAGCTGCGCTGGTAGTCGGCGACGCGCAGCTGCGTGCGCAGCATCGTTTCCGGGGCGAAGTGGTACTCGTTGACCAGCGTCGTGATCGTCGTGTCGCTGTTGTCGAAGGTCTTGTCGGTGCCCCACCACGAACGCGACGCGAAGCGTTCGCCCGGGCGCCGGGTCGCGTTGTCGAACGAGATGCCGTAGTCGGGGTTGTCGCGAGTCCGCAGGTAATAGTGGTTGAGCCAGAAGCGGTTGTGCGAGTTCTGATTGAGCGCCAGGCTGATTGCCGCACCCTTGCGGTGCACTTCCGGCTCGTCGCCGTTCGCCGTGTTCTCCCGCCAGCTGCCTTCGTCGCGGTTCAGCAGGTTCACGCGCAGGCCGGTGTCGGCATTGAAGCGCTTGTTCAGGTCTGCCGTCACTTCGCGGTAGCCGTCGGTGCCGATGCTGCCGGTCAGCTTGTGCCGGTCGATCTGCAGCGGCGTCTTGCTCACCTGGTTGATGACGCCTCCGGCCTGGCCGCGGCCGAAGAGCATTGCACCGGCGCCGCGCAGGACATCGACCTGCTCGACGTTGAAGGTTTCGCGGTTGTACTGCGCGGTATCGCGAATGCCGTCGAGGTAGATGTCGCCAAAGGTGTAGAAGCCGCGCAGGTTCATGTTGTCGCCGGAGCGCCCGCCTTCGGCTGCGTTGAAGCTGACGCCGGAGACGTTGCGCATCGCCTCGCTCAGCGAGCCGACCTGCTGCTGTTCCATCAGCGCATTGGTGACGGTGGTGATGGCCTGCGGGATCTGGTGCGGGTCCTGCACGATCTTGCCGACGCGCGTTCGTGTCGCGAGGTAGCGTCGGTCTGCGTCTCTGCCGTGTCGGTGACGATGACCGGCGCCATCGTCTGTTCGCCAGCGCTCTGCGCACCGGCGCCGAAGGAAACGGCCATCAGCGCTGCCAGCGGCAGCAGGCGGGGAAGGGTGAGCGAACGTCGGCTGGAAGGCGGCGTGGTGGCCTGACGCGATGCATCAGCTGGCATACAAATCTCCGTGGGGTGAGGTTTGGTGGCTGGCTGAACGGCATGGCGTCTGGCTGGCTGGTTCGGGGGGCGCGCCGCGCGATTATGGTTGCGGGGCCGGTGTTCAAATTGAGAACGGTTCGCATTATACAAAAATAACGAAAAGTGGCAAGTGCCTGTTGCATCGACTATTTTCTTTTTTGTTGATAAGAATGGATCGCATCTTCTTGACTTGTCGTTTGGTATTGATGAGAATCATTCTTGATAACGGTTTTGACCAGGTACCCGGTGTCTGCCGGGTACTTCCAGCCAGCCCAGCCAGCGCGGCCTGTGAATTCCGCGCGGCAGCCAGCCAGCAATCGACTCTGCGGAGGCAGCATGGTTTTTACATCGAGCAAGACAATCGGCAGCGAGCCGGGACGGTTCCCCGATCTCAACGCGACGCACGACGGCAGCAATGCCGGGGATAGTCTGCCGGTCAGCATCGGCATCGCGGCCGGGCTGCTCTGGCTCGCCCTGACGCTGGCCTGAGGAGATGGCCATGCCGACGAATGACTTGTGGGCCGGGCTGCTCAGCCAGCTGCTGATCCACCAGGAAACCGGTTGCCCCCATTCGGCGCGACACGCGATCCGCCTGCTCGACCAGTTGTGCGAGTCGGAGGGGCTCGATCCGGATGTGCAGCGCCTGTGCGAACGTGCCAGCTTCCGCCTCGGCCAGCGCTGGCAGCGCGGGTCATCGCCTCCCGGCGGAATGCATCTATAATCCCCCGGTCAGTCAGCAGCTTGTCTCCCGCGGGGTCGGCTTGAAGGATTCGATCTCATCGGAGGCATGCCGCCTGCCGACGATAATCAAAAGAATCGATCAACCGGTTGCAGTTGGGGGGGGAGCAATGCTGAACAACCTGAAAATCGGCGTCCGTCTGGGCGCCCTCATCGCCATCGTTCTGGCGTTTCTCGTCGCGATCTCCGTCTTCGCGCTGCAAAGCCTGAAGACGTCGCGCGCCGATCTCTATGTCACCAATCACGAAAAGCTGGAGCCGGTCGGGCTTTCCGGACGGGTCCAGCTCCTGCTGACCAACACGCAGCTGCAGAGCTTGCTGGCGATGCAGCACGACCCGAAGTCGGAATTCGCCAAGCTGCACGACCATCCGGCGACGGTGCATTTCGACGCCATCAAGAAGGCGCAGGAAGACCTGGCCGAGACCCTGCGCAAGATTCGCGCACGCGACAACATAGCTGCCGAGGAACTGAAGCTTCTCGCCGACGTCGACAAGACAGTGGCGGCCTATCTGGACGAAGGCCTCAGGCCGACGGTGAAGCTCATGCTGGAGGGAGATTTCTACCAGGCGAACATGATGCTGCTGCGGCAGATGAACCCGAAGGCGCGCGCCTTCCAGGAGGCCAGCGGCAAGCTCAATGCCTATTACGACAGCAGCTCGCGGGCACTTTTCAATACCGCCGATGCCCGCACCAATCAGGCCCAGAGCATTTCGCTGCTGCTCGGCGGGCTGGCCTTTGCAGTTGCCTTCCTGCTGGGCTTCCTGGTCATGCGCAGCATCACCCGTCCGGTCGGCCAGGTCGTCGACGCCGCCAGGAAGATGGCGGTCGGCGACTTCAACTTCAAGCTTGAAAGCGACGCCAAGGACGAAGTCGGCGAAGTCGTCCGCGCCGTCGGCGCCGTCCGCCAGTCCGTCGCCAACATGAGCGCCGACGCCGAGCTGCTGGTCAAGGCCGCCGTCGAAGGCCGCCTCGCCACCCGCGCCGACGCCAGCAAGCATCAGGGCGACTTCCAGAAGATCGTCTCCGGCGTCAACCAGACGCTGGACGCCGTCATCGGCCCGCTGAACGTCGCCGCCAACTACGTCGACCGCATCTCCAGCGGCGACATCCCGCCGAAGATCACCGACAACTACAACGGCGACTTCAACACCATCAAGAACAACCTCAACCAGGCCATCGACGCCATCAACAAACTGGTGGCCGACGCCAACATGCTCTCCGTCGCCGCCGTCGAAGGCCGCCTCGCCACCCGTGCCGACGCCAGCCAGCACGAAGGCGACTTCCGCAAGATCGTCGAAGGCGTCAATGCGACGCTCGACGCCGTCATCGGCCCGCTGAACGTTGCCGCCAACTACGTCGACCGCATCTCCAAGGGCGACATCCCGCAGAAGATCAGCGACAGCTACAACGGCGACTTCAACACCATCAAGAACAACCTCAACACCTGCATCGACGCCGTCAACGAACTTGTTGCCGACGCCAACATGCTCTCCGCCGCTGCCGTCGCCGGCAAGCTCGACACCCGCGCCGACGCCGGCAAGCACCAGGGCGACTTCCGCAAGATCGTCCAGGGCGTCAACGACACCCTGGATGCCGTCGTCAGCCCGATCCAGGACGTCCAGCGCGTCATGGGCGCCATGGAACAGGGCGACATGACCCAGACCATCACCAAGGCCTACCAGGGCGACTTCGCCACGCTCAAGGACGCGATCAACAACACCATCGCCAAGCTCTCCGACACCATCGCCCAGATCATCACCGCCGCCGACGCCCTCTCCGACGCCTCCGGCCAGGTCTCGGCGACAGCGCAGTCGCTCAGCCAGTCCTCCTCCGAGCAGGCCGCCTCCGTCGAAGAGACCACCGCCAGCCTCGAACAGATGACCGCCTCCGTCTCCCAGAACACCGAGAACGCCAAGGTCACCGACAACATGGCCTCCAAGGCCGCCAAGGAAGCCGGCGAAGGCGGCGAAGCCGTCGGCAAGACGGTGGACGCCATGAAGTCCATCGCCGACAAGATCGGCATCATCGACGACATCGCCTACCAGACCAACCTGCTGGCGCTCAACGCCGCCATCGAAGCCGCCCGCGCCGGCGAACACGGCAAGGGCTTCGCCGTCGTCGCCGCGGAAGTGCGCAAGCTCGCCGAACGCAGCCAGGTCGCCGCGCAGGAAATCGGCGAACTCGCCGGCTCCAGCGTCAAGATGGCCGAACGCGCCGGCAACCTGCTCGAAGAGATGGTCCCCTCCATCCAGAAGACCTCCGACCTCGTGCAGGAGATCGCCTCCGCCAGCCAGGAACAATCCTCCGGCGTCGCCCAGATCAACAACGCCATGGGCCAGCTGAACAAGGCCACGCAGCAGAACGCCTCGGCCTCCGAGGAACTGGCCGCCACCGCCGAGGAACTGGGCGGGCAGGCCGGGCAGCTGCAGCAGCTGATGGGCTTCTTCAGTACCGACAACAGTGCCAGGAGGGCAGGGGGCATGAGCGGTAGAGCGTCGCCGCCGGCCGCCGCCTCCAGCCGCACCCCTGTCGCGCGCAAGGCGGCAGCATCATCTTTCGCATCGCTCGGGATCACCGACGATGTCGATTTCGAAAAATTCTGAGTTGGGGGACCCGCAATGACCCAGACCGCATCCGTCCCGGTGAAGGCCAAGCCCGGCGCTGTAGCCGCCGCAGCAACTGCCGACGATTCGCCGCAGCAGTACCTGACCTTCCTGCTCAACGGCGAGATGTTCGCCGTCGCCATCCTCAACGTGAAGGAGATCATCGAGTACGGCACGGTGACCGAGATTCCGATGATGCCGGGCTTCATCCGCGGCGTGATCAATCTGCGTGGCAGCGTCGTGCCGGTGATCGACCTCTCCTGCCGCTTCGGCGGCAAGCCCACCGAAGTGGCGCGGCGCACCTGCATCGTGATCATCGAACTGAACGAGGGCGACACACGCCAGGACATCGGTGTCGTCGTCGATGCCGTCTCCGAGGTGCTCGAAATTCCCGGCAGCGAGATCGAGCCGGCGCCTGCATTCGGCGCCAGGATACGCACCGATTTCATTGCCGGCATGGGCAAGGTGGACGGGAAATTCGTGATCCTGCTCAACATCGGGCGCGTCCTCTCGATCGAGGAAATCGCCGCCCTGTCGAACATGAGCCAGCGCAGCGAAGGCGCTGCCGAAGCGGATTTGCGTTGAATCTGCGTTGAATCTGCGCAGACCGCGAATCACTTGCATTGATGTCCCGCCAGCATCGGTGGGGCCGCTGAAGAAATCATCACCCTGAGGAGTCAGACGATGACTGCACAAGCAAAAGACCACCCCCTTGGCCTGAAGTCCATCCGCTTGCGCCTGCTGCTGCTGTTCGCCGCGCTGGCCTGCGGTCTGGCCTTCTACCTGATCAAGGAGATCGTCGCCAACATCAATGCCATGCGCGAGGGGCACCAGATCTCGGCGGTGAGCGACGTGGCGGTGGCAGCCAGTGCGCTGGTGCACGAATTGCAGAAGGAGCGCGGCCTCTCGGCCGGCTTCATCGGCTCCGCCGGCGCCAAGTTCTCGGCAGAGCTCGACAAGCAGCGCAAGGATACCGACGACAAGCGCGCCGCCCTTGCCCGCGTGCGCGACTCCCTGGCTGCGGAGGATCTGCCGCCTGCCGTGCGCGATGGCCTGAAGACTGCCGACACGGCGATCGCAAGGCTCGACGAAAGCCGCAAGCAGATTTCGGCGTTGAGCTTCACCGGCCCGCAGTCCTTCGCCTTCTTCACCGGCAGCATCGAACAGTATCTCAACGGTGTCGCGCAGGCAGCGCCCATCCTCAGCCGTGCGGAAATGGTGCGGCAGTTCACCGCTTACGTCATGTTCCTCAACGCCAAGGAACAGGCCGGGCGCGAGCGGGCGACGGTAAACGGCGTGTTTGCCGCCGACAAGCCGATCGATCCGGCGGTGCTGCGTCGCTTCATCGGCATCGTAACCAGCCAGGATGTCTATCTCGCCAACTTCCGCAACTTCGCCGGTCCGGAAAGCCGCGAGGCCCTGAAGCAACTGCTGGAATCGCCATCGAGCGTGAAGACCGCGCAGATGCGGCAGACGGCATTGGAGAAGGCGGGCGAGGGCGGCTTCGCGGTTGCCCCTGCTGACTGGTTCGGCACCATCACCGCCAAGATCGACGCCATGAAGGTGCTGGAAGACTCGCTCGCCAACGGCATTTCCAGCAGCGCCGCCGACCTGTATTCGGCGGCACGTCGCGGACTGACCTTCTCGATCATTTCCGCGCTCGTCGTCACCTCCCTGACCGTGCTCTTCGTCTGGCTGCTCTCGGGCATGCTGCGTGCCGTGCATCGTGCCACCGGTGCCGCGCACCGCATCGCCGCCGGCGACCTGACGACGCTGCCGGAAGTGACCCGCGACGACGAGGTCGGTCAGCTGGAGAATTCCGTCCGCGAGATCCACGAGAACCTGCATGCGATGGTCGAGGACGCCACGCGGCTGGAAGAGGCGGCGATCGCCGGAACGCTCTCCACCCGTGCCGATGCCACGCGCCACCAGGGTGACTTCCGCAAGATCATCGAAGGCGTCAATGCGACGCTCGACGCCGTCATCGGCCCGCTGAACGTTGCCGCCAACTACGTCGACCGCATCTCCAGCGGCGACATCCCGCCGAAGATCACCG
>VFQM010003396.1_pt1 | contig 10221 bp, 6 predicted proteins | sample 3512391 | NCBI WGS metagenome assembly VFQM01 (sample SAMN10412369, study PRJNA504923) | tailings metagenome | isolation source: Replicate 1 from Balatoc abandoned mine | place: Philippines
GCATTCTCAGCCCCACCGGCTATGACAACCCGTGGAGCGTGCAGGTCAGCGGCGGTTACCAATACGCGGCGACGAGCACGCTAACGCTCTCTGTCGATGCGCTCTACAGCCGCTCGCATAATCTGGTGCGGCTGCGCGATCTCAATGCGCCCGCGCCTTTCACGCCCAATCTTGCCAACCTCACCCCCGCCAACATCGCGGCGCTGCGAGCTCTGCCCGATAACGCCGCGCGGTTCGCGCTGGCGCAAAGCCTCGGGCTGGTGCGGTCGCAGGCGGACGCCGATGCCTCGCGCCCGATTGCGCTGGTGCCCGGCGGCACGCGGCAGATCACCGTCTCCGAAACCGCAGGGAGCGCCGAATATGCCGCGCTGATCCTTCAGGCAATCAAAGTGCGGGGGCAGGACGATTACGCCTTCCGCGTCAGCTACACCCTATCGCGCCTGAGGAACGACACCGATGACATCAACTTCCGCGCGGCCGACGGTAACAATTTCGCCGCCGAATGGGGCCCTTCGGCCAATGACCGGCGGCACGTGATCTCGGCCGTCGGCTACCTCTATCCACTCGACGGACTGACGCTGACGGCGGCGGGGCTGTTCCAGTCGGGTCAGCCGGTCAATCTCGTCCCCGATGCGCGGATCTTCGGCACGCAGGACCTCAATGGCGACGGAGCGAGCTTTGGCGAGAACTTCCTCGGCAATTCCGACCGCTACCCGGGCGAGCGTCGCAACAGCGCCCGCTTGCCATGGTCGGCCAGCGTGGATGTGGGCCTGCGCTATGCTCTCGCCGTTCCGGGCGGCAAGCTGGAGGCGAGCGCGGATGTCTTCAACCTGTTCAACGCCAACAACCAGAGCGGTTTTGCCAACGCGGCGACGACATCGAACCAGATCCAGTTCGGCGGCGGCGCGGACTTCGTGCAGAGGAACGCCGGGCCGCCGCGACAATTCCAGTTCGGCCTCGCCTACCGGTTCTGAAGCTGCGGGGCGCGGGTCACGTCACTCGCGCAGCCACTCCGCCGTGATCCGGCCGCGGTGCCCTTCCGGTGCCAGCGCGGCGCGCAGGGCTTCAAGCAACGGCGGGAGGGCCTGCGTGAAGGCATAGGGCGCGTTGACGATGAACAGGCCTGCGCCATTATAGATGCCGGGCTGGTCGGCATCATAGAGCCAGTGCTCGACACTCATGAATTTCGGGATGCCGAGCCGACGCAGCTTGTCCTTCCACACCAGATGCATGGGCCGCTCCTTCAGCGGATACCAGATCACCGTCACGCCGTGCGCCCACTTGCGGTGCGCTGCGGCGAGGGTGGCGGTGATACGGGCGCGCTCGTCCGTCTGTTCGTAAGGCGGATCGACCACCACGAGCCCGCGCGGGGTGCGGGTCGGCAGCATCGCCAGCCATAACTCGTAAGCGTCGCGCTGGTGCACGGCGGCGGGCGTCCCGCGCATCGCGGCACGCAGGGCGGCGATGTCCTCGGGGTGCTTCTCGTTGAGGATCAGCGCATCCTGCTCTCGCAGCAATTGCGCCAGAAAGCGGGGGCTTCCGGGGTAGAGGCGCAGCTCCTCCCCTTCGTTCACCGCGGTCAGGGCGACGCGGTAATCGTCCAGCAGCGGGTTCGCATCGGCAAAGGCCCGCATAACGCCCTGCGCGGCCTCGCCGGTGCGCTGGGCCTGATCGCCGTAGAGGTCATAATGCCCGCAGCCCGCATGCGTGTCGATCACGGTCAGCGCGGAAGGCTTGATCTGCAAGGCCCGCACTAGCGCGATCAGCAGCGCATGTTTTACGACATCGGCGCTGTTGCCGGCGTGGAAGGAATGGCGATAGTTCATACGGAGAGCTCCACGAACGCGCCGGGGACGATACCCGCGACCGTCCAGTCCCCGATCGACCAGCGCACCAGCCGCAAAGTGGGCAGCCCCACCGCCGCCGTCATCCGCCGGACCTGCCGGTTGCGCCCTTCGCGGATGGTGATCTTAAGCCAGCTGTCCGGCACGGACTTGCGCACGCGGATCGGCGGATTGCGCGGCCACAGCTCCGGCGGATCGATACGGGCTGCCTCGGCCGGCAGGGTCATGCCGTCCTTTAGCTGCACCCCCTTGCGCAGGCGGTGCAGCGCCTCTTCCTGCGGATCGCCCTCGACCTGCACCAGATAGGTCTTGGGCAGCTTGAAGCGCGGATCGGCAATGCGCGCCTGACGCTTCCCGTCGTCGGTCAGCAGCAGCAGCCCCTCGCTGTCGCGGTCGAGCCGCCCGGCGGGGTAGACGCCCTTCACCGCGATGAACTCTGACAGGGTCGTGCGCTCCGTGGGCGATCCGCGGTCGGTGAACTGCGACAGAACGCCAAAGGGTTTGTTGAACAGGAGCAGCCGGGCCATTGCCTGCCCATATCGCCCGATCGCGGCGATGTCTTCATGCGCTTGAAGGGGGGGATGCCGTCGGCGGTCAGCTTCACTGCGACCGGGCTGCACCCTGCCGGCCCAGCAAGAGCATCTCGGAGCAAGCTTTCAGGCGGAGCTTAGGAATGGTAATTGAGGTCGGGGAATCTTAGGAGAGGAGAAGGTGACTGAGACGGTCCACGGCATCACTCTCTCCAGCGGCAGCGCAGCCGGGCCGCCGGCCGCTAGAACTCGCTCCAGTCGTCGTCTTGCGCGGCGGCTTGCACGGTTGGCTTGAGCGCGAGATTGCTGCGAACGGCGGGCGCATGAACCGTGCGCACTTCGGCGCGCGGCGGCATGGCGATGGGCGGCTGATAACGCTCGGCAGGCATCGCGGCTTGGCCTGCCGCACCGATCTGGAACGCGCCGACCGTGTCGCGAAGGGTGCTGGCCGCCTGCGCAAGCGAGGATGCGGCGGCGGTCGATTGTTCGGCCATTGCTGCATTCTGCTGGGTAGACCTGTCGAGGTCACCGATCACCGTTTCGATCTGCGACAAGCCTTCGGCCTGTTCGGTGGTTGCGGTGGCAATGGCTTCGATCGATCGGGTCAGCACCGCCACCGCTTCGGCTATTTCGTCGAAAGCGTGCCCGCTCTTGCTCACCAGATCGACGCCTGTTGCAACATGTGCGCTGGTGCCGGTGATCAGCGACTTGATCTCGTCAGCCGCGTCCGAGCACCGCTGGGCCAGAGCGCGGACCTCGCTGGCGACAACGGCGAAGCCCTTGCCGCTCTCACCGGCGCGCGCAGCCTCCACACCCGCGTTCAGCGCGAGCAGATTCGTCTGGAAGGCAATCGAATCGATCACCCCGATGATGTTGGTGATCTGTCCGCTCGATTGCTCGATCTGGCTCATCGCCGTTCCGGCTTCGCTGACGATCTTTGCGCCTTCCACTGCCTTGGCGTTGGTATCGCGGATGGTGCCGCTCGCCTTGCTGGCGGCCTCGCGGGTCTCGCGCACGCGCTGTGCCGCCTGGGTGACGGCAGCGGCGGTTTCCTCAAGACTGGCGGCCTGCTGTTCGGTCCGGCGGGCCAAATCGTCGGATGCTGCGCGGATTTCGCCCGATCCGTTGCTGATCGCGGCCACCCCGGCAATCACCGTGCCGATGGTTTGCTGAAGTTCGGCCACGGTCGAATTGAAATCCGCGGCGACCTTCGCATATTCCGGCGGCAGTTCGACCGGATCGATGTTGAGCCGGCCGCTCGCCATGTGCGACAAGGCCTCGCCGAGCACTTCATTAAGCACATTCACCTTCTTGCTCACGTCCTCGAAATAGGCCGAAAGCGCGATATCCATATCAAGAAGCGAAACCTTGACGAGCGCGGCAATGCAGCGCGCCTCTGCACGCTTCCAGGGGAGCAAAGCTTTCCAGCCGGGCGCGATCATGGCGGTGATCAGATCATCGAGGATCCGGGCGTAGCTCCCGACATACCACTGCGGCTCGAGACCGATGCGCGCATGCACCCCGCCGATGTGCTGCGAACGCTTGAAGAACGTCTCGTCAAGACCCTCATTGAAGGCGCTCATCCAGTGCCGCGCCTGAGCCTTGCGTGCGCGTTCCATGCTCGCTGAGTCGCTGAACTTGCCGGAGAGCCCGGGGCGCCTGCCGATTTCACCGTAGAAGCGATCCAGCGTCGCGGCCATCGCGCGATCGATCGCGGCGCTGACCCCGCGAAACGCCGGATCCTTTGGCTCGAGCCCGTAATAGGCAAGGCGCTCGGTGAGTTCTGATACAGCCATTAGCACTTCCATCGACTAGAGAACCGTCACGCGGCAGCGGACAGGCCCGGCAGGCCATGGCTGTGGGGTTGCAGCCAGTCCCCGGGGAATGCGATCGGGTGGCAGCTATCTTGCCGTCACGTGACAGGCCTAATGTAACGGGAAGCAGCTAATGGCGGGCTTCGCAGACATAGGGTAAATCGCTGATCTCGCGGAAAGGGCGACGCAAGCCTCTCAGGCGGCAGCACACCGGGACCGGACGGAAGCCGGAGATTTCAGAAAGAAGGCGGTGATGGGCATGCGACCCAACGGCACCTTCAAAAGCGAAATCAGGTACTCGCTGCGGGCAGCCGTGCTGGCGGCCCAAGCTTTCTGGCCGTCGCGCTTCCGCTTATCGCAGTACTCTTCGGCAATCGCTGCAAAAGCATTTCCCGCCTCAATCTGGGTACGAAGCTTCTCTCACTGACTCTCGCGCGACAGGACCTTACCCGCTGCAAGTAGTTCCCTAACTTGGTCACGGCGTCTGCGCGCTTCGGCCAGGCCAATGACGGGATAGGTTCCAATCGCGAGCTTCTTCTCGCGGCCTTCAAACCGATACTTGAAACGCCGGAGCTTCCCGTCCTAAGGCTGGATCAGCACGAATAGGCCGAAAGCATCACCCATCTTGTAAGGCTTCGTCGGTGGCTTAGCCCTTCTGATCGCTACGTCCGCCAGAGCCATAAATCCCAACGAGTTCCAGTCGAGTGGCCCCCAGCAACGCCGTATGCAGCGGGAAGAATAGGGACATTCTCGGACGACCGAAGGCTTAATCCCTCAGATTTTCAAGGGTTCTATCGACCTTCCGGGGCTGTTCGAGAAGGGTGGGATGGAGCGGGTGAAGGGAATCGAACCCTCGTCGTAAGCTTGGGAAGCTTCTGCTCTACCATTGAGCTACACCCGCGTGTGCCGGGCGGCTGGCCCCTTGGGGGCGGCGCCTGCAATCAGCGATCCGCCCCTTGCCACGATGTCGGGCGGCTGGTCAACACCACATCTTGCACCGGCCCGCGCAGGGCTATTCGCCGAAACTTGCCTCGATGATGCGGGCGGCGAGCGCCTCGTCCTCTCTGCTGCCAGCCCCTGTGGTTATGGCGACGAGCGGGACAGTCAGTCGGTAGATCATGCCGCCGGGTTCAAAGCGGCGCTCGGCCTGACCGCCCAGTGTGGCGGGCACGATGCTGACCAGCAGGGTGGTCCCGAAACCATCGGCGCGGCCCTGCGGTCCGGCCTGCTGCCCGCCGCGCCCGCCATGTTCGCGCCATTCGAGCGTGAAGCTGTCCTCGTCCGCTTGCCATGTCACCGCGACCCCAAGCGCCTCGTCCGCGCCCAGCCCGTATTTGTGGGTGTTGGTCGCCAGCTCGTACAGCGCAAGGCCGAGATGCTGCGCGGCGGTGGGGCTGACCGAGAGCGGAGGACCGCAGGCGGTGATCCGCGTCCCGTAGGTCTCGCGCGGCACCGTCAGCGCGCTGTCGATCAGCGGGCCGATCTGCGCCCCGGCCTCTCCGCCCCGCGCGACCGAACGGGTGGCCTCGGCCAATGCGCGCAGCCGCCCGAGAAACGGATCGAGAAAATCGCCAATGGTGCTGCAGCCCTTCGCCGATTGCAGCGCCAGCGTGTGCACCACCGACAGCAGGTTGCTGCTGCGGTGCACCGCCTCGCGCGCCTGCACGGCCAGCGCGGTGGTGGCCGCTCCCAGTTCTGTGGTGCGTTCCTCAACCAGCCGGTCGAGCGATGACAGGGTCAGCTTGTGGGCGGCGACTTCCGCCTGGAGGCCGCGGTTCACACCTTCAAGCGCGGCGGGCGATGGCAAGCGCACGATGTCAGGGATCAGGCGGAACAGCATGATCGCGGTCGCCATCGAGGTGACGCCGGTGACCAGCTTCAACCAGCCGACAAAGGGGTAGATCGGCACCCACAGGGTCACGATCATGAACATGTGTGTGAGACCGCACAGCAGGATGAAAGCCGCAAACAGTACCGCCAGCGCCGGCTGCGGCACTTCGCTGCGGCGGCGCAGGACGATGAACAGAGCGATCGGGATCAGCGTGTAGGAAAGGAAGATCAGGAAGTCCGATCCCGCCCAGAGCAGCACCAGCCAGGGTTCCCACAGCAAGCACATGCCATGCGGCATGTATTCGCCGTAATCGACGACGTGCCTCTCCATGCAGATAATCCCTCGCTCAAGTCAGGACGGACCACCCTCATCCGTGTCAGCAATCACGCCTGATTTATAAGCCCCTTATAATTCAGACTGATAGCGGCCACCGAGCCTGCGCAAGAATGAACCAACGCATATCCTGACCAGACGTTAAATAAAACGTCAAGTCAGATTACCATAACGGATCAGAAACATCGCCATAATTCCCTGTAAATAATCTGAGTTACACAATTATTCGTGGGGTCCGCATGATGAAATCTAACCTGCATTAGTGAACTTGCGCTCGCTATGTCAAAAGACAGGTGCCCGGACGACCTCCGGAACCGGATAAATAACGAGTCGCATCGACGCGCCTTCGGTGGCTGTCGAAGGGGGAGTTTTGACAAGGAATTCGAACCGCGCCGGCGAACCGGCGGGGGCGGACCCGGCCCATTATGCGGGCGTTATCGAGCGGACCGGTCTGCTCGAATCGCGGCGGCGTGTGATCGCCTATGGCGGAGCCGTGTTGCTGGCGCTGCTGGCGATCGGCTTGCGGCGCTGGCTTGATGTACTCGGTCCCGAGATCGTGCCCTTCACGCTGTTCTATCCGGTGGTCCTCGCCTGCGCGCTGCTGGGTGGGATCGGCCCCGGGCTGGTCGCGGTGGCGCTGACATCGGCCGCAGCCACGATGTGGTGGATCGAGCCGGTGGGGCTGTTCAGCCTGTCGCCTGTCGGGCTGGTGAACCTTGTCCTGTACCTGCTTTCGAACACCGCGATCATTACCGTCGCCCATCTGCTGCGCACATCCTACCGGCGGCTGCGTCAGAGCGAGGCGCGGCTCAGCCTGTCACAGGACGTCGGCCAGATCGGCATCTGGGATCTCGACCTGAAAACCGGCGGCCTGTGGTGGTCCCCCGCGATGCGGACGCTGACGGGGATTGCCCCTGGCCAGCCGCCCGCCGTTGACGCGATCCTGAGCCGCATCCACCCCGCCGACCGCGAGCGCGTAGAGGTCGCCTTTGATGCCGCACGCTGCGGGCATGACCGCTTCGATGTCGAATTCCGCTTCAACCGCGACGATGGCAGGATGATCTGGCTGGCGGCCCGGGCCGAACTGTTCCGCGACGCGCAGGGGACGCCATCGCGGCTGCTCGGCATCAATTTCGATGCGACCCCGCGGCGCACCATCGAAAGCGAGCGCGACCGCGCCAATTCGCTGCTGCACACCTTCTTCGACAGCCTGCCCGGCGCCGCCTTTGCCAAGGATCGCGAAGGGCGTTATCTGCTCGGCAACCCGATCTTCGCAGAGGCTGTGGGCCACGGGCCGGAGTTCTTCATCGGCAAGACCGATCTGGAAGTGCTGGGCGATGATGAACAGGCGCGCGTGATCATGGCCAACGATCAGTCGATCATCGCCGGTGGGGAAATCCGCCAGCTTGAGGAATCCCTGCTGCGTCCCGATGGGGAACCATCGTTCTGGCTGGCGGTGAAGGCGCCCTTCAAGGATGCGCAAGGCCAGCCTCAGGGCCTGATGGGCATCTCGCTCGATGTCACGGAGATGCGCAAGGCCCAGCAGCGCCTGCGCTTCCTCGCCGACGAGATCGATCACCGCGCCAAGAACCTGCTGGGCGTGGTGCAAGCAATCGTGCGTCTGACCAAGGTGGAGGATGTGGCCGAGTTCAAGGCGGTGCTGACCGGCCGCATCCGTGCGCTGGGCCGCGCTCACGGCCTGCTCGCGGCAAGCCGCTGGGACGGGGTCGATCTGGCCACGCTGGTGCGCGAGGAATTGGCCCCCTTCGACCGCACCGGAGCGGACCCGATCCGCATCGAAGGCCCCTCGCTCATGCTCGCCCCCAATGCCTCGCAGGCGCTGGCGATGGTGCTGCACGAGCTGGCGATCAACGCCGCCCGCTTCGGTGCGCTGTCCGCAGAGGGCGGCAAGCTGGCGGTGACGTGGCAGATCGATTGCCGCGACGGGGCGGCGGCACAGCTCGAACTGGCATGGACCGAGGTCGGCGCCCCCCGCATCGCCGCCCCCGCGGAACACGGCTTCGGCTTCACGGCGATGCTTGGCGCGATCGAACACCAGCTGGCGGGCGATATCGGCTTCGAATGGGGCGAAACCGGCGTCACCTGTCGCATCGCCTTCCCGGTGGAGCGCAATCTGGTCGAAAACCGCCAGAGCGGTGCAACCGCAGGGGCCGCGCCCACCGCTTCCGGCGCGGCGGACAGGCCCGACATTGATCTCACCGGCATGCGCGTGCTGATCGTCGATGACGAGGCACTGATCGCGCTGGGCCTGCGCGATGCGGCGGAGCAGCTGGGCTGCACCGTGATCGGCCCGGCCCATGCCACCGGCACGGCGCTGGCGCTGGTACGGCAGAGGGCGCCCGATCTGGCGATCCTCGACATCAATCTGGCCGGCACCAGCAACGCACCTATCGCCCGCGCGCTGAAAGCACTGGGCATCCCCTTCATCTATTGCACCGGCTATGCCGAGCCCGCTGCGCAGATTGCGCCGGGTCTGGAAGCCGAGGTTATCGCCAAGCCGACAGACCTGCCGGTGCTGGCCGCCGCGCTCAGGCGCGCTGCGGCCGGACGACAGGAGCCGCCGCGCCCCGTCATGCCCGCGCAACCGGTCAGCCGTCGAGCCAGTGGCGGCGTGCAAACCACGCCATCACCGCCAGCCCGATCACCGCGCAGAAACCGACCACGCCCCAGAACGCCCATGGCGCCTGCGCGAAGGGAATTCCTTCGACATTCATGCCGAGCAACCCGGTCACGAAGGTCAGCGGGAGGAAAATGAACGCGGTGACCGCAATCGCCAGGCTGCGCTGGTCGATCATCTCGGCGCGCAGGTCGGTCAGCTGTTCGTGGAGCAGCGCCGCCCGCTCACGCACCGATTCCAGTTCCTCGGCCATGCGCGCGAACCGGTCCGCCGCCTCGCGCAGGTGCATCCGGTCGTCCTTGCCAATCCATTCGAAGGGCAGCTGCGCCATTTCCACCAGCGCATCGCGATCCGGGGCGACGAAGCGCCGCAGCACGATTGCCTGCGATCGGATGGCGGCAATCTTGCGGCGCAGTTCATAGATGTTGCCGCCGTCCAGCATGCCCTCGCAATCGTCGAGTTCATCGCCCAGATCGGCAACCTGCGGATCGAGCTGCGTCGAGATCGCCTGCGCCAGCGCCGCGACAAAATCCCCACCGTCGGTGATCTTCCCAGCGCGCATCAGCGCCTCGACCTTCGCGAGCGCGGCGAGCCGGTGGCGGCTGACCGATGTGACCCGCGCGCCCTCCACCCACACGCGGATCGATACCATCCCGTCGGAATCCTGCATCAGGTCTGCCGCCGTGCCGCGCAGGTTGATGAGCACCGCATCATCGACCTCGTCACAGCGCGGGCGGGTTTCACTGGCGACCAGCGCATTGGCGGCGAGCGGCGGGACGTAATCGGGGACGTCCATCGTCCCGCCGTGGCCGACGCCTTCGGCGTGCAGCCAGACGAAACCGGGCCCGGCGAAGGTCGCAACCTCGGCGGGGCCGATTTCGCTCACCAACCCATCCCGCACCAGCAGGGCTTGCACGGTAAGCGGGCGGGTCTGAGCATCCATCGCGGCGATCTTAGCCCCGCCACACGGCGCGCAGCAAGCGGGGGTTGCGTCAGAAGTATTTCCTGCCGGCGATGTCCGCGCCTTCCGCCAGCGCGGCGAGCTTGGCCCAGACGATTTCCGGATCGAGCGCGTTGCTGCCCGCATGGACCGAGAAGCCGCAATCGACCCCCAGCATAACGCGGTCCGGCCCCAGCAGATCGGCATAGCGCCCGATGCGCTGGGCGATCAGTTCGGGGTGCTCGATATAGGGGCTCTGCGGCTCGACCATGCCGGGGCACAGGATCTTGT
>VFQM010003397.1_pt1 | contig 10217 bp, 7 predicted proteins | sample 3512391 | NCBI WGS metagenome assembly VFQM01 (sample SAMN10412369, study PRJNA504923) | tailings metagenome | isolation source: Replicate 1 from Balatoc abandoned mine | place: Philippines
TTTGGCCAGTGACGTGGCACTACACACCGGATAATTTCCTACTGATGCACCAAAATACTGGGCATAGTCAGAAAAGCGGCGGGCATCATCTGCTGTTGTAAAACGATAGTCGCCAGTCAATGACTCGCTCGGAAGTGGGATGTTGTTTCCGTTACAATCGACAGCTGAACCTGGAACGATATCAAACGTCAGATATGCCGGGTTTGCAACCACGCCTACCGTTGCACCATCAGCAAACATAATGCTTTGTGAAATAGCGAACATGTTTGTGTTCACGCCGACCCCGCCAGCGCTAAAATCGACATGGCTTACCAGATTGTTCCACGCGTTAAAAGCATTTTGGATAGATGGATAATAAAGAACCGTTTTATTGTAAACATCTCGTCGCAATGCGCTGTTTACCAAGAAGTTGTGAATTTTTGCATCTTGGGGTCTGTCACTGTTACAACTTGGTGAGGATACATTTGTTATCAATGCTGTAGGGATGCCTAAAACTTCATCCAAAATCGGTTTGAGCAAATTCGGCTGTGCAGACAATGCCGATTTATAATTATTGTAATGGTAAATATAATTGCTTAGATAATTTTGAAGGCTTGCAGGACTATCGACGCTTACTACATAAGCTCTGTTCGCATCGCGGTCAAAATAGTGATGGTAACGATTGGCTCGTCCTTCGGTCATATCAAACACATAGTGATAACCATAACCAGCGCCTTTTACTGTATTTTTCTCGGTGTTCGAAGAACATCCATCGCACCGAAAGATGCCATCAGCAGAGGCTGTTCCAGCAACTACAACCAATAAAGCACACATATGCTGCATTCTTAACATAGATACTCTCCATAGTATTCAATTTGATCCATTTCTTTGCTACTTCGCAAAGTACTCAAAGCTTGGCACGAGCAACTGAAACATGAGGTAACGTCAAAAAAATATCACACTAATATCACTATCAAGATCGATGAAAATTATGAACTGCTGTTCTGACCAGCTTTACCTTGACCTGAGGTATGCGGGTTCTTTAAGATCAACACCACTTTTCGCCAGAGGCTGCATTTCCTTGGACATACCCAGTCGACCTTCTTTGTTGTAATTCAGTCTGCCGCCTCTCCCCTGTTGTTTTGCCGGGTCAGTTGCAGTCTGACCGGCGTATTGCCACCTCAAAGTATATTCTCGCGCTGTGTCGTCCCGGGATCTTCCGGCTAGATTAACGGAGTCACCTGATGCTGCGGATCTTTACCGTACAACAACAAAAACTGGAACGGCTCGAGCTGCAAAGCGCTGAGCAGGTACAGCAGGCCATTTGGCTGGACTTGCAGGAACCCGATGACGCTGAACGTAGTTTTATCAGCGACCAATTTGGCCAGCAGCTGGCGCTGCGTGCAGAACTGGACGATATCGAAGCCTCGGCACGTTTCTTCGAAGACGAAGACGGCCTGCACGTGCACTCGTTGTTTTTTTATCAGGAAGAACGTGCCGCCACCACCACCGTCGCTTTTACCATTCGCGACGGCCGGCTGTTTACGCTGCGGGAACGCGAACTGCCGGTATTCCGGCTGTACCGGATGCGCGCCCGCAACGCACACCTGCAAAGCAGCAACGCCTTTGAACTGCTGCTGGATTTATTTGAAGTCAAAATCGAACAATTAGCCGACAGTATCGAAGAGATTTCACTGGCGCTGGAAGCCATCAGTCAGGTGATTTTGCAGGGTAAACAAAACGAAGCCTTTCAGGAATCGCTGTCGAAACTGACTGAACTGGAAGACATGAGCTGGAAAGTGCGGCTTTGTCTGATGGATACCCAGCGCGCGATCAGCTTTTTACTGCGTAAAGCGCGCTTACCGGCCGACCAGCTGGAGCAGGCGCGCGACGTACTGCGCGACGTTGAATCGCTGCTGCCACACAATGAATCTTTTTCGCAGCGCGTCAACTTCCTGCTGCAGTCGGCAATGGGTTTTATCAATATTGAACAAAACCGCATTATCAAAATTTTCTCGGTGGTGTCAGTGATTTTCCTGCCACCGACTTTGGTCGCGAGCAGCTACGGCATGAATTTCGCGCATATGCCGGAGCTGAATCTGACCTATGGCTACCCGCTGGCGTTGGGGCTGATGTTACTCGCCGGCATCACGCCTTATCTGTTTTTTAAACGAAAGGGTTGGTTGTAACGGTGTGGGCTGGCAAAAATCGGAAATGGTGCGTTTTGGAACGCACCCTACGTCAAATCTGCATGTAGGGTGTCGTTAAGCGAAGCGCAACGCACCATGAAACGGTGCGTCACCTGTCATCCAAGCGCATTAAAACTTATGTTCGATGCCTACTGCCAGATAATCGGTGTCAGCTTTGTTGAAAAAATCAAAGCTGCTGTACCAGGCGAATAACTTGGTTTCTTTACCGATTTTGTAATCGGCGCCCAGGCTGTAACCGTCGTGATCTTCCAGCGTCTGATACTGTGCTTTTAATTCAAACTTATTCAGCGGATAAGCCGCGTTGACCAGATAGCCGTCTTCTTTTTTGCCACCAGTCATCACTTCCTGCTGATGTAAACCCGCGCCTAATTTGATTTTAGCGACTTTGCCCTGCACAAAAACCCGGCTGCTGTCATAGCCATTGACGTCATTATCCATTGATACAGAGGCAAATATCGGGCTGTCTTTCAGGCTGTCATCGCCGTACATCAGCGCCACAGACTGGCCGTCCTGACCTTTTTCGGAATCTTCCATGATATGGGTGACCAACAAGGAGAAACCGGCAAACTTCGGTGTGATATACACCAGCGAGTTATTCATCCGGTTTTCACCTTTCCACAAGGTTTTGATGTCGGCCTCATAGTCGTTAAACAGGTCCATTTTGCCCTGTGACAACTTCAGCGCCGTATCGTTGCGGCCGGCTTTAATAGTACCCCAGCTGCCAGTCAGACCGATAAACTGGTCACGACCTTTGAGATTTTTTTCGTTGGCTTCATCGGTCAGGTCGACTTCCCATTCCAGCTGATAAATCAGTGTCAGGTCATCTTCCAGTTTGTAATCACCTTTGACGCCAAACCGGGAGGCATTGCTTTTTAATTCAGAGAAACGACCGGCGCCATCATCCGAGCTTTGCGCCGATACGTTGATTTTACCGTACACCGTCAGTGGATCGGCCTGAACAGCACCCACCAGACCCAACAACATGGCAACGACCACAGCTTTTTTTGCGAACATGATTAAATCCTTCTTTTTTATGAAGAACATCATTCTTTGCAACAGTGTGGCTTCAGTATAAACAGTGCCAGCCAATTGCAAGGATTGAAGAGGTAAAAACAGGTATTTTTATGACGCAATGACAGTTTCATGAATTTTTTAAGTATGTTTCATGGCGTTGTCATGTCGGTTGGGTGGCTATTTTATGTCGTATTTATGACAGAATTATGACAGTCATTAATTTTGACCCAACACGGCTTGTCCTTGTGGCAGCTGGCGGCACTGGCCGGTCTTGGCCGCGTGGTCAAAATCGACGCCGGTCCAGAGTAATCGCGGTTGTGGCACAAAAGCCGGACTGGCAAAACTTAGCTTGCTCTGCTGCGACGGATAATGAATATCTGCCAGTTGCAGCATGGTATGAAACGTCTGGCTGGTCAGCAATGGCTGCCGGGCAGCTAGGCTCAGCTGCCGGGTTTTCTCCGGAAACTGCTGGCTGAACAGTTCAGAACCCAACCACAAAGCCCCAACCCGATAATCAAACTCGGTATTGTGGCCGTGGCCGCTTTTATCGCAGTCGCCATCAAAGATATTTTCGCCATGATCAGACACCAATAACAGACTGGCAATGGCCTGCTGTTGCTGCAGCTGCCGGATAAGACCGGCGATAATAAAATCGGTATAAAGCACAGTATTGTCGTAAGCGTTACTTAACAGCTCACGATTGGCTTTGTCGTGCATGCCAATCTTTTGGCCTTTGCCTGAAGGCAAAAAGCGGTCGAAGGCTGGTGGGTAACGGTCGGTATAACTAAAATGACTGCCCAGGGTATGCAGTACAATAAGCTGTTTTTGCTCTTGTTTTGCCAGCACCCGCTGAAAGGCGTCCAGCAAAACTTCATCATAAAAGCCTTCTTTTTTATAGCCAACCGGATTTAAGTACTGCACTTCGTCTGCTTCGCTCGCATGCAAAGCGACCGAAGAGTCATGCACCCCCAATGGGCTTTGGGTGGAAAGCCAGTAAGTACGAAAGCCCGCTTCGCCAAAGGCGGCAACCAAGGATTTTTCGTCAAAAAAATAACTGTGATTGGCCGCCGTTTTACGCGAAATGATCACCGGCACTGACATCCGCGTCCAGGCCCAGGGACTAATCATATCTTTGAAGCTAATCACACCGGGAATACTGGCCAGTTCCGGCGTGGTGGCTCGGGCATAGCCATTGAGCTGCAACCGGTCGGGCCGCAAGGTTTCGCCAATCACCAGTACATAGATTTGCCGCTCACCCAGCACTTCCGGCTGCGCTGCGCCAAACTGAAAATTCCGGCTTTTCACCGCGACTGCACTCAGTGCCTGTTGTTGGACGCGGTATTCATTGCCTGCCAGCAGCAGATTCAGCGGAAAACTCTGATAAAACAAATTGTGACTTTGCGGCAAAGGCCGCCGGCTTAACGCCGTCTGGGTCGCATCTGCTTGCGGGTCAAGCGGATAGTCAATCGCGTACTGTCGCTCCTGCAGCGTCACCCAGCCGAGCCCAACCAGCGTACAACCCCAAATCAGCGGCCGGCAGAACCGTGGCCAGTGCAGCTGTGCGACCAGCAGCACACTGCTGGTCAGGCCAAATAACAATAAAATGCCAAGCAAAGCCGCAAACAACAACCAGCCAATGCCGGACAGATATCCGGCAGCTTCGGCCAAATCAGTTTCAAAGATAATCGCCATCGCATGGGCATCAGTGGCTTTGCCATAAGTCAGCTGATAAAACCATTCCTGCGGCACCAGCAAGGCCAGTGGTAACCACAACCAGACTGAACGCCCGGGTGAGCGCTGCAAAGACAACAGCAGCAATAACAGCATCGTCGCAGGCAGCAGACCCAAACGCAGCCACTGGCTCAGATCCTGCCCGCGTTGCAGCACTAACCACTGCGGCGATAACAACAGCAGCAGTAAACTCAGCAGCAAAACAACGGCCAGTGACTGGCTCTGCGGCAGTTTTTTTATCATGCGGGGTTATGTCCTCGTCACGGCCTGGTGGCGGAATTGGTAGAAATCGGCGGCATTATTCATAAATTCTGTCTGTTACTCAACCAGTTGCCACAGTACTGGTCCGGCACCTCAAATTTGGCGTCGTTTTTCTGCTGAACGGCGCTGGCATTCTGTCATATTTTTATAGTATGGTGCTTGCGACTTAATAAAAACCGGCCACAGGCGGATGCCCGTCATATGCTGGCCTCAGACAAGATCCAAAGGAAGTAGTAACATGCTCGCTCAACCAGTCGCCCTGACCCAGGACCAACACAAAGATCTGCGTATCCTGCCAAAATTCTCCGTTGAAATCCTGGAAAACCGTCACGTCGCGCCATTAATGCTGCAGGAATTCACTGCCGCTGCGCCGTTTTATCCGATTTTCTTCTTAAAAGCCGGCGACGCTGAAGTCTATAACCCGGTAGCCGTATTTGGTCTGCAAGAAGCACAAAACCTGTTCCTGCAAGCTGGCGAGTGGAAAGGTGAATATATCCCTGCCGGTATCCGCGCTTATCCATTTACACTGGCTCAGGCCAATGACGACCAGTTAGTACTGTGTGTCAATGAACAAGCCGATAACGTCAGCCGTACTGAAGGCCAGGCACTGTTTGATGCGGAAGGCAAAGCTACTGAATTCTTCGAAGGTATTAATTCATTCTTCAAAGACTACATTGATGCCAATACAGTCAGCCGCAATATCCTGAATCAAATTACTGAGATGGGTCTGTTTAAAGCAGACGGTCTGCAGTATCGCGATCTGGCTGGTAACGAGCGCCGCCTGAATGGTTTCCATGTGATTGACCGCGAAAAATTCGAAGCGCTGAGCGACGAGCAATTCCTGCAATTACGTAAATTTGGCGTATTACCAGCAATTTATGCGCATTTCAGTTCACTGGAGCGCATCGGTGCACTGATTGCCCGTTTACCAGCTGCGACTGCTTAAGTTACTGTTTCGCAAATAAAAAAAGCGGCTGTTGCCGCTTTTTTTATTTGCTGGCGTTTCAGGCAAAATCACGGGCCAGCTGCACACAGTTTTTACCCGCGGCTTTGGCATCGTACATAGCCCGATCTGCGGCATCGATCAAAGCCTCAGCAGCAGTTTCACCAGCGCTGCTAATTGCCACGCCGATACTGACCCCCAACTGGATTTGTTCGGTACCGTGATAAAAAGGTTGTTGCACATGCTGTAACAAGCGCTCAGTTAACTGCACCAGAATAGCGCCATGAGTCAGGCCTTCACAAATCAGCAAAAACTCGTCACCGCCAATCCGGCAAATCAGATCGGTTTCCCGCACGGCATCACGCAGCCGCTCGCTGATTTCAAACAGCACTTTGTCACCGGCCAAATGGCCAAACTTGTCGTTGACTGTTTTAAAGCCGTCGAGGTCCAGATACAACAAGGCCAGACTGGAGCCTTGCCGTTTTGCCCGCGCCATCGCCTGACTAAGCTGTTGGTACATCGCATTGCGGTTGGCAAGACCGGTCAACGGATCTGTAGTAGCAAGCTGCTGCAGTTTGCCATTCATCTGCTCCAGTTCAGCGGTACGCTCTGCCACTTTCTGCGCCAGCTGATTTTCATGTTCGCGCAGTTGTTGCACCAGTTGCTGCTGGGCATCCAGCGCCTGCTGCTGTGCCTGACTGTGCTGTAGTTTTAGCTGATTAAATCGCGCGGCCAGACCAAAAGACACCAACAGCATTTCAAGTGCTGAGCCCAGCTGCATCGCATTGATAGTAAAGAAGTTTGACGGCAACAAACCAAGATTGCGCAGCGACATCACAATAGTGCCGAGCAACAACATGGACCAGGCCAGCGCAAACAAACGTGCGCCGGGCGCCCGGTTCAGCACACTTTGGATGGCACATAACGTCAGCGCTAACACGACAATGATACCAATCAGCGACATAACAATCAGCGCCTGCTGCACTGGCATCGCGGCGGCAAAACCAACGGCAACCATCATCAGCAGACTGATAGGCCGTAATAACTTTTCCCAGGCCGGGCTAAAACGTGCAGTATCGAGAAAAGCCCTGGTAAATAACACCGCCATCAGACTGGCGCTGGTAAAACCAAGTGGCAACATGCGGTTCGATAACTCTAAAGCGCCGGGCCATAAATAGACAGCACCAAGGCCGTTTAGCGAGGCACTGCCAACACCAAAACACAGCACAAATAACACATACCACAGAAAAACTTCTTCTCTGAGCACCAGAAATAACAACAGGTTATAACCAGCCAGCGCCAGTAAAGCACCGAAATATAAAGCCGGTGCAAGATAAGCATCCGCTGTCAGGCCGATAAATTCGTCATTGCTGATGAGTTGATTCTGCAGGGTCATGCTGCCCTGACTTTCGACCCGCAGCCACAAAGTCGTGACCTCATCGGCGGCTAAATCGAGCGGAAACACTGCTTGCCGGTGCACCAAAGCCCGGGATGCCAAAGCCACCATGTCGCCGCTTTCAAGCTGGCGGATACCCTGGCTGTTCTCGATATATAAGGTCAGACGGTCCAGCGACGGATAGGTAAACAGCCACCACCAGCGTGCCCGTTCAGTGGCTTTTACTTGCAGATAGAGCCACATGGCGCCGCTACGGTAGCCATAACTGAGATCTTCCCGTAACGGCATCTGAAAATCAGCCTGTAATTGCCGCACCTGGCTGATCGTCAGTGCACCGCCGGGGTCGGTCAGGACGCGGATATCCTGATGCGGATCACAACAACCCTTGCCATGCAGCAATACAGGATCTGCCGATGCTGTCCATGACCACAGCAACAGAATCAGGCTTAGCCAGACGGCACGCATCGATAGGATCTCCGGGAGGTTGATGATGAGTCATCAGGATCAGACTCTACCTGTCGACAACGAACCGGTCAATCCGGCACACTAAGTCGCATTGCAACCAACACACCGGATGCTGACAGATGGGGATGAAACTGAAAAACTGGGGCCTGGCCCTTGGCGTGCTTGCGCTGTTAACCGGCGGGCTCAGGGCAGAACCCGCGCTGTGGTATCGCTGGCAAAGTGTTAAAACCGGCAAATATATCTGCAAACAAACAGACCCGGGCCACGGCTGGGTCCGGCACAGCGGTCCTTATCTGGACGGCGGTTGCCGCGTCTTGCGACAACCACCACCTGAGCGCTGACCCAGAGTTAAGTTTGCGGCTGCGGAAATGCTTTTAGTGCAGTGCGGGCGATGTTGTGCAGCTGCTCGGCACAGGCGCCATTGGTCGCCTGGACCGATAACCCCTGCAATACGGTAATGATAAAACCAGCCAGGCTCTGCGGATCAGCATCGGCAGGCAAATCGCCGGCCGCTTTGGCCTGCTCAAACCGCTGTACTAACTGTTCAAAACCGGCTTTACGCCGCGCGATTAACGCATCTTTGACCGACTGACCGCTGTCACTACAGGCCAAAGCGCCCTGCACCATCAGACATCCCGGCGGATGCAATGGATTGCTGTGCTCAGCGGCAGCGCCGAGCAGAATACGTTCCGCCACCCGATAGGCCGTTGGTTCGTTCATCGAGGGATAAAAAAACGCGCTGGGGCGGTTTTCGTAGCGTTCAATCGCTTTGAGGAACAACTGTTCTTTATTGCCAAAAGCGGCATACAAGCTCGGTTTATTGATGCCCATAGCTTCGGTCAAGTCGGGTAAAGACGCGCCCTCATAACCTTTTTGCCAGAACACTTCGAGCGCCTTTTGCAGCGCAGTTTCTAAATCAAAAGCGCGTGGCCGGCCAACCGGTGCGCTGTTGTTACATGGGGTGCTGTTTAGTGTGTTTGCACTCATCACTACCTCTGTGGCGGTCTGTTCGCATGAACAAGAGCGCCCTTTATCTGCATGGGCCAGAGAATAACGCAGCAGCCGGTCTGGGTAAACAGTCAGGGCTGTCTCCTCCCCTACTGAACACCAGGCCACAGCTACATCGCTTATCCGCTGACAGTCTGTTTTCTGCTTATAACAATCAGAATCGCTGCCCTGCGAAAAAGTTCCAAGGTATTTTACCAATCAGTACAAAATTAAATTGACTCTGTGCGGCTTTTCTATATATTTACCGGTCAGTACATTATACCAATCAGTACAGAAGTCAAGAATTAACGACTTTCACGCGGTGTAATGCCAGAAACTTCCAATGACCGACCCTGAATAAGAGGATTTTCCGATGATGGCCAGACCCCAGTTAAAACTGCCCCGTCGCCTGCTGTTGACCAGCCTGGCAGCCTTTGTACTTGCCGCCTGTCAACCGGCAGCCCCGGCCGCCAGCGGCCCGGCTGCGGTCAAAGTTGATGTGGCGACCGTGCTCAGCCAGCAAATCAGCGAAACGGACGAATACACCGGCCGTTTACAGGCGCCGGAATCGGTTAGCCTGATGCCACGCGTCTCAGGATATCTCGCTAAAGTGCATTTCAGCGAAGGCGCCAAAGTGGCCGCCGGTGATTTGTTATTTAGCCTCGACAACGCCCCTTTTACCGCTGAAGTGGCCCGCCTGACTGCCAGTCAGAGCGAAGCGAAAAGCGCGTTGGCGCTGGCTGAACGCGAATACCAGCGTGCGCTGAGCTTAAAAAAGCAAAACGCCATTGCCACCGAATTACTCGACAACCGCTTCAGCCGGTTTGAGCAGGCCAAAGCCCAGCTGGCTGCAACCACGGCAGCACTGAAAAAAGCTGAACTGGACTTGTCCTATACCGAAATTCGCGCACCGATCGCCGGTGTGGTGTCGAATGCCTTTATCACCGCCGGTAACTATGTGCATGCCGGCCAGTCGGTACTAACCAGCCTGGTGTCCAGTGGCCGGATTTACGCCTGGTTCGATGCTGACGAGCAAAGCCTGTTACGTTACCTCGGCCTCGACAGTGCCACCGGCACCAGCAGCCAGCTGCAGCAACAGCAACGGCCAGTGCTTTTAGCATTAAGCGGCAGCACTGAGTTCCGCCATCAGGGTACGATTGACTTTATCGACAATCAGTTCAACGCCGCCACCGGGCCTATCCGCATCCGCGCCAGCTTTGATAATGCCGAC
>VFQM010003399.1_pt1 | contig 10210 bp, 5 predicted proteins | sample 3512391 | NCBI WGS metagenome assembly VFQM01 (sample SAMN10412369, study PRJNA504923) | tailings metagenome | isolation source: Replicate 1 from Balatoc abandoned mine | place: Philippines
TCCTGCGGATCTTCGGGCTCAAGCCCGCCGTGCTGATCGATCCCGCACCGTTCGAGCGCCTGCTCGATCTGGCCCGCGATGGCGGCAAGGTGCCCGAGGCGCGCGACTTCCCGGCCTGGCGGCGCGAGAAGGCGGGCTGGTTCCTGGCGAGCGAGGCCCAGGAAGAGGCCTGGTCGCTATCCGATGGCACGCACCTGCGCGTTGTCGCCCAGCCGCTGCCCGATGGCGGGCTGCTGCTGATCGCCGAGGACCGGACCGAGCAGCTGCGCCTTTCGGCCAATCGCGACACGCTGCTACGCACCCGCACCGCGACGTTCGACAGCCTGTTCGAATCGCTCGCGGTCTTCGCGCCGGACGGCAAACTCCAGCTCTGGAACCGGCGGTTCGCGGCCGATTGGGGTCTCGACGATACGATCCTGGATAGCCACCCGCGGATCGAAACGCTGCTTGAGCGGATTGCCATGCGGCTCAAGAAGCCGGAGCGGGCGAAGCAGGTCGGAGACGTGGTGCGCGCCGCCACGCTCGATCGCCGCCAGACGGGCGGGCGCGCCGTCCTCGCCGATGGCCGCACGCTGGAATTTGCCGGGGTCCCGCTGCCCGATGGCAATGGCCTGCTGACCGTGCTCGACATCACCGACAGCCAGAAGGCCGAGGAAGCGCTCAAGCAGCGCGCCGCCGCGCTGGAAGAGGCCGATGCGCTCAAGACCCGCTTCCTCGCCAACATGAGCTACGAATTCCGCACGCCGCTGACCTCGATCGGCGGCTTTGCCGAACTGCTCGATGCCGGGCTGGGGGGCGAGCTGTCGGAGCAGGGCCACGAATATGTCGCGGCGATCCTGACCTCGGTCGACCGGCTGGGCGAACAGATCGAATCGGTGCTCGACCTGTCGCAGAGCGAGGCCGGGCTGCTGCCGCTGGTCAGCGAGGAGGTGGAACTCTACCCGCTGGTGACCAAGCTGGTCGAGGACCGCGCCCCCCGCATCCGCGAAGCCGGGCTGACGCTCGACCTGCGCGGTGACAAGGGCGTGGGCCGGATCACCGGCGATGCCCGGCGGCTGGCCCGCGCGATTGGTCACGTGCTCGACAATGCGATTGCCGCGACGCCTTCGGGCGGGCGGGTGCTGGTCGAGCTGTCGGGTCGCAAGGGCCGCGCGCGGATCGTCATTTCCGACAATGGCCCCGGCATGGACGCCGCGACGCTGGCCCGCGCGCTGGAGGGGATCAAGCTCTCGGCCGATGGCAAGGCGGTCGAGCGCCGGCAGGGGCTGGGGCTGCCGCTCGCGCGGCGGCTGGTCGAGGCCCATGGCGGCACGCTGGAACTGCTGTCCGAACCGGGGCAGGGCACAGCCGCAATCATCGACCTGCCGTGAGGATTCCACTGCCAGACGTGGCCGCGACCGAGGCACTGGGTGCGCGGATCGCCGCCGCGCTCCAGCCGGGCGATGTCGTCGCGCTGTCCGGCGGGCTGGGTGCGGGCAAGACCACGCTGGCGCGTGCGATAATCGCCGCCCTCGGTCATGTGGGCGAGGTCCCTTCGCCCAGCTTTGCCATCATCGAAACTTACGATCCGCCCGCCGTGCGACTGCCGTTGGTCCACGCCGACTTCTACCGCCTGAACCGGCCCGAAGAGGCCGAAGAGATCGGGCTCGACGATTACCGCGAGGGCGCCGCGCTGATCGCCGAATGGCCGGAGCATGCCGGCGGCTTTGCGCATGAGCCTGCCTGCCTGGCCATTACAATCGAAACTGCGGAAACGGAGCGGATTGCGATTGTCGAGCCGGGGGCCGATTGGCTAGGGCGAACGGGATGGAACTGAATTTTCCCGAAGGGCTTGAGGCGTTTCTGGCCAGTGCTGGCTGGGGCGAGGCGGCGATCGAACCCCTGGCGGGCGATGCATCGTTCCGCCGATATTTCCGTATCCGGCAGGGGGAGCGCAGCGCCATGCTGATGGACGCGCCGCCGCCGAACGAAGATCCGGCACCCTTCCTGCGCGCCGCCAAATGGCTTGATGCCAATGGCCTGCGCGCGCCGCGCATCCTGGCTGAGGATGCCGCGCGCGGGCTGGTCCTGCTGGAGGACTTTGGCGAGGTGCGGATGCGCGAGTATCTGGACCAGTGGCCGGACGATGAGCGTGAAGTCTACCAGGCCGCGATCGATGCGCTGGTCGAACTGCACCGCATGCCGCCGGGTCCGTTCGTCGATTACTCGCTGGCCGAGTACCAGCGTGAGGCGAAGCTGTTCGTGGATTGGTACTGCCCGGCGCAGAACCTCTATATTGATGGGGCCAGTTATTCGGCCGCCTGGGAAGAAGTGCTCAGCCCGCTGCTCCCGCGCCAGCGCCCCGGCGTGGTGGTGCTGCGCGATTACCATGCCGAGAATATCATGCTGCTCGGCGCGCTGCACGAACAGGGCCTGCTCGATTTTCAGGACGCGCTGGTCGGCCACCCGGCCTATGACCTGGTCTCGCTGCTGCAGGATGCGCGGCGCGACGTGTCGCCCGAACTCGAAGCCGCAATGTTCGACTATTACGTGAGCAAGGCTGAACCGGGCGCTGATTTTGCAGCGGATTATGCCCGACTGGGTGCGCAGCGGAATGCCAAGATCGTCGGCATTTTCGTGCGGCTGTGGAAGCGCGATGGCAAGCCGCGCTACCTCGATCTGATCCCGCGCGTCTGGGGCCAGCTGGAGCGGGACCTGGCCCATCCGGCGCTTGAGCCGGTTGCGCGCTGGTTCGACGCCAATGTCCCGGCCGAGCTGCGCGCCAGCGGCGGGGGAACCTGGCAGCCGTGAGCAACCTGCCAGGCACCGCGATGATCATGGCCGCGGGCAAGGGCACGCGAATGATGCCACTTACCGCGACCCGGCCCAAGCCGCTGGTCACGGTGGCAGGGGAGACCTTGCTCGACCACGTGCTTGATCTGCTGGCCGATGCCGGGGTCGGGCGGATTGTGGTCAACGTCCACTACCTGCCCGATCAGATCGAGGCGCATCTGGCGGCTGAGGAGCGTTTTCAGGTCACGATCTCGGACGAGCGGGCCCTGCTTCGCGATACCGGCGGTGGGCTGGTCCAGGCGCTGCCGCTGATCCCGGACGATCCGTTCTTCTGCATCAATGCCGACAACTGGTTTACCTGGCAGGGCACCAATCCGTTGGTCCGGTTGGCCGAGGCCTGGGACCCGGCCAAGATGGACGTGCTGATGCTGCTCGTCACGCATGAGCGGGCCAACAATACCAAGGGCATCGGTGACTTCGATCTGGACGCAGCTGGGCGGATTTCGCGCGAAGGGCCAAAGCGGCCGCGCGGGTTCGACTGGACCGGGGTGCAGCTCCTGTCGAAGCACCTGATCACCGATCCGCCGGCTGAGGTGTTCTCCACCAACGTCTTCTGGGACCGCGCGATAGCTGCTGGGCGCTGTTTCGGCCTCGTCCACCAAGGCGAATGGTTCGATGTCGGCTATCCCGAAGCGATCGGGCTGACCGAGGCCGCCTTGGCCAGTGCCGCAGCCGCCGATGGCTGAGCGCACCGGGCCGAACGTCTATTCGATCGCCGCGCATCGCGGATTCGCCGATGCGCTGGTGGCGGGGTTGATCCCGCGCTACGCCGAGCCGGACCTTGGCCTCGCGCGGCTGACCCTGCTGCTCCCCAGCCGCCGCGCCGAGCGGATCGTGACCGAGGCTTTCGTGCGCCTCTCAGGCGGCGGCCTTTTGCTGCCGCGCATGGCGGTGGTGGGCGATCTTGACCTCGATGAAACGCTGGGGCCGCTGCTCGATCCGCTGGGCGCGGGGAGCGCCGTGCCGCCCGCCGCAGATCCGGTGCGGCGCTGGCTGCGGCTGGCCGAGCTTCTGCGGGCAGAGCTTGGCAAGGACGCGCCCAAGGCCCCGGGGCTGTTGCGACTGGCCTTTGAAACCGCGCGAACGATGGACCGGCTGGCCATCGAGGGGATCGAGCTGGGCGACCTGTTGCAGGAGCGCGTCGCCGGGATTGTCGGCGAGCTGGCCAAGCACTGGCAGGATTCGACCCGCCACTTCGCGCGCGTCCAGGCGCACTGGCTGGCCGAACTGGCCGCGCGCGGTGAGGTCGATCCGCCGGTTCGGCGCAACCTGCTGTTCGATCACGCGGCGAAGCGGTGGGGGGATACGCCCCCCACCCAGCCGATCGTCGCCGCAGGTATCACCAGTGCCTCGCCTTCGCTGGCACGGCTGCTGCGGACGATTGCCGACCTGCCGAACGGAGCGGTGATCCTGCCCGATCTTGATCTCAACCTCGATCAGCCGACCTGGGACGGGCTGGGCCTGGCCGGCATTCCCGCCGAACCGGGCGGCGCTCCCTTTGGCGAGCGCGATGCCCTGGCGCACCCGCAGTATCACTTGAAGCTGCTGCTCAACCGGATGGGCGTGAACCGGGCGGAGGTCGATCCCTGGCACCGCGCCGGCCTTGCCGCCGCCCCGCCGGAGCGGAGCCGCGCCATCTCCAACCTGTTTCTGCCGCCGGAAGGCTCTGCGCGCTGGGTTGACCTGAAGGCCGAGCAGCGCCGCCTCTCTGGCGTGCGGCTGATGGAAAGCGCGCATCCGGGCGAGGAAGCCCAGGCCATTGCTGTGCTGATCCGCGAGGCGCTGGAGCAAGCGGAACGGCGCGTCGCGCTGGTCACGCCCGATCGCGGGCTGGCGGGCCGGGTCGTCGCGCATCTGCGGCGCTGGAACATCGTCGCCGACGACACCGCGGGTCAGCCGCTGCCGCAGACCACGGCGGGCCGGGTCCTGTTGCTGCTGGCTGAGCTGGCGGGCACCGAGGCGGCGCCGGTGCCGCTGATGGCGCTGCTGGTCCACCCGCTGGTCGGGGCGGGGGAACGGCGCGCGGCCTGGCTTGAGAACGCTCGCGCGCTTGATCTAGAACTGCGCGGACCGCGTCCCAAGCCCGGTTTTGCACCGGTTGAGGCGGCCGTGGCCAAGCTCGCCAGGCGCGGGCGGGGCGAAGACATTGCCGAGTGGTGGCAGGGCGTGGCGGAAGTGCTCGCCCCGGTCCTGGCCTTGCCGGAAGACACTTCGCTAGCTGAAGCGCTCGATGTGCTGGCCAAAGCCGGAGAAGCGCTGTGCGGCCTGCGGCTGTGGGGTGAGGCTGATGGCCGGGTTCTCGCCGCCTGGCTGGAAGAACTGCGCGATGCGAGCGCCGTGATCGGCACGCGGCTGGCCCGGGCCGATCTGGCGCAAGTGCTGCGCGATGCGATGGACCGGGTGCCGGTGCGCCCGCCGTGGGGCGGCCATCCGCGCATCGCCATCTACGGTCTACTCGAAGCGCGGATGAGCCGGGCCGACCTGGTGATCTGCGCGGGGCTGACCGAAGGGTCCTGGCCGGCCAGCCCATCGCCCGAACCGCTTCTGCCCCCGGCGGTGTTGCGCGCGCTGGGTGTGCCTGCGGGCGAATTCCGCATCGGGCTTGCGGCGCATGACCTGGCCGGGGCCCTCGGCGCGCCCGAGGTGGTGCTGAGCTGGGCCCAGCGTGATGAGGCCGGGCCAGTCATCCCCAGCCGCTTCGTGCTGCGAGTCGAAGCGATGCTGGGCGAGCTTGCTGATGGTCACCGTGAACGCCGCGCAGTCGAACTGGCACGGGCGATCGATCACGCCCAGCTGCAGCCACCTTACCCACAGCCCAAGCCGGTCCCCAGCGCCGAGCAGCGCAATGTCGCGCTCAACGTCACGGCGATCGACCGGCTGCGCGGCGATCCCTATCAGTTCTATGCCCAGGCAATCCTGCGGCTGCGCTCACTTGACGGGCTGGATGCCGATCCGACGGCGGCCTGGCAGGGCACGGTGGTCCACAACGTAATGGAGCGTTGGCACAAGGCCGGGGGCCGGGCGGGCGAGCTGCTGGCCATTGCCTCGGAAGAACTGGCCGAGATGCAGGCCCACCCCGTTACGCGCAGCCTGTGGTGGCCGCGCCTGCAACGCGGGCTTGAATGGATCGACGCCCAGATCACCCGCGATCGCGGGCTGGGCCGCGATGTGTTGGCGAGTGAGATCAAGGGACACTTCACGCTCGCGGGGGTCAAGATCCAGGGGCGTGCCGACCGGATCGATCGCGGGGTCGATGGGCAACTGATCGTGGTCGATTACAAGACCGGCGCCCCGCCCAAGGGCAAGCAGGTGCAGGAAGGTTTTGCGCTCCAGCTCGGCACGCTGGGGCTGATGGCCGCCGCCGGGGGCTTTGAGGGGATTGCCGGGGTTCCGAACGGCTTTGAATACTGGTCGTTCGGGAAGGACGACAAGAGCGAGACCGGCTTTGGCTATTGCTTCGAGCCGGTGCTTGAGCCCCCTAAGAAGTCGGGCATCCCGCGCGACAAGTTCCTGAGCGAGACCGAGCGATACCTGATCGATGCGATCGACCGCTGGATCAAGGGTGACGAAGCCTTCGTGGCGCGGCTCAACCCGGACCTGCCGGGTTACAACGATTACGACCAGCTGATGCGGCTGGACGAATGGCAGGCACGCGGGGAGCCGGAGGCATGAGCCGGGTTTTCCCCCTGACGCACGAACAGCGCCCGGCGGTCGAGCCGAGCGAAGTCGTCTGGCTCTCGGCCTCGGCCGGCACGGGCAAGACCCAGGTCCTGTCCGCCCGCGTGCTGCGGCTTCTGCTTGAACCGGCGGTGCGGCCCGATCAAATCCTCTGCCTGACCTTCACCAAGGCTGGCGCGACCGAGATGGCCGCGCGGATCAACGAGGTGCTGGCCCGCTGGGTGCGGCTGGATGCAACCACTCTGGCCAAGGAACTGCTGGCGATCGGGGCAGACCACGGCCCCGAAACCATCGCCCGCGCCCGCAAGCTCTTCGCCGCCGTGCTCGATTGCCCGGGCGGCGGCCTGCGGATCGATACGATCCACGCTTTTGCGCAGTGGCTGCTGGCGGCCTTCCCGAACGAGGCGGGGCTGCTGCCGGGCGTCAAGGCGATGGAGGACCGCGACCGCGATCTCCTGCTGCGCGAGGTCCTGGCCGACCTGGTACTGGCGGCCGAACGCACCAACGATGCGCCGACGCTGGATGCCCTGGCGCGGCTGTCGGTGCGGATGGGGCCGGACAAGGTCCCCGGCTGGCTGCTGCGCTGCGCCGCCGCGCGTGAGGCGTGGGAAGGGCCGAGTGGATGGCAGCCGCCGATGAAGGACGGTGTCCACCGCCTGCTGGGCCTGCCTGCCGATGCCGGGCCGGAGGATCTGCTCGACCTGTGCAGCGACGGGGTGTTCGATACCGATGCGCTGGAATGCTGCCTCTCGGCCTATGCCACGTGGAAGACCGCGACCGGCGCCAAGGTCACCCCGCTGATCCGCGATTGGCTGGAAAGCGGACCGGCGGAGCGGCTGGCCGGCCTTGACGCCTTGCACAAGGAACTGTTCGGGCAAAAGGGCCAGATCAAAAACCTCAAATCGCTGGTGCCGCTCGAAAGCAGCTTCGAGGAAGCGGCCTTTGCCGTGTTCGATAGCTCCATGGCGGTGCAGGAGCGGCGCGCCTTGCTGGAGCTGGTCGATTTCCTGGTCCCGGCGCTGGAAGTCGGGCGGAAGTTTGCCTTGGCCTGGGAAGCGGCCAAGGCCCGTGCCGGGTTCATCGATTTCGATGACCAGATCCGCCAGGCGGCGCAGCTTTTGACCCGCAACGACCTGTCCGAATGGATCCGCTACAAGCTGGACCGGCAGTTCGATCACATCCTGGTTGACGAGGCGCAGGATACCAATGCTGCGCAGTGGCAGATCATCGGCGCGCTGACCGACGAGTTCTTTGCCGGCCAGGGCGCGCGCGACGACAAGCTGCGCACGCTGTTCGTGGTTGGCGATTACAAGCAGGCGATTTTCCGCTTTCAGGGCACCAGCCCGGAAAACTTCGCCAAGGCCAAGGCGCGGGTCGACGACATGATGCGCGCCGCCGCCACCAACCTCGCCGAACAGCGCGGCGGCGGGGCGGCGCGGACCCTGCAGGATCTGGACCTCGGCCAGAGCTTCCGCACCGCCCGGTCGATCCTTGAATTCGTTGACCGGGCGATTGCTGAAATTGGCTACGAAGGCCTCGGGCTCGACAAGGCGCCAGAACCGCACAAGGGCGAGGAACGCCCCGGCCGCGTCACGCTGTGGCGCGTGCTTGGCGGCGAAAGTGCCAACGGTGATGAAGGGGAGCCCGCTGACGAAGGCGCCGAGGGCTGGCTATCACGCGGGGATCGCCAGATGGCGGACCGGATCGCGCGGCAGGTGCGAGACTGGCTCGATCACGGCTTCCCGCTGGTCAAGGGGGAGGCCGAAGGCAAAGCGCGCCGCGCCTCGGCCGGCGATGTCATGGTGCTGGTGCGCAAGCGCAAGGAACTGGCCGGGCTGATTGTCGCGCGGCTGCATGCGGCGGGGGTGCCGGTGGCGGGGGTTGACCGCTTGCGGCTGGCAACGCCGCTGGCCGTGCGCGATCTGATGGCGGCGCTGCGCTTTGCGGTGCAGCCACATGATGACCTGAATCTCGCCTGCCTGCTGGTCTCGCCGCTGCTCGGCTGGAGCCAGGAAGACTTGCTGCGCTGGGGCTGGCGGCCGGACGGGGTCGGGCTCTACGAACACCTGCGCAAGTCGCGCGGGCAGCCGGAAGTTGATCGGGTCTGGCACCAGCTGGGCGAACTGCTGCGGATCGCAGACTTTGAGCCGCCGCGCGCCCTGCTGCACTGGATCCTGACCGGGCCGTGGCAAGGCCGCAAGCGGCTGGTCGCGCGGCTGGGGACCGAGGCGAACGATCCGATCGACGAGCTGCTCAATGCCGCCGGCGCCTACGCCGCCAACGAGGTGCCCAGCCTGACCGGCTTCATCCGCTGGTTCGATGCCGGGACCAGCGAGCTGAAGCGCGAAGCCGGCAAGAGCCGCGACGAAGTGCGGGTGATGACGGTCCACGGCTCCAAGGGCCTGCAGGCGCCGATCGTGATCCTGGCCGATGCGGCGGACAATCCGGCGCGCGGCCGGGGCAGCCCGGTGGAGCTGAAGGACCCGGCCAGCGGCAAGGTGATCCCGCTCCCCTGCCTGCCGCAGAGCCAGCAGCTTGGCCGGATTGCCGAAGTTATCGCGGCCAACGCCAAGGCCGAAATGGAGGAACACTGGCGGCTGCTCTATGTCGCCATGACCCGGGCCGAAGAAGCGCTGTTCATCGGCGGGGCGCTGACCGCGCGCGAGAAGGCGCCGCACGCCGATAGCTGGTATGCGCGCCTTGCCGGGCTGTTTGACGAGGCCGACTGGATCGAGGACCCGCGCTGGGGCGCAACGGTAACCTATGGCGAGGCGCCGGTGATCGCGGCCCCGCCCAAGCCGGGCGAGGGCGGCGAACTGCCGCTGCTGCCGGCCTGGCTCGAACGCCCGGTTGCCGCCGAACCGCGCCCGCCGCGTCCGCTCGCGCCATCGTCGCTGGGCGAGGACCTGGCTACCGACCCGCCATTCCCGCCCGGCGCCGGGCAAGCGGCCGCGCGCGGCGTGCTGCTGCATAAGCTGCTCGAACGGCTGCCCGAACTGCCGGTGCCCGACCGCAAGGCCGCGGCTGAGGCCTGGCTGGCCAAGAACGGCGGCGATTTTGCCGCGCCCGAACGGGCCGACATGGTCCGCTCGGCGCTGGCCGTGCTGGCCGAACCGGCCTGGGCCGATCTGTTTGCACCGGGCGCGCTGGCCGAAGTGCCGATCGCCGCGACGGTCGGCGGGCAGGTGGTGGTCGGCACGATCGACCGCATGGTCATTCTGCCCGACCGGATCCGGCTGATCGACTTCAAGACCGCACGGCGTCCGCCCGAAAGCCTTGATGCCGTGCCGGTCTCGATCCTGCGCCAGATGGCAGCCTATGCCGCCGCGCTGGAGGCGGCCTATCCGGGCCGGACGGTCGAGGCGGCGCTGCTCTATACGCAGGTGCCGCGTCTGATTGCCCTGCCGGATGAACTGCTCAATGTTCACAAGCAGGCATTGCTGGCCACGCAGGAAAGCTTTTGAACCACGGCAATTGCCGAAGTGCCCCGTCGACCCTAGATTATCGCATAACCTTTCAGGAGATTCCCTCATGGCCACCAAAGCCGTTACCGACGCCAGCTTCGCCACCGATGTGCTGGGTTCCGACAAGCCCGTGCTGGTCGATTTCTGGGCCGACTGGTGCGGCCCGTGCAAGATGATCGCCCCGGCGCTGGAAGAAATCAGCGACGAGCTGGCGGGTCAGGTCAAGATCGCCAAGA
>VFQM010003400.1_pt1 | contig 10207 bp, 8 predicted proteins | sample 3512391 | NCBI WGS metagenome assembly VFQM01 (sample SAMN10412369, study PRJNA504923) | tailings metagenome | isolation source: Replicate 1 from Balatoc abandoned mine | place: Philippines
AGTCATGTGCTTCGACGGGGTCGGTCAGCTTGTTATGCTCTTCGTTGGCGCGCAGGCCGTCTTCGACAACCTGGCGATAGGCGCTGTTCTTTTCCAGCTTTGCAGCGCCCTCGGCCAGCGTCGGCGCGCGCCAGAAACCCTGCGCGACGGCCTTGCCCTGCTTCATCACCTTGTTCTGCTCAAGCAGCTTGGTGAACAGGATGTACAGCGTGCCGACGAACATGATGAGCATGACCAAGAAGGTCACCTGCGACACGATGCCGCCTTCGCACAGCGCGGGGAGCAGACCGTAAGGGCTGTCGCCTTCTTTCACGACGCATGCCGAAGCCGGCATCAGGCCGAAGCCGCCTTCGTGGCCACCGGCAGCGGCAGCAGTGGAAATCAGATCGAACATTGCTTTACTTCCCTCTCAAAAATCAAAAACGGTTGAAACTCAGGGGCCTGTTGGCCCATCACATCATTCTTTCGGAATTTGCCAACGCACGCGGTTCGAGTAGCTGCCCGTGGTCGGGTTGCCGTCGCGGTCGAGTGCGGGATCAAAGCGCGCACGGCGCGTCACCAGCTTGCAGGTTTCCTGATCGAGGTCGGCATGGCCGCTCGACGAGGTGACGTCGCACCCGGTTACCCGGCCATCGGCGCCCACTGTGACGCGGAAACCGGTGGTGCCTTCACGTTCCTCGCGCTGCGCGCGTGCCGGATAATCGTCGTTCGTCGCCCAGCGGCCCGGGTTGCCCTTGGCCTTGGCCGGCGCAGATCTGTTGACCGCAGGCGGAGCAGGGGGTGCCGGCGGCGTGATCACCGGAGTAGGCGGCGCAGGCGGAGGCGGCGTTGGCGTGGTGTCACGCAACGTGTTCGACGAAACCGGCGGCAATACTGACGGCGGGACCACCACCGGTGGTGGCGGCGGAAGCTTGTTGTCCGGCGGCGGCGGCGGCGGCGGCTCTTCCGGCGGCGGGGGTTCCTCGACGTCGATAACATCGAGCTTTTCTGCCAACTTCTTGACGATTTGGATGTTGAGCCCGGTCACCAGGCCATAGCCCAATGCCGCGGTCAACAGCCCCACCAAGACGATGGCGACTACCCTGTTTTTAGGGTCAACTGAATCACCATATGCCATTCAGGAACGACGCTCCTTGCTAGATCATCCTGATTATACCAATCCGGACGGAGGCAAAGAATAACCCGGGGCCCAAAAAGCTCCCCATCCCAATCCATGCACCCGGCGAATGCTGACCAGCTATTATTGCTTTTTCCGGTCAGTTCTTCACGTCCTATCGCGGCAATGCCGAGTTCGCAAACCCTTTATCAAGGGTTAATATTGGGCCTACCATAGTGGCACAGCCCGTTCCCGATGCCGCTTACAAGGATGTAAACCGATGCGTTTCCCGATCGCCCTGGCCGCCACCAGTCTGATATTTTCCGGCGGGATTCCAGCCTATTCGCAGCAACGGCCAGCACCGCCAGCGGCGATGGTTCCGGCCACCGTCAGTCCGTTCAGCTATGCCGATGTGGCCGATCTGGCGACGATTGCCCCGCTGGTTGTTGATGCCCGCGTCCGAACGGCGAGCGCGCTGCCGCCCGAGCGTGCGCCGGGAATCGGTCCGGACAAAGTGCGAATCTATGTCGAGGCCGACGTGATTGCGCTGATTCGCGGCGCCGGGCCTCTCGCTGCACGAATCGCCTGGCTCGTCGACCTGCCCCGCGATGCGAAGGGCAGGCCACCCAAACTGAACAAGCAGCGCCTGCTGGTCTTTGCGCGCCCGGTGTCGACCGGCCAGATCGCCCTGATCGCGCCCGATGCGCAGCTGGCATGGGATAATCCGACCGACGCGCTGGTGCGCCGCGTTGTTGGCGAAACGGTCAAGCCCGGTGCTCCGGCGACGGTGACCGGCATAGCCAACGCCTTCCATCAGGCTGGCACATTGCCCGGCGAGGGCGAGAGCCAGTTCTTTGTCGAAACGGCGAGTGGCGAACCGCTGACCCTCTCGGTCATCAGCGCGCCCGGCCGCGCGCGCCAGTGGGCCGCGGCATTTGGCGAGATTGTTGACGGCAGCGCGGCGGTGCCAGCGCGCGACACCTTGGGCTGGTATCGTTTGGCCTGCGGGTTGCCACGAGCCCTGCCGCCAGGAACATTGGTCGGTGCCGGCCCCCGCGAGCAAGCTGCCGCGACCGCCGACTATCGTTTCGTGTTGGAGCAGCTTGGCGAATGCAAACGCTCCCGGACGCCGCCGTTGCGGCGCTAGGCACGCGTTGACTGACCGGCAAAAGGCGATAGGGGCGCAGCAGCGCGGCGTCTGGCCCGTGCCTTGCCGGAGACTTCGCCCATGCCCCCACACTCGCCCAGCCAAACCAGCGCTGCTCCGCTTCGTGTCGGATTGGCCGGAATTGGCGTGGTCGGCGCTGGTGTGGTCAAATTGCTTGAAACCAATTCTGCGCTGATTGCACGGCGCGCAGGCCGACCCGTCCAGATCGTCGCGGTTAGCGCCCGCGACAGGCATCGTGACCGCGGTATCGACCTGTCCCGCTATCGCTGGACCGACGACATGCAGGCGCTGGCTGCTGACCCCGACATCGACGTCGTGATCGAGATGATCGGCGGCGCTGATGGCCCAGCGCTGACACTGGCGCGACAAAGCATTGCGGCGGGCAAGGCATTTGTCACCGCCAACAAGGCGATGATTGCGCACCACGGCCTCGATCTCGCCGGTGCTGCCGAAGCCAGTGACACGCCGCTGAAATATGAAGCCGCCGTCGCGGGCGGTATTCCGGTCATCAAAGCCATCCGCGAGGGCGCGTCGGCGAACGAGATCGCGCGCGTCTATGGCATCCTTAATGGCACCTGCAATTATATATTGACGCTGATGGAGCGTGACGGCGCGGACTTTGCCGAGGCATTGGCGGCGGCGCAGGCGCAGGGCTATGCTGAGGCCGATCCTTCGTTCGATATTGACGGGGTTGATGCCGCGCACAAATTGTCGATCCTCGCCGCGCTGTGCTTCGGCACGCGCCTCGATTTTGGCGCTGTCGGGATTGAGGGGATCCGCAATCTGATTGCCGCCGACATCCGCGAGGCTGAGGCGCTGGGGCATCGGGTTCGCCTGATCGGCATGGCGGAACGCGACGGGCACGCCCTTTACCAGCAAGTGCAGCCGTGCTTGGTGCCATCGGACCATCCGCTTGCCTATGTTCCCGGCGCGCTCAATGCCGTGGTCGCTGAAGGCAATTTTGTGGGGCGGCTGTTCTTCGAGGGTGCAGGCGCGGGAGCAGGGCCAACCGCATCGGCAATCGTTGCTGACATCATCGACATCGCCCGCTATGAATATGGTCCGGCTTTTGCGATGCCGGTGGATGCGCTCGATGCTGCCGAACCGGCCGACCCCGGCTTGCGCGAGGGCAAGCATTATGTCCGGCTGATGGTTGAAGACCGCGTCGGCGTGCTCGCCGAAATTGCAGCGGCGATGCGCGATGCCGGGGTGTCGATCGAAAGCTTCATCCAGCGCGGCCAGGATATGGGCGGTGAAGGCGTCGTCATGGTGCTGGTCACCCATCGGTGCAAAGCATCGCGCGTTGCCGCCGCACTCGCCGCACTGGGCGGAACCCCGCACGTCATCGGCACCCCTATGCACATGCCGATCCTCGACCTATAGCGGCGCGAGGGACGACCACGGGGGAAAAATGACGGCAATTCAATTGCGCGCGGCGTTCGGCCACGCGAAAGCACTGGCGGTCAAAGACTGGCAGGCGCTGCTGCTCTATCTCGCGCTGGGGGTGCTGGTCCCCTATCTTTTGCACGCTGGCGAACCGACCCTGTCGCTGCGCGCTCTCGTCGCCGTGGTGGCTAGCGGAGGATTTTTCGGCGGGTCGCTCGCCGGTCCGCTTTATTTGGCGGCAATTATTGCCGTGCTGTGGACGGCAGCACAATTTGCCTTGTGGAACGCTCTGCTGCCCGACCTGCGCGAAGGACCGGTCAGTGAGATCATGTATGCACTGGTGGCAGGGGTGGCCTATCTGGTGTGCTATGTCGTGGCCAGCTTCCTGATCGCGGTGCTGCCCGGCTTGGGTCTGGGCCTTTTGTTGGAGCCGCTGCGCTTGTCGGGCAGCGACGGCTTAATGATTGCGGCAGGCATCCAGGCGCTGGTCAATCTGGGGCTGGGCGCATTCATCGGTGCGCGGTTTTGGCTGACTGGCCCCATCATGGCAGCGAACGGGAACATGAACCCTATTCCCGCGCTGATTGAATCTTGGCGGCGGACGGCGCCGTCCTGGGGCAAGCTTTTCCTGCTCTATTTCTCTCTACAGCTGGTCGCCACGCTTGCTTTCGTCGGCCTGTTCGTGGCCGGGAGCGCCGTCATATTGGCAGACCCGCAGGGTGAAGGCTGGGGCGAAACCGCGATGGCTATAGTCTGGTTTCTGTTCTGGCTGGTCGTCTTCGCGGTACAGGCGTTGCTTGCGGGCGGGATGTATTTGGCGAGTCACCGCGAAACCGACGCCCAAGTGTTCGCTTAGAGCCTGTCCTGATGAGATTGAGGCACCGTGATTGCCGCTGGAGGCTTCTCGGCAAGGAAGGCGGCGCACGGGCGGACCGGTCGTCCGTCCAAGCAGCCTGACGCAGATCGAGAGGCCTCCAGCGGCAACCGCAAAGCGGCGGGCCCCTTTTGGCCGATCACGGCGTCGCGAGCCAGAATCCTTTGGGGTCCCTATGCTTCGGCATGGCTCCCTCCTCGCTCCTTGTGCTCGGCCAAAATCGGCTCCGTCACGGTGCCTCAATCTCAGCAGGACAGGCTCTAGACTTTATTCGGGTGGCGCTTCCCCCGCCGCTTCGGCCTCTGCGGCGCGTGCGGCCTCCATGGCTTTGACATGTTCCAGCAGCGGATTGGGCCGGGCGCGGGGGAACAGCACGCCGTCGGTGCCCACCCAGTTATAGGGCAGCTTGTCGAGCGTCATCGCTTTGGCCTCGGGCGCAGGCGGGATCGAATCGCGCGTCGATTCGCCAACGCCCGCAATGGCGCGCAGCTCGGGCGACAGGCGGTTATCGGCGGTATCGCTGCCACATACTACGATGGTGCCATCCTCGGCGGGTTTGCAGCGGCGGATGGGGCTATAGGCCTCCTTCGCCTTGTCGATCATTGCCTGAGTATCGACCGGACCTTGCACTGGTGCTGCCGCTTCGGCCTGCATTGTCATCATCATGGCCAACAGCGCCGCCACACCACTCGACAAGGGCAAATTCCCTTCCTAAGGCCCCGCTGCAACCATTCCCCGACTGCTGCCTAACCCAACGGAGTCCGCTTGACCATGACCGAACGCAGCCAGACGCTTGACCGCGTGCTTGTCCTTGAAATGGTGCGCGTCACGGAATCGGCGGCCATCGCGGCTTCCAAGCTGATCGGGCGCGGCGATGAAAAGGCGGCGGACGCTGCGGCAGTCGAGGCCATGCGCGCGGCACTCAACGAGCTGTATATGGACGGCACGGTGGTGATTGGCGAGGGCGAGCGCGACGAGGCGCCGATGCTGTTCATTGGCGAGAAGGTCGGCAACGCGCCGGGCAAAGGGCCCAAGATCGACATCGCGCTCGACCCGCTGGAAGGGACCACCATTTGCGCCAAGGCCGGGCCCAACAGCCTCGCTGTGCTGGCAATTGCCGAAGAAGGCAATCTGCTCAACGCGCCCGATGTCTATATGGACAAGATTGCCGTCGGACCCGGCTATCCCGACGGCGTGATCGACCTCGACAAATCGGTGGCTGACAATGTCCGCGCCATCGCGGCGGCGAAGGGTGTCGAACCGCACGAGATTATAGCCTGCGTGCTCGACCGGCCGCGCCATGAAAAGATCATTGCCGAGCTGCGCGAGCTGGGTTGCGGCGTGGTGCTGATCGGCGATGGCGATGTGGCCGGCGTCATTGCGACGACGGACCCCGACACCACCATCGATGTGTATATGGGCACCGGCGGTGCGCCCGAAGGCGTTCTCGCTTGCGCCGCGCTGCGCTGCGTCGGCGGCCAGTTCAAGGGCCGCTTGCTGTTCCGCAACGAGGCCGAACGCAGCCGCGCGCGCAAATGGGGCATCACCGACCTCGACAAGCAATATGACATCCGCGAGCTCGCCAAGGGCGACGTCATCTTTGCCGCGACGGGCGTGACCGACGGCTCGCTGCTCGCCGGGGTCAAGCGGCTGAAGGGCGGCAAGATGACGACGGAGAGCGTCGTAATGCGCGCATCGTCAGGCACCGTGCGCTGGATCAAGGGCGAACACCGGCTCGGCTAAAACACCCCCGCCGCCAATCCCGCTGCCAGCGCGGCGCCCAATTCCTCTGCCGCTGCGAGCTCCGCCGCGCCAATCACTTTTGTTGCCCAGATCGCCGCGCCGGTCTGTGCGCCGGTGATGGCGATCATGCCTTCGGCCACGCGGCGCAGGCGCCAGCCGGTCGCAATCCGGTCGATTTGCCTTTGCGCGCCCGTGCCGTCCGACCCGGCGCAGATGATGGTGGCGTAGGGGCGGCCCTCGATGCGTCCCAGGCAGTCATAATAATGCCGGTCGAACATCTCTTTCATCGCGCCCGACAGGCTGGCGAGGTTTTCGGGGGCGACGAAGAGATAGGCTTCGGCAGCGAGAAGTGCGGCGGCGTCCACGTCTTCGGCACGGCGCAGGTCGACCTGCACTCCGTCCTCAACTGCTGCCCCTTGCGCCGCTGCGCGCGCCAGCGCTTCGCCGCCGCCGGTGCGGCTGTGCCAGATGATGAGGAGGGTTTTTCGGGTCATATTCCGTTCGCCCCTAAACCGTAGCCCTGAGCTTGTCGAAGGGCGCGTCGCGGGAACGCTCCGTCGATTGGTTCCGCGCCACGTGCTTCGACAGGCTCAGCACTGCGGTTTCTTTCTCACCTTGCCATCGTGCCCCTCCCGGCGCAGCTTTGCACGTGGGAGAGGGAGGGTCATCATCATGCACAAACTTCAACGCGCGCTGCTCGCCGCTACGGCGGCGCTGGTCATCACGCCGCCGCTCGCGGCGCAAGATGCCGCGAGCGAGCATACAACAGCCGCGAATCGCGCGCTCGCCGCACGGCTGGCGCTAGCGGGCGGAGAGGATCGCGCCGAGGCGACGCGCGGCAAGATTGCCGAAATCCCCGATGGCCTGATCACCAAGGCGGATGGGTCGGTGGTGTGGGACTGGCGCGCTTACGCCTTCCTCGACGCCGCCGAAGCCCCGCCGAGCGTCAACCCGTCGCTGTGGCGGCAGGCGCAATTGAACCGCATCCACGGGCTGTTCGAGGTCGTGCCAGGAAAAATCTGGCAAGTGCGCGGATACGACATCTCGGTGATGACGATCGTGCGCGGCAAGAGCGGGTGGATCATCATCGACCCGCTGACCGCCGAGGAAACCGCCGCCGCGTCGTGGAAACTGGCGCAGGCGCACCTGCCCAGGCTGCCGATCAAGGCAATCATCTTCACCCACAGCCATAGCGACCATTTCGGCGGCGTTGGCGGGATTGTGACGCGCGAGCAGGTGCGTGCCGAAAAGGTCCGCATCATCGCCCCGCACGGCTTTTCCGAAGAAGCGGTCGCAGAGAATGTCCTGGCCGGCACCGCGATGGGGCGGCGCGCCGGATATATGTTCGGCAGCTTCCTGACGCCGGGCGTGCTGGGACAGGTCGACACCGGGCTGGGCCCGCGCCTGCCCGCCGGGACCATCGGCTATATGGAGCCGACCGAGACTTTGCCCGAAACCGGCGGCCAGCTGAGCATCGACGGCATCGCCTTTGACTTCATGGACGCGGGCGGAACCGAGGCGCCGTCGGAGTTCATGTTCTACATCGCCGATTACAAGGCGCTGCACACGGCAGAAGTGGCGACCAAGACGCTGCACAATGTGCTGACGCTGCGCGGCGCGCAGGTGCGCGATGCGCTGTTCTGGTCGAAGGTGATCGACGCCGCGCTCCAGCGCTGGGGCAGCAGCGCCGAGGTGCAGCTCGCCTCGCACGGCTGGCCGACGTGGGGGCAGGCGCGCGTCGCCGCCTATCTGGGCGAGCAGCGCGACATCTATCGCTATATCCACGACCGCACACTCAACCGCGCCAACAACGGCGCGACGTTGCACGAGGTTGCCGATGGCGTCGCGGAAGCCCCCGGACAGGCGCAGGCATTTCACGCGCGCGGCTATTATGGCACGATCAACCACAATATGAAGGCGACCTACCAGCGCTATTTCGGCTGGTGGGACGGGGTGCCCGCCAACTTCAACCCGGTGCCGCCCGAAACGGCAGCAAAGGGCTATGTCGCGCTCGCGGGCGGGCCCGACAAGCTGCTCGCGGCGGGGCGGGCGGCGCATGCCAGCGGCGATTATCGCTGGGCGGCGGAGCTGCTCAACCATCTGGTCTTTGCCGACCCCGCCAACGCAGCGGCCAAGAGCGCGCTCGCTTCGGCCTATGACCAACTGGGCTATCAGGCCGAAAGCGGCGCGTGGCGCAATTATTACCTGTCCGCCGCCGCGACGCTGCGCGGCACCGAACGCGGCGGGGGCGTGAGCAGCGCGCAGAGCCGCGCCTATATCGAGGGAATACCAACGGCGGCGATCTTTGACGCGCTGGCAACGCGCTTTGATGCGGAGCGGGGCCGCAACCTGAAAGGCCAGTTCCAGTTCATCCTGCCCGATCGCGGCGAGCGCGTGGCGATCGAGGTGGGCGGCGGCGTTGAATTCCCGCGCTTCGGCGGCAGCTTTGCCGCGCCCACGGCGACCATCACCATCGACCGCAAGGCGCTCGACGATGTGTCGCTCGGCGCGGCGAGCTTCCCGCAATTGCTCGCGTCGGGCGCGGTGAAGGTGGAGGGGGACATGGCGGCCTTCCTGGCCTGGTTCGCGCTGCACCCGCCGGGCAATCCGCGGTTTGGGGTGGTGGTGCCGTAGCCTGATCCTCCCCGGAACGGGGAGGTGGGCCCGCAGGGAGGGCTCGGAGGGGCCGTTATCGCGAATGCGCGATGCCGAAATCCTGCGCCCCCCTCAACACGCCCCCAACGCACCACCCAGCAATCCCCCCAGCCCCTTCTTGCACTTGGGCTTGTCATCGGGCTTATCCGCGCTGCCCATCTGGCCCATGTCGGGGCCGCCCACCATGAAGCTGGTCGTCGAGCGGTGGCGCACGCGCGCGGTCCATTGCAGGTCCCAGCGCGCCTTCGGGTCCGCGGGCTTCGGCGGGAAGGCGAAATTTTCTTCGGGGCCATAGGCGAAAAGGTTGCCCATCAGGAAGTCGGGGGCGTCGCGGCGGACTTCGGTGGGGATGGTGCACTGCGTGATCGCGGGGGGCAGCACCGCCTTGCGGTTGATCAAGCGCGTGACTTCGGCGGGGGCGATGTAATCGGTCAGGCCCCCGAAGAAGTCGCGGCTGGCGCTCGATGACCACCAGACGAGGTCGGTGGCGTTGTCGGGGCCGGTGCCTTTGGCGCCGAAGGCCCAGAGGAAATAGCCGGTCGAGCGCGGCACGCTGTTCCAGCTGACGGGCACGCCCGCGGTGCCGTCGACGGCCTTGGCGCTCAAGGGCGCGAGGAAATCCTGCGCGATCGTGAAGGCGATTTCGGGGCTGTAATTGCCCGCGATGCGGTGCGCGCCGAGGAGCGAGCTATCGCCCTTCAGCCGCTTGCCGTCGGGGCCGGGCCAATAGCCATAGGTTTTGCTGTTGCTCATCTGCGGCCCGTAATCGCGGATGACGGTGCTGGCGAACAGATTGGGCGGCACTTGCCCCGCCGCCATTTTGGCAAAGTCGATGATGACCGGCTGGCCCTTGGGTGCCTTCGCGCCGCAGCCCCAATAGATGAGCAGGCGGCCCTTGGGCTTTTTGAATTCGCGTTCTTCGGGCGGCTTGTCCTCATCGGGGGCGGGCTTGCCGGGTTCGGGGGTGAAGAGCGGCACCGATTTGCCGAGCTTGGCGCCCGCGGGCATGAAATGGTCGGCCTTGGGCTTGCCCTTCGTCGGCAGCTGCTGCGAGCCGAGGCGCAGTTCAAGCTCGCGCACCGGCCCGCCGCCGCCCATCATCATGGAAAGCGCGCCGCCGATGCCGGGCTTTTCGCCGCCCGCCGCCATCGCCATGAAACCGCTGACCGTGCCGGCGCGCATGTCATAGCGCGCGACGGGGCCGGTTTGCGGGTTCTGGGTGCTCGCCGGGCCGGTGAGCAGCGCGGCGGTGGCGGCGAGGAGCAGCGCGCGGGTGGTGAACGTG
>VFQM010003403.1_pt1 | contig 10204 bp, 12 predicted proteins | sample 3512391 | NCBI WGS metagenome assembly VFQM01 (sample SAMN10412369, study PRJNA504923) | tailings metagenome | isolation source: Replicate 1 from Balatoc abandoned mine | place: Philippines
AAGACGTCTTTGAACGAATCCAAAGCATCAACCACAAAAACCTCTACCAACTCCTGCCATCCAACTGGCCCAAATACCGCCCCAAATAAAAATCACTTTTTCTGCAATATGGGATTGTCGGAGGGATACGACTTTTTCGCCTTTTTCAAAAATGAATTGATGCTTTTTGAAATCCTTAATCGTAAAAAAAGACAACACTTCCTCAAACTCATCATCCGTTAATTGCACGATTCTTTCAATATCCCTTCTGAGTTTTTCTGCCATTGCGTTAAAAAAGGTTTTGCAGACAACTTGCCAAAATCCATTGTTTATGCTTTGTTAGTCTGACAGTTCTGAATCAAATCACGGAAATTTCGCTGAATTAGTTGCCTTTTTTAAAGATTCTAAGTGACAACATGTAGCTTATCATCAGTGATCTTCTCATTGTCCTACTTGCTCTCTAATTCTCAGGGTTTCATGACAGAAAAAAGAGCTGCTACCTTTAGTTATAGGAAGCAACTCTTTGGAGTTAACTGTTCAGAATAACGGAGGAATGAGTGTCTGTTTTTCTTACTCTTAAAATCGTCCCATGAATCGCTTTTCTCATCCTGATAGGAGCTGAATTAAGCACTAGCGAAGACATTAATAAGTATGGCAAGATTATCAATTGGCAATTGAAATTTCGCCGAAATACTTGACCAATTTAAGATTTACCTCAATCGATAGATCATGAAGATCTTTGTTCATTCACAACCTTATCCATAAAGATTCTGATTTTTTCAATGATCTCTTCTCCATACTCCTCTAAAGCAAAATGACCGGTATCGTAAATGTTATAATCAATACTGCCGAGATCTTTCTTGAAAGCCAATGCTCCGCTTTCCGGGAAATATTCATCATTTTTCCCCCAAACCAGTAACATGGGAGGTTGATGCTCCCTCAAATACTGCTGCCATGTAGGGTAAAGTTTTAGATTATTTTGGTAATCAAACCATAGATCTATATTCATTTGATGGGCATGAGGTCTGCTCATCCTTAGGTAATCCAAATGCCAGGTATCAGGATTTACATGTTCTGGATTTTTTGTACCATGGGTATATTGCCATTGGAGGCCCTCTAAGGTAAAGGCTGACAATAATGCATTTTCTGTTTGTTCATTTCTATTAGCCCATAAAGCCCTAATTGGTTCCCAGCCTTCTCCAAGTCCTTCCTCATAAGCATTTCCATTTTGGTTGATTATCGCTGTTACTCGCTCAGGATGTTTTGTTGCGATTCTAAATCCAATAGGAGCACCATAATCCTGCATCATGATAGCGTAAGACCTGATTTCTTTTTTTTCTAAGAAGGCATCGATTGTGTTTGCGATGTTGTCAAATGTATATTCATACTCATTTGGTGATGGGAAATCACTGTTTCCATAACCGGGATAGTCAGGAGCAATGAGATGGTAATCCTCAGCGAGCTGGCTTAGAACTTTTCTGTACTGATGGGAAGATGAAGGGTAACCATGCAATAAAACAAGAGCAGGCTTATTGGTATCTCCCACTTCACGGTAGGCTATTTGAATACCCTCTATTTCAAGGGTTTTGTAGGCTATCTTTTTCATTTTCGAATAGGTAGGTTTGATAGGATCAATAGTTTTAGTCACCTAGAATCTTCTAGGTTGACTTGGGGCTGTTTTTTTTAATTACTAATACTGATTACTTGTCCTTATTTGACAAGTGTTGCTTCCAATTCAACCTTCAGCGTCTCGAAAAGTCCCTTAACCTCAAGAACTGTAGTAGCTTGTTGAATACCATGTTTAGCAATCCATGCCTGAAAGAGATCAAAACAAGATAAAAGCTCTTCAGTCGAAGTAGTATACACATTTAGCCTTACCACATTTGCTGGGCTGTAACCTGCTTCGCCAATTACCTTTTCCAAGTTTTGAATAGCTTTACTTAATTGGGATCTCATATCCGCGTTGCTGGACACTCCTTCAGCATTAATAGCGGTTTGCCCAGAGATATAGAGCGTACTTGCGGCATGTTTTACTTCGACAGCTTGTACATAACTGCGTTGGTTTTGCCATTCCCAAGGGTTGATGATTTTCTTTTCCATTTGATTTTTGGTTTGTGCCTGAGTGTATGTCATTGCTAAGACTATCAAGCTTAAAATAAGAGTCAGTTTTTTCACGGGTTTGTTCCGAATGATCCATGCAAAGTTGTGGATCAAAAACAGGAAGAACCTGTGAGGTATATCACTATTTTGGGAAAGGGGGCCGGCCTGGCTTTAAAAGTGAGGAAGAGAAAAAAGATTGTTTTTTTATTGAAGTCGGCTCAATGTCTCACGGGAAACTCCCAAGTAAGCTGCTAGCTGGGTTTTGGATACTCTTTGAAGTAATGAGGGATACTGCTGAAGCAAGAGTTCATAGCGTTCTTTTGCACTTGTTGTGAGAAAAGACAAAATCCGTTGTTGCGCTCCCATAAAACCTGAATTCGATTTTTGGAGAAAAAACTTCTCCATCTTTTTAACTCGATCAGCTACTTCATGATAGCCTTCGAGCGGTAGACAAAAAACTTTGGTTTTTTCAAGGCATTGTAAGGATAGGGTGGCGGGCATTTTTCTGAAATAGGCATAAAAGTCACTTTCCCACCAATCCTCCATAGCAAATGATATGATGTGTTCATTTCCTGAACTATCCGTGTAGAGTAATTTTAAAAGCCCAGAAATCACAAAGTATGCATGAGTTACCTTTTCACCCTTTTGAAAAACGAATTGATTCTTTTTGAATTCTTTAGCTTCAAAATAGGAAAGCACAAGGCCAAATTCCTCATCGGTCAGACTCACATTTTTTTCTATATGCCTTCTTAATACTTCTGACATGGTAGGAATAGCATGGCCATATGCTCAATCAAGGGGATGTGTAATGGTAATTATTCAGTGTGTTGCACACTATTTTTTATCAAATCTATACTTGGAAAAAGTCTTTAACTTATTTAGCTATTTAGTTTCGCAGTGAAGTGTCGGGAAGTACCCTGGAGGTGAACCTTAACGCAGTGATTGAGTCCATAAGTTATCCAACAGGATTAATTCCAAATTTCATTCTTCTCAGTCAAAATTAATGGATGGTTGTCTGTCACCACAAGGGTATGCTCGTGCTGTGCCATATAACCTCCTTTGTTTCCGACCATGGTCCATCCATCCTTTCGAGTTACGGCATAGTTAGAATGTGTCGATATAAACGTTTCAATAGCGACAACGGAATTTTTCTTGAATCTCGTGAAATTGTACCTGTCCTTGAAATTCAAGATTTCAGCTGGTTCTTCATGCAAACTCTTGCCAATCCCATGACCGGCTAAGTTTTTAATCACTTTATATCCACGACTTTTGGCTTCAGATTCCATGAGGTGACCAATTTCTGAGATTCTAACTCCATCTTGAATATTCGCTATTGCCTTTTTAAGGATTTCTCGGGATGCCTCAACCAGTTTTTGATGTCCGAATTTGTCCTCACCAATAACAAAGGAGGCACCATTGTCTGACCAAAAGCCATCAAGTTCTGCAGAGACATCAATATTTATAAGTTCTCCTTCTTTCAAAATTCGGCGTTTTGATGGGATTCCATGGCAAAACTCCTGATCTACACTGATGCAAGTCCAGCCAGGAAATTTATAAGTCTTGTAGGGTGCTGAATTCGCACCGAAGTCCTGTAAAATTCCTGCTCCGAAGTCATCGAGTTGTTTGGTTGAAATGCCCGGTTTGGCAAAGTTTTTCATTTCTTTAAGGGCAAAAGCAACAACGTCGCTTATTTTTTTCATTCCTATTAATTCCGATTCTTTGGTTATGGACATAGTTTTTTGATTTGCGTAAGTTGGATTGGAGTGGTTCTCTACAACCTGCTCATTTTGTGAAGTTTAAAATAAGGGGAGCGAAGGCGTTATTTGTGCTGAAACGACTAAAACTCAAATTTTCTGGCTGTTAGCTAAGGTGTTTTAAATAAACCGGCTTCAACAGATTAGTATGAAGAACTGAGAAGCCGGTAATTAGTAAGTTTTTAATTTTTTCGGTCTTCAGGCTAGTAGCTTAGACTTGGTTCATTAGTGCAATGCAGCTGCTTAATTAAAATTTAGCCACTTGACTCTTTTAATTTAAGAAACGTCTAGTCATTGTATCAATTACTTTTTCGATTCCATCTTTTTTCAACCATTCGTATTCTGCCGCAGAAAGGTTGCCTGCCGTGTAGTGTAATTGATTCTGGTCGTCTGTCGCAGCTTGGTAGACTACATTGGCTATGCTTTCCGGAGTATCTCTTTTTTCACTTGAGTCAGCTCCCATAAGTTTGAAGTAGTGATTAAAAGTTTCCTGATAATCCGGATGAGAAACAAATTGGGCATTTTTCCCGAAACTGGTTTGAATATAAGCAGGTACTACGGTTTTGATATGTATTCCAAATTCGTTTAACTCAAAACTCATTCCTTCTGTCCACGTTTCCAGGGCAGATTTTGTGGCTGCATAAACCGCCACAAATGGATAGGGGATGTTAGCCGTGGAAGATGTGATTGATAGTATAGTTCCTGCTCTTCTGGATCTCAAGTAGGGTAGGAAGGATTTGGTAACTAAGATAGTACCTAGGAAATTGGTGTTGATTTGTTGTTCTAATTGTTCGGTTGTTGTTCCTTCAAAAGGCCCCATTAGGCCATAGGCAGCATTATTGAGAAGAACATCAATGGGACTAATCTCTTCTGCTTTTTTGGCCACCTCCTCAATTTGAGAAGGATTGTTTAGATCCAGCTCCAATAAATGAATATTGGAAAATTGCCTAAGTTCAGTTTCTTTTTGAGGATTGCGCATGGCTGCGATAACGGTCCAGTTTTTTGAGGCAAATAGCTTTGCCGCGGCTTTTCCTAATCCTGAGGATGCTCCGGTAATGAAAATGGTTTTCTTGATCATTTTTGATTCTAGTTGAGGTCGCAAACCTCGATACTTTAAAAAGGGCAGGGTTTACCAAATGGTAAAAAGCATTTTCGGAAGTATTTTTTCTTCCCGATAGCTGCATTTGGCGATTCCCTGATTTTAAAGTGATTTGCCTTGAAATTGGGATTTGCTTACTTGATACACCTATGGTTTATGAGGATGTTGCCTAGATTTCTATAAAATCAATCACCTTTTGACTTTGCCAAACCTGTTAGAGTAAAAGAAACTTGATCGACTGCTTTACTAGATTGCTTTTTTAGATAAGATTCTGTTTATCAAGAGTTTATTTTACTATAAAACTTTAATACAAAGATGAACTTTGATTCCATCTGCGCTCGATTACCTGTCAGTTGAACATTTGCCTGAATTGCAATGGGGTTTGATTTGTTTTTTGTTTGAATAGTTTACTGAAGGATTGAGGGTGTTCAAAACCTAATTCATAGGCTATTTCACTCACAGTCATCTGTGTTGTACTTAAGTATTCCTTCGCATGATCAATTAACCTATTTTGAATATGCTGCTGGGTATTTTGCTTAGTATGAATACGGAGCAAACTGCCCAAGTAATTAGGAGAGATATTTAATTGATCTGCAATTGTTGATACCGAAGGAATTCCATTTTCCAAGAGTTGACCATTATGGAAATAGCTAGAAAGCAGATTTTCAAATTTTTCTAAGATTTCATGGCTGGACTTCTTTCTGGTTATGAATTGCCTTTCGTAAAACCTTTCCGCATAAATCAGGAGCATTTCTAATTGATTTATAATAAGCTCCTGACTGAATTTGTCTAGGTTTGATTGATACTCTCGTTCGATTTTAAGAAGAATGTCAACAATCATTTGTTCTTCTCTCTCTGAGAGGAATAGGGCTTCATTTACCGCGTAGTTAAAGAAATCATAAGACTTGATCTTTTTAGCCAAAGCCGTGTTCCAGAGATAATCTGAATGGATGAGTAATAACCAGCCTGTAGGGGATACTTTTATGTCCGCCTTGATCTCCAGCTTTAAAAATTGAAGAGGAGAAATAAAAGACAGTACGCCTGAATCAAAATCGTATTGCTGCTGCCCATAATTAAACTTGGCATTCACATTCCGTTTTAAACCAATCGAGTAAAAGTTTTGAATCCACTTCAGTTCGCTATCATCTAAAGGGTAATTCACCATACTATAATCGATAAGACTGATTAGTGGGTGATCTGGCTTTGGGAGATTGCAAAACTCATGGAACTCAGATAGGGAATTAAATCGGAATGTTTTTGACTTTTCCATAGCTTTAAAATACTTAATTAATCTTCCTTGTAGAGAATCATGCCTGCATGATAGAGGATTCCATCTTTGAATTCACCATCTGCTGAAAAGCCAGTATCATCTTGGCAGTCTATATGGTTACCTGAAACTTTATAGGAACCTTTATAGGCACTTTTACGCTTTCCTCTTGCCTCATCATAGCGATTGTTGGCCTTTAATTCATGACGGATGTGCTTGTCTTCGGTTACCCAAACGCCTATATATTCTTTGGTTTCCTCGATAGTTGAGTTCATCGTATTTAGCTAGTTAATAGTTAGGATATTCTTTGTTTACTGGAGAGTTGAATTTAATTCTCGGTCTCGAGTCTTGAGACAAAGGAAAAATGCCGGGGCAACGATGCCCCAAACATTTTTATAGGGCAGTTTTCAATAAGTGACTGTAGCCCATTATTTTAAAGGCTCTTTCTGTTAATGAAACTCGTACGCCGTTTCCTGGTTCTGCTACCCAATCGGAGTAGTCCACAGTATCCCTCAAAGGCCTTTGTCCTGGAGGTAATGCTAAAATTTCAGCAATTTTTTCGGCTACCCCCTGAATTGGAGCGTCTCCAGATCTAAAAAGATTTCTTAATCCTGGTTCATAGTTGTCATAATCTTTTTGAAGTCGAGCATACTCTTTGATAACCCCCTCATCTTTGGGAAATTCCGCTGCCTCAAAATGCGATGTGCCATTCAAAAAGACACCAGGCATTAAAATCGTGGTTTCAATTCCAAATTGGCTGATTTCATAAGCAGTGTTTTCAGCTAATGCATCCATGCCAGCCTTTCCAATCACATAGGGAGTCATAAATGGTGCTGTTACATTGGTAATTCCACTTCCAACGTACATGATCAACCCGCTCTGTTGTTTTCGCATCTGAGGAAGTACAGCTCTGTTCAATCTATGAGCACCCAAAACATTGGTGTTGACCGAACTGGCAATTTGCTCAGGAGTAAAGGCCTCGGAGTACCCGATAAATAAATGTGCGGCATTGTGGATGACCACATCAATTGCGCCTTCCGATTTTACTAAATGTTCTACAGCATCACGGCAAGAGTCTTCTATAAGAATGTCCAAATCAACAATTTCTACTTGTTTACCATGGCTTTCGACGTAGTCCTGAAGTGCGGTTGACCTTTTAAGGTTCCTGCCCTTTGGATCTCTAATTCCAGCATACACCTTATGTCCAAGTAATGCTAAAGTTTGTGCCGTATGAAGTCCCATGCCAGAGCCTGCTCCAGTTATTAGGACAGCTAGTTGTTTTTTATTTTCCATTGTTCAGTATTTTAATTTTTTGAAATTTCTGTTGAGGTGGCAAGCGAAATATTTGCTTCCAGGGATTGTTGGATGAGCAAAATCTTCTGATTTGCATACTGATAGGCATCTTTACCCATAAAAAAGTGAAGCGGAGCCTGTTCTTCCTTGCTCAGGGCAATCAATACTTCAGCGGCTTTCTCCGGGTCATTGGGTTGATTTCCGTTAATTTCATTCAAATGGGCATTTTCCATTTCGCGTGCTGTCTCGTAGTCCGCAATAGGATTTAAGGCCGTTTGAACAGATCCTTTTGAAAGGAAATTAGTTTTAAAATAGCCGGGGTAAACCAATGTGGTTTGTACATTGAAGGCTTTCATTTCTTCAGCAAGGGCTTCGGTAAAACCGGCTACTGCAAATTTGGTGGCACAATAAATACCGAATCCAGGAAAACCTCCTATGTATCCTCCTATAGAAGATATGTTGAAAAAATGCCCGGCAAATTGTCTACGGAAATGAGGGGCAATATTTCGGATTACATTCAGTGAGCCGAATACATTGACCTCGAAATTGCTCTTTACCTCCTGATCGGATAACTCTTCCAATGTCCCGATTAAGGCATAACCGGCATTATTGACGACTACATCGATTTTCCCGAAGTAATCTATGGTTTTTGCAATTGCCTGTTTTACATTTTCAGTGTCCGTTAAATTCATCTCTAACGGGAGAAAATCATAAGTCAAATCCCCCAACTCACTAGTCAAGGATTGAATCGTGCGCGATGTAGCCGCAACTTGGTAGTTTTCGGCTAGTAATTTTTTCACCAGTGTAAGGCCCAATCCCTTGGAAGCCCCGGTTACAAACCATACTTTTTTCGTTTTCATCGATCTTTTATTTTGTGGTTGATTACTGAGACAAAATTGGCTTCATCGGATTTCTTCAAATAAGCCTAATCGGTGAATAATGTAGCTAAATCGTGGATTGGTAATTTTTCCCCTATCAGCTTAGATGGTTTGCTGAAAAATGAAGGATTAAGTGCTAAGTTCTCCAATGCGATTCCAGGAGGGATTTATTGATTTCAAAAAAGAATGGGAAAAAGATCGAGTAGCACGGACGGAATGGCTCAGATTGTCAATCCTTATCATAAAGTGCTTGAAAGGCAGCTTTAGGAATTAGCGTTTGTTGTTTCGATTTTCAAGCTCAAGATTCAGCATCTTTCCGCTACACCAATAAATTAAAATCCTTAGAAATAGAGAGAAGGTTGGTCAATACGGAGTCAGGATTATTCTAATCCCATGTGTAAATAGTATTCGGTACAGCGAAGACTACCCTTCGGAAAATCAAGAGGAATCAATTGAAAACCTCTTTTTATCATATCATTGGTCAATTTTGTTGCTTTACCAAGTTCAATCCGATGGCTAGGATGGACTAGGTCTACTTTTGCGGCATAATCAAACAAAAAACTAAAATGAAAATCAAAAAAGGGTTTTACCTATCCTTGGTCCTATTTCTAACCAGCTTATTTGGGACTTTTGCCCAAAGTTTAAATTTTGGAATAAAAGGAGGCGCGAATTTCTCAAATTTTCAAGGAAGTACTGCCAATTTTAAATCTGAAAGCATCACCAGCTATCATGCAGGAGTTTTTGTTGACCTGGGTTTTTCGGAAAGAGTTTCCATACAGCCAGAAGTATTATACTCTACGGTAGGTGCAAACGTATCAATTCCTGGTGCAATCGACGAATTCACTAATAAGCTGGGTTATATCTCTGTGCCTTTACTGGCGAAAATTTTCCTTATTCCAGGGAGATTGTCCATTGACTTGGGGCCACAGGTTTCATTCTTGTTGAATGAGAAAGAAAATGTTAACCTAAGAAAATCAAGTTCTTATGACCTTTCACTTTCGGGTGGGGTGACGCTTGATATTCTTGGACCCATTTTTATTCAGGGGAGGTATAATTATGGGCTTAATGAAATCAAATCTGGTTCTGATGTGACCAATCGAGTAGTTCAAATTTCAGCAGGATTAAGATTCTAAGTATTGCCAAATTTACCGGCAAGGGTTCGGCACTGAATTCTTGCCGGTTAATCCTATTAAGGCAGCAGAATTTTATTTTGGAGTCAACTATTAAAATTTGAGATGAACTGTCGAGGGAAAAATGATAAAAGTTAAGGTCCAGAAGATCCTCAGAAAAATTCTTGAAGCTAGAAGTTTGAGCCTAACGGTTTGAATATCGAGCTGCAAATGGCACCCAAAATCTGGTTTATGCGTTTCAATTTCTTTAAGGATTTAAAAAATGGCAGTGTGAATTGAAAATCATTGACCTAGAAAGGGTAGGAGAGAGAGGAGTCTTTTAATTAGCCTAATTTAACCTGATGAGTAATTTTTCTAAGAGTTTCGTTAAAATAAAAGCCGGGAAAATTGGACTGGTTTTCCTGATTTTTTTTGGGATTTACCTGATCAGTTATACTCCCTTTTCTGCTGAGGGGCTTGAAAGTTTTCTACAACTTTCCCCGATTCACATCGCTTTTGAAGTGATAAGTACCTTGATCTTATCAGTTTTAATTGTCGAGTTGTATCTTTTTATAGATAAAAAATTTAACAATGTAATCCCATGGAATTATCATGTGGTTAGGAGATGGATTTTACAAACTATTGTTCAAATTGTCTTTTTACTTGGCCGTGTTCAAGTAATAAGTGCAACAGTTTTGTAAGATAGTAATTTCTCTTTAGGAGTT
>VFQM010003405.1_pt1 | contig 10202 bp, 6 predicted proteins | sample 3512391 | NCBI WGS metagenome assembly VFQM01 (sample SAMN10412369, study PRJNA504923) | tailings metagenome | isolation source: Replicate 1 from Balatoc abandoned mine | place: Philippines
AGCCCATTCTGTAACAATCAGCAGGGTCTTAGCAACCCCTTAACGGAACGGCTAGCCCCTGCGGTGAGGGCTTTTTTTTGCTTTCGCTCCACATTCGCGCCCTGTTCGGCGCGGCATCTCACAGCGGGATGCGCCGCGCGAGGAGCGCCAGCAGTTGCGGCATGGCCGAACGCATGGCCTGGCGACCGGCTTCAATCGATCGCTGGCGCATCGAGAAATCCGCACCGCCCACGCCGTCCAGCGGCGGGTGCACCACGAGGTCTGCCCCGGCCAGTTCGTGCCGGTTGATGCTTTGCCCCATGATGGTAAAGGTCTGCAGCAGCACCTGCAGGCTGCCGGTGGCAGCGTTCGCTTCGGGCACGCTGGAAATGTCGATCGCCAGCACCACCTCCGCACCCATCTCGCGCGCCTGACGCACCGGCACCGGCGACACGAGGCCGCCGTCCACGTATTCGGTATCGCCGATCTTCACGGGCGAGAACACGCCGGGAACGGCGCTGGACGCGCGCACCGCCAGTGCGGTGTCGCCACGGCGGAACAGCACCCCGCGTCCGGTCTTGAGGTCGGTGGCCAGAACACCCAGCGGCAGCGCCATGTTTTCGATCAGCCGGCCATCGACCGCCCGGCGCACATAGCGCGTGAGCGCCTCACCGCGGAACAGGCCCCGCCCCAGGATCGGCAGCGACCAATCGGCGATTTCGGCTTCGTGCATCTGCAGGGCCAGGCGCTCCAACTCGGCACCGGGCTTGCCACTGGCGTACAGGGCGGCCACCAGGCTGCCGGCCGAGGTGCCAACCACCAGATCCGGGCGGATGCCGACACGTTCGAGCTCCTGGATGACGCCGATATGGGCAAAGCCGCGCGCGGCGCCACCGCCCAGTGCCAGGCCCAGGCGAGGCGCCCGCGTGAGGACCGGCGGCGGACTGGCGGGCGTGACAACCGGAGGTTGCGGCGTTGCCGGGGGGTCGGGGGGCAGGCTGGCGCAACCCGCCAGCGCCAGGCCCACGGCGAGAGCGCAACAACCCTTCATGCGATCAAGATACTTAGTGAGAACCATTCTCGCTTCTGTTAGCATAAACCTGCTGGGTGATCCGGATGCCGGATTGTCCCAAAGCATCGACCCCATTCCCGATTTCAACCTCGAGAGATCTCCCCATGAACGTCTCCCGCCGCCTCACCCTCGGCCTTGTCGCCGCTGCTGCCCTGGGAGCCACCGCTGCCCAGGCTCAGGACAAGGTGCTCAACCTCTATTCGGCGCGTCACTACCAGACGGACGAAGCCATGTACGAGGCCTTCACCCGCACCACGGGCATCAAGATCAACCGTGTGGACGCGGACGACGCCGGCATTCTGGCGCGCCTGCGCGCCGAAGGCGCCGCCTCCCCCGCCGACGTGGTGCTGCTGGTCGATGCCGCCCGCATGGCCGTGGCCGATTCGCAAGGCCTGTTCCAGCCGATCAAGTCCGCCAAGCTGGACGCGGCCATCCCCGCCAACCTGCGCGCCGCCGCCACGCCCGACGGTGTGACCTGGACCGGTTTCTCCACCCGCGCCCGCGTGATCGTGTACGACCCGACCCGTGTGAAGGCCGAAGACGTGGCAACCTACGAACAACTGGCCGACCCCAAACTCAAGGGCATGGTCTGCACCCGCTCCGGCTCGCATCCCTACAACCTGTCGCTCTTTGCCACGGTGGTCGAGCGCCTGGGCGAGCAAAAAGGTGAGGCCTGGCTCAAGGGCGTGGTGGACAACATGGCCCGTGCGCCCAAGGGCGGCGACACCGATCAGATCAAGGCGGTGGCCAGCGGCGAATGCGGTGTGGCGCTGACCAACAGCTATTACTTCGCGCGCCTTCTCAAATCGAACAAGCCCGAAGACCGCGCCGTGACCGAGAAGGTGCGCGTGGTGTTTCCGAACCAGGGCACCAGCGGCGCGCACGTCAACATCGCGGGTGCAGCGGTGGCCAGATACGCGAAGAACCGCGACAACGCCATCCAGTTCATGGAGTACCTGGCCAGCCCGTTTGCGCAGGACTACTTCGCCAACGGCAACAACGAGTTCCCGGCCGCCAAAGGTGTGAAAGTCGACAACGCTGCGCTCAAGGCCATGGGTGGCAACGACTTCAAGGCCGAGACGGTGCCGCTGGCATCCGTGGCGAGGAACCTCACCAAAGTGCAGCAGATGCTGGACCGCGTCGGGTACAAGTAAGGCCACGCCCCGCCGCGCGCAGCGCGGCGGTGGTGTCAATACACCGCGGGAACGTAGATCTCGCCAGGCACCTGGTGACGGCGGTAGCCCTCGTGGCGGATGCGCTCGGGCAGCGTCACCGCGGGCCGCTCGACCTCGTGGTACGGGATGAGTGACAGCAGGTGGTGTATGCAGTTCAGCCGCGCCTTCTTCTTGTCGTCGGCCGGCACCACCCACCACGGCGATTCGGGGATGTTGGTGCGCGCGATCATCTCTTCCTTGGCCTTGGTATAGAGCTCCCATCGGCTGCGGCTCTCCAGGTCCATGGGGCTGAGCTTCCATTGCTTCAGCGGGTCGTGGATGCGGCCGAGAAAACGCGCCTCCTGCTCTTCGTCCGAGATCGAGAACCAGTACTTCACGAGCTGGATGCCGGAATTGACGAGCATCTTCTCGAACTCGGGCACGGTGCGAAAGAACGCCTCCACCTGCGCGTCATCGCAAAAGCCCATCACGCGCTCGACGCCGGCGCGGTTGTACCAGCTGCGGTCGAACAGCACGATCTCGCCACCTGCAGGCAAGTGCGTCACGTAGCGCTGGAAGTACCACTGCGTGCGCTCACGGTCGTTGGGTGCAGGCAGCGCGACGACGCGGCACACGCGCGGGTTCAGGCGCTGCGTGATGCGCTTGATCACCCCGCCCTTGCCCGCCGCGTCGCGGCCCTCGAACACCACCACCAGCTTGTGGCCCGTGTTCACCACCCAGTCCTGCAGCTTCACCAGCTCGGCCTGCAGGCGGAACAGCTCGCGAAAGTAGGTGCGCCGGGCTTCCCGGCGGCGTGCCGCCTCGGCCGCGTCCACCTCCTCGTGGGGGTCGCGGTCCTCGATCTCCATTTCGAGTTCTTCGTCGTAGCCGTCCAGCAGATCGTCGCTGACACGGCGCAGAAGGTCATCGGAGGATGCAAACATGGTCCGGTCTTCGCACGCAAAACCCCAGTGTCTCACCGTCACATGACAGTGGCGTGACCGTCATGTTCTTATCGCACCGGACGCAAGGTCATAATTGACGTTTACGTCAACGTCAATGGCGCTCGCAGCGCCACCACTCAGGAGCAACAGCATGGATATTGCAGGAAAGGTTTTCATCGTCACCGGCGGCGCATCGGGCCTGGGTGAGGGCACGGCACGCATGCTGGCCGCCAACGGCGGCAAGGTGGTGATCGCCGACATGCAGGCCGACAAGGGCGAGGCCGTGGCCAGCGACATCGGCGGCGTCTTCGTGAAGTGCGACGTCAGCAGCGAAGCCGACGGTCAGGCCGTGGTCGCCAAGGCGGTTTCCCTGGGCAAGCTCATGGGTCTGGTGAACTGCGCCGGCATCGCCCCGGCCGAGAAGACCGTGGGCAAGAACGGCGCCCACTCCCTGGCCGTCTACTCCAAGACCATCATGGTCAACCTCGTGGGCAGCTTCAATATGATCCGCCTGGCCGCCGAGGCCATGTGCAAGAACGAGCCCGAGGCCACCGGCGAGCGCGGCGTGATGATCAGCACGGCCAGCGTTGCCGCCTACGACGGCCAGATCGGCCAGGCCGCCTACGCGGCGTCCAAAGGTGGTGTGGTCGGCATGACGCTGCCGATCGCACGCGACCTGGCACGCAACGGCATCCGCAACATGACGATCGCCCCCGGCATCTTCGGCACACCCATGCTGTTCGGCATGCCACAGGACGTGCAGGACGCACTCGCCGCGAGCGTGCCGTTCCCCAGCCGCCTGGGTACGCCGCAGGACTACGCCAAACTGGCCAAGCACATCATCGAGAACGACATGCTCAACGGCGAGGTGATCCGCCTCGATGGCGCGATCCGTCTCGCCCCGAAGTAATCACCCCCCGCGCGCCGGCCCTTCGGGCCGTCCCCCCCCTGCCGGGGCAACACCTTTGGCCCGGCAAAGCCGGTTCCGCGGTGTTTCTGGCGAGGTATCGGCACCGCGACGTAAAGTCCGTTCCATGAAGTGCTGGTGCCCTCCTCTGCTCCTTGCCTTGCTGCTGGCGGCCTGCGCGCAGCCGCCGGCAGCACCGCCCCAGCCCGAAGCGGCGTCCGGCCTGCAGGCCAAACCCGGCTGGTCCTTTCAACGGTATGCGGTGGCGGCCGCCAATCCGCTGGCGGCCAAGGCGGGCGCGCAGATCCTGCGCGCCGGTGGCAGCGCGGTCGACGCCGCGATCGCGGTGCAAATGGTGCTCACGCTGGTCGAGCCGCAATCGAGCGGCATCGGTGGCGGTGCCTTCCTGCTGCACTGGAACGGACGCCGCGTGCAGGCCTACGACGGGCGCGAGACGGCGCCCGCAGCGGTGAACGAGCGCCTGTTCCTCGACGCCGAGGGTCAGCCCCTGCCGTTTGCGCAGGCTGTGACCAGCGGCCGTTCGGTGGGCGTGCCGGGTGTCGTGCCCATGCTCGCCCTGGCGCACCGGCAGCACGGCCGCCTGCCGTGGGCCCGGCTGTTCACACCCGCGATCGCGCTGGCCGAAAGCGGCTTCCCCATCAGCCCACGCTTGCACACATTGCTGGCGGCGGAAACAGCGTTGCCGCGCGACCCGCTGGCGCGCGCCTACTTCTACCGTGCCGACGGCACACCATACCCCGTGGGCCACGTGCTGCGCAACCCCGAACTCGCCGCGGTGCTGCGCGAAATCGCCACGCTCGGCCCGATCGCGATGGTCGAAGGGCCGATCGCACGTGCCATGGTGGACAAGGTGCGCAACCACCCCACCCTGCCCGGTGCTCTCACGCAGGATGACCTGCGCCGGTATCAACCGCGCGAGCGCGAGGCGCTGTGCCATCCGCTGCGCGCGGGCGCACGCGGGTTGCGGGTGTGCGGTTTTCCGCCGCCCAGCTCCGGCGGCATCGCGGTTGGCCAGATCCTCGGGATGCTCTCGCGCACGCCGCAGGCCATGGCCTCGTTGCGCGACGGCCGGCCGGGCGCCGACTGGCTGCACGCGTACACCGAAGCCTCACGACTGGCCTTTGCCGACCGGGCGTACTACCTGGCCGACCCCGATTTCGTGCCCGCCCCGGCAGGTGACTGGCGCAGTCTGCTTGACCCCGGCTATCTCAATGCGCGCGCCGAGCTCATCGGCCCGCAACGCCTGCCAGGTGTGGCACCTGGCCGGCCCGCGGGCACGGCGCTGGCCTTCGCCCCCATGCCCGCGCAGCCCGAGGCCGGCACCAGCCACATCGGCATCATCGACGCCGAGGGCAACGCGCTGGCGATGACGACCACCGTCGAATCGGCCTTCGGCGCGCGGCTCATGGTCAGCACGGACCCCTCGCGTCCGGGCGGCTTCCTGCTGAACAACCAACTCACCGACTTCAGCTTCGCGCCCGCCGATGCCGTGGGCCGGCCGATCGCCAATCGCGTGCAGCCCGGCAAGCGGCCGCGCTCGTCGATGGCGCCCACGCTGGTGTTCGACGTGCAGACGGGCGCACCGGTCATGAGCGCCGGCAGTCCGGGGGGCGCGCTGATCATCCACTACACCGCCAAGGCACTGTGGGGTGCATTGCACTGGGGCATGCATCCGCAGGCCGCGCTCGATCTGCCCAACTTCGGCACCCTGGGCGGCCCGCTGCTGCTGGAACAGGACCGATTTCCCGCCGCCACGGTGCAGGCCTTGCAGTCGCTCGGCCACACGGTGCAGCAGACCGACATGACCAGCGGCGCGCAGGCGCTGGTGCGGCGTGGCGGCCGCTGGCTGGGCGGCGCCGATCCGCGCCGCGAGGGCATCGTCGCTGGTGAGTGACCACCGCTGCGCGGGGCGCTGCCCTGCGGGCACGATGGCCTTGCCGGGGGCGGCCTTGCGCTGCGGCCGGTCTGGCCACCAGCGTTAAGCTAGCCCCCTACCCCATGGCCATCCCCCAGAGCTTCATCCAGGAACTGCTCAGCCGCGTCGACGTGGTCGACGTGGTGGGCCGCTACGTGCAGCTCAAGAAGGGCGGCGCCAACTTCATGGGGCTGTGCCCTTTCCACGGCGAGAAATCGCCCTCGTTCAGTGTCAGCCCCTCCAAGCAGTTCTATCACTGCTTCGGCTGCGGTGCGAACGGCAACGCCATCGGCTTCCTCATGGAGCATGTGGGCATGGGCTTCGTGGAGGCCGTGAAGGAACTCGCATCCCAGGTGGGCCTGCAGGTGCCCGAGGAGGACATCTCCCCGCAAGAGCGCGAGCGCGCAGCCCAGCAGCGCCAGCAGCAGGCCACCCTCACCGACGTGCTGGAGAAAGCAGCCACGTCCTACCAGAAGGCGCTCAAGGCCTCGCCGAGGGCTGTGGACTACCTCAAGCGCCGCGGCTTGTCGGGCCAGATAGCCAAGACCTTCGGCCTCGGCTACGCGCCTGAAGGATGGCGCCACCTGGCCAGCGTGTTTCCCGACTACGCGTCGCCCCGGCTCACCGAATCGGGCCTGGTGATCGAACACGCGGACGAGCAGGACCAGAATGGCCAGGCACGGCGCTACGACCGCTTCCGCGACCGGATCATGTTCCCGATCCGCAACGTCAAGGGCGAGTGCATCGGCTTCGGTGGGCGGGTGCTCGACAAGGGTGAGCCCAAGTACCTGAACTCGCCCGAGACGCCGGTGTTCAGCAAGGGGCGCGAGCTCTACGGCCTGTTCGAGGCCCGCACCGCCATCCGCCAGCACGGCTATGCGCTGGTCACCGAGGGCTACATGGACGTGGTGGCGCTGGCGCAGCTTGGCTTCGGCAACGCGGTGGCCACACTGGGCACAGCCTGCACGCCCGACCATGTGCAGAAGCTCTTTCGCTTCACGGAAGCCGTGGTGTTCAGCTTCGATGGCGACGCCGCGGGCAGGCGTGCCGCACGCAAGGCGCTCGACGCCGCCCTGCCGCTGGCCAACGACACGCGCAGCGTGAAGTTCCTCTTCCTGCCCGCCGAGCACGACCCGGACAGCTACATCCGCGAGCACGGCAGCGAGGCTTTTGCCCGCTTCGTGCGGCAGGCCGTGCCGCTGAGCGAATTCCTGGTCGAGGCCGCTGCCGAGGGTTGCGACATGGCGAGCATGGAAGGCCGCTCGCGCATGATCAGCAACGCGGGGCCGCTGTGGAAGCTCCTGCCCGAAGGCGCCCTCAAGCGCCAGCTCCTGGGTGTGCTGGCAGAGAAGGCGCAACTCGATGCGCGCGATCTGCCTGAACTCTGGGGCATCTCCACGGCGCAGGGCAAACCGGCGATCCGGGGCGGCAGGGGCACCGAGTCCCGCTACAAGCAGCGCGCCTACGGCGCCGGTGCGCGCCACGCGATCAAGCCGAAGTCGATCGCCATGGCCGAGCACATCGCGCAGTCAGCGCTGCGCAATTCCGCCGCCTGGGACTTGCTCACGAACGACGACCACCACGTGCTGTGCGAACTCCAGTCGCCCCACGGTGACCTGTTCTCCTGGATCGACGTGCGGTTCAACGAACACGGCGCCGAGCCCTGGGCGGTGCTGCAACTGGGCGTTGACGGCCAACCGTTTGCAGAGCTTGCCAACCGCCTGATCGGTCTGGACCACCTGCAACCCAGCGGACAGACCTACGAAATCGAGGAAATCGGCGAAGACGACCTGCGCCGCCTGATGACGGCAATCCACCTGGACGCGATTGCCGACGAGATCGGCCGGGCCAGCCAGATTCCGGCGTCCGATCCGCAGCGGATGGAGCGGCTCTACGAACTGAGCCGCAAGCAGCAGGCCTTGTTGCAGGCCCAACGGCCGAAAGCCCAGGCGTGATTCACCGGATCGGGGCCTCGCCGGTATAATCCACCGTTGCACCGCAAGCGCGACAGCAGCACCTCCGGCACCGGCCCGGCCCCCACGCAGGGGCTACATGGATCACGATCCTGGCCACCCCGCCTTCCTCCTGATCGAGGGGGCGCGAGGAACCCCGCAAGGACTGCACACCAAATGTTCGCCCCCACAGCTTGCAGGCCCGCCCGCACCGGCGCTCGGTGGGTTCGTGTGCTCTTCAAATCCTCCGGTTCGGCCCCAACTGGGGGCCTTCTGGCGGCTAGCTCGTTCTGCCGGTCCGTTCGTTGATTTTTTTGAGGTTCCCATGCCCGCGAAGAAAGCCAGTGCGTCCGCTGCGTCCAAAGCCCCTGCCAAGAAGGCCGCTCCAGTAAAAGCCAAACCGGCGGCTTCCCCCAAGAAAGCCCCCGCAGTGACGACCAAGACCCCCACCAAGGCAGCCGCCAAGGCAGCCCCGGCCAAGAAGGCCCCGGCCGCCAAGACCACCGCCAGCAGCACCGCCAGGAAGGCCAAGCCCGAAGCCCTGGCTGAAGAACTGCTTGACGTCGCGGTGCCCGCGAAGAAGAAGCCTGGCCGCCCGGCCAAGGCCGCGGCCGAAAAGCCCGCCGCCAAACGCGGACGCAAGCCCGGCAAGGCCGCCGCCACCAAGGAAGAAGTCGACCTCGGCGACGATCTGACCGATCTCGAGGACGGTGACCTCGTCGAAGAACTGCCCGAAGAGGTGGTGGTCGACGAAGCGCAGCCGGCCGAGAAGGCCAAGCCGCTGCGCATGAAGATCAGCAAGGCGAAGGAACGCGCGCTGATGAAGGAATTCGGCCTGGATGAAACCATCCTGTCCGAAGAAGAAGCCCGTGCCCGCCGCGAACGCCTGAAAACGCTGATCAAGCTGGGCAAGACGCGCGGCTACCTCACGCATGGCGAGATCAACGACCACCTGCCCGACAAGCTGGTCGAGGCCGAGACCCTGGAAGTGGTGGTCTCGCTGCTCAACGACATGGGTGTGGCCGTCTACGAACAGACGCCCGACGCCGAAACCCTGCTGCTCAACAACACCGGCCCCACCGCCGCCACCGAAGAGGAAGCGGAAGAGGAAGCCGAAGCCGCGCTGTCCACCGTGGACAGCGAATTCGGCCGCACCACCGACCCGGTGCGCATGTACATGCGCGAAATGGGCACGGTGGAACTGCTCACGCGCGAGGGTGAGATCGAGATCGCCAAGCGCATCGAGGGCGGTCTGCACAGCATGATGGAGGCGATCAGCGAGTCGCCCGCGACCATCGCCGAGATCCTGGCCATGGCCGAGGAAATCCGCGAAGGCAAGGTCGTCATCTCCACCGTGGTGGACGGCTTTGCCGATGCCGATGAAGCAGACGACTACGTGGCCGAGGAAGACTTCGACGACTACGACGAAGCCGACGACGACGACGGCAAGGGCGGCTCCAAGGCGCTCACGCGCAAGCTGGAAGAACTCAAGCGCGAAGCACTGGAGCGATTCGACGCCATGCGCGTGATGTTCGAGAAGCTGCACAAGTCGTACGACAAGGAAGGCTACGGCAGCCCCACCTACGTCAAGACACAGCACGCCCTGACCGAAAAGCTGATGACCATCCGCTTCACGGCCAAGGCGATCGAGAAGCTGTGCAGCACCGTGCGCAGCCAGGTCGACGAGATCCGCAAGAAAGAGCGCGAGCTGCGCCGCATCATCGTGGACAAGTGCGGCATGCCGCAGGAGACCTTCATCAAGGACTTCCCGCCCAACCTGCTCAACCTGAAGTGGGTGGAGAAGCAGGCCGCTGCCGGCAAGCCCTGGAGCACGGTGCTCGAGCGCAACATCCCGCCGGTGCAGGAGCTTCAGCAAGGCCTGATCGACATCCAGAACAGCGTCGTGGTGCCCATCGATCACCTCAAGGCGATCCACAAGCGCATGAACGAAGGCGAAGCCTCGTCGCGCGACGCCAAGAAGGAAATGATCGAGGCCAACCTGCGCCTGGTGATCTCTATTGCGAAGAAATACACCAACCGCGGTCTGCAGTTCCTCGACCTGATCCAGGAAGGCAACATCGGCCTGATGAAGGCGGTCGACAAGTTCGAGTACCGCCGCGGCTACAAGTTCTCGACCTACGCCACGTGGTGGATCCGCCAGGCCATCACCCGCTCGATCGCCGACCAGGCGCGCACCATCCGCATCCCGGTGCACATGATCGAGACCATCAACAAGATGAACCGCATCAGCCGCCAGC
>VFQM010003406.1_pt1 | contig 10200 bp, 7 predicted proteins | sample 3512391 | NCBI WGS metagenome assembly VFQM01 (sample SAMN10412369, study PRJNA504923) | tailings metagenome | isolation source: Replicate 1 from Balatoc abandoned mine | place: Philippines
TGGCGCACCCGACAGGATTCGAACCTGTGACCTCTGCCTTCGGAGCAATTTAGGCACCCCATCCTAAATGCACGCTAGGGCACGCCATGATACTACAACTCAATGAAATAGCTGGACTATTTCATTTTTCACGCCGAAATCCGTATCCGCAAGTTCGCTTCAATATTCCTTCGGCTGCTTCCGTGGTGCTTCCGCAGAAACAGCCCCTCCATAACGGGGGGATCGCCTGATGGCAAAGCTTACGAAACGAGTGGTCGACGCCGCCGACATCCGGGAAAAGGATTACTTCATCTGGGACGATGAGCTTCCCGGCTTTGGCCTCCGCGTGTTCGCGTCGGGCAAGCGCAGCTATCTTATCCAATACCGCGCCGCTGGTCGAACCCGTCGTTACACCATCGGCCTGCATGGTATCTGGACGCCCGAAACTGCTCGGCAGGAAGCGAAGGTCCAGCTTGGGCGCGTCGCTCGCGGCGACAATCCTTCCGAAGAACGGCAGCTCGATCACCAAGCCATGACGGTCAAGGAGTTGTGCACGCTCTATCTCAAGGATCTCAATGCAGGCCTGATCCTCGGCAAAGGCGGCCGCCCCAAGAAAGCGACCACCATCGTTACCGACACGGGCCGCATCGAACGCCACATTATTCCGTTGATCGGCGCGCGGCGGGCGAAGGATCTGACGAAAGCTGACATCAACAAGGTCCTGAAGGACATCATGGCCGGCAAGACCCGCGTGTCGGTCAAGACGAAAAAGCTGCGAGGAAAGGCCATCGTGCGGGGCGGCGCCGGTACGGCGACACGCACGGTAGGTCTTCTTGGCGGCATCCTCTCCTATGCCGTCGATGCCGGCATCATCGATCGCAACCCCGCGCATGGCATCAAGAAGCCGAAGGACAATGTCCGCAAGCGCAGGCTTTCCGAGGCGGAGTATCGCACTCTCGGCATCATGCTGCGCGAGGCGGCGGAGAACGAGAAATATGCGATGACCGTCGAGATCATTCGCCAGATCGCCCTGACCGGCTGTCGCCGGTCGGAGATGATCTCGCTGATGTGGTCGGAGGCCGATACTGAGGCGAGCTGCCTGCGACTGGAGGACAGCAAGGAGGGCGAGTCCATCCGTCCCATCGGCCTCCCCGTGATCGAGTATCTCGAGCAGCGCCGCAAGGGTGCGAAGGGCACCTATGTCTTCCCTGGCCAAGGCGAGGACAATGCCTTCGGCAGCTTCCCGAACCATTGGGAGCAGCTATTCAAGGATTCGCCGCTCTCCGACGTCACGCCGCACGTCCTGCGCCATAGCTTCGCGAGCATTGCCAATGATCTGGGCTTCACCGAGGTGACGATCGCAGCGCTCGTCGGACATTCGAAGGGCTCGGTCACGAGCAAGTACATACATACGCTCGACACGGCCCTGATCATGGCAGCCGATACGATCTCCGGCTATATTCAAGGCCTGCTTGATGGAGTCGAGTTCAAGCAGACCGCGTACGCTCTTGATCGAGATTCTCGGAAGCAAGCACTTGCGCGCTTCCTGAACAATGCGGCCAAGGGCGCGGAAATGCAACGAGAGGACATTCCCTTAGCTGCCTAGCGTTCGCAATCACCGCATCCGACCTCCAAATCCTAGTTACTTTTTCCGGCTTGTGCCATCGGCCGAGGCAAACTTGATACCAGAAACGCGCCAAGCCCGGCGGCATGTCTGCCGCCGAGCTTGGGCGTTATAACTTACGAGACAACCAGCCCCTGACACGGCGCCAGAAGTTTGGTGGTGCGCTGATCGGAGCAGCCTGAATAGGAGGTTCGACCGTCGGCGACTGTCCATAGTATCGGGCTTTGGCAACGCGATCACGACGACGCTCAGCTTCAACCTGCTCGTCGCTCCAAGGGCCGGCTTCGATCACCTTGCCGCGGTCGATCACGTAGTGTGACCGGCACTGCAAGGTCCAATTGCCGATCGACGGCCGAAGCGAGATAGTTTCGCCATCGAACGTCATCTTCCAATCTGTCGGCGTGAAGGGCGCGACAACCTCCTCGCCGCAACCACAGCAGCAGCTATGGGCCGATGTCGCATATTCCATCGAAACATAGAGAATGCCTGGGTCCAGGCGCTCAGGGATGTGTTCGACGAAACGATGATCGAGTCGCTTGTGCCTCATCACGCGAGGTCCCCATTGATGAGCATGTTGCCGTCTGTGGTGTAGGTGCAGTGATGCTCGCGCTCGAGGTCACGGTAGAAGCCACGTATCTTCTTCCACTTCACGACCGCGAGGACAGCATTCAGGGCGTTGAGGTCCGCGACCTGTATGTTGGATGCGTAGATGTCTTTGGCGCCATCGCCGACGAAGGAGATGCGCTGACGTGCATGATCCCGTTTCTCCGGCGTGCTGGCGGTCACCCGCAGGATACCGCCGAGCGATCCCTCGTCGAGTTCGAGACCCATTCCGACATCGACGAACGCGGCGCCGGTCGCCTCGAGCTTCTCGACGATCAACCGCTTCGCTTCGCCGGCGTCGAGCGACAGGAACGCGAAGGTGACGCCGTCGAGAAGGTGCAGGTTGTCGGCCCCGAGCTCGACATCGTGCGCCACGATGTTGCGGTGCATCCGGCTGTAGATGCGCTTTAGATAGTCAACCTTCTTCGGCACCTCGCGCAGCTCCTCAAGGGTCGGCGCGCCTGGCGCCCGAAAGGCGTTGTGAGTCAAGAACTCGTCGCCGTCGAAGAGCCGAATCTCGCGGACCGGTGTCTTGGCGACGAAGTCCAGGATGTAACCGCCGGTGCCACCACCGCCGATGATGGCGACCCGCTCATTGACGAGCCGCTCGGTCAGGACGCCGATACCAACACGGTCGGAGGCGGTCTCGACATAGTTGAAGACGCTGTCCTCCTCCTCTTCTGGCTCGCGGAAGGTGCGCGGGGTCATGCCGGGCTTCAGCACCGCGGCCGGGCCCGCGATGATGTTCGCGTAGCTCGTCATCTTGTGGTGGTAGTCCGTATAGCCGCCATCCGGCTTGCTCGAGAAGCTGTGCGTGGCTTTCAAACCGTGACCGAGGTCGAAGGCCCCGGCCTGATGCGAGATTCCCTGGATAGGCGTCCCATCCGCGCGGCACGGAAAGTCGCCGTCCCAATGGACAACATGGGTGTCGGGCCTGCGCGTCGCATCGCCGGCCAGCGTAAGGCTCGAGATGAGGGTGCCGATGCGCACCTTACGACGCGCATCGACATAAGGCACCTCCCGCATGACGAGATGCCCGCCCTGCCGCAGGACGAAATAGCCTTCGTCCCGCAGCCGCTTGAGGTCGGGATTACGACTGAACAGTTCGCGTGACATTGAACACCGTGCCTTTCTTCTTGACGTCGACCGAGCCGCCAGCCCCGAGTTCGCCCGCGTGCGGCGTCGACGCAGCGTGCCGGTAGGTCATCGAGAAGACGACGTTCGGCTCGTGCTGGCCCGGGAAAGCGAGCTGGACGATCTGCTCGAACGTGACCGTGCGGGCGTTCACCGTCCGCGGCCGCGAATTGACGATGATCTCGAACGTCACCCGTGCGGTGATGAACCGCTCGATGCCGGGCTCGGCCAGATCGATCAGCTCGCCATGCTCGATCAGGCGATCCTCGCCGCCGGGGACCTCGAGGAAAACGGCCTCTCCCTCGCCGGGCTTGGCGAGGCCGTAGAGCACCGCGCCGCTGATGATCGGCTTACCCCAACGCAGCTCGTCGTCCTTCAGCGTCAACTTGAAGTCGCGATCCGTCAGGAAGGCGACGAACCGCTCGGCGCCGTGCCCGCGCAGGTCGAAGGGCTCGTTCAGCCGCACGTCCTCGAAGTCGCCCGAGGGCAGAATCGCGAACAGGCTGTAGCCGTCCCGCGGGTCCAAGGCGCCGGCCTCGAGTAACTGACGGCCGAGCGGCACGGGATCGCTCACCTGACGGGATTGGAAGTTGAGATCGCCCTGCGCGAGGAGAAAGCGATACCCCCGCGCCGGACGCAGCGCCCGGCCTTCGCGCAGGGCGTCGCCGAGGTCGTCGTAATCAAGCAGTTCTTCGGTGTTCATGAGATTGGGTCCTTAGGTTTGGCCGAGGCGACGCCGCGGCTCTAAGGGTCCAATCGGGGCGAGATCCGCCGACCGGTAAGGTCAGGCGAACTTTTTTTGCAGGGCGCCGTCCGGGGTCTGCCCGCAGATGAAGAAGGCCGGGCAATTCGGGCAGGTGCGCGACGAGTCCTCGGCCGGAAACCGCCCAGCGCGAATGTCGCCGAGAAACTTGGCGAGCTTATCCTTGCGACCTTTCAGCTCCCGATCCGATAATGCGAGCACATGCGTCTCGCCGTCGGAGAGATGGACAAGCTCGGCGACGGCGCCAGGGAAGGCCTGCTGGACCGCCAGCATCAGCGCCGCCGCGCCGACATCCTTGCTCTCGGCCGACCGCCTGTGGCCCGTGCGGATGCGGCGCACGGCGCGAACGCCGTCGGGCCGCACCAGCACCTCGTCCGGCCTAACGATGATCTCCTCGCCGCCGAAATTGAGGCTGAGCGCGACCGGCGCTTCGGCGAGCGCTTCGGCGCGGTTCGCCAGGAAAAAGCGCAGCATTGCCAGCGCCAGATCGCGGAATTCCGCTCGATAGCCGTGCTCGCCGAGCCCTTGGCCGGCCAGCGCTGCGTCAGCGTGATCCTCCAGGTCCCGCTCGGTCACGGGCTCATCCGCCCCGATCACCGCCTCGACCACTACGCGAACCGCCTCGTGCAGATGCATGAAGGCGGTCGCAGTTCGCCGGCCACCGACTTGCAGCACATGCGTGTAGAAAAAGCGGCGCGGGCAGGATTCATAAAGGGCGATCTGCGGGGCCCCGAATCGCAGCCGTCCGTCGACGACCAAATCGATATCTCGAGCTTCTGCGGCTACGGGAAGCGGCCGTGCCGGCACGACCGAGGCGCGCGTCAAGGCGGCGCCGAGACGGTCGAGGAAGGGCGACAGCGGTCGATTGTGGCCGTTGCTCTTCTCGGTCGGCGCGTAGAGAATCAACCGGTCGCGGGCGCGCGATTGCGCCACGTAGAACAAGCACTCCTGCTCCTCGGCCTGACCCGCGCGAAACGCCTCCAGCGCGCTGCCTTCGGCTCCCATGATCATGCCGTCGGGCGCCGGACAGGGCGGCGCCGCCGGCGTGCGCGGGATGGTGTCGCTATTGAGCCCTGGAAGATGGACGCCGCCGAACTCCAGGCCCTTGGCGCCATGGATAGTCATTAGCCGCACGGCGTCGAGATGCTGGGCGGCCGCCGGCAACTGGCGCAGGTCGCGATCATCGCCGAGACGGACAAGCCTGCGCACCCGATCGAGCACACGCGTGATCGGCAGCCCGCTGCCGGCCGGTTGGACCCGCAGGAAGTTGAGGAACTGCCAGATTGCGATGCCGCGCGTGCGATCGGCGAGATCCGCCGACACGCCAAGGCGCGCGGCTACACGGGTGCGATCGAGCAGCAGTGTCGCGAGCACGGTCCAGGGTGACGCCGTTTGGTCGAAGCCGCTGAGCGCGGCCGCGAGCTTAACGACGGCCTGGCGGCCGGCATCGCTGACGCCGGGGATCGGCTCGATGTGCTGGAGCCAGCTGCCCGCAGCTTGGTCGGCCCCCCGCAGATGCTCGAAGATCGTCGCTACATCCGCCAATGACATGGTGAAATCGGGCCAGCAGGCGATGCGTACAAGGCCCATGGCGCGCCGATCGACAAGGACGGAGAGCAACGCCAGGAGATCCTTGACCTCGGCCCGCTCAAACAGGCTGCCCAGAAACAGCACGGGCACGCCGAGCCGTTCGAGGTCCTGCCCGATGGTCGAAAGCTTCTCATTGCCGGTGCAGAGAACCGCCTGGTCACGATAGGCATGTCCCTCACGGCGAAGCGCCTCGATCGCGTCGGCAAGGGCCACTTGTTGTTGCTCGGCGCGCTGTACCGTGCGCAGCTCGGGCTTATGGCCATTGCCGCCGCGATCGGCTTCAAGACCGCTGTCCGCGTCGCCCGCGCGCATCGTGATCGCGAAGCCGGAAAAGCTGGCGACGATCTCCGGCACCGAGCGATAGTTGCGCTTCAATCGCCCGCGCTTGCCGCCGGGAAAGTCCTCCTTCCCGAACCGAGTCATATTGAAGGACGACGCGCCCCGAAACCGATAGATCGACTGCTTGGCGTCGCCTACCATCCAGAGATTGCGGCCGTCTGGCCGCAGCGCGCTCAGCAAGCGCACGCTGCTGCGGTTCACGTCCTGATACTCATCGACCAGGACGTGGTCATACTGTGCCTGCAGTGTTGCGCGGATGGCCGCCTCAGCCTCAAGCAGCTTGACGGGCAGGGCGACAAGGTCCCCGAAGTCGACGCAATGCGCGTTGCGCTTGAGCTGTTCATAGGCGGCATAGACGCGGGCCACCTCTCCGGCGCGTTCAGCGGCCTCGCGCGTATCAGAGTCCGCCGCCTTGGCAAGCATGGCGTCGGCAAGCGCGGCGTACGCTTCGGCGTTGACCACCTCGTCCTTCGCCCGCGAGACGGCGGCCAGCATGTCGGCGATGATCTGAGTTGGATCGTAGAGATTGCGGCAGTGGGAGAGCCTCAGGCGCGGGAACTCCTCCTCGAGGAGCTCGACGGCCTCGGTCCGATCCATCATCCGCGGGTCTTTCGGCAAGCCGAGCTCCGCATGGAAACGACGGATAATGTCGAGGCCGAAGGCGTGGAAGGTGCCGATCCACATTGCGGCCGCGGCCTCGGGCCGCTTGCGCGCAATCCGCTCGGCCATCTCACCCGCCGCCTTGTTCGAGAAGGTCAATAGCAGGATGCGCCGCGGGTCGACGCCCTCCTCCAGAAGGCCTTCGACGCGCGCGATCAGTGTCTGCGTCTTGCCGGTGCCGGGGCCCGCCTCGAGCAGATAGGCCTCGCCGCGATGCGCCGCGGCAGCGGCTTGCAGGGGATTGAGCGGCCGCTCCACATGCGTCGCGGCCGCGACGGGCGGCACGATTGGGAGGAGCAAGGCGTCGAACATCTGCTGGGCGACAACCTCGAACGGCGCGCCGAGCTTTGCGGCGACCGCCGAGGCGGATAACCCTTGATCGACATGCAGCGCTCGCGCGACGTTGCGGGGAAGCAAGAGCTCGCGCGCGAACAGATCCATCTGGACCTCGCGGCGCTGCCGGCGTCCATAATCGACCACCCGATCCATGCCGACCGGCGACGGCTCGGCCGCGCGAGCCGGATCGATCATTGGCGCCGTCTCGCTGTCGGGATCGTCGCCGAGCTCGACATGACCAATCTCGTGCGCCACGAGGAAGGCCTGTTCGAAGCGAGACCCCGCACTCTCGTGAAGGATCAGATCGTCGGCGGCGACGAAGGTCGCGCGGCCGCCGTTGAGGACGGCCGCGCCGACAGCCGTCGGTTCGACATCGATCCCACGCCGCTTGGCTTCGGCGACAGCAAAGTCATAGGGCGACCAAGGATCGGCGCCCGAGGCCACGAGACGAGCATGAAGCTCGGCGGCGACCTGCCTGGCGAGCTCCACCCCGTCCATGTCAGTCTGCCTCTGCCAACAGCCGGGCGCGCTTGTCGGCTGGGACGCCGGCGTCGATCAACACTTGCTCGAAGGTGACCTGCTCGCCAGCGGTCGGCTTATCGTCAGCCTTATAACTGCGCGCGCCGGCCAACTGGGCCGAGCCCCAGGACGACTCCAACTGCGCGACAGAGCTGCGCATCGCCTCTGCCAACATCACCAGGACGCGTCGCGGGATACTAACGAGAGAAATCCGTCTCTCGCGCAGCGCGGTCACAACCTGCCGGGGCACGTCCAGACGCTGGGCGACGGTGCGCCAGTCATCGACCGTCAGTGCCGCGAAAGGGTCGGCTGTCGCTCCCGGCACCGCCTTTGCGTGTTGCAACCAAGCAGCCTCGATTAAGGCCTGATCGGCATCGGAAAGCGGAGCTGTATCGCCACATACTTCGCGGCTGAGTTCGCGCGACAGGTCTATGAGCTCCCCGGCATATTCCGGGTAAAGTCCCAAATAGCGTTCAAGGGTCGACCGGCTAGGGTCGCTCTCGACCGCAAACGCGTCGAGCACGGACTCGCGGGACGGACGTTCGCCGGCGGGGCTCACCGCTCGTCTCCGTCGCCCATAGCGGCGCGAAGGGCGGCGAAGGCCTTGTCGCGGTAGGTTCGGACGGTCTTTTCGGAGCGGCCTAAGACTTTGGAGATGGTCACGACGTCCGGCTCCTTGGAGTCGATGGGGAAGCCCTGTCTCATCATGTGAATGATCCTGCTTTGTTCTGTCGGTAGAGCCTCAATCGCTGCATCCAGGCGCAACCGGTAATCCGCATCGTCGAAATCCGACGCGGAGAATGGGTCGTGTGCCCCTGCGGCCGCCTCGACTTCGGGGGATAGCTCACCGCTGTCGTCATATTCGAGGGCCTGAGAACGGTTCTCGTCGCGCCAAGCCTGCTCCTGCGCGTCGCGCCGCAGGCTGGCGACCGCGCCGTCGAAGCGCACCTCGAAGTAGTCGAGCTTGTCGATATAGGTGCCGCGATCCGCTGAAAGGAGCTCGACGAACCGGCTGAAAACCTTGTCTCGCACAACCGCGCGCGTCAGCGACTCAGTTTTGCCGTCGGAGCTTTCCGCCCTGGGTAAACTGCGTAGCACCCGTTCAATCAGAATCCGATAGAGGCGCTCGAACCACGCCTCGTTGTTGTCGCGACGGCTCGCGCGAATTAAGTACACGAGACATTCGCTAGGGACGTAGGCCGGGTCCGAGCGCTTCATGATTCCTGCCCTGGCGATCAACTCATCGCGCGGCAGGACCGCCAATTCGACGATGAGCGCTTCTACCTTTGGGTCGCGTTCGTAAAGTTCGCCGCTAAGGCGCCGTTTGCGCAGTGCATTTACTACTACTCCTGATCGATTCGAAGCTGTCGTTTCTTGCGCATCGACGGCTTCCTCCCAATGTTTCATCATTGCCGCCCCCACTTTTCTAATGCCTTCACATTCCGGCGTCCCCTAGACGATTTTTTATCGAATGCGTCCGGAATGTCTTGCTATTCTTCTGTCGCGGCGGGCGTTTCTTTGGCTACCGACCCGCAGATCCCGCATTTTTCTCTTGCCTGTTTGCACCACAGCAATTCACCGCCTCAAGCATTCGCGGGTGGCCATCGCATCTTACCCCGGCCAACGCGCAAGACGTCGACAAGGTTGACGCCGTCTGGAAGCCTACCTGAAAGCAAGCTAGGCTTCGGATCAACAGCATGCTTCCTAAACGCAGCGAGCCGCTGATAGTCGGGTGTCGTCAGCCAAGTCCTTCCATCTCCTTCATCAGTGATGATTCGGTAAAGCCCTGCGCGAGGTGCTGACTCAACGGGAACATCGAGCAAACGTCGGTTGCGATAGATTGACCATTTCTGAATCCCACCACTGAGCGCCTCAGTCCTGAATCGGGCCCACAACGCTGCCGTTTCGGGCGTTGGCCAATCGCCCAAATCCGTGAATGCTGTAATTTCGTCGGATTCAAGCCATGCGCGCATTTCCGCCGGGGTCACAAACATTGGCTTGGTTTCATTGATGGAGGCCATGGCCGCTGTCCTCGAAGGCAGACCGGCGCGAATCAGCATCGCCATCATGAATTGCGGGACGCCAGTTTCAACCGTTGCCGCTGCGCCGCCTGCGACCGTCTCCGGCGACCAGCCCAAGGACATGCGGCGGGTGCGAATGGCTTCGAGCGCCCAGACCAGGCGATAGGTGAATGCCTCCTCGACCACCCGCATATTCTGGGGGCCAATCTTCGACACATCCTCGCCGGAGACCCAAGCGCGCAGGATAGCTTTCCAGTTGGCTGGCAGCGCGTTCCTCTTGTCGGGGATAAAGGGGCGCATGAACAGCAGGCGTTCCGCCAGACCGCCGAGTGCGTCAGCGAGTTCGTCGACTTCGCCGCTCAGCGCGGCTCCATCGGCGCGATCGACCAGGTCGGCCAGCACGTCAGCCATCGCATCGATCGAGAGACCCGCTTCGAGCCCAACGCCCATTGCGAAATGACCGCGGCGCGCCTGTTCGGTGGTTGTCTTCCAAATGAGGTCGGCGCGTGCTTCGAACACTTTCTTGTGCAGGGACGCGACGTCCTCTTCCTCGCGCGCAATCTGACGAGCCCAGAGTGATCCCTTGAGGGCCTCGTCCAGCAACTTCGGGAGATCGGCGCGATCCGCATCCA
>VFQM010003409.1_pt1 | contig 10182 bp, 10 predicted proteins | sample 3512391 | NCBI WGS metagenome assembly VFQM01 (sample SAMN10412369, study PRJNA504923) | tailings metagenome | isolation source: Replicate 1 from Balatoc abandoned mine | place: Philippines
GTCAGGTGTTTTTTCTGGACAAACGCCAGTTGACGTAGGCAATCGCCAGCCGCTGCAGCGGATGCGCATTGCCGCCCGGACGCCAGGTACGCTTCAGTTTTCCGGTGTAGGCGTCGAACTGCAGAGTGTGCGGCACGGCGCGCACCTTTCCCCGCCCCAGCAGGATTTTCAGCGCTTCGGTACCCGCCATGCCTGCGCACAACTGGCACGCCAGGCCGGTTGACGGCACGCGCTGGGTTTTGAAGTCGACGATTTCGGGATATACCAGATAACCCCGGTGCAACAGGGCGGGCGCCAGGCCGACCAGGAAACGGGTCGGCCATTCGTCTTCGGGCGTGCCCTGCAGCCGGAAATATTCGTCGAAACCCGGGCCGTCCGGTAGAAAGTTAAGCACGGCCGCTCCCATCCCCAGGGGAACGGCAAAGGTAATGGGAATGCCGCGCGCGCGGCAGGCGTCGTACACCAGGCGGCGCGCGGAAAAAACGAAATAATCCAGGCCGTCCACGTAGAGGTCGACGCCGTCCAGAAATGCGTCCACGTTATGCGGCTGCACGCCAGCGTCGAATACGCGGATGTCCAGTTCGGGGTTGATGTCGCGCGCCAGCCTGGCCATGACCTCCGCCTTGGGCTGCCCCATGCTGCTCATGCTGGCGCCTGCCTGACGGTTGAAATTGACCAGATCGAACTGGTCGAGATCCGCCACATGAAAGCGGCCGATGCCCAGCCGGGCCAGGGTCAGCAAATGCACGCCGCCGGCGCCGCCGAGGCCGGCTATGGCGACCTTTTTACCGCGCAGCGTGGTTTGCTCGTGTGGGGTCAGCCAGCCAAGGTTGCGGCCGAATGCCTCGTTGTAATCGAAAGCCCGCACAATGACGCTTCAAGCATCCTCTTTCAGCAAGCGTCCCAGAATGCCTTCCTGGTCATGTGCCGAGAAAAAATAGGGATAAAGGCTGCGGTCCTTGGCTGCCTTGCCCTTGCCGCCGAGTTCTTCTATTTTTTGCCGCATGTATTCCAGTTCCAGATGCATCAGCAACACGGGGAAATTGACCCGGTTGTTCATTCTTTCTTCCCCGATCTGCTTGAAGCCCAGCATTTTTTCATAGAAGGTTTTGTGGCGGGGAACGATCTCGATGATGGCATCGGTGCATTCATGGATGACGCCGTACAGATAGGCGATATGGATCAGGCTTGCCAGCAATTGCTTGGAGCCGATGTTTTCGTCGATGGCGAGCTTGCTGAGCTCTCCGACGCGCCTGCCCTGGGCGCGCAACGCATCGATTTCGGGTTTGTAGATTTCTTCCGCCAGCATGCCTTCCGGTGAGTCATAGCCGACCGTGACGGTGCCGACGATCTTTTCCTGGTGAAACGACAGGATGGTGATGCGATTGGGGTACTTCTTCAGCTGCGCCTTGGGGAAGCCGCGCCAGGCATAGCGCTTCTGCACCAGCATGCTGGCATGGTTGAAAACCTCATCCTGCTGCGCGAAACGCAGCTTGAAGAGCTTTTCCCCCATGCGTTCTTCCTGTACCTCAGGATCGCCTTCGGGAAGCGGGCTCAAATCCTTGAGACGGTAGGGCGACTCGAAGCTGATGATGGTTCGATCGAAATCGTCGGCAATGCTCCGGCCACGCCCAATCAACTTGCTCAAATTTAGCGTCACCTTCGACCCTCCTGACACACCGGGGAAATCCTTCCCCCCATACTCGTTTCTATCGGCCCGTCACAGGCGAAAATTTAGGCCTGGCCACGCATCCATCGCGCCGCATCCCGCGCGAAGTAGGTCAGCACGCCGTCAGCCCCGGCGCGCTTGAATGCCAGCAGCGCTTCCAGCACGCACGCGCGCTCGTCCAGCCAGCCATTTTGTGCCGCGGCCTTCAGCATGGCGTATTCGCCACTGACCTGGTACGCATAGGTCGGCGCACCATAAGCGTCCTTGACACGCCGGATGACGTCGAGATAGGGCATGCCCGGCTTGACCATGATCATGTCGGCGCCTTCCTGGAGATCCATTCCGACTTCCCATAACGCCTCATTGCTGTTGGCCGGGTCCATCTGGTAGGTGTACTTGTTGCCCTTGCCCAGATTGAGTGCCGATCCGACAGCGTCACGGAACGGGCCGTAAAAGCTGGAAGCGTATTTGGCAGCATAGGCCAGAATCCGGGTATGGATATAGCCGGCGCTCTCGAGCGCGCTGCGCAGGGCCGCCACCCTGCCGTCCATCATGTCGGATGGCGCGACCACGTCGGCGCCGGCCTGGGCATGCACGACCGCCTGCCGGGCGAGCACCGCCACCGTCTCGTCGTTCATCACATAGCCGCTGGCATCGATCAAGCCATCCTGGCCGTGGCTGGTGTAGGGATCCAGCGCAATGTCGGTGATGATGCCCAGTTCGGGGAAATGGTTTTTCAATGCGGCCACGGTACGCGGCACCAGGCCATCGGGATTGATCGCCTCTTCCGCCTGCAGCGTTTTCAAGCCGGTATCGATCACCGGGAACAAGGCCAGTGCGGGGATGCCCAGCCGCAGGCATTCTTCGGCCACCGGCAACAGCAGGTCCAGCGACAGCCGTTCGACGCCGGGCATCGAAGCCACCGATTCACGCCTGCCCTGTCCGTCCAGAACAAACACCGGGTAAATCAGATCGCCTGGTGCGAGCGTGTGCTCGCACATGAGACGACGGGAAAAATCGTCGCGTCGCATACGGCGCATGCGACGTGCAGGAAATGAGCCGAAAGGCAGGTTCACAAAAATCTCCAAAGAATTCGCATGGTGGCGTGGAACTTTTTCAAGGGCTTCCCGCTCTATCTTGCAGGCGGTCTTGTATCGTCTCCCGCTTCTCCTCCCTGAGCGGGATGCCTTAATCCCCTTAAGGCATTTTTTGCCCCGATCCCTCCCTTGGTCGGGGCTTTTTGTTGGGCAGCGCCGGCGACGTTATCCGTTTGTCTGCGGCTGCCGGGTCGGGGCAAGCCACCCTTCGATCAAAGCGACCGCCTCTTCCGAGCCCTGCCGCGACAGGCTGGAAAACAACTGAACAGTGACGCCATCGAGCGCCGCAAGTTCCTGTTTGACACGACGCAAGGTCAAGGCTTTCTCGCTGTTGGACAACTTGTCCGACTTGGACAGCAGGATGTGGACCGGCTTGCCGGTGGGGGTGAACCAGTCGAGCATCTGCCGGTCCAGCGGGGTGAGCGGATGGCGCGCATCCATGATGAGCACCATCCCGGCCAGCGCCTCCCGTTCCTGCAGATAGCGCGACAGCAGCCCTTCCCATTTCGCCTTCACTTCGGGCGGCACTTTTGCATAGCCATAGCCCGGCAGGTCGACCAGATAGGTGTCGGTATCCAGCTCGAAAAAGTTGATGAGCTGCGTGCGGCCGGGGGTTTTGGACGTAAACGCCAGGCGGTTTTTACGCGTCAACAGATTGATTGCACTCGATTTTCCGGCATTGGATCGCCCGGCGAATGCGATTTCGGCGCGGCTATAGGGCAAATCGCGCAGCTGGGCGACCGAGGTATGGAATTGGGCGCGATTGAGCACGGGCTTGGCAGTCATATTAGTTGCCGCTAAACTACCCGTTTTCCCAAGTTTTGCAAGCTTCAGGAGCTTTTGATGAAACTCGTCGTCTCTCTGGTCGCCGCTCTGGCCGCCACCTCCGCTTTTGCCAACACCCCCGCCGCTGCCCCGGCCAGCAAAGGCGACCCCAAGGCGGCAGAAAGCATCGTCAATCAGGTTTGTGCGGCTTGCCACTCGGTGGACGGCAACAGCGCAGCCGCCGCCAACCCCAAGCTGGCGGGCCTCAATTCCGAATACATCTACAAACAGCTTACCGAGTTCAAATCGGGCGCCCGCAAGAATGCCATCATGTCGGGCATGGTCGCCAACCTCAGCCCGCAGGACATGCAGAACCTGGCCGCCTACTACAGTGCCCAGCAACCCAAACCCGGCACGTCCGCGGATCGGGAACTCGCGCTGACCGGCCAGAAGATCTATCGCGGCGGCGTGCAAGGAGCCGGCGTACCGGCCTGCGCCTCCTGCCACGGCCCGCAGGGCAAAGGCATTCCCACCCAGTTCCCGCACCTGGCCAGCCAGCACAGCGATTACATCTACGCCCAGCTGAACAGCTTCCGCGTCGGCGAGCGCGCAAACGACGCCGCCAAGATGATGCGCAGCATCGCCGCCAAGATGACCGACGCCGACATGAAGGCAGTGGCATCTTATATTCAGGGCTTGCGTTAAACTTATTGACCGCGCCTGAGTCGATGGAAGGGTGACGCAAGTCACCCTTTTTTATTGCTGCCACATGAACACTGCTCCCCACTCCTTCGGCAAGTCCCTGTTCGAACTGTTGAGTTCGATGCGTTTTGCCATCAGCCTGCTGTCCATCCTCGCAGTCGCCTCGATTGTCGGCACGGTGCTGAAACAGGCCGAACCGTACAACAACTACATCATCCAGTTCGGACCGTTCTGGTTCCAGGTGTTTGAAAAACTGGGGCTGTACGATGTCTATCACGCCGCCTGGTTTCTGCTCATCCTGACCTTCCTCGTCGTTTCGACCAGCGTCTGCATCTACCGCAACGCGCCGAACTTCGTGCGCGAGATGAAGAGCTTTCGCGAGCACGTCAGCGAACAGTCGCTGAACGCGTTCAAGCACCGGCACGAAGCGGCCACGACGCAGCCGCCCGCTGCGCTCGCCGCCAGCGCGCAGCGCTATCTCGAAGGCCAGGGATACAAAGTCAAAAACCTGCCGCGCGAAGACGGCGTGCTGCTTGCCGCCAAGGCCGGCAGCTGGAACCGCCTCGGCTATCTGCTGGCGCATTCGGCCATCGTGATGATCTGCATCGGCGGCCTGATGGACGGCAATCTGGTGTTCAAGGCGCAGCAGCTGCTGGGTTACAAGAAGATCGAGACGCGCGACATCCCGCAAAGCCAGGTGCCGGAGATTTCGCGCCTGGCCCCTTCCAACCCGTCGTTCCGCGGCAGCGTGCAAATTCCCGAGGGCTCCAGCGCGGACGTGGCCTTCCTGAATGTGGCCGACGGTTACCTGGTGCAGGATCTGCCGTTTACCGTGGCATTGAAGCAGTTCCGCATCGAGCACTACACGACGGGACAACCCAAAAGCTTCGAGAGCGACATCGAGCTGTTCGACCGTTCCGGCAAGAAAATCAGGGAAGCGACGATCGCCGTCAACCACCCGCTGATCCACGACGGCATCGCGATTTACCAGGCAAGCTTTGCCGACGGCGGCACCCGCCTGACGCTGCGCGGCTGGAACCTGTTCGCCCCCACGGCCGCATCCTTCCCCATCGAAGGCACGGTGCTCCAGAGCGCCACGCTGACCAGCGCGGCGGGCGACTACACCCTCGAGTTCATCGATTTCCGCCCGTTCAACATCGAAAACATGGGCGGCGAAATCGCCGCGTCCGGCGACGCCATGAGCGTGCTCGGCGGCAGCCCGGTCAGCGACAACCGGCATCTGCGCAACGTCGGCCCGAGCTTCCAGTACAAGCTGCGCGACTCGCGCGGGCAGGCGCGCGAGTTTTCCAACTACATGCTGCCGCTGGAGCTGGACGGCCGCTGGTACATGATGTCGGGCGTGCGCGAGTCGCCGAACGAGTCCTTCCGCTACATGCGCATGCCGCTCGATGCCGACGGCAAGATCGACAGCTTCATGCGGCTGCGCGGCGCGCTGCTGAATGCGGGGTTGCGCCCCGAGATTGCCGCGCGCTTCGCCCGCCAGGCATTGCCGAAAGACGCCTGGGGCACCGAAATCGAGGGCAAGCTGACAGCCAGCGCCGCCCAGGTGCTGGCCTTGTTTGCCGGAGGCGGCTTCCAGGCGCTGGGCGGATTCATCGAAACCAAGGTGCCGGAAGCCGAACGCGAAAAGGCGGCCGGCACCTATCTGCGCATTCTGGAGCTCGCCGCGTTCGAGGCGCTGCAAGTTGCCAATCGCCAGGACGGCCTGCCCGCGCCCAAGCCCGACGACGCGACCGGCTGGCTGGTACGCGACACCCTCAACAGCATGAGCGACATGTTCGTCTACGGCGCGCCGATCTATCTGCAGCTGATGCAGTACGACGAAGTCAAGGCAAGCGGCCTGCAACTTACCCGCTCGCCCGGCAAGAACGTGGTCTATTTCGGTTCGCTTTTGCTGACGCTCGGCGTATTCTTCATGCTCTACGTGCGCGAGCGCCGGGTCTGGCTGCGCATCAAACCGGGCCACGCGCTGCTGGCGATGTCGTCGGCCAAGCACACGATCGATTTCGAAAAAGAATTCACCCAGCACGCGCGGGCGCTGGACACCCTTGTCAAACAAACAGCCACGCCGTAAACAACCTGGAGGCCACACCATGGAACTCGCCCTCGACCAACCCGCCCCGCTGCTGAAGCGCCTGTCATGGTTCGACTGGCTGTTTGCCGCCATCGTCGCGGCAGGCGGCCTGTTCGCCCTGTCGCGTTTCGGCGAATACATGGATCTCTATGAAAAAGCCATCCTGCTGGCGGCGATTCCGTCGCTGGCGGTATTCGGCTGGTTCTGGAAACCGTTCCGCCCGCTGTTCATCGTGGTCGGTGCGGTCAGCCTGTTCGCCGTCAGCCAGTACCAGGGCAGCCTGGCGCGCATGGAGGAGGCCTTCTTCCTCAAATACCTGATCTCCAGCCAGGCCGCCATCATGTGGATGTGCGCGCTGTTCGGGCTGGCCACGCTGGCCTACTGGGGCGGGCTGCTGGCACGCTCCGAATTCGCCATGAAGACCGGCAGCACGCTGACCTGGGTCGCGGTGGCCATGGGTTTCAGCGGCCTGATGGTGCGCTGGTACGAGTCCTATCTCGTCGGCGCCGACGTCGGCCACATTCCGGTGTCGAATCTGTACGAGGTCTTCGTGCTGTTCTGCCTCATCACCGCGATGATGTACCTGTATTACGAGGCGCGCTACCAGACCCGCCAGATGGGCGCCTTCGTGCTGCTGGTGATCTCCGCCGCCGTCGGCTTCATCCTGTGGTACACCTTCGACCGCGGCGCACACGAAATCCAGCCGCTGGTGCCCGCGCTCAAATCGTGGTGGATGAAGCTGCACGTGCCCGCCAACTTCATCGGCTATGGCGCCTTCTCCATCGCCGCCATGCTCGGCGTCGCCTACCTGCTCGCCGCGCGCGGCATCCTCGCCAGCCGCCTGCCCAAGCTGGAAGTGATCGACGACGTCATGTACAAGGCCATCGCCATCGGCTTTGCCTTTTTCACCATCGCCACCATCCTCGGCGCGATGTGGGCGGCCGAAGCCTGGGGCGGCTACTGGTCGTGGGATCCGAAGGAGACCTGGGCGCTGATCGTGTGGCTGAACTACGCCGCCTGGCTGCACATCCGCCTGGTCAAGGGCCTGCGCGGCGCGATGCTGGCATGGTGGGCGGTGGTCGGCCTGTTCGTCACCATCTTCGCCTTCATCGGCGTCAACATGTTCCTGTCGGGATTGCATTCCTACGGTACGCTCTAAGATCAGGCGCCCGATCGGTGTCCCCCGATCCGGCATGGAGCTGACGATGCAACCGATGGGCGCCACGGCGGCGGCAGCCGCGACCCGGAACCGTTGAGCCGCCCGCCATTGCCCCGCCTGCGGCGGCGCAATGGGTTTGCGGACCTTGCAGCCATGCGAAAAAGACTGCTTTATGCCACCCCCCTGGCGCTGGCCGCAATGGCCGCGGGAATCTGGCTGGCTCAGGCCCGCCATGCGCCGCATGCGCCTGCGGCACCCGCTGTCGCCGCGCTGTGGCAACTCGGCTTCCCGGACCCGCAGGGACAGACACAGCAACTGGCGCAATGGCGCGGTCAGGTACTGGTGCTAAATTTCTGGGCCAGCTGGTGCGCGCCGTGCCGCGAGGAAATGCCGGATTTTGCCGCCCTGCGCAGGCAATACCGGCCTCACGGAGTCGAATTTCTCGGCATCGCCATCGACAACCCGGCCAACGTCGCGCAGTTCCTACAGCGCCAGCCGGTCGATTACCCGATCCTGATCGGCGAAGGCGCCGCCCATGGCCTGGCACGGCAACTGGGCAATCCGGGCGGGGCGCTGCCCTACACGATCGTGCTCGATCGCAACGGCAACATCGTGCTGAGACACCTGGGGCGACTCTCCCGCGCCACGCTTGAAGCCACCTTGCGCGAAATCGCCGCATAGTTGCGATTTGGCGTCAATATCTGGACAATTTACCTTCATTTACGGCAAACTCGCCGCCATGACGACTAAACGAACCAGCCGCGCCGCGGCTAAATCGGTCCCCAGTCCGCACCCCCATGTCCTGGTTTTGCATGGTCCCAACCTCAATTTGCTGGGTAGCCGCGAACCCAAGCATTACGGTCTCGCCACGCTCGACGACATCGACCGCGCGCTGGCCAGCCGCGGGAAAACCGCCGGCGCGCACGTCGAAACCTTTCAGCACAACCACGAAGGCGCATTGATCGAACGCATCCACCAGGCCGCGCGCGACGGCGTCGATTTCATCGTCATCAACCCGGCGGGCTACACCCACACCAGCGTCGCCCTGCGCGATGCCCTGGCAGCCACCGCCATCCCTTTCGTCGAAGTTCATCTTTCCAATATCTACGCGCGCGAATCCTTCCGTCATCACTCGTACTTTTCCGACCTCGCCGTCGGCGTGGTGTCCGGTCTGGGCGCGCACGGCTACGAACTGGCGCTGGAATACGCCTTGCGACACCTCCAAAACAGGACCTCCCATGGATCTCAGAAAACTGAAAAAACTCATTGACCTGGTCGAAGCCTCGGGCATTGCCGAGCTGGAAATCACCGAAGGCGAAGAAAAAGTCCGCATCGCCAAAAGCATCGCGGGCGCGCCGATGATGATGCCCCCGCAGCCGCAATTCATCCACGCAGCCGCCCCGGCGGCACCGGCGGCGGTCGCAGCCGCCCCGGCGGAAGACGCCGTCCCCGAAGGCCACGTCGTACGTTCGCCCATGGTCGGCACGTTCTACCGCGCCCCGGCCCCGGGCTCGAAAAACTTTGCCGAAGTCGGCCAGAGCGTGAACGCCGGCGACACGCTGTGCATCATCGAGGCGATGAAACTGCTGAACGAAATCGAAGCGGACCAGGGCGGCGTCATCAAGGCCATTCTGGTCGAAAACGGCCAGCCGGTTGAATACGGCGAACCCTTGTTTGTGATTGCCTGAGGAAGGAGTCGGGGATCAGGGGCAGGAATCAGGGGGGTGCTTCGCGCCTTATACAAATGATGCGGCAAAGCCGCTCATCCCCTGAATCCTGAACCCTGAATCCTGACCCCTCAAAACCATGTTCGAAAAAATCCTTATCGCCAATCGCGGCGAAATCGCCCTGAGAATCCAGCGAGCCTGCCGCGAAATGGGCATCAAGACGGTCGCCGTGTATTCCGAAGCCGACCGCGCCGCCAAGTACGTGAAGCTGGCCGACGAATCGGTGTGCATCGGCCCGGCACCGTCGGCGCAGAGCTATCTGCACGTGCCCTCGATCATCGCCGCCGCCGAAGTCACCGACGCCGCCGCCATCCATCCCGGCTACGGCTTCCTGTCGGAAAACGCCAATTTCGCCGAACGCGTGGAGTCCTCCGGCTTCACCTTCATCGGCCCGCGCCCCGACAACATCCGCCTGATGGGCGACAAGGTCGCCGCCAAGCAGGCGATGATCGAAGCCAAGGTGCCATGCGTGCCGGGCTCCGACGGCGCCCTGCCTGATGACCCGGATGAAATCGTCAAGATTGCCGCGCGCATCGGTTATCCGGTGATCATCAAGGCAGCAGGCGGCGGCGGCGGGCGCGGCATGCGCGTGGTGCATACCGAGGCCGCATTGTTGAACGCGGTGACCATGACCAAGACCGAGGCCGGCGCCGCCTTCGGCAACCCCATGGTCTACATGGAAAAATTCCTGCAGACGCCGCGCCACATCGAGATCCAGATCCTCGCCGACGAGCACGGCAACGCGGTGCACCTGGGCGAGCGCGACTGTTCGATGCAGCGCCGCCACCAGAAGGTGCTGGAAGAAGCCCCGGCCCCCGGACTCGACCCCAAGCTCAGGGACAAGATCGGCGAACGCTGCGCCGAGGCCTGCCGCAAGATCGGCTACCGTGGCGCCGGCACCTTCGAGTTCCTGTACGAGAACGGCGAGTTCTACTTCATCGAGATGAACACCCGGGTGCAGGTCGAGC
>VFQM010003411.1_pt1 | contig 10177 bp, 6 predicted proteins | sample 3512391 | NCBI WGS metagenome assembly VFQM01 (sample SAMN10412369, study PRJNA504923) | tailings metagenome | isolation source: Replicate 1 from Balatoc abandoned mine | place: Philippines
GACCCCACGCCATCACGCTACGCGGATCGGCCCGGGGTTTTGCAGACCTTCCTTAGCTAGCCAACGACATGCCGCTCACTTGTGGCACACCAAGCAAGCGCCTCCCCCTTCGTCCTCACCGAACAAGTCATCGATATCCGTCGGTTCCACGAATCGAATTGGCCGCAACGGGTTGACGGGTTTGCGCGCCTGCTCCCGAGTCTTGCGGGCAATGAAATCCGCTTCTATCGCTGCGATGCGATCAGGCCTCTCCAAATCGAAAAGAGATTCACCATGTGACCAAGTAAACGGTGAACCATGCTCCAGTGCGCTCTTCTCGTAGCGTTTGGCCTCTTCGTATGCATCCGGGTGGTTGCGTTTGAGATTGACCCATTCGATTTTCTGCTGGAAGAAGCAGAACGTGCAGCCACTGCGGGAGCGCCAGTCGTAGTACTTCGGCAAGCCAAGGCCCGACGCCCCCAAGAGTTCGATCACACCCTGCTTGTCGATACCGACCTCACGGAACGGATAGACAACCTTCAGGTGTTCCTGTGTCGGCGCGAAACCCTGCCTATAGTCCTCATCCGCGCGTATTGCCACGTAGCTCGTGATCCGGTGCCCTGCGGCCAGACTCGGTCGCACCCATTGCCGAAACGGAAGCAACTTGAGCTGGCGCGTGCACCACCGAGTGCTCGCCGATGGCAAGAAATGCCCGTACTCGCGCAGCCAGAAGTCGAAGTCGCGGTCTGGATTCAGGCGGAGGATCGATTTGCCCAAAAAGCCTTCGAGCCGCCCGAGAAACTCATAGACCTCAGGCAGTTCCTTACCTGTGTCTGTGAAGAAATATTCAAGGTCGAGATCCGGGTGATGCTGCCTCATGTAGACCGCAAGTGCAGCGCTGTCCCTGCCGCCAGACAGGCCGAGCACATGTCGTTGAACCACGTCGACCGACGGAGTACGGGGCGCCTTCAACGTCGATGGTGCGGTTGCAACAGTCATTGTGAAACCCCTTCTTTTGACTTCTCGGCCTCGACCAGCTTTGTCCCCGCCTGTGCCAGCGCCGCAAGAAACACTTCGCGCTTCACGTTCTTGAACTGCTTCATGATCGCGTCAGACAGCTGCTGGATGTGCCTGTCCTCCGCGGGCGAGATGTCGAAGCTCTCAGAAACGGTCTTGCCTTTTTGGCCGGTCCCGAAGACGACCGCAATGGCGTTGCGTGTCGGCTCGCGGTGCCGGACAGCACTGACCGCTTCGACCTGGCGAAACTGAAGGCTCCATTGGGCAAGCTGGATCAGCGCGGCATCGATGTCCTGGTCCGTCCACTCGCGCGGAGGCTTGTTCACCGCCAGACTCAACAGACTGTCAATCGCCTCCGGGTCGCGACTGAGGGTAGAAAGCCGAGTCGCAAACGCATCGAGCCGAAAATCGCCGGAGATGCCTGCCACATTCTTGGATCGGCGTCGGACCGCTTCGATTTCTTCGTCGGAGGCGAACGACGCATCGAGCGTCTCAAGGGTACGTGCCATCACGCGCGCGAGCATGTTGGAGTAGGCCCCTTGCATCTCCTCGAGTGCGCCGCCGAGTGCGTTCAGATACTGCGGCACGGTCAGGCCCTCGAACAGCACCGGCAGATCCACAAACAGGACCCGGTGCGGATCGCTCGCCTTTCCAAGCGTGTCGCGCACGGCACGCGTTCGTTCGCCCATCAACTGCGTGCGACGCGACCACGGCGGAAGGTCGAACACCAGAGAGACAAGCCCTCGAGCGGCTTCCAGCGGCTCTGACTCCACAGTCCGTCCGAGCTTGCGCAGGCGCTTGGCGACCCCTTGCAGGATGTCGCGTCGGTGCTCGTTGATCTGAACGTGACGGATGGCGTATCGGCCCGCATCCTGCAGAGCTTCGTCGACGTCGACTTCCCTGAGTTGTGGTACGAACATGCCGTCCTTGTAGACCGCCATGCGATGCTGATTGGCCTGCGCGAAAGCGAGCCAGAGCACGGGCAACACCCCCGCCCTCACGCCATATGGAGGGGCTTGCCACAAGCGATACAGCTCTGTCAGCGGCACCGCGGTTGCCGCGTCCACAATCATCGCGACTCCAGAATCCCATAGCGCCACAAAGCTGTCGGCCCGTGAGGCGACTGGATCTCCCGCAACAGGAGCGGCAAAACCGTAACGAGCCGATTCGCCGGTCGCGTCTTGGCCGTCGAGGAGCCGGTGCAGGCCACTCGCCTCCAGCAGGTTGTGGTACAGGCCAGCTTCCGCAGGGTAGCCCTCCAAGCCCAGGCGTTTACGTTCCACGCCTCTCAGCATTGCGTACAGCAAGTCCTTGCGCGCCTTGGTGCTGTTCGACGATGGAATGTCCCGGTTGATCAGTTCGCTGAAGACATAGGGGGCCTTGCAGAACACCCTGTCCGCAAGAACCGATGCCAGGTGCGGCAAGCTTGACGACATTGGGTCCGAAGCGGCCGGCATCAACCCCAGCGCTTCGCCGTTGAGCCATTGGATGCTGAGCAAGGCATCTCGCAATTCGTCCTCGAGGCGCGTCCTGACATCAGTGGTCCGCGCATCCAATTCCCGGCGGCCCACAGCGTCATTCTCGAGCTCCGAACGCTCCCGCCGAATACGGTCGTATGCCATCAGCTCACGGCCCAGCTCGCGAATCGCCTCGCCGTTGCGCGGAATGCCGACAAGGATCGGGCGGACCGCGTCCACTTGCCAGTTGAGCTTGCGAACGAGATTGGCGGCCTGACGAACCGTTTGTGCGCGTGCGGGCAACACCAGCAGGAATGCCCCGAACGCGCTGCTCTTGCCAAGCGAAGTTCCAGGCTCGCCGCACAAGGCCGATGCGCGCTCAAGCCCATCCAGGAAGTGATTGGCGTGTGTCATCAGCGGCAACATCCAACGCAGAGTGCCGGTCTCGCAGTAGTGGCGTTTGGCAAGGACGGGCTGCTGCCGAACGAGACTAGCGAGTTGTGTGAGGTCCGGTTCATCGATCGTCCCGAGCGCTTCGGTCAGGGCGGCGTCCAAGTCAAAATCGCTTCCCTCGGAGATGGCCCACGAACCCAAGTGCCGCTTGAAGGACGCCACGGCCCAACGACGCAGGTCTTGCAGCAACTCCTGTAGCTTGCCAGCGCCGAGGTGAGATCCATCCGCATGACGCACGCAAGCACCGAGCACAGCCTCGTCCGCAACAAGCCCGGAGCCGTTTCTGAATAGATCGATCAAAGCGATCGTCTTCACCAACTGCACATGCAGGTCCTCGTCCCGCTGTTTCTGTTCAGTACGCTCAACGGCCTCCACGCTCTGAGACCAACGATGACTGTCCGTGGAGGCCAGGATGCTCGGCTCGAGGTTCGTGCGCAGGTAGTCCCAGTAGGCGGCGGGCGTGTACGTCGCTCCGGATGACACGAGCGTTGATTGAAGGAATTCGCGGAAGCTTCGCGCTTCGGCAGAGGCGAGAAATCCGAAGGTGCTGCGCTCGTTCTGCCCGAAGCGGCGCTTGGACACGGGCCCCAGCAATGCGGCGGTCACGGGATGCAACGGCCAGCAGAGATCGAGCCGCTCAGCAAACTCGGGGTTCAGCGCCGGGCGACGGTGGCGGATGGATTGCGCCACCTGTTTTGCGACGGCCAACGACTCGGGATGCGCGCACGATGAATGGATCGCACGGCCCGTCAGCTCGACAACCTCGTCCGAAGCGGCCACGAGCGGAATGTCGATATAGCGCCCCTGCACTTTGCGCCACTCGTCGCGCAACTCCGAGCCCAGCCGATGCGCGTATTGCTCGAAAGATTGGTGAAGGATGCCCACCACAATGAGTTTGCCCTTGGCTCGGCCCGCCAGATCGGCAAGTTCCTGATAGAAGTAGACGTCATCGCCGTCCCCGGCAGACGCCTCGAGGAACTTGCCGAGCTCGTCGATCACCAGCAGTACGCCGTTGCCGACGCGTCGCTCGGCTTCCTCGGAGAGCGACCGGAACAGCGTGGCCAGTCGTTGTCGCGACCCGGACTTGGTCGTCGACACAACCGTGGTGCCCGCACGTTCGTCGAGGCACGTTCCAACCGCATCGACAATGCTTCCGCGGTGGCCGACCACCGGAAGGATCAACCAGCCGTCTTTCGAGGCAGAGAACACCTGCGCGATGTTGGATTCCTCTTGGCCATCAAGCTCAAGCACGTCCTTGGCAGCGCGCCTGACAGCTTTGTCTGGAGCCACTAGGCTGCACAAAGCAACTGCCAAGGATGACTTCCCGCCACCGAAGGGGCCGGTCCAGATGAACGCGCGTTGTGGCGTCTGGAGAACGTGTCGTGCGGTGGCCTCCAGCACGTTGCGGGCCGTGCCTTGGCAGATGTACCCGCGCAGCGCATCGACGCGTCCGAAGTCGACATCAAGTCGCACTGCGCGCTGGAATTGCCGCGTCAGCGTGACTTCATCAGCCAGCACCAACCCCTTACGCGATGCAGACTCCGCCGTGCCCGACGAAGGCGAGGCGGATGACCGGGGCGACAACTTCTTCCGTAGAGGAGCGGACCCGACGACTGCCTGCTTAGACATAGGCCAGCTCCAATGCGGATTCCAGATCGAATGGCTGCGTGCGAATCACCTGTCGCAAACCGGCCGAGTCTGACCACTGATATGCACCCTTGGTGAGGGATTCCAGTGCAATGAGACGGGCGGCCACCGAGTCCTCGTCGAGTTTGAACACGCGGCCGGGCGAACCGATCTCATAGGCGATGGTCTCGAACGAAAGCGTGCTTTGGTCGGGCGCAAACGCTTGCCAGAATTCCACTAACGCATAAAGGAACGCGCCGTTCGCCAAGGTCGACTTGGGGCCTCGTCGCAAGGCGTACTCGTCACGAGACTGAACTGAGATAAGGCCGAGTTCTCCCAACATTGAATCGGCGAAGTCATCCACCGAGTTCGCGTCTGACCGATCGACGTAACACCGCATGCAGACCTCTACGTCCCGCTTGAGCGTAGCGGGCGAGAGACGCCCTCCCCGGTCTCGGGCGTATTCGTCCAAGGACTTGAGCAAGCTCTTGGAGGTGAAGCTCTGCTCATGGATATGGTTGAACACCCAATACCACGTGGCGCTGCGATGAGTTCGACCCTGCATGGACCACCCCCCCGCAAGCTTCCAATGGACTAGCCAAAGGGTCGAGGACTGTTCACTGTAGGGGTCGAGACCGTCGTCGGCAAAGACATTAGCACCGAACGTCGTGGTCGTCGGATTGCCGTCGATTTCAGTCAGGACGTCGCAGGCCGTCGCCCAATGTCGGATCGATCCCACCATGTTTTTGCCGACACCGAGCGTGACAATGGAGGCGTCGTCGCTGAATATGTTCTTGGTGCGGCTGCGGCTTGGGTTTTGGCCATGGTCATGGCTATCCGGACGTCCGCGGTTCTGATCGCCGCCGACCACGTCCACGGCTTTCTTCAGCCAAAGCTGCCGAAGGGCAAAGGTTTCGTGACCGGAAAAGAGCGGTCGGTAGTTGTCTGAGTAGAGAAGTCCACGCATAAGGCACCGGCAACTGGCGGCTGTTGCCAGCGGCCACATTGGACGACTGGCAAGGTCCGCCAGTCTGTCCAACATCTTACCGTGTGACCTCAGCTGCCGAGGCGCCTTTCAGGCATGACTATTGGATTTGTGATATCCATCGCCAACAGCTATTGGCGCCAAGCACCATTGCCTGACCGTCATATCGCGCTGCGCAAGAGAGGTGATCGGGTTCGGTCACCACGGGTCGACCCACTTGCCCCTTGGCACGACTAGCTAGGTCCCGCCACGCACCTCGGGCGCGCGGTTAATTAACTTCCCGGTCTGCAAGCTGCAAGGCAAGGTTCGTCCGGTGATGAGCCTCAATGCAGCCAGATCGCACTGCGCTCTGATGTCAGAAACTGTAGTATGCTTCTGATATCCTAAGGCTTCCTGATGACCACACTGCCTGAATCCATCCTGCTGCACGCTCAGTCCCTACCCGAGGGAGGCGTGCTGTCGCCCAAAGAGTTTCTGCACCTCGGCGGCCGGGCGGCGGTGGATCAGGCTCTGTCCCGCCTGACCAAGGAAGGGAAGTTGCTGCGCGTCGCACGCGGAACCTACGTCACCCCGGTGTCGAGCCGTTTCGGAACGCGTGCGCCAGCGCCGGAAAAGGTGGTGGAAGCACTGGCTGCTCAGAGTGGCGAGGTCGTTACGCCGCACGGTGCCAGCGCCGCCAACGCGCTAGGTCTGACCCAGCAAGTACCGATTCGTGAGGTCTACCTGACCTCCGGGCGCACGCGCAAACTGAAGCTCGGGCGCTCGGAAGTCATGGTGAAGCATGCACCGCGCTGGATGCTGGCCTTGGGGACGGGGCCGGCCGGCGCAGCAGTGCGGGCCCTGGCATGGATGGGGCCGACGCACATCGGCGAGTCGCTGGCAACCTTGCACCGCACCCTGCCGGCCTCCGAATGGCGGGCATTGGCATCCTCGCGTGCTGCGTTGCCGTCCTGGATGGCGCGGGCAATCGGCGAAGAAGCTGTTCGTGGCTGAACACTTCTTCGCCCTCGATAGGGACGATCAGCGTGAAGTCTTGGAGCAGGTTCGCGCCCGGACCGATCGCCCCACCCACCTGCTCGAAAAGGATGTGTGGGTGGTCTGGGCCCTCGGAGCCTTGTTCGACTCGCCGCTGGCCGCTGACCTGACGTTCAAGGGCGGCACGTCCCTGTCCAAGGCCTACAAGATCATCGATCGGTTCTCCGAGGACATCGATCTCACCTACGACATCCGCAAACTGATTTCGGACTTGGTCGGCAACGACGACTCCCTGCCCACCAACCGCAGCCAAGCGAGCAAGTGGACCAAGGCTGTTCGCCAGCGCCTGCCTGAATGGATCTCTGACCAGGTGCGCCCCGTTCTTGAAGCGGCACTGGCGCGAGATCAACTGCAGGTGAAGCTGGAGATCGGCGGCGCAGAACGCGAAAAACTGCTGTTGCACTACCCCGCGATCAAGCGCGGCACGGGCTACGTTCCACCGGTGGTCACGCTGGAGTTCGGTGGTCGCGCCACCGGCGAACCTCACCGCGCGCTACCGGTCACATGCGACATGGATGGGCACGTCGAGGGCATCTTGTTCCCCACCGCTTCCCCAGTGGTCATGAGCGTGGCACGAACGTTCTGGGAGAAAGCTACGGCAGCGCACGTCTACTGCGCACAGGGGCGCATCCGCAGCGAACGCTATGCACGGCACTGGCATGACCTGGCGGCGATAGGCCGCAGCCCGTACTTCGCCGCTGCTGCCGATGACCGCCGGGTCGCCAAAGCGGTGGCCGAGCACAAGTCGTACTTCTTCGTCGAGAAGGACGCTGCGGGTGGCGTCATTGACTACTTCCCGGCAGTGGCCGGTGGGCTTCAGATCGTGCCCGAGGGAGCGGCGCGCGACGCGCTGGCAGCCGATTACGCGAACATGCTGGCGGACGAGGTCATGGTGGGCGACGCCCTTCCTTTCGATCAACTGATGACGGTTTGCGCCGAGGTTGCCGCCCGCGCCAACTCCGCTGTCGAGACATAGTCGGGATTCCCGTGCGGAGCCTTCAACCATGACCAACCAAGCTGGCGCGGAGCAGCAGGCGTTCGTCTTGGGATCGGACGCGCCGCAGACCGACCCGCAGCAAGATGCTTTCGGATATGCCCCGTTCGCGAAACGCATTGCTGCCGCGATCTGCACCACCCAGAGCCCGCAAGGACTCGTGATGGCGATCCATGGTCCATGGGGTTCCGGCAAGTCGTCGCTGCTGAATTTCGTGCGCTTCGAAATCGAGGCCTCGCCGGAACGCGATCGACCCTTGATCATCGCGTTCAATCCGTGGTGGTTCAGCAATCGAGACGACCTCGTCACGCAGTTCCTGAAGCAGTTTCGGGAGCAACTGCCCAAACAATCCGACGCCGTCAAGCAGTTGGGCAACATGCTGTCGGAGTACTCGTCGGCGCTCGGCACGGCGGTGGTCACCGCCACTGGCGTGCCATTGATCGATGTCGGCGTGAGTTGGCTGCTGAAGCTCTTCCGCATCAAACCCAAGAGCGTTCACGAAGCGAAGAAAGACGTTGCCACCGGCATTCAATCGAGCGGTCGGCGCTTCGTCTTCATCATCGATGACATCGACCGCCTCACCCCCGGGGAGATCTGCGAACTCTTCAAGGTCTTGAAGGCGCTCGCTGACTTTCCCAACGTCATCTACCTCTTGGCATTCGACCGGACGGTCGTTGCTCAGGCGTTGGGGCGAGAACTTGGCGTGGACGGCGAGGCCTACCTGGAGAAGATCGTCCAGGCTCCGTTTCAGTTGCCGGTCGTGAGTCGGCAGAAGCTTCATGACAAGCTCGTCAGCGACTTGAACCTCGTCCTCGGCGAGGAGGCCACGGTCCCGTTTGACAACCACCGTTGGGGGAACGTCTACCACGAAGGGCTGGAACAACTCATCCAGAAACCCCGCGACATCGTGCGCATCGTGAACGCGCTGGTAGTGACCTATCCAGCGGTGCGCGACGAGGTCAACGCGGTCGACTTCATCGCCCTTGAGTTCTTGCGCGTTTTCTTGCCGGACACCTACGCCACTGTTCGCGACCATCGCGAGCACTTCGCAGGCTATTCCAATCCAGGATTCCTTCCCGACCGGCAGGAACAACGAGCCTTTCACGATGGCTGGGTCGCGGAACTTCCGGCAGCGCTGCGCAGTGGCATCTGCCTGATGCTGCAAAGAGTGTTCCCCCGCCTCGAAGGCGTTTTTGGCAACATGGTTTACGGTGCCGACTTCCTGACAGAGTGGCGCCGAGATCTTCGTGTCTGCAGCCCCGATCACTTCGTCGTGTACTTTCAGTTCGGCGTTGCGGCCGACACGCTCAGCAACCAGGACATACGCGCGTTCACTTCTCTCGGCGATGACGAGCAAGCTATCGCAGCCGCCCTGGTCTCGGCAGCACGCGTAACGCGGCCGGGCGGTCACACGAAAGCACATGAGTTCGTTAGGCGCCTTCGCGACACTCAGGGCCTGACGCCAGCATTCGCACGGGCTTTCGTTCGGGTGGCCATGCGTGTGGGTGATCAGTTCTTGACCCCTGCCGATGCGGTCGGCGCATTCCACGTCAGCACCGGAGTCGAGGTCTCGTGGCTGCTCCAACATCTGTTGGAGGTCATACCGCCTGGGGAGCGAGAGGCGCTTGTGATCGATAGCGTCGACCAAGGTCAAGCGCTTTGCACCTTGGTAGAGGTCGTACAGATCATCGATCGCCATGTACGACAAGGCACCCACAACGGCACACCGTCCTTGTACACCAGCTTCAGCGTCAATTCGGCCGACCGCCTGAGAGCCGTCGCGCTGCAAAAGATTGCGCGGGCAGCGACCGCGGGCGGATTGCTCGAAGTTCCAGACCCCGCGTCCGTTCTGGTTGAGTGGCGGGCCTGGGGTGACAGCGCCGAGATCAGACGGTGGTTGGAGGGCGTCGTGGCATCGAACGAAATGTTGCCCCGGCTACTGGTCCGCTTCGTGCAACGGGGAATGTCCACCGTTGTAGGTGACCGGGTCGGACGCATCACTGCGTCGATCAACCCCAGGATGTTCTCGCCAGAATTGGCTCTCGACGCCGTCGAAGTTCGAGTTCAGGCCGTGGCACAGTTGCCGGGATTGCCTTCATCCGAGCAAGAAGCGGTGCAACTCTTCCTTGCTGGCATGACACGCATGAGGCAAGGACGTGGTCCGCGTGATCCCATCGTTTGAAGGTGCCAGCCAAGCGCAGACCTTGCGCTATCGGTACAACGCCAACGGAGCACTCGCCGCTGGACTGGCCTTGCAAGCCGTCGTTCGACATCTGTCGCCCCAACGGGCATGCCCTGACCACGAACGAGTGATCACCGTTCCACCTTCACCTCGGGCACCGCCGGGGACGCACTCCAGGTCGGTCTCTAGATGCTGACGGGGCGGCGGCGTAGGGCGGAGGGAACACCGAGAAAACAGGCTCAAGACGCACGTTCGCCGTCGATTCCGGTCCATTCGACTTCAAGAAGTCTCACAGAATCCAACTCACAACCGGGGGTCGAGACGGGGATCGGTCAAGAAAAAAGCCGCCTCTCGGCGGCTTTTTCTTTGCAAATCAACAACTTGCAGAACGTAATTGGCGGAGTGGACGGGACTCGAACCCGCGACCCCCGGCGTGACAGGCCGGTATT
>VFQM010003412.1_pt1 | contig 10175 bp, 8 predicted proteins | sample 3512391 | NCBI WGS metagenome assembly VFQM01 (sample SAMN10412369, study PRJNA504923) | tailings metagenome | isolation source: Replicate 1 from Balatoc abandoned mine | place: Philippines
GCGATCGGAGCGCGAGGCGCCGGAGAGGGCGAAGAGCACGGCGCCGCCGACGCCCAGGGCGACGAGCCCCAGGAGGTGGCGCATGGGGGCTCCCGCGAAGAAGAGCGCGGCGAGGACGATCGACGCCATGATCGTGACGGTGCCGAGATCCTGTCCGAGGAGGACGAGGCCGATCGCGGCGGCGGATACGGGCAGCGCGGGCATGGCGACGCTCCGCCAGTCGGTGAAGGCGTCGGCGCGCGGCGCGAGCACCGTTGCGAGCCACACGACGAGCGCGAGCTTCAGTAGCTCGGACGGCTGCAGGCTGAAGCCCGCGATCTCGATCCAGTTGCGGTTGCCGCCGTACTCGTTGCCGAGTGGCGTGAACACGAGCAGCTGGAGGCCGAGCCCGAGGAGCACGCCGTTGCGCGCCCAGCGGCGCCAGAACACCGCGGGCAGCTGTGAGACGAGGAGCATGAGGGGGATGCCCATGAGGGCGAACAGCCCCTGGCGCAGGAAGATGCCGAAGAAGTCCCCATCGCCCTTGCCGGACTGCACGAACGAGCTCGAGAGCACCATGACGAGGCCGAGCAGCACGAGGAAGATCGTCGTCCCGAGCACGAGCATCCAGTCGGCGCTCTGCGCGGTGAACAGGCGGCGCACGGCGACGATCGCGGCGCCGCCGTGGGCGGGCTGAGCGGTCTCGGGTGCAGCGCCGTGCGGCGGTCGCGTCGCGGTCACACGATCCCCCTTCCCCCGGTCGTCGCCTCTGTCGGATTCAGCTCGAGCCGTGATGCTCGCGCACCGCGGCCTGGAACCGACGGCCGCGGTCGGCGTAGTCGGCGAACTGGTCCATGGATGCCGCGGCGGGCGCGAGGAGCACGGTGTCGCCATCGTGCGCCGCTGCGGCCGCCAGTCGCACGGCGACCGGCATCACCTGCTCAGTGTCGTCGGCCTCGACCTCGAACACGGGCAGCCCGGGCGCGTGTCGCCCGAACGCCGCGACGACGGCCGCGCGGTCCACGCCGACGACGACCGCGGCGCGCAGGCGCTCGCGGTGCGTCTCAATGAGCGCGTCGATCTCGACGCCCTTGAGGAGCCCGCCGACGATCCAGACGACGGAGCGGAAGGCGCTGAGCGCGGAGTTCGCCGCATGCGGGTTGGTGGCCTTGGAGTCGTCGACCCACATGATGCCGCCCGCGTCGCGGACGATCTCGGTGCGGTGGTGGTCGAGGCGGAAGGCGCGCAGCCCGTCGCGGACGGCGAGCGGCGGGGCCCCCGCGGCGCGCGCGAGCGCGGCGGCGGCGAGGGCGTTCGCGAGCCCGTGCGGGGTCGCGAGACCCGCGAGCCGCACATCGGCGAGCGTCCCGAGCTCGAGCGCCGAGCGGTGGCGGTCGTCGAGGAAGGCCCGGTCGACGAGGATGTCATCGACGACGCCGACGTCGCTCGGGCCGGGGGTGTCGGTGCCGAAGCCGATCGCGCGCGCGCCGTCGACGACGTCGGCCTCCTCGACCATCCGCACGGTGGCCTCGTCGGCGCGGTTGTAGACGCACGCGAGGAGCGTGTTCGCGTACACCTTGGCCTTCGCGTCGCGGTAGGCCTCGGCCGAGCCGTGCCAGTCGTAGTGGTCCTCCGCGAGATTGAGGCACGCGGAGGCGATCGGGCCGAGCGCGCCCGGCCCCTCGGTCGGCAGCTGGTGCAGCTGGAAGCTCGAGAGCTCGACGACGAGCACGTCGAAGCCGGCGGGGTCGCGCACGGCGTCCAGCACGGGGACGCCGATGTTGCCGCACGGCGCGGCACGGATGCCCGCCTCCCGCAGCATCGTCGCCGTCAGCTGCGTCGTCGTGGTCTTGCCGTTCGTGCCGGTGATGAGCACCCACTGCGCGGCGGGCGCGACCTTGTCGCGCACGCGCCAGGCGAGCTCGATGTCGCCCCACATCGGGATCCCGTGCGCCTCCGCCCAGCGGACGATCGGGTGGTCGGGCCGGAAGCCCGGCGAGACGATGAGCAGCTCGGGCTCGAGGGCGGCGAGCTGCGGCAGGGCATCCTCATCGGAGCCCTCGATCTCGATGAGGTCGACGCCGATGACGGGCAGGATGCGCGCGCGATCGTCATCGGGGCGGCGTGCGGCGACCGTGACCTCCGCTCCGAGCTCGGCGAGGGTGTCGGCGGCGGCGAAGCCCGTGACCCCGAGGCCCAGCACGAGGACGCGGAGCCCGGACCAGTCGGCGTTCCAGCTGGTGAGCTCGTCGAGGCGGTTCACGATTACTGGCTCACCCATTCGAGGTAGAAGAGGCCCACGCCGACGGCGACGAACAGACCGGCGATGAGCCAGAAGCGCACGACGACCGTGACCTCGGCCCAGCCCTTGAGCTCGAAGTGGTGGTGCAGCGGGCTCATCAGGAAGATGCGCTTGCCCTTCGTGAGCTTGAAGTAGACGCGCTGCACGATGACCGAGCCCGTGACGATGAGGAAGAGGCCGCCGATGAGGACGAGCAGGAGCTCGGTGCGCGTGACGATCGCGAGACCGGCGATCGCGCCGCCGATGCCGAGCGAGCCGGTATCGCCCATGAAGACCTGGGCGGGCGAGGTGTTCCACCACAGGAAGCCGATGAGGGCTGCGGCGATGGCCGCGGAGACGCTCGCGACGTCGAGGGAGTCGGGCCGGACGGTGTACGCCTTGTAGAGGAGCTCGGGGTCGATGTTCGGGTTGAACCTGTTCTGGTTGAACTGCCAGAAGGCGATGACGATGTACGACGCGATCGCGAGGATCGCCGACCCGGTCGCGAGGCCGTCGAGGCCGTCCGCGACGTTGACCGCGTTGGAGGTGCTCACGACGATGACGTTGATCCAGATGACGAAGAGCACGATGCCGATGGCGCCGAGCATGGCGAAGTCGAGCGCCTCGATGTCGCGCACGCCGGAGATCATCGTCGACGCCGCCGTCTGACCGTTCTCGTCCGGGAATGAGATCGCGAGGACCGCGAAGCCCGAGGCGACGATGACCTGCCCGGCGACCTTCGCCCAGCCGGTGAGGCCGAGGCTGCGCTGGTTGCGCACCTTCATGAAGTCGTCGATGAAGCCGACGAGACCGAGGCCCACCATGAGCAGGAGCACGAGCATCGCGCTCTGCGTGGGCGCCGTCTGGTCGACGAGATGGCCGAAGAAGTAGCCGAGCACCGAGCCGAGGATGACGATGATGCCGCCCATCGTGGGCGTGCCGCGCTTGGTGTGGTGCGTCTGCGGGCCGTCGTCGCGGATGAACTGGCCCCACTCCAGGCGCCGGAACAACCGAATGAAGAGCGGCGTCAGCAGGAGGGTGAAGGCCAGCGAGAACGCGCCCGACAGGAGCAGGGCTCTCATGCGGTCTCCTCCGTCAGGCGGGCGATCAGGGTGGCGAGCGGGCTGACTCCGGCGGCGGTGACGAGCACCGCGTCGCCCGGCGCGAGCCGGGCTCGGAGTTCATCGTAGGCCGCGTCGACGTCGTCGACGAGGAGCGACTCCCCGTCCCACGAGCCCTCGAGCCCCGCCGCGGTGCTGGTGTGGCGCGCGCCATGACCGATGGCGATGAGCTGGCCGATGTCGAGGCGCACGACGAGCCGGCCGAGCTGGTCGTGGTCGTCGAACCAGTCGGACTCCTCGCTCACGAGCTCGCCCACGACGGCGAACGAGCGGGCGATGCCGCGCGCCGCGTCGGCGAGCACCTTGAGCGAGCGCTGCACCTCGGTCGCGGTCGTCGCCGCGGTGTCGTCGATGATCGTGATGCCGTCGGCGGTGCGGATGCGGCGGCAGCGCCCGGGGATCTCCCCGACGCGCTCCCCCGCCCTCGCTGCCTCCTCGAGCGTCGCTCCCGCCTCGAGCGCGGCGCGGGCCGCCTCGACGGCCGCGTCGACCGCGGCGTCGCCGATCGCGTCGAGACGCATGACCGTCGAGCCGTCCGCGCCCCGGAGGGTCACGAGCGCGCCGTCGAGCCGGTGCTCGACGTCGTCGACCACGAGCGCGGCGGTCATCGCGTCGGCCAGCCGGCCTCGCGCAGGGCGGCGCGCGCCTCCTCGCGAGCGGAGTACTCGGTGCGCACGCCGCGGATGTCGCGGTAGTCCTGGTGGCCGGGGCCGGCCCAGAGGATCGAGTCGCCCTCCTTCGCGAGGCCGACCGCGACGCGGATCGCCGCCTCGGGCGGGCTGACCTCGTGGATCTCAGGTCTGTTGGTCGCGAGCGCGGCGCCCTCGAGAAGCGTGGCGCGGATGGACGCCGGGTCCTCGAAGCGCGGGTGGTGGTCGGTGATCACGAGCACGTCGCAGCCCTCGGCGGCGACGCGCGCCATCTCGTGCCGCTTGGTGGCGTCGCGGTCGCCGTCGGCGCCGAAGACCATGATCGTGCGGCCCGTCGTGAAGCTGCGGACGGCGCCGAGCGTCTGCTCGAACGCGTCGGCGCTGTGACCGAAGTCGACGTACACGCTCGGGCCGCGGTCGCCCGAGACGCGCTCCGTGCGCCCGGGGAGGTACGCGTCGATGCCGGTCTCGCCGAGCGCCTGCTCGATGACGGCGAGGTCGAAGCCCGCCTGGACCATCATGACGAGGGCGAGCCCTGCGTTGGCGGCCATGTGCCAGCCGATGAGCGGGACGCGCGTCGTGAGCGATCGGCCGTCGGGGCCCGTGAGGCGGAAGCCGGTGAAGGCCGGCTCCTCCTCCGTGAGCTCGACGCGCCACTCGGCGGCCACGCCGGGCCGCGCCGAGATCGTGGTGACGGGGATGCGCGCCGACTCCACGACGCGCTCGCCGTAGGGCGAGTCGAGCGAGACGACGCCGCGCCGGGCGCGGCCGGGCTGGAAGAGCGGGAGCTTCGCCTGGAAGTACTCCTCCATGTCGGCGTAGTCGTCGAGGTGGTCGTGGCTGAGGTTGGTGAAGCCCGCGACGTCGAAGACGATGCCGTCGACGCGGTGGCGGCTGAGGGCCTGCGCGCTGACCTCGACGGCGACCGCGCGGACGCCGGCCTCGCGCATGCGGGCGAGCAGCGCGTGCATCTCGCTCGCCTCGGGCGTCGTGAGCCTGCTCACGACGGTCAGGTCGCCGATCTTGCGCTCGGCGGTCGACGAGAGCCCCGTGACGAGGTCGAGCTGGCGGAGGATGCCGTCGAGCAGGTACGCGGTGGAGGTCTTGCCGTTCGTGCCGGTCACGCCGAAGAGCAGCGGGGGCTCCTCGCGCGTCCGGTACACCCAGGCCGCGAGCTCGCCGAGCGCGGCCCGCGGGTCATCGACGACGAGCACGGGCACGTCGAGCCCCGACGCGAGCTCGGCCCCCGCGGCATCCGTCAGGATCGCGACGGCGCCGGCCTCGACGGCGGCGGCACCGAACTCGGCCCCGTGACGGTGCTGCCCGCGGATGCCGACGTACAGGTCACCCGGCTGCAGGTCGCTCGTCGCGAGCGTGATGCCCGTGACCTCGACCCCGTCGGTGCGGCCGTGCGCCACCTCGATGCCGAACTCCTCGACGAGTCCGCCGATCGGGCGGGGGGAGGGGTGCTCGGGCCGCAGGACGGGGGGGATGCGACCGGACAACACGACCTCTTTCTCGACCGGACCTACCACGTGAGCGGCAGGCTCTGCGCGGGCTGCGTCGAGGGCGGCACCCGGAAGGTCTTGAGCACTTGCGTCATGATCGACCGGAAGGTGGGCGCCGCAGCAGCCGACGTCTTCATCGTATCGGGACGCGCGAGAGTGACGACGACCACGAACTGCGGATCATCGGCGGGAGCCATTCCGGCGAGCGAGACGATGCGCTGACCGCCGTAGCGCCCGTTCTCCGCGACCTCGGCGGTGCCGGTCTTCGCCGCGACGCGGTAGCCGGGGATGCTGAGCTGCGACGACAGGAACCCGTCGGTCACGACCGACTCGAGGATCGACACGGTCGTGTCCGCGGCCTCCTCCGAGAGGATGCGCTCGCCCGTGCCCGACGGCTGCATGGTCATCGTGCCGTCGTCGTGCCGGCACCCCGCCACGAGGGTCAGCGGCATGTGCACTCCCCCGTTGGCGATCGCCTGGTAGGCGCTCGCGACCTGCGCGCTCGTGGCCGTCATGCCCTGCCCGAACATCTGCGTGAAGGCGCTGTGCCCGTCGATCGAGGCGGGGTCGCGGATCGTGCCGCCCTCCTCGCCGAGGAAGCCGACGGCCGTCGGCTCGCCGAGGCCGTAGCGGGTGAGCATCTCGGCGCGCTGCTCGAGGCTCGTGCGCTCGACAACCATCGAGGTGCCGACGTTCGAGGAGTTCATGAGGATGCCCGCGGTCGTGAGGGGCAGGTCGCCGTGCGGCCAGGCATCCCCGATGGTGTAGTTGAGGATCGTCGCGTAGCGCCCGGGCACCGTGAACCTCTCGAGCGGCTGGGTGATGCCCTCGTCGAGGAGCGCGGCGAACGTGAGCGCCTTGATCGTCGAACCGGGCTCGTAGGGGGCCGTGAAGCTGCGCGCACCGAGGTTGTCGGCGGGCGTTCCGTTGACGTCGTTGGGGTCGACCGTCGGCCAGTCGGCGGCCGCGATGACCGCGCCGTCGGCGACGCGCACGACGAAGGCCGTCGCCCAGTCGGCCCCGACCGCGGTGCCCTGCTCGGCGATCGCCTGCTGCGCGAACCACTGCACGTCGGAATCGATCGTGAGCTGCAGGGTGCCGCCGTCGATCGGCTCCTGCTCGACCACGGTCGTGCCGGGCAGCCGCACGCCGTCGGCGCCGCGCTCGTAGGTCGAGGTGCCGTCCGTCGCCGCGAGGCAGTCGTCGGCCGAGAGCTCGAGACCCGTCTGAGGCCCGTCGGTGCCGAGGAAGCCGACGAGATTGCCGGCGACCTGGCCGTTCGGATACGCGCGCGCCGGCTGGCGCTCGAAGTACACCCATGGGATGCGCAGGTCGCGCACCGCCTGGTACACCTCGGTCTCGACGCCGCGCACGAGGTACGCGAAGTCGTCGTCGGGGTCGGCGGCGAGCTCGGCGTCGATGAGCGACTGGAGCGCGGCCGGATCCTGCCCCGTCAGGGCGGCGAGCTGGCCGAGCGCCTCCCACACCGTGCGGGTGGTCCGCTGCCCGGTCTCCTCGTCGAGGATCGTGGACGGCGCGACGAAGCGCGGCGAGACGGTGATGTCGTAGCGGTACACGGTGTCGGCGAGCACGACGCCGTTGCGGTCGACGATGTCGCCGCGCGCGCCCTGCAGGACCTGCGGGATCGATCGGCGTGCCTCCGACTGCTCGGCGAGCTCACCTGCGCGCACGACCTGGATGTCGACGAGCCGGACGAGGAAGGCGAGGAGGACGGCGGCGACGATGAGGACGGTGAGAGCCAGTCGGCGGCGGGTGCGTCGGACGGCGATCACGGTGTCGGCCTCCCCTTCGGTGGTGCGTCAGTTGGTCACGGGCGACGGGATCGTCGTGGGGGCTGCCGGCGCCGCGGGAGCGGCCGGCTGGACCGCGCCGGGTGCCGGTGCCGCAGGAGCGGTCGGACCCGTCGCGGCGATTCCGCCCGAGGCTACCGACCCCGGCGTCGACGGCCCGGGTGAAACGCCCGCGACCTCCCCTGTCGACGCCGGAGTCACCAGCGGCACATCGGCCAGCAGCACATTGCCGATCATGCTGTCGCGCCCGTCGAGCACTCCTGCTCCGGCGCCTGCCGCGACCGGTGCGCCGAGCACCGTCGCGTCGGCCAGCCGCAGATACGCGGGGCTGGCGTTGGCGACCATGCCGAGCGACTCGGCATTGGCCGCGAGGTTCTGCGGAGACCGCAGAGTATCGAGGCTCTCGGTGAGCACCTGCGCGTTGCGATCGAGCTCGACGGCCGTCGCCTGCAGCGCCGCGATCCGGTACGCACCGTCGGAGAGCGCGATCGAGAGGAGGAGCTGGGCGAGGAGGATCGCGACGGCGCCGGCGGTCGAGACGATCGCGTACACGGCACGGGGGCGCGCGCGGCGCTGCTCGCGCGTCGTGACGACCTCCACGGGCCGCGGCGCCCGGCGGGGGCTTGGGGCCGCGGCCCGACGGGGGGTCGTGGGGGCGAGGACGGCGCTCATGCGGCGACCGCGAGTCGCTCGGCCGCGCGGAGGCGGACGGGGATGGCGCGCGGGTTCTCCGCGCGCTCCTGCTCGGTCGCGAGCTCGGCGCCGCGCACGAGGAGACGGAACCGCGGGGCGTGCTCGGGCAGCTCCATCGGCAGGCCGGCGGGGGCGGTCGACCGCACGCGCGAGGCGAGCTCGCGCTTGACGATGCGATCCTCGAGCGACTGGTAGGCGAGGACGACGATGCGGCCGCCGACGGCGAGCACGTCGAGCGCGGCGGGGAGCGCGGCCTCGAGGGCGGCGAGCTCGGCGTTCACCTCGATGCGGAGCGCCTGGTACACGCGCTTCGCGGGGTGGCCGGTGCGCTGCGCCGAGCGCGGCGTCGCGTCGAAGATGATCTGGTTGAGCTCGGTGCTCCGCTCGATCGGGCGGGAGGCGCGGGCCTCGACGATCCGTCGGGCGTAGCGCGGCGCGAGCTTCTCCTCGCCGTAGGCGTAGAAGATGCGGCGCAGCTCGTCCTCCGGGTAGCTCGCGAGGACCTCGGCGGCGGTCATCCCGGTCGTGCGGTCCATGCGCATGTCGAGCGGGGCGTCCTGCGCGTAGGCGAAGCCGCGCTCGGCCTCGTCGAGCTGCATCGACGAGACGCCGAGATCGAAGAGGACCGCGTCGACCTCGTCGATGCCGAGCGAGTCGAGCGCCTGCTCGATGCCGTCGTAGACCGTGTGCACGGGGCGGAAGCGGTCGCCGAACGGAGCGAGGCGCGCGATCGAGGCGGCCAGGGCATCCGTGTCTCGATCGAGCCCGACGACCGTGAGGCCGGGGAAGCGCGCGAGCGCCGCCTCGGTGTGGCCGCCGAGTCCGAGGGTCGCGTCGACCATGACGGCGCCCTCGCGCGAGAGCGCGGGGCCGAGGAGCTCGAGCGTGCGCTCGAGGAGGACGGGGGTGTGTCGGTTCTCTGCCATGTCGTTCCGGTTGTCGAGCGCGGGGCCCGGATCCCCATCCGTCGACCTGGCACCGGGGAAGTGATGTCAGGGCGATGACGGCTGGGAGTCCGATCCTCGCGATCAGAAGAGGCCCGGGATCACCTCCTCCTCGGTGTTCGAGAACGCTTCTTCCTTCTCGGCGTAGTAGGCGTTCCAGGCCTCGGTCGACCAGATCTCGGCGCGGTCGCCGGCACCGATGACCGTGAGGTCGCGGTCGAGGCCCGCGTAGTCGCGCAGCGCCGGGGGGATGGTCACGCGGTGCTGCTTGTCGGGGCGCTCGTCGCTCGCGCCCGACAGGAAGATGCGGACGTAGTCGCGGGCGAGCTTGCTCGTGAGGGGCGCCTGGCGGATCTTCTCGACCTGCTCGGCGAAGCCCTTGGAGCTGAAGACGTAGATGCAGCGCTCCTGACCGCGAGCGAGCACGAGGCCGTTGGCGAGCTCCTCCCGGAACTTCGCCGGAAGGATGATGCGCCCCTTCTCGTCGAGCTTGGGGGTGTGCGTGCCGAGGAACATCGTCCGCTCCCCCTTCTTCTCCGGCCGGAAGTTCTAGGTGAGCTCCACTTTACTCCACAATGCTCCACTTTGCTATCAACTGCGCCACTGTAGCCCGAATTGGGGGCACTTCTCCCCCGGAATCTCGCGGGAGGCGTGCGGGGAGGGCGGTGGAGGGCCCGTGCCCGACCGGGGCCCCGCGGTCATCGAACGTGCGGGCGCCCGGCGAGCGCGTCCGGCGCGGATGCCCGGAATCCCGCCGATCCGCGCTCGCAGCCGGCCTCCCCTCGCCGGAGGGTGGAGGGCTGTGGAGGATGGGGAGCGCAGTGGAGGGACGGGGCGCTCATAACCGCGCCCGGGAGCGTGCGCGCATGAAAAAGGGGGCCGATCTCTCGATCGACCCCCGGAGGAGTGCGGGTGCGGGCGGGCTAGCGGCCCTGGTCACCGTCCTGGCGGCGCTCCCAGCGCTCGTTGATGGTGTCCATGAAGGAGGAGCGCTGGCGCTGCGGAGCCGACGGGCGAGGAGCTGCGCCGGCGGGCGGCTCGCCGGCCGCGGCCTTGCCGGGGGTGAGGACGAGGAGGACCCCGCCGAGCATGAGGGCGAAGCCGATGACGCCGACGATGGGCAACTGAACGATCACGCCGGCGACGAGCGTCGCGACGCCCGCGATCGCGAGAAGAGAGCCCAGGACG
>VFQM010003413.1_pt1 | contig 10167 bp, 9 predicted proteins | sample 3512391 | NCBI WGS metagenome assembly VFQM01 (sample SAMN10412369, study PRJNA504923) | tailings metagenome | isolation source: Replicate 1 from Balatoc abandoned mine | place: Philippines
GAACGTAATTTTCATGGAAAGGCACCATTTCCCGTGGGCCGATCCATTGATCCCAATCAAAGCCCACAGGCATGGTACTTTTTCCTTCCGGCAAACCTCTCAAGCTGGGGATCCAACGGCCCGCGGGAACCCAGGCATGGCATTCTTTGACTTCCCCGATCACGCCTGCACGCAGGTACTCTACTGTCTCACGGATTCCATCGGTTGAGTGGCCCATATTGCCCATTTGGGTCATCAGGCCAGTTTCCCGAGTGACTTTTGCCACCTCGCGGGCTTCCCAAATGTTATGGGTGAGGGGTTTTTCACAGAAGACGTGCTTGCCCATTTTCAGCGCCATCAGGGCGATGTAGGCATGAGTATGGTCAGGCGTAGAGATCACGATACCGTCCAGTTCGGAGGCATTTTCCATCATTTTGCGGAAGTCGTTGTATTGAGCCACACGTTTGGTGTTGCCTTTTGCCCCTTGCTGGGTCTCGATCATTTCTGTCACAGGACCTCTCCCTGCCTCAGATCGGTAGTAAAAATCTGCCAAATTCCAGTAGTAAGCCGGGTCTGCCACGGCACTGATGTTGACATTTTCCAGTTTCAAAAACTCCGCGGCGTTTTGCTTTCCTTTTCCTCCTGCACCGATGATGCCCAGGTTTACCTGATCACTTGGGGCGGTGTAGCCCGGCCCGCCGATCACATGTCGGGGTACAATCATCATTCCTGCACCGCTGAGTGCAGCGGCTTTCACAAAATCTCTCCTGGAAAAGGGTGCTTTATCGTTGTTCATGGTTAGTAAGGGTTCGATCGGTTTAAATTTATTGGATTAAGTCCTTCGAACCCAACCATTCGGGGGATGATTTGGCCCTTTGAGGAATAAATGGAGGTAAAAAATAGGTGATTTTTGGGGTTGTTTTGAAATAGGGAAAAATGTTCGACCCGCTTTGTGGTTGTGAAAACTATTCTTTAAAGTTTGTCTTTTCCATGGGTTTTACCCGCGGTTATTGAGACGTTTGACTCCGTTCGGGGTCGAATTGTTCACCAATAATTGGGATGGAAAAAAGACGGTGAAGCCGTCGAACTTTTCAATAGCCCTAGGTGCAACCTAGGGGAATGAAAGGAAAGTTGATTTTTTTTTCGCAACCCTGAAAGGGTTGAACTCATGGGTAATTGCAAATTCCTGAAAACAGGAAAGCAGAGTTGCAGACTCCGCTTAGGCAAATGCCTTCTCTACGCTCAGAAGGGGACACATCGATTTTCTCCAAAAATTCCGACTCAATCCCCATAAGAACTTCACCGGTTTTCCCGAAATAATCGGGACGGGCTGCGCTGCGCACCCAACGGAAACCTAGTTGTTAGTGGCTGGGCTTTTGTCAGCCCAAAGTTTCAGCAATGTCAATACAGATTCAGCCTGCCATATTCAAAATGTCTGTTACCACTTCAGGGTGATTGTCATCTTCTCAGTGTTCGACTATTAAAATATTGTCAGGGTGATTTGAGTTAAAAGAAAATTTGCAGTCTGTGTAAAATGGTTGAAGCATTTGAATTATGGCTGTTGCTTCGTCTTGTTTAGTTACCGATGTTTTGAGTTTTGAAAAAATAATTGGGGAGGTTTTAAAAAGAACTGGCTGCCGTAAATTCGCAAGACGATTTTATGGCAGCCAGCCTAACATTAAATGTTTAATAACCCCTTATTTCGCTGCCAAAATATCTATTTTCTCAATTTTGGGTGCTGCAGCAAGTAAGTCGGGAGCGTTTTCCATTAACGCCTTTGCAATCTTACCACCAAGATGTGCTTCTCTACCTTCTTCATCTGAAAAAGTGTCAAAAATGCCAAATGTAGAAGTGTCAATACGGAACGCATACCATGTAATAGTACCCGCTTCTTCATTAGCAAGCGGCAATGCACTTTTAATAAACTCTTCAACACTTTTTTCTTTTCCTGCTTTTGCTTCTAGTCGAACTAATAATCCTAATTTTTTCATGTCTTTTTATTTTTTAATTAAACCAATTTTGTTTTAACAAATTTAGCTCATCTAAGCTTGTGAGGCTTTTTTATTTAGTTCAAAAACTTATGAAAAAAGGTCAAACTGTGTTAGTTTGTTTTGGGCTGTATCCGAATTTATTTTTAAAGGCAGTACTAAAATTTGATAGGCTATCGTAGCCAAATTCCATATAAATTTCGGAAGGAGTTGCTTTGTTGTTAAGCAGCAATTCTCTTGCTTTGTTCAATCGTGTTTGTTGAAACCATTTGCCCGGAGATTCTTGATAAATGGAGATGAATTTCCTTTTAAAGGTAGATGCACTCATATTGCATAGAAACGCTACTTCTTCAATGTTTAAATTAGTGTACAGGTTTTTTTCAATGACTTTTTTAAACGATAATTCTCGTTCGCTGGTTAATAAAGAATTTAGATAAGCAAAAAAAGGTTGTCCATATTTATTAGCTAAGTAAAGCATAATTTCTTCAAACTTTAGTTCCAGTATTTTTTGTGAAATTGTTTTGTGTAAACCAAAGCTATGTTTGAGAGAGTTGATGTAGTGAACAATGAAATTGTCTTTTTCTATAAGGAAATAAGGAGCAGTTATTGTTGGTTTATTTTGATTGAATTGAGGCGAGTGTTTCAATAAAAAATCGCTGATGTTTTTTTGAGAAAAGAAAAAAAGCAAGCAACGATAACTGCTTGTCCCAACAAGCTCTGTCATTAAAAAATTACCTGATGAAACAAGCAGAGATTGTGTGTCATTTATAGAAACGATGTCGTTAGAAAAGTGAATATCCTTTTGGCCGTCTAACAAAAAACTAATGACATTTTTGTTTAGGTTAATTTTGTTTTTGGAAGCATTTTTATACACTTCGTAATTAGCAATTTGCAATTCTGACGAATTGTGGTTGCCCTCAAATAAATTTTCGGGAAGATTGATAATATCCATAATGTTATGTCTTAAGTAAAATACTCTGTAAATTTCAAAGATCCTTTCTAAATCAATTGAAGTATTTTTATTCTATCTGTTTCAAGTTGAGCTATGGTATGATGTCGGGTAGTCTTGCACACAACGTAAAGAGTTTTAAACGCAATCTGGCCAAAAAAGAGAAGCCTTGGGAAGTCGGTATCTCAGATTGCGGTTAAAACTGTGTTGAACGAAGCCATTGTTTGCTATGGGTATTTCTTTGTTGATTTCCGGGGATTTCCAAGGCTCAACGTTCACTTTGAAACCAAGTTTGGGCATTTTTTGCTCCTTATTTTTTAGTGTTTGCATGCAATTGGACGTAATTTTCCCCGGATACTTGATTTACCCAAGATAAGCGGTTTTCAGGTTTCCAAGAACTTAGTTTTTGTGTTTTTATTCCGGGGCTCTTATTTTTTTCAGGTTGGGATCATGTACCATTCGTCCATTTTGACAGCAAGGACAGGTAAATGGCTTAGATCCGAGTATTTTTTCAAGAATCTGCTAGGTGGCCAGTCTCTCTAGAGGAGATCGGATCAGAGGTTTACCGAGCAGTTTCAGGCAAAGATCCATTTTGGAGGTTCCGCCGCAGGAGGCCATAATTCCGTAGTATCGGATTTTGTAGAAGTTGTCGGGCAGGATATGCTTGAGGAAGCGTGCTGTGAATTCCCGTACGGGGAGCGTCATTGTTTTTTGTTTGTTGTCACGGTAATCTTTGCACCGGAAGCAGACACGGTCGTCATTGCAAGCCAGAATCCGACTGTTGCTGATGGCTACCCTGTGGGTGTATCGTCCCAGGTAGCTGATGACCTGATTTGCTCCTCTGAACGTTTTTTTTGATGTATACGTGCCGGTTTTTGGCATACAGCACCTTTTTGAGTTGATCTGTATGAGTATAGCTATCAGTTTGACTATCAGGAAAATGCAGGTTGTTTTGACTCAGAAGTTTGGTCAACTCATTTATTGCTTCACTTTTTTCTCGCTTATCTGCCAAAATCTGCTCTGATAGGCGAATGTTTGTCTCGTTTATTTTTTCTTGAAAAATCGGGTTTGGCGCTCGGTTTCCTTTGAATAGTCTTTCAAATTAGCCTTTGTCCTCCATTTCTCTAAACCTTAGTTGATCGGGAATTGATTATTCCCAGGTATTTTCTATTTTCCCTTTCTCAAACCCCATAGACCCATGCGCTTCCTTTTCCTGATCACTTTGCTGTTTTCCTTTTTCTCCTGCCAGCCCATAACAAAAACTGGAAATGAAGACTCTCCCGAACCAAAAAAGCCCCGAACCATCGTCACCACCGACGGGGAGATTGATGATGTGGATTCTTTTATCCGCATGCTGCTTTATGCCAATGAATTCCGAATTGAAGGCTTGATCTATTCTTCTTCGATGTGGCATTACAAAGGGGATGGGAAGGGGACGCTTTTTACCTCAGAGATGGAGATGACCAAGAACATGTATGGTGCCAAGACTGACCTTCGCTGGCCTGGAGTGGAGTGGATGAATCCACTTCTCGATGCCTATGAGGCCGTTTATCCCAAGCTGAGTCAGCATGCGGAGGGCTTTCCAACTGCGGATTACCTTCGTTCTGTGGTCAGAGTGGGAAATATCGACTTCGAAGGAGAAATGGAAGTGGATACCGAGGGTTCGGACTACATCAAGGCCAAGTTGCTGGATGAGGACATGGAACCGATCTATCTCCAAGTGTGGGGTGGAACCAACACCATTGCCCGAGCGCTGAAGTCCATCGAAGATCAATATAAAGGCACTCCGGAATGGAAAAGTATCTATCAAAAAGTCATTGATAAAGCGATCATCTACGCCATCCTCGATCAGGACGCAACCTATCGAAAATACATCGCTCCCAATTGGCCGGACCTGAAGATTTACTACAATGCCAGCCAGTTTTGGTGTTTTGCCTATGCCTGGAAGCGGGCGGTACCGGAGTCTCAGCACTACCTGTTTGAAGGGAAATTTATGGGCGAGGAAATCATCAACAATCACGGCCCGCTGATGAAGCAGTATTACAGCTATGGAGACGGGCAGAAGCAAGCAGGTGATGATGAGCATATCCATGGCGATCCTACCAAGTTGGTCAATGCGCAGTGGGGGACTTTTGGGGTGTATGACTTTATCTCGGAAGGGGATTCACCGGCTTATTTGCACCTGATCGATGTGGGCTTGGATAATCTCAATCAACCACAATGGGGTGGCTGGGGTGGCCGACTCGTGCAGTCTGCCGAGCAACCCAACCGATGGGAAGATGGTAAAGCTGTACTGGATTACAATCCGTTTACCGACACCCTTGATGCGACTTATCCCCAAATTCGTTGGATTGAGGCGATTCAGCAGGACTTTGCCGCACGGGCAGATTGGTGCGTGATGGACTATACCGATGCCAATCATCCCCCGGTGGTGAAGGCTGTCGGAGCTACCCGACTTTCCGCCAAACTCGGAGAAAAACTGACCTTGGAAGTGCAAACCAGCGATCCGGACGGAGATCAGGTAGAGACGAAGTTTTGGATTTACAAAGAAGTAGGAACCTATACCGGGGAAGTTGAACTAAGCGCCAATGGGAATCAAGTGGAGGTGAGTTTGGATTCCAAGGCTACCGGTCAGCTGCATGTCATCGCTGAGGTGAGAGACAATGGAGTGCATCCGATGACGAGGTATATGCGGTTTGTGATTGAAGTGGTAAATTAACCGCCAAAGGGCACGGAGGTTAAAATGAATACAGAGAAAAATTCACCACAGAGACGCAAAGGGCGCAGAGAAGTTTGTCTTTTTAGAAATGATTTAAAAGATCCTCTAAAAACTCTCTTTGCGATCTCCGCGCCTCTGCGGTGAAATAGTTTCAATCCATCATCCCTTTTCCCACCAAGATTTTCGGGATACACTTTTCGATTCGGCTGAGACGGGTAGCGGATTGCTTGGCTCCGGTGAAGTGGATCAGGTAGCCTCGTTGTCTTCCGGGAGTAAGTGCAAAAAAAGCCTTTTCCAAGCCCTCGTGTTCTTCAAATTTCTGAATGAGTTCCTCGGGGATTTCCTGAGTAGATGGCTCTGGTTTTTCGAGTTTTTTTCCGGACTTCTCTATTTCGATGGCTTGGGAGAAATAGGCTTTGAGTTCTTTTTCCAGTTTTTCTGCCTGATCCAATTCCGTAAATCGAATGATTCTTCCTTCGTGGGAATTGGGGCCAGGGAGTTCCAAAATGCCCTTTGAATCGGCCATCAAACTGCCCTTGAGAAAACTGATCACACAGGAATCGTTGAATACGCCCAGCATGATCACATTTTTGTCATTTAAGGTGTAGGTCGGCACGCCCCATTTCCGCTCTTCGGCGAGTTCGGTTTCCAAAAGTAACTGGCGTAAAAACTCGAGGATATCGGTCCAACGATGAACTTTACAGGCGGGCGTTGCTCCTTTTGGGCAGCGCATACAGCCTTCGAGGAGAAATTGGTCGACTTGAGGGTTCATGGGGTTAAAGGTTAAGAGGTTCGATGTTCAAGGTTCTTTTTGCTCATCATTCGATATTCGAAGTTCGACCTTCGAAATTTAAAAAATATCGAACGCCAACAGTTGAATATAGAGATCCGATCTGTTTGAGTCTAGCTTCTTGTCTCTCGTTTCTTGTCTCTAATCTTGATCCTTGATACTTGCTACTCTCCATTACTCATCTCGAAACTCCAAAATATCTCCCGGCTGACAGTCCAGCGCCTTGCAAATGGACTCCAGGGTGCTGAAGCGGATGGCTTTGGCCTTGCCGGTTTTCAGGATCGATAAGTTAGAGAGCGTGATGTCCACCTTTTCCGAAAGCTCATTGAGGGACATTTTCCGTTTGGCCATCATCACGTCTAGATTCACGATAATTGCCATGACTTAGATGGTAAGGTCGTTTTCGGATTGGGTTTCCAGCCCCTTTTTGAAAATCTGGGCGATCACGAATACCACCGCAGCCATCATCAGAAAGGCTGAATAATCGTCCCAATGGACATAGGCTTTAGCGATCGGATAGCCCCGTTTGGCCAGTTCATCAGTGACTCCCTGAGCGACTGCGCCCAGGACGCCCACAGCAAAAATGTAATAGCTGATCTTGGAGATCAGGCGGGACATTTCTTGGCTAAAGGGCTTGTGCAAATTCAGGTATTGGAAAATCAGGGTGATCAGATAAAAGGTATAAGCCTTTAATCCATTTACTCCAATCGCCAAGCCGAATAGCAAACCAAAATAGAGTTCATTTTGAGTAAAGAGTTCGGTGAGATCCAAAATGAGGTATTGATTTTCCGGTGGAAAAACCCGGAATTGCATGAAGGCATAGTTGAACATCAAGGCTCCTGTCTGATAACAGAGTGCGATGAAAATGATCCAGGAGATCACATGGAGGAACTTGATGACGAGGTCGGTTTTCGGTGACATGGTGGAGGAAGCTTAGACAGTCAATTCATTTTCATCCTGAATCTCCACGCCTCGCTTGAAGACTATCCCGATGGCAACCAGCAGCGCTGCCATCAGCAAAAACTCAAAGCCACCCCCCATCATTTGCGGCACTCGATCCAATTCATAGCCTCGTACCTGCATCCATTTGAATATACCTGAGGCAATAATGATCCCCGCCCCGATCTCAAGGGCCACGTAGCTGATCGAGGAGATCAACTTGGACACTTCACGGCTGAAAGGCTGGATCAGATTGATCTTCAGGAAAATCCGGATCATCAGGAAAAACAAGTAAGCTTTTTGGCCTGCGATAAAGAGGACGATGGAAAGCACTCCCCCGTAATACCAGCTATTTTGCTCCCGCAAAGCCGAAAGATTGAGTCCCTCGTAGAGGTTTTGGGATACTACAGGATTAAACAGGCTGTAGACAAAGGTGAACAACATGGCTCCTGCCTGAATGCACAGCCCGATAAAGATGGACCAGATGACTACGGTGATGAGCATCAATGAAGGCTGATTGACCCACTTTTCTTTCCATTGAGTTTTGATTGAGTTCATAGAGGTATGGATTTGATTTTCCAAACCTCGGTAAATATTTATTGAAAAACAATAAATAATGATTGAAAAAAAAATATTTCTGAAAGTAAATTCTCATTCGATCCCTGAAATAGGAAATAGAGTTTTAGTAAAGTCTTTTATTAGTAATGGAAGAGGTCTTTTATTATTAATATAAAAAGTCTTACATTTGTAATGTAAGATATTGGAAAAAGGAAATGTTAAGACAAGAAGAAATCGCTCTCGTAATAGATTCTCAACAAGAATATTTCCAAGGGAAAGATCAAGGTCTTATTCGGGAATCTCTCTCCAAGATTCCCATCGTGGAGAGTTATGCCACCATCATTACTGGACTCAGAAGATGTGGCAAGAGCACATTATTGCTTCAGCTGATGAACCAGAAGAATCAAAATGCCATTTACTTGAATTTTGAGGATATACGATTGATAGCGTTTGAGCCGTCAGATTTTCCCCGGCTTTATTCGGAAATCAAACAAAGGGCTGTTCAGGTTATTTTTTTTGATGAAGTTCAGTTGATAGAAAAGTGGGAGATTTTCGTAAATCAGCTCTTGCGTGAAGGCTTTTTTGTATTCGTCACGGGTTCTAATGCCTCTTTGCTCAGTGGGGAATTGGGCACTCATTTGACAGGTAGGCATCTGTCTATGGAGTTGTTTCCATTTTCATATCAGGAGTTTATCTCTTTCACCAACAGTGCTGTTTCTTACGAATCTCTTGAAGCATATTTAAAAATTGGAGGCATTCCAGAGTTTGTGAAAAGTAAAAATGAGTTAATCATTGCTGCTTTGTTGGATGATATCTTGGTAAAGGATATTGCGGTTCGCCATGGGATAAGGGATGTAGCTTCACTCAAACAGCTTGCTTTATATTTGCTGAGTAATCTGGGAGTGCCAACCTCTGCCAATAAGCTGGTCGGGATGTTTGGGATCAAATCGGCAGTGACGATTTTGGATTTTTTCTCCTATTTCCAAAATTCTTACCTGATGGATTTTGTGCCTCAATTCAGCTATTCGCTCAAAGCTCAAAATCGCAATCCCAAAAAAGTGTACGCTCTTGATTTGGGATTAGCTACAGCTGTTTCAACTTCATTTTCTGAAAACAATGGAAGGAAGTTGGAAAACTTAATCTATCTACACCTTCGTCGCAAGTATAATTCTATTCATTACTTCACTGAGAAAGGGGAGTGCGATTTTGTGGTTTCCGAAAAAGGGAAAGTAACTCATGCCATTCAGGTGTGTTACCAGATTTCTGATGAAAATTTTTCGAGAGAATACAAAGGATTGTTACAAGCCCTTGATTTTTTCAATTTGGAAATAGGTTGGATCGTAACGGCTAATCAGCGAGATCGACTTGAAGAAAGTGGTAAGACAGTGGAACTCATTCCCGCATTTGAGTTTATCACGATGGAACTTTAGGGCAGGGTCTCGCCCTATCTAAAAAGCAGAGCCAGAATCCCAACTCTACTTTTATCCAATTCAATCCTTCTGATAAAACACCGCCAAGCCATCTTTCCCTGCCACGGCGATGTCGATCTTTCCGTCACGATTTAGGTCTCCTGTGGAAAAATAGAGCCCGGTGCCTTTTCCCTCCCCAAACGGGCCATAACTGATCACATTTTTGGAGAAAGTCTTTCCGTTCCATTTGAAATAGTACAATCCGATATCATCCAATTCGCCCGGGTCTTTTCCATTGTGTGCCCGGTAGCGCTTGCCCGTGATCAGTTCGTTATGTCCATCTCCGTCCAGATCGATCCATTCCATCACGTGGTATTGGGCGTGGTAGGGATCGATGTCGTGTTTGACAAAGCTGATTTTCCCCTCTGCATCCCGCTTTTGCTCCATCCAAAAGAGTCCGTAGTTATGCCCATTTCCTAGGATCAGGTCATTCATTCCGTCCCCGTTCAAGTCAGTCACGATGATGGGAACACTCACATCTCCGAGTTCAAAAGTCGGGTGAAAAGTCCACTCCCCATACCTCAAGTCTGCGGGTGCTTCATACCAGCCATAGCTGCTGACCAAATCCCCCCAACCATCACCATTGATATCACCAAAACCCAGTCCATGGCCTTGGGTTTCGAAGACCTCGTATTTTTCAAACTGATTTGGGGCTACCCATTTGTAAAAAGCCAATGGTTTTCTAGGCGTATTGGGAACGATTTCTAAGGTGCCGTCTCCGTCCAAATCCCAGGCACGAACCGTTTCGATATTGCCGGTTTCGGCGATGAGGTGCT